>Ga0209737_10000028_pt1 | contig 123276 bp, 139 predicted proteins | sample TergutCu122P3_FD_187284 | JGI IMG/M metagenome (GOLD analysis project Ga0209737, IMG submission 187284) | Cubitermes ugandensis P3 segment gut microbial communities from Kakamega Forest, Kenya - Cu122 P3 (SPAdes) (version 2) | ecosystem: Host-associated > Arthropoda: Insects > Digestive...
GATATTGGCTTATTTACGCCTATCATCGCGCCACGGGCGAGATAGTTGCTTATGTTTGGGGTAAACGTAACTTAAAAACAGCCAAGAAATTAAGAAATAAATTGTTGTCAATTGGAATCACTTATGATAGTATTTGTACAGATAAATGGGATAGCTTTATCGCTGCCTTTCAAGATGATAACCATATATTAGGGAAAGTCAACACGGTTGGTATTGAGGGTAATAATTGCAGGTTACGTCATCGAATACGTCGCGTTCCGTAAAACGTGTTGTTTTTCTAAGATACTGAGAAATCATTTGAAAATTTTTAACTTAGCGTTCTTTTATATTAATTTTGGATATGTGTGAGAAATAGCATACTTTGTACATCACCACCTAAAAATTTATTCTTTGGAAAAAACTACCGATGAAACATTTCCACCAAATCCGAATGAGTTGGACAAAACGGTTTTCACACCGGCATTTTCAATATATTCTGTTTCAGGTGCTAAACCTAAATCCGCGATAGGCGTTTTGAAATTGAACGTAGGGAAAATCACATCGTTTGCAATGGATAAAACCGAATAAACCGCCTCGATACTTCCTGCCGCCCCCAAGGTATGACCGGTATATACTTTCGTGGAGCTGAATTTCGGTACGTTATCCCCAAATAGCCGCTTTATCGCTTTTCCTTCCGAGCGGTCATTATTTTCTGTACCGGTTCCGTGTACGTTGATGTAATCCACCTCATCAGGTGTTATTCCGCTTTTTTCCAATGCTTTGCTCATTGCCAAAAAAGGACCGTCTCCGTCGGGCGAAGTCGCTGTCTGATGGTAAGCGTCATTGGCATTAGCGTAACCTATTAAACGACAGTAGGGATTTTTTTTCAGCGTATCTTTGTGTTGCAACACGAGAAATCCGGCACCTTCGCCCAAGTTAAGTCCTGTGCGCGATTCGTCAAATGGACGGCAATGTTCTTTGTCCAAAATCATCAATGAACTGAAACCGTTTACGGTAAATTTACAGAGTGGATCAATGCCGCCGACGACGACCACATCCAACAATCCGTGGCGCAACATTCGGTCGCCAAGCATAATCGCATTCACTGACGACGAACACGCCGTACTAATCGTGGTTACAAAACCGGTAATTCCTGCATATTTTGCAATTTTTTCAGTACTATCCCCACAATCGTGTGAGGCGACATCGCGTAATCTGCCACCGTTCGGTTTTGCAAGGCTTTCTTTATAAAAACCTTCGCTCAAATCCATACCACCGGCAGAGGTAGAAGAAATCAAACCAACGCGCAATCCGTTCAAGTCGTTCAAACGAGCATCTGCTAACGCCTCTTTGACTGCCATCATTCCTAACAGAGTGGTACGAGAATAACGCTTATTTGTTGGAAGTCCCAAGCAAAGTTGCAATTGTTCGTTAGTCTGTTTTACTTCTGCCACGGGTACTTTATGATTTGTTTCAAATAACGTAACCGGTGCAATTCCCGCCTTTTTTTGTTTCAATGCGCAAAGATTTTCCTCCACATTGTTGCCAATGGCTGAAATTATTCCGAGACCGGTAACATAATTCTCTCTATCACTCATCACTTTTATCACTTATCACTATTTATAAAGTCTGCCAATGTCTTAACCGAATAAAAAATATCCTTCCCCGCTTTCGGATCGGTAATTCGTATTCCGTAATGTTTTTCAAGAAGAAGGATAATCTCCAATGCGTCAATCGAATCCAATCCCAATCCCTCGGCTCCGAACAATGGCGCATCCGTATCAATATCCTCCGGGGTAACCTCTTCCAGATTGAGTTCTTCAATCAATTGTTCTTTTAAATTGTGTATCAATTCGTCCATATTGTGTCTAAATTAAATTTTTTCTACTAAAAACAACTGTGCGTAATACTCCCCATTCAAATAATCAACCCACCCCGCAATACAAGCCTTTGTTTTACTTGAAGAAAAAAGCAGCTCAACCTGTTCCATCAGTTGTTTTTCATTCCGTTTTTCGGAAATAAGAAACAAATTTTCACCTTGAAACTTATGGCGTATGCAAATTTCGCCCATCACGATGTTTGCCAATGTGTAGACAAATATGGCGGGACTTGGTTGATAGGGTTCTTTTATATTGATGATTTGTTGGTGTGCGATGTCGGTATCCAACGAAGAGTAGCGATTTTCCAACAGCATCGAAATCTCTCGCCGGTCGTATTTTTCCGTGATGTTTGCTCCTTGCAATAAAAATTCAGCCGCCGTTAATCCCAATTTGCAGAGGTCGTCCATTTTTGAAAACTTCATATACGGGGCTGATATGGATTTGAAAGCTGCCCGTATAAATGAAGCGAAATCTTCCTGTTCCGTACCGTCAAATACTACGTTTCCGTCTATAAATACTTTTTTGTTTTCAATTACGCACTCTTTCGTGATGCGGATGTGCGGTGTTTGTTCGTAAGAAGCACCTGTCGTTTCGGAAGAAAAGACAATCGCCGCATTGCATCCGCCAAAACCGGAGGCGGTTTTCAATACATTTCGGATAGTGGCTTTTTTTGCCTCCGTGGTTACGTTTACCGAAACAGGTACGCCTATCTCGGAAAATCCTTTTGTTTTGAATTGCATTTGACGGCGGATGGATTCGATGCAAATAATGGACTCAATCAATCCCGCCGCGCCCAATGTATGCCCGATGTAGCCTTTCAACCCCAACAACGGACAGTCCGAAAGCTCAGCCAATCCGATGGCTTTCGACTCCATCTCGTCGTTAAAAGGGGTAGCGGTTCCGTGTGCGTTTATCAAATCAACGGCTGATGCCGGGATTCCGGCTGTTTCCAATGCGCCGTTTATGGCGTAGAAAAGCCCGTCACCGGTGCGCGAAGGTCCGGAAATGTGATTGGCATCATTGCTGCTCGAACCTCCGGAAATCATAACAGGGGTACTGTCTTTTATTAATTTTTTATCAGAAGAAAGTATCAGTGTGGCAACCCCTTCGCCCATCGACAAGCCGTCTCTGTCTTTGTCAAAAGGCTTGCACGGATTAGGGCTGACAGATTTAAACGATTGAAAGCCCGAAATGGCAAATTCGGAAGAAAGATCTCCTCCGATCAAAATGGTGTGGTCATATTTTCCCGATTTTATCAATCGTTCAGCCAGCGTAATTGCCAATACGCCCGAAATACAGGCATTGGAAACAACCAACGGATCGTTTGTTGAACCCCAAAAATCGGCAACTCGTTTCGCCATTTTCCACAGCTCGACATCCGGATGTAGTTCATTTCCGGTAGCTAATAAATCAATGTTTCCTTTCGTGGTAGAAAATATAAAAACGGTTCGCGGAGAGGTCGGGTCGACGTCGCAACGTTTTAACGCATTACTCGATGAAAGCAACATTAGTTGCTCTAATGGATGAAACGCTGAAAAATCATTTGTGAATAAGGCTGAAGCTTTCTCTCTATCTATCAGAGAGGCAAGAAAAGGTTCCGGATATAATGTATTATCAGAGACGGGTACAATTCCTGTTTTTGCCTCCAATAGCTGCGTCACGTTTTCTTCCGTGGTAAATCCCAACGAAGAAACAATATTATCGCTCACTGCGTAAACTACCCGATTATGTTCCATCGCTTTTTCCATTCAATAAAAAAATCGGGACTTGTCAATTCCAACTCAAAATCCTTATTTAAGAAAACCTGCACACTACGTCCGGTGGCAGCCAATAGATTGTCGGACTCACGGAAAACGGAGTATTCAAAAATAATCTTGGCAGCATCGCTATTGATAAATCGTGTTTCGACAATTGCCCGGTCATCTACTTTCAACGGCGACTTCCATTGACAGTTGAGTTCCACCATCGGAATCGTATAGCCGGAATTAAACACATCCATATATGAGATGCCGAAATGCCTGCCGAAGGATTCCCGTCCGTCTTCAAAATAACGGACGTACTCGCCATGCCAAACAATCCGCATCGAATCCACCTCGCTAAAGCGAACTTGTAGTGTGGTACGATCAATTAATGCAGCTTCCTCACTTTTTTTTGTTCTCATTTAACTTCGTTAAAGGAGACAAAGGTAGCAATATTTTTTTGATAGACAATTTAACAAACAAAGACACTGTGAAAATAAAATTCAAATAAGCTCTTATTTTTTCTTTTTTTTATTTGGTATCTCAGTTAATAATAATTAACTTTGACCCATTCATTTTAATAGAGTCTTTTATTATTGCATTAAAATTAGTAAGAAACCATTTTATTTCAAATTTTATGAAAAGAAAATTATATTCATTAATCATTGCGCTGGTCGCTCTTTCTGTGTCGGGATTCGTTTCTGCACAAGGGACAGGACGGCAGGTAACTAATTCTCAGGGAGGACAAAAAAGAGCACCGAAATCAGTTCAGGAGGATTCTCCGAAATCAGTTCAGGAGGATTCTCCGGAAACAGAAAAGCCTCCTATTGTATATTATACATTAGCGCGAGACAAAGAGTTTGCCCACTGGTCGTTTGCTCTCGGTATCGGAGCAAGTATATTCGACGGCGATATAAAGGAGAGCGCCAAGCGAGTAGTCCCAACCGCTTATTTGGACTGGGGATTTACCGGAGTAATCGAACGTTCATTTAATCCTATTTGGGGATTAGGTCTTGGATACGCCGCCGTACCTTATGCCGCAAGAACGGAAATTTATGCGTTGAACGGATTTACCAATCAATGGGATATATTCTTGTCTGTTAATATGCTGAATTTGTTTTACAGAACCAGACCGCAAAAATGGGGTGTATTTTTCAATATTGGTATGGGAATGTCACATTACAATGCGAGAACAATAGACAAAAGAACCGGTGAGGTAGCTATTGACAACAATGGAAATCCGATGGATTTGAAAAACGGAGTTTCTTTGGTTTGGCCTTTAGCCGGATTGGTTGAGTATAACATCGACAAAGATTGGGCAGTGGGATTCAAGGCAGAATACCGCAGGACCGACAAAGATAACTACGAAGGGCATATTGTAAACATAAGACAAGGAAACTGGAATGATGCCATTGAGCTTTTTACATTAACGTTCCGCTACAAGCCTCACTTTGGGAAAGATTATCACGTGCGTAATTACCATTACGGTGATCCGGATCTTACCAGTCTTGAACAACGATTGGCAGAATTGGAAAAGCAGCTTAAAAATCTGAAAAAAGATGATTCTTGTTGCATCGCTAATACCGAAAGAATCGAGAAAATAGAAGAAGTATTGGAGAAAAAACCGGATACAGTAATTGTGGTACCACCACCGGCGCCGGTAAGAACAATTGACGATGAAGGTGTTAAGAAAGTATTTAGAGAAGCCTTGCGCGGTATTCAGTTTGAAACAGCCAAAGCGGATATAAAACCAATTTCGTTCCCTATTTTGGATAACGTTGTAACTATTATGAGAGAAAATCCGGAATATACATTGGAAATTATCGGACACACGGATAACGTCGGTACAGCTCCATACAACTTGGATTTGTCTGACAGAAGAGCGTTCTCTGTACGTAGTTATTTGGCGGAACGCGGAATTGCCGGTTCAAGACTTTCTTCCGTAGGTAAAGGACTAACACAGCCGGTTGCAACAAACAGCACCGTTGAAGGAAGAGCATTGAACAGACGTGTTGAATTTGTTGTAAGAAAAGATGGTCAAGTCGTTCTTAAATCAGAATAAAATTAGTTAATATATAGATTATTAAAAGAAAAACAGCTGTTCGATTCGTATCGGGCAGCTGTTTTTTCAACATAATTATAGAATAATGAGAAGAAAAGTTTTAATTACATACGATCTTTTTCGGGAAGGCTTTGTCGACCTTGCCAAGGAGTTTGATTTAATCTTTCCGGCGGAAAAGGTTTTTAACGGAGAAGAATTGTTAGCGCAAATCGGAGATTGTGATGCACTGTTGTCGATGTTTAATTTGCCGGTGGATAAGAAGTTGATTGATGCCGGAAAAAAACTGAAAATCATTTCAAATTATGGCGTGGGTTATAATAATATAGATGTCGGTTACGCCACACAAAAAGGGATTGCGGTGACAAATACGCCCGATCCGGTTATTGAGCCTACAGCGGAACTTGCATTCGCGCTGATGACTGCCGTGGCGCGCCGAATTGCGGAATGTGACCGGAAAATACGTCAAAACACCATCAAATGGGGCACATTGGAAAATCTGGGCGTGGGACTTTTCGGGAAAACCCTTGGAATAATCGGGATGGGAAGAATTGGGCAGGCAGTCGCACGCCGCGCTATCGCTTTCGGAATGAAGGTGTCTTACCACAACCGAAATCGTTTGGACGCAGAGATAGAGCAACGATACGGAGCGGTTTATCTCTCTTTCGATGATTTATTAAGTTCTTCCGATTACATTTCCCTCAATATGCCGTTGACCGGTGATACCCATCACTTGATAGGAGAGAGCGAGTTGAACCGGATGAAAAAAGGCGCAATTCTGATCAATACCGCCCGCGGAGCGGTGGTTGATGAAAAGGCGCTTGTCCGGAGTTTAGAATCAGGATATCTTGGCGGTGCGGGATTGGATGTGTATGAACACGAGCCTTTTATCACGCCACAACTGCTTGAGATGGATAACGTTGTCCTCTCTCCGCACAACGGCACGGCAACCATTGACGGACGAAATGCAATGAGCCGTTATGCAGCGGAAAATATCATTCGTTTTTTTCGCGGAGAAACTCCGTTAAGCAGGGTAAATTAATTCGATTGTACGGAAATTATTCAATATATTTGCCAATCTTTTGATTTGAACGGAGAGACAACAGAATCGTTATGGCAGAAATGAAAAACTTAGCTAAGGAAACGGCTATTTACGGACTTAGCAGCATTTTGGGGAAATTTTTGAATTGGGGATTGGTACCGCTTTATACGTATGTGCTGGCGAGTTCGGCAGAATACGGCGTGATTACCAATCTTTATGCGTGGACGGCGCTATTGCTCGTGATTCTCACGTATGGAATGGAGACCGGTTTTTTTCGTTTTATGAATAAAAAGGAGCGAGAAGGAACAGTGGTTTACAGTTCGTCGTTGCTTTGCATTGCCTTTACCTCGTTGCTATTTATGGTTTCGTGCGTGTTGTTGCGACAACCGATTGCCGATTTACTTGGATACAACCTTCACCCCGAATATATCTCAATTGTTTGCGTTATTGTTGCGTTGGATGCTTTCAGTGCCATTCCCTTTGCCTATCTTCGTTTTCAAAACAGAGCTTTCCGGTTTGCCGGATTGAAATTGGTTGCGATTTTTGTAAATATCTTTTTCAACCTTTTTTTCTTGATTGCTTGTCCGAAATTGCAGGAAATTGCGCCGTCTTTGATCAGTTGGTTTTATAGCCCCGGTTATGGTGTCGGTTATATTTTGATAGCCAATTTGATTTCGACTGTTATTATTATTTTGCTACTTATTCCCGAAATACGAAAAGCAAGTTTTCACGTGGATTTCAGCCTGCTGAAAGAGATGTTAAGATATTCTTTGCCGCTGTTGGTATTGGGAATTGCCGGAATAATGAATCAAACCGTTGACAAAATCATCTTTCCGTACTTGATGCCCGATCGGGAAATTGCCAATGCACAACTTGGAATTTACGGAGCTTGCTTCAAGGTTGCGATGGTTATGATGGTCTTCACACAAGCGTTTCGATATGCTTACGAACCGTTTATTTTTGCTCAAAATAAAGGAGGAGACAAGCGGGGAGAATATGCCGATGCGATGAAATTTTTCATCATTTTTTCATTTCTTATTTTTTTGGGAATGATGTTTTATTTGGATATTCTGAAATATATTATCCGGCATGATTATTGGGAAGGATTGAAAATTGTCCCCATTATTCTGCTCTCTTATCTTTTTCAAGGCATTTTTTTCAACCTTTCGTTGTGGTACAAACTGATAGACAAAACGCAATACGGAGCCTATTTCTCGTTGGTCGGATTAATTATTACGTTGGCTGTAAATATATTGTTTGTTCCGTATTTCGGCTATGTAGCATCGGCAGCAGCCTCTTTTGTCTGCTATTTGGCTGTGATGCTGATTTCCTACTATTTCGGGCAAAAACATTATCCGGTAGCGTATGATTTGAAATCAATCGGACTTTACGCCGCTACGGCTATGGGACTGTTTGCTGTCAGTTGTTTTTCGCCTGCGGAAGGGTTGCTTAAATATGCGCAAAACACCGTTTTGCTATTCTTGTATTTAGGATTGATTGTAAAAAGGGATTTGCCGTTGAGTGCAATTCCGGTCGTTAATAAATTTTTCAGAAAGTAATCAAATAAGCTATCCCCCCAACAACTCCTCCGCATTCCTAATCGCAGCCGCCGTGAGGTTGGTTCCGCTCAACATTTGGGCAATTTCGGTTACACGCTCTTCGGCAGATAGTTGTTTGATGTTGGAAGTCGTACCTTTTTCGTTATCGGTCTTGAATACTTTGTAGTGAACGGTTCCTTTGGAGGCGATTTGCGGTAGATGGGTAATGCTGATTACCTGCATCGTTTCACCCATTTGTTGCATAATCGTTCCCATTTTATCGGCAATTTCGCCGGAAACTCCTGTATCTATTTCATCCAAAATAATGGTAGGCAAACCGGAAGAGCGGGAAATAACCGATTTGAGGCTCAACATCACCCGCGAAATTTCCCCTCCGGAGGCAATGGTTGAAATCGGTTGAAGTACGCGGTCTTTGTTTGCCGAGAACAGGAAATTAACCTCGTCCATCCCATCGGCAGAGAGCGATTCTTTTGGGTTGAATTGTATTGACAACCGGGCATTCGGCATTCCCAAGTTATGCAATATAGAAACAATTTCGTTTTCAATCTCCGGAGTTTTCTTTTTGCGGTTGCCGGAAAGTATTTGAGCCAACTCTCGAAGAGCGGTTTCTTGCTTTTCAATATCTTTTGATAAACGTTCAATTTCTTCGGTACAAAAATCAAGTTGTTGCAATTGCTCCTCCATAGATTGTTGCAATTGTAACAGTTCTTTTACGGTCGAAACATTGTGTTTCTTTTCCAACGAATAAATAACATCTAAACGGTTGTTAATTTGCTCTAAACGCTGCGGATTTATCTCTACGTCGTTTTGCATGGCGTCCAACTCTCTTGTAATCTCTTTTAGTTCGATGAAGCAAGAATTGAGCCGTTGCGACAATTCTTCCGAAGGCTGAAAAACCGATGATATGGTGTGAATGGACGCAATTGCCTCTTTCAGGCTGCCGTTGATATTTTGGTCGTTTTCGGCAAGCAACCACAATGTTTTTGCCAAAGCATTTTTTATTTCCTCGCTGTGGGTTAGCATTGCCGATTCGGACTCCAGTTCTTCTTGTTCGTTTTCGGAAAAACTGGCATCCCTCAATTGATTGACTTGAAAATCAAGGAAGTCTTTATCTGCATTTTTTTTGTTTGTCTCTTCAATGAATTGCTTCAGCCGTTTTTTATCACTGCAAAAACGGCTGTACAAATCACGATAAAGCTCAATCTCTTTTTTATTTCCGGCAACAATATCTACGATATTCAGTTGAAATTGATTGTCGTTGAGCAGCAGGTTCTTATGTTGGGAGTGAATATCAATCAACTTTTCGCCAAGCTCTTTCAATACAGCAATGGCTACCGGCGTATCATTTATGAACGAGCGTGATTTGCCGTTCGAGGTAATTTCTCGCCTGACGATACACTCATCATCGTAATCCAATTCATTTTCTTCAAAAAAAGGCTGTAAATGATATGTTGAAATATCAAAAACGCTTTCTATCACGCACTTTTTATCGGGGTCTTTTATAAACTTGATATCGGATTTCTGTCCAAGAATCAGGTTCAGTGCGCCTAATAAAATTGACTTTCCCGCCCCCGTTTCACCGGTGATGACCGAAAAACCGTTTTGCAAATTGATAACCGATTTATCAATCAGAGCGTAATTCTCAACGGAAAGTGTCTTCAACATAGTTTATTGCAAGTATCTATCTGTTGGCAAAATCGATCTTAAAATTTCCTTGACGGTTTTCAGTTCGTTAGGCGTAGAATTGCTAAACATATCCAACAATTCGTCTCTTTTCGCTTCGGCAAAGAGAGTAAGGGCTACAGAATACGGTTTGGCGCGATTCATCTCTTGCAGGTAAGGCAATATGGAATAGATTTTATCGCGTCCTTTTGCCACATTCATACTCATTTCGTCCAAGCCAAGGCGGTGATACTCGTAATTCACATCGCGAAGTCTTTTCAGTCTCTCATCTTGATAGTCGCGAATGAGAGCATACCGGTTTCGTTCGCTATGAAAAGCCTTCCATCCGACATCATCCGAACTTTGAGCCAATGTTACAATTGCAGCCGCTCTGTCAAAAAACTTGGTGCCTCCGTAGCGACTGAAAGAATCGAAGTTTAGTCCTAAAATAATATTAATGTAGTAAGCTACGAGTGCGGTAAGATTCGAGTCAAAGCTGTTTTCATGAAACTCTAAACGATCAAATTGCGAGTATTCAAACTTCACGTTAGGATCTTTGAAATTGAACAAGGTGGTGGTGTAGGAAGAGTTGAACACCGGACGGTTTGTCTGTACCTGCAAATCACCTGAAAAACGGGTTCCACTCATCTCGGATATGGTAAAAATCAAATTGCACTCAATCCGTTCTTCGTTCAAGAAAACAGCGTCCGTCCATCTTCTCGAATTGACAAATTCCGTCAGTTTGTTACTTAAATCGTCAAATATCTCTCGATTTGTTCCTGCTATTTTATCCGAATTTACTTGAACACGACAATTTAGTTCCTGCTGTGCTGAAACAGAAGAAACCAAGAAGAAAAAATGAAGAATGAAAAATGAAAAATGAAGAATATTCTTCTTGTATTTTAATATATTCATAATGAGAGTTTTTAATAATGTTATATCAAAAATTTCCCAACCAAATGATCCACTATATCTTTCGCCACAAGATTTTTATCTTTCAATTCAAAAGGCGTTTTTGCGCCGTTTTTGTCTATAATAGTTATTTTGTTGGTGTCGTATTGAAAGCCGGCATTGGGGTCGTTTAGCGAATTTAAGACGATGAAATCAAGGTTTTTTCGCGCACATTTCTCTTTCGCGTTATTCTCCTCGTTGGCAGTTTCCAACGCGAATCCGACCATAATTTGTCCGTCCTTTTTAAGTTTCCCCAACGCTGCGGCGATGTCCCGGGTTGGTTTCAACTCCAACAATATATCTCCGGTTTTTTCTCGTTTTATCTTCTCGCTTTCTTTTTTTGCCGGAGTATAATCGGCAACAGCCGCGCAAAGAATTTGGATGTCAGCCTCAACCGCAATTTTCATTGCTGCATCATACATCTCTTCTGCCGATTCCACGTTAATTCTCGTTATTTGCGGATTTTTGGCTTGCAGATTGACCGGACCGGAAATAAGCGATACTTTCGCGCCTCTTTCCGCACACTCTTCCGCCAAGGCATAACCCATTTTTCCGGAAGAGTAATTACCTATAAAACGAACGGGATCTATCTTTTCGTATGTTGGACCGGCAGTAATGAGTACTTTTTTGCCTTCCAAGTCTCGATTGCGGTTAAAGAAATTTTCAATGTAACGAACAATATTTTCAAGCTCTTCCATTCGTCCCTTTCCTTCTAATCCGCTTGCGAGGAAACCGGATGCGGGTTCGATAATGTGATTTCCGAAACGTTGTAATGTTGTTAGATTTTTTTGTACCGCCGGATGTTTATACATATCCAAATCCATTGCCGGAGCAATAAAAACCGGACATTTGGCAGACAAATAGGTGGTAAGTAGAAGATTATCGGCTATCCCATTTGCCATTTTCCCGATTGTATTGGCAGTAGCCGGAGCAATAAGGTAAGCGTCGCCCCAAAGTCCCAAACTGACGTGGCTGTTCCACGCCCCATTTTCAGGGTCAAAAAAATCGACTAAAATAGGATTTTTGGACAATGTTGCCATTGTGAGCGGCGTGATAAATTGCTTGGCAAGCGGAGTCATAACCACCTTCACGTTGGCGCCTTTTTTTATCAGTTCGCGCACCAACGCGGCACATTTATAAGCAGCAATTCCGCCGGTGATGCCTAAGATGATATTTTTGCCGTCAATCATTTAAGTTGTAAGTGGGAAGTGATAAGTTGTAAGTGGGAAGTAATAAGTTGTAAGTGGCGCTGATTTTTCTTCTTTACTTACAACTTATTACTTTTTACCTAATTTCTCTTTTTCTTTTGCCGGATTACGGTAATAGATTTTGCCGTCGGCATATTCTTGTGCCGCAATCAACGTTGCTTTTGGCAGTTTTTCGTAAAAACGGGAAATTTCGATTTGCTCCCGGTTTTCAAATACTTCTTCCAAATTGTCGTTGTAAGAGGCAAATTCCTGCAATTTCTTTTCCAATTCGCTTTTGATTTCTACGCTGATTTGGTTAGCGCGTTTGGAAATAATTTTCACGGTTTCATACACATTACCGGTGTCGGTACTTAGTGAATTTAAGTCGCGAGTAATCGTGTTGTTCGGAATATTCAACTTTTTGTAATCCATAATATTTAATAAATATATTTATTTTCCTTTATTTTAGCTGTCTTTGCGATTTTTCAAACATAGCCTTTGCTTCGTTGGCATACTTGCTGTTTGGAAAATCATTGATGAAATTATAGTATTCATCTACCGTATCGCGGTATCTATCCTCCTGTTTTTCCGGTACGCTTTTTTCCGCTTGTTGAAATTTGGATTTCAAGATAATAAGAGCAAGCTCCTCCCGGTGTTTGCTGTTCGGATATTCCTTGATTGCGTTTGTTGCGGCAATCACGGCAGATTGATAGTTGTTGCCTTTATAGTTACCCAACTTGTAATACAAATTGGCATTCAGATAGGCTTTATATGCCAATTTTTCCTGTAACTCTTTGACCATTTCCAATACTTCGGACAAACGTTTGCTTTGTGGAAAGATGTCGGAGAAAAGGAACAGCTCTTCCAATGCTTTTACTGTACTTGTTTGGTCGAATTTCGGATTTGGCGAGTCCTTATAATAAGAGTAACCCACATTAAATTTGCTCTCTTCCGCATATTTCCCTCTCGGATAACTGCGGTAATAGCTTGCAAAATAACTTCTTGCCGTCAAATAATCTTTATTGTTCAGGTAAGACATCCCTAACAAATACAACGCCTCCTCGCCTTTTTCGGTTCCTTTGAAAGGAGAAAGAACCTGCTCAAACAGCGTGGCTGCCTGCATATATTTCTTCTTTTCGTAATATTCTTTCGCCTTTTCAAACTTCAGATTATTATCCGGACTTTTCTGCAACTTCGTATACTCGCTGCAAGAAACCAACAGCAAGGATAGCAGTAATATGTATATGCTTTTCGTCTTCATTTTATTTTTCAACTTGCAAAGTTAGATATTTGTATTCAAACACGGAAGTAAAACCGTATTTTTTAACGGGAATATCTTAGTTTTAGTATAGAAAAAGTATCGGACAACGAAAAGAGTTATCTTTCCTGCCACTTATAAATTTTGTATAATCACGGATCAAGACTTCTTTCGCTCATAATTAACAAACGAATAATCATACTGATTTTTTTCGTCTGCCTTATGCTCTTCACGGAAAGTTTCCTTCCATTCGGAATAATCTATTTCGGGAAATTTGGCATCGCCGTCTAATTTGGCGTGTACTTCGGTAATGTATAATTTGTCGGAAAACCGGAGAGTTTGTTTGTAAACACTTTCGCCGCCAATGATAAAAAGCTCCGTTTCATCGCCCGAAATGGCAATTGCATCACTCAACGAGTCTGTTGTAATGCAATCAATAATTGATTCGGGAATGGATGTTAACACAATGTTTTTTCTGTTTGGGAGCGGTTTCCCGATGGATTCGAATGTTTTCCTGCCCATCACAACCGTATGCCCGGTGGTTATGGCTCTAAAACGTTTCAAATCAGCCGATAATTTCCACGGCATTTTATTGTTTTTACCTATGATATTGCCTTCCGAAAAAGCAACGATAACTGAAATTGTCATATCCTTTTACTTATAACTTAATAACTCATAACTTTATCACTCAAATTGCCACTTCCCCTTTAATGTGCGGATGCGGATCGTAGTTTTCCAACTTAAAATCTTCAAACTCGAAAGAAAAAACATCCGTTTTCATCGGGTTAATTGCCATTTTTGGCAGTGCTTTCGGTTCGCGCGAAAGTTGCAATTTGACCTGTTCAATGTGATTGGAATAAATATGCGCATCGCCCAATGTATGAACAAAATCGCCCGCTTTCAACCCTGTTACTTGCGCCATCATCATCAACAGCAACGCATAAGACGCGATATTGAACGGAACGCCTAAAAATATATCGGCGCTACGCTGATACAGTTGAAGGCTCAACCGTCCGTCAGCCACGTAAAACTGAAAAAAGGCGTGACACGGCGGCAAATTCATATTCGGCAAGTCGGCTACATTCCAAGAACTCACGATAATGCGTCGTGAATCAGGATTATTTCTCAACGTTTGCACCACCTCCGAAATTTGGTCGATATGTCCCCCGTTATAGTCTGGCCACGAACGCCATTGATAACCGTATATGTGACCGAGATTCCCATCCGCATCTGCCCACTCATTCCAGATACGGACATCGTGTTCCTGCAAATATTTGACGTTTGTATCTCCTTTCAAAAACCACAACAACTCATAAATAATTGATTTCAAATGTAGTTTTTTGGTCGTAACCATCGGAAATCCCTCCTCCAAATTAAAACGCATTTGGTGTCCGAATACGCTTATGGTACCTGTCCCCGTCCGGTCTTCCTTGAAGGCTCCTTCATCCAATACGCGTTGTAATAAATCTAAATACTGTTTCATCCCTGATTATTAGGAAGATAAATTGATATTTTTTTTCAACACCGCAAAGATACGAAATATAAATACAAAGACACGAAGGATGTGAAGATTTTTTAGTTTTTATGAAAAGTGAGGACTAAGCGCGATTTTCCTCCAAATCCTCTTCAATCACCAAATTATCAATGATAAACAATTGCCGTTCAGGCGTGTTTTTTCCCATATAAAAATCGAGCAATCCATTGACGGCATCCTCTTTTCTCAGCGAAACTTGGTCTAAACGAATGTCTTTTCCGATAAAATGCTTAAACTCGTCGGGCGAGATTTCTCCCAATCCCTTAAATCGCGTGATTTCGGCTCGTGCACCCAGTTTATTGATGGCAGTTATGCGTTCTTCATCCGTGTAGCAGTAGAAAGTTTGTTTTTTGTCTCGCACACGAAATAACGGTGTTTGCAAAATATAGACGTGTCCTTTTTTGACCAAATCGGGGAAGAATTGCAAGAAAAAAGTAAGCAATAACAAACGAATGTGCATCCCGTCCACATCGGCATCGGTGGCGATAATGACCTTGTTGTAGCGTAAACCTTCCATTCCCTCTTCGATATTGAGTGCTGCTTGCAGAAGGTTAAACTCTTCGTTTTCGTATACCACTTTGCGCGTCAGTCCGAAACAATTCAACGGTTTTCCGCGCAAACTGAAAACCGCCTGTATATTCACGTCGCGGCTTTTGGTAATCGAACCGCTCGCAGAGTCTCCCTCCGTGATGAAAATGCAAGATTCTTCCTGCTTGTCGCCTTTTGAGTCGTTGTAGTGGACACGGCAGTCGCGTAGTTTTTTGTTGTGTAGATTTACTTTTTTAGCACGTTCACGGGCTGATTTGGTTACGCCGGCAATGGCTTTTCGTTCTTTTTCGGCTTCTTGAATTTTTTTGAGCAGCGAATCGGAAGTATTCGGATTTTTATGCAAATAATTATCCAACTCTTTTTTGAGAAAATCGTTAATAAATTTATTGACCGACAATCCGCTTTTCGGATCCATATCGCGCGAACCGAGCTTGGTTTTCGTCTGACTTTCAAAAACCGGCTCCTCTACGTTAATCGCAATGGCGGCAACAATGCCCGCACGGATGTCGACTAACTCCATATTTTTATTGTAAAATTCCTTGATAGTACGCCCGATTGCCTCACGATAAGCCGCTTGGTGCGTACCGCCTTGCGTAGTGTGTTGCCCGTTGACAAAGGAGTAGTACTCCTCGCCATATTGCTCGCAGTGGGTAAAGGCAATTTCAATATCTTCGCCCTTCAAATGAGCAATCGGATAGATGGATTCTGCCGTCATTTTCTCGTTAAGCAAATCCGAAAGACCGTTTTTGGAAATGAATTTTCGTCCGTTGAAAACGATGGTCAGACCGGTATTCAGGTAGGTGTAGTTCCGAAGCATATCTTCGACAAACTCTTCCCGGTAGTTGTAATTTTGGAAAAGCGTATCGTCCGGTTTGAAATAAACCATCGTACCGTTTGCTCCTTCTCCGGGAATAATGCCGGTGTCGCTTGTTATTTCGCCTTTGCAAAATTCGGCAATGCGCGTTTCGCCGTCTCTGAAACTTTGAACTTTAAACTGCTCTGACAACGCATTGACGGCTTTTGTTCCCACCCCGTTGAGACCGACTGATTTCTTGAAAGCTTTGGAATCGTATTTCCCGCCGGTATTCATAATCGAGATAGCCTCGACCATTTTTCCAAGCGGAATCCCGCGTCCGTAGTCGCGAATGGTAAACGCTCCGTTGGAAAGAGAAATCTCGATCTGTTTTCCTTTTCCCATACGATATTCGTCGATGCTATTGTCCAGTACCTCTTTCAACAGCACATATATACCATCGTCGGTATGCGAGCCGTCGCCCAACTTACCGATATACATACCCGGACGCAAGCGGACGTGCGCCAACCCCTCTATATGTACAATATTTTCATCTCCGTAATTATCTTCCTGCGGCTTGTTTTCTAATTCTAACTCTTCCATAAGTCATTTTAATCTCTTCTTGCAAAGATAGGAAAAAATTGTAAAGTTCGTATCGTTGTGTTTACCCTAAGTAATGTGTAAAAAATAAGTTGCTCTAATTTTATGTTCAAAGTTTAAGGTTCAAGGTTCAAATCGCAACCTTAAACCTTGAACTTTTGAACCTTTTATTTTTTACACGTTACTAAATACTTTACTTTGAGATAAGCGACCTCATCGGCGTTTTTGTGTTTTTTGCTTCTGCCAGTATGGCTTTGATGTAGCCGACTTTGATTTTTGCCTCAATAAGCAGCGGGATATGGTTCTCATCGTCCGAAACATAAATGATCATATCTTCGTCCTTTTTGAAGAGGTCGCCGGTAATCAACTTGGGGGTAAACTTGTGGGCGTGGTATTTTTTTCCGTTCCGCAATTCAATATTTTCTTTCCCTCGGTATGTCAGTCCCAAATCGTACACTTCCTTATCAAACAGCATCGGGAACGGGACGGTTTGATTTTTTGCCAATTTGCTTATATCCAAATTGCGTACGCGATAGCAAGTCGTTATCAAATCAGCTACTTTGTGAGCAATCATCAGCGTATCTTTCCATTGTCTTTTTTTGCGGACAAAATCCATATAAACCAACGTGCTGTCTTGCTTTTTGTTGAAAATATAGGTGTTTTGGGCGTAATAAGAACCCTCGTACTTTACCTCCCGGTAATGAATAGGAAACAGGTGAACGGTATCGACAATAGCTTCAAAAGTATCCCGGATGTGATACATTTTCTCAAACGACTTGATTGTTGAACCGGTTACTTTTAATGAATATACTTTTTCTCCGTTCAGTTTTTGAGTTTGAACGGAAAAATTAACATTGCCGGCGTGAATCCAAATAAATCCCCAATTGAAATAAACATTAAATTGCGCAGTTTCTCCGTGTTGAAAAACATTGTTCTTCAAGTATTTTCCTTCCGCATTGGCTCCAATCGCGGTGAATAATAGAAAAAAAATGCTTATTAACTTTTTCATCTTTTAGTTACTCTTTTTTGCTGCACAAACAAGCGTAATTCTACCTTTTTCTATGTCTTCTAACGCCATTTCTAAACCTGTTTTTGTGACTTTACGTTTTTTTTCTACTTCAAAGACACCAAGACTTTTTATAAAATCAATCGCTTTCTTTGCGATTGTGTTATTGTCGTTATAGTTTAATGTTATTGTTCCCATAATATCTGTTTTTAATGTGCTGATTTAAAAATACGGCTCCAACGCACGGAAGAGAACCAATTCTTATCCTTATCCAACGAAAGCCAAATGAAAATCGGTTTTCCAACAACGTGGTTTTCGGGAACGAATCCCCAAAAACGGGAGTCTGCCGAGTTGTGGCGATTGTCTCCCATCATCCAATAATAATCCATTTTAAATGTGTAATCCGTTGCCAGAGTATCATTGATGAACACTTGGTCGCCCTTTACTTCCAACTTGTTTCGTTCGTAATTCCGGATTATATGTTCATATAACGGTAAATTGGCGGGATTAATTGCCACTGTTGCTCCTTTTTTAGGTATCCATATCGGACCGAAATCGTCTCTTGTCCAACCGTTATCCATCGTAAGGGGGAATGTTTTTCCACCAAAAATCTTATCCCGGTTAATGGAAATGACGTTTGGAAAACTGCTCAGTTTTGCTAACGCTTCTGCTGTAAGCGGAATATAATAGACATAATTGAGTCTGCCCGCAGAGTTTAGTTGATAGAGACTATTCAATAATCTTTGATGTTCGGGAGTATTCATCAACATCCGATCATCTTTGCTTACTTGCAACATTTCAAACACTTTATCGGAAATAAATGTAGATGTCTCTACGAAATAGTTGTATTGCAATCCGGGAATTTCAGCCTCTTTTTTACCATTCAAGAAAATATCGCCGTCAATAATCTGTAACGAATCACCCGGAAGACCGACTGCTCTTTTTACATAATTTTCACGACGGTCAACAGGACGATAGACAATTTCGCCGAATATTTGCGGATTGTTCCAAACAGCTTCTCTTCCATTGTAATGTATTAAAGAATAATAGTCAGTTTCTTGTTTTTTTAAGGCAACAGTATCTCCCGTAGGGAAGTTAAATACCACAATATCGTGCAATTGTACATCTCCAAATCCTTTCAATCGCCTGTATTCCCATTGCGGCCATTCGATATACGATTTTGTATTTAATACCGGCAATGTGTGTTGCGCCAATGGAAAAGAGAGCGGTGTCATTGGTACTCTCGGACCATAGCTCATTTTGCTTACAAATAGGAAGTCACCCACCAGCAGCGATTTTTCCAACGAGGAGGTTGGGATTTTGTAATTTTGGAAAAAGAATGTGTTGATAAAATAGACGGCAACCAATGCGAATAGGATGGCATCAGTCCACTCAGCCACTGTTCGCACAATTGGATTGTTCGACTCTTTCCATGCTCCCCAACGGATATACTTGGTTACATACAAGTCGCCCAACAACGGAATGAATAACAGGATCCACAGCGCACCCGACCAAATGGTAGAGGCAATGCAAATGAGCGTTGTTATCGAAAATTTTATCCATTGTTTTACATTTGCTTCGCCGATTCGTTGAGCGAAACTCTTTTTTTCTGTTTTTTTCATTGATTTTGTATATTTCAGATTTCAGATTTCAAATTTCAGATTGCTGTTCTGAAATTTGAAATCTGAAATTATTTATAATTAATTTTCCGACATTTTCAATAAATCCGACATTCCCAACAAGCCTTTTTTCCCGGCTGTAAATTCGGCGGCAATCACGGCTCCCAATGCAAACCCTTGCCGGCTTTTGGCATCGTGCGTAATCTCAATAGAATCCACTTCTGACTCGTAACGGACGGTGTGAATCCCCGGTACTTGTCCTTCTCTGATTGATTTGATCGCCAACTCCCCTGAGTTTTCTTCAATTTCTTTTACCCATTTCGTTTTCCGGTCTAAATTTTCCAAAACACCCTCGGCAAGTGTGATTGCCGTTCCGCTCGGCGCATCTAATTTTTGGGTGTGGTGCACTTCGGTCATTTCTACGTTGTAATCCGGAAATTGGTTCATCAAGCGAGCCAAGTACTTATTCAAGGCAAAAAAGATATTCACGCCGAGACTGTAATTGGATGACCAAAATAAGGTTTTATTTCCCGTTTCTATTTCTTTTTTTATTTCCGGCATGTATTCGTGCCAGCCAGTCGTTCCGCAAACAATCGGAACATTGGCTTTAAAACAATTCCGAATGTTGGATAATGCCACTTCGGGACGGGTAAATTCAATGGCGACATCCGCGCTTTTGAACGAATCGGAATTAAAATCGCCCAAATTATCTATATCAATAATGGAAACTATCTCGTGTCCGCGTTCTTTTGCTATCTTTTCAATGGTTTGACCCATTTTTCCATAGCCTATTAATGCTATTTTCATACGTTATTTTTATATGGATTTGCAAAGATAATAAAAAGAGATTCAGCCTCTCTTTAAAATTTATCAAAAAATCTCAATTATTCATTTGCCAGTGAGTGAGTAAGGAATAAAATGTAAGTTTTCTACACCATACCTGTGAAAAGCAGTAAAATTTGTATAGTTTTTATAGGTATAGTTGTAAAAACTTTATATATTTGTAGGGTTTTTTACAACTATACCTGCAGAAAAATACAAATTATGCTTACTCGTGAACATATTATCAGCGTTATCCGTCCTTTTTATGAAATAACGGATTTGGTAAAAGTGCTTCTTGGCGTTCGTCGCGCCGGAAAATCGGTTTTACTCTCGCAAATAGCCGAAGAACTTTCCAAAAAAGGGATTGATAGCGAATATATTATTTCAATCAATTTTGAACTATTAGAATTTTCCGATTTGAAAACAGCTAAAGAATTAAATGCTTATATTGTTTCACTCATCAAGCCCGACAAAAAATATTTTCTGTTTCTTGATGAAATTCAAATGGTTGAAGATTTTGAGTTGGCTGTAAATTCGTTGCGAGCGAGAGGAAATATCAGTATTTTCATTACAGGCTCTAACGCTCATTTGCTTTCGGGCGAACTTGCCACGCATCTTTCGGGGCGATACATTAAATTTCTCGTTACACCTTTTACTTTTGCCGAAACATTGAAGATGACAAGTGAAAACGACCTTAAAGCCGCCTTTGAAAATTATATGCAGTGGGGTGGAATGCCGGGTAGATTTGCCTTCAAGACTGAAACCGAAATGCAAAAATACCTGCAAGATGTTTTTGATACGATTATTTTGCGTGATATTCTTATTCGCCGAAAAATCAGGGATATAAACCTGCTGAATAACATTATTCGGTTTCTTATTGAAAATACGGGAAAAATCTTTTCTGCCAATACGGTTTCAAAGTACCTGAAATCGCAAAGCCGTAGCGTTTCAGCGGAAGCCTTGTATAATCATATCGAATATATCCTTGAGTCGTTGTTGTTTACAAAGGTTAACCGTTATGACATTAAGGGAAAAAATGTGTTTGCCACACTTGAAAAATATTACATTGCCGATATGGGGTTGCTACAACTTAAACGGGGATTTATTGCCGAGAATTTGGGTGCTCGTTTGGAAACCATTGTAGCCAACGAGTTGCTTGCGCGGGGTTATAAAATAAACGTGGGTGTAATGCGTAATGCCGAAATTGATTTTGTTGCCGAAAAAAACAACGAGACCGAATTTATTCAAGTCTGCTACAACATTGACTCGGACGAAACACTAAACAGAGAAATCAATGCCTTTGACGGCATCCCCGAAAAAAAACTGCTGATTACTGCTGACCGATTTGATTACAGTCAAAAAGGGATAAAATCAGTCAATGCAGTAGATTGGTTATTGCAAAAAGATTAGAAAAATCTCAACAATTTATTTTATTCTTTGTTGTAAGAGAAGTAAAAAGAATACAAAACAATTTAAAATACATAATGTATGAAAACTCATATTGCTTTTTTTGACGTAAAACCTTACGATTCGGATTCGTTTGACAGCCATAACAAAGATTTTGGCTTTGAATTTCATTATTACGAAGCGCAACTTAACAAAGATAGTGCGGTATTGGCAAAAGGTTCCGAAGTTGTCTGTGCATTTGTAAATGCAACGATTGATGCTGAAGTAATTAATATTTTGGCGGATAATGGCGTGAAATTGATTGCCTTGCGCTGTGCGGGATTCAATAACGTGGATTTGCAGGCGGCGGCAAAAAGGAAAATCAAGATAGTGCGCGTACCTGCCTACTCGCCTTACGCCGTTGCCGAGCATACATTGGCGTTGATGCTCACGTTGAACCGGAAAACGCATAAAGCCTATTCTCGTACCCGCGAAGGAAATTTCGCGCTACACGGATTGATGGGATTCGATATGTACGGAAAAACGGCGGGTATCATCGGAACCGGAAAAATTGCCAAAATTTTAATCAAAACCCTTCGTGCAATGGGAATGCAAGTGCTTGCCTACGACCTGTGTCCCGACCAGAATTTTGCCAAAGAAACGGACATCGAGTACACTTCTTTGGATAATTTGTACAGAAAATCGGACATCATATCGCTGCATTGCCCGTTGACGAAAGAAACGGAACACTTAATTAATCACGAAGCAATCGCAAAAATGAAGGACGGCGTGATGATTATCAACACCGGACGCGGAAAATTGATTGATACCAAGTCGTTGATTAAGGGACTTAAAAGTAAAAAAATTGGCTTTGCCGGATTGGATGTTTACGAAGAGGAGGAGGAATATTTCTTTGAAGATATGTCCGATTTTGTGATGGACGATGATATGTTGGCTCGTTTGCTTTCGTTCAACAACGTGATTGTAACCTCTCATCAGGGATTTTTCACCAAAGAAGCCTTGTCGAATATTTCGCAAACAACGTTGGAAAACATCAAAGAGTTTGTGGATGGAAAAATGCTCTCGAATGAGGTGAAAGTGTAGGTTGTTTTGTTCTGAACAAAGATTTAATAAGATTAAAGGATTAGCAAGATAAAAAAACAATCTTGCTAATCCTTTAATCTTATTAAAATCTTGGTTCAAAAAATTACCGCCCTCTCGAAGAATTAGATTCAGTGCCGCTATTTCCCGATGAACTACGGGTTAAATTTTGAGTAGAAGTTCCGGACGAACTGCGTGTAGTTCCACTACTTTGAGTCGAGGTTTCGGATGAACTTCTTGTGTTACTGTTGCTTTGTGTTGAAGTGCCCGAAGAACTTCTCGTGTTGCTGTTATTGCTTGGCGTGGCGCTCCGGGTTGTAGAGTTGCCTGATGAACTTTGCGTAGCACTTCCCGAACTGCGCATGGTCTCTGTCTGAGTATTGTTGCGAGCCGGTGTGGCAGACGAGTTTCTCGTGTTGCTATTGTTATTTGTTGCTGCTTCGCGAGTGGTTTCGGACGAACTTCTTGTAGCTTCGGATGAGCTTCTTGTCGTAGTCGTATTTCCAGAAGTTGTACCCGACGAACTTCTTGTGTTGCCTTGATTTGCCGATTGAGAAGATGATGAACGTGTCGTGGAATTGGTTGTACCGTTACTTCTCGTACTTGACGACGAACTTCTTGTATTGTTTTGCACCGGATTGCTGCTGTATGACCGTGTGGTGTATTGCGGACGATGGTCGTAAGTAATGACATATCCGCGTGTACTCCGTGTTGTAGGGCGAGCATAATAAACTTCCCGACCGTAGTAATCAAAACGATTTGCGTGTGTCCCGTAGGTAACCGTGTATCCACGCGGAGCCCAACCGGCGTGAACCCACACATACCCCGCCGATCTGTATTCCCAATATCCCGGCAACCATATTGCATCGGTATAAGGAGCTAACGCCCAATATCCGTTTACCCAAACGTAATTTCCCGAAAAGGAATCCCAAGCCCAATATCCATCTACCCAAATGTATTTCGCGCCGGGCTGACGGATACTTCCCGGTCCGGTGGTAACAACTACCGCCGCCGGAGCTATCGGTATCGTGGTAACAACTACTGCGGTAGCCGGTGCAGGCTCAATGTAAGTATAAGTTACGGTGGTTGCTGCGGGGCGGCAAGAGTAACTTATCGCTACTATCCCGGCAAGAATGATTGTTTTTATTAACTTTCTCATAACTGACTTTTTTTAAGAAAAGGATGAATCCTTCGTTTATTATTATTCACTTTCTTCGTTAGACGATGTAAAGATAGAAAAGTTTAATCAGAAAATTTTAAAAATCGCTTTTTTAATAAGACAAAATCACACTGCCTTCAAACTCATATCAAGTCCTTTTACCGAATGAGTCAACGCACCTACGGAAATATAGTCTACGCCACATTCGGCATAATCCCTCAACGTGTCGAAGGTAATTCCGCCCGAAGATTCCGTTTCGTATTTTCCTGCAATTCTTTTAACAGCCTCTTTGGTGGTTGCGATGTCAAAATTGTCGAGCATAATCCGGTCAACGCCGCCCACTTTCATTACCTGTTCCAACTCGTCCATACTGCGAACTTCAATTTCGATTTTGAGGTTTTTGTTTTTCGCTTTCAAGTATTCTTTGGCTTTGGTAATGGCATTTTCGATACCGCCGGCAAAATCAACGTGGTTGTCTTTCAACAGAATCATATCGAACAGTCCGATACGATGATTCACACCGCCGCCGATTTTTACTGCTTGTTTATCAATCAAACGAAGTCCGGGCATCGTTTTGCGGGTATCTAAGACACGAGTGTGTAAGCCATCCAACTGTTTCACATATTTGCGGGTAGTGGTGGCAATGCCGCTCATTCGTTGCATCAAGTTGAGCACGATGCGCTCGGTTTGCAGCAACGATTGCGTTTTTCCTTCGACCGTAAATGCGATATCGCCCGGATTTACTTCCGTTCCGTCTTGGATAAAGATTTCCATTTTTATTTCGGGGTCGAATTTATGAAACACTCGTTTAGCTATTTCTACGCCTGCCAACACGCCTTTTTCCTTGATAATCAGTTTGGCTTTACCTTGTGCTGTTGCGGGGATACATGATAGGGTGGTGTGGTCGCCATCATCAATGTCTTCTGTGAAAGCGTTGTTCAACAGGCTTTCGATCAAATCTTGTTCGTTCATCGTTTTGAAATTTTTATACAATGTTGTTTAGTAAAGAATTAAATTATAAACACAAAGAAAAATTAGAAAAACTTTGTGTTCTTCGTGTCTTTGTGTTTATTTTGCCCATATTTTTCTTTACTAAACGACATTGATTTTTAATATCTTTGCGTTTAAAATATCTTTTGTATGAAAATTATACTTCTAACAGTCGGCAAAACTAATGAATTATCTTTAAAAAATGTCATTTCGGATTATCAAAAACGATTGAAATTTTACATCCCGTTTGAGATGGAGGAAATTCCCGAATTAAAGAATACGAAAAGTCTTTCGGAAGAGGTGCAGCGGCAGAAAGAGGGCGAGTTGATTTTGAAAAACTTGACGGATTCGGACGAGGTTATTTTGTTGGACGACAAGGGCGAACAACATACTTCGATGCAATTTGCCTCTTATTTGGAGAAAAAAATGGCATCGGGTAACAAACGACTGATTTTTCTCGTGGGTGGTCCATATGGATTCAGTCCGGAAATTTACAAACGGGCAAACGGGAAGATTTCCCTGTCGCGAATGACCTTTTCACATCAAATGGTGCGTTTGATTTTCGCCGAGCAGGTTTATCGTGCGATGACGATTTTACGGGGGGAGCCTTATCATCACGAATAACTGAATGACAGAATAATTGAATAACTGAATTACTCAGGTGTTCAGTTATTCAATTATTCAGTTATTCAATTATTGTTCTTCTTTGTTCCAATTTATCTTTCCTGAAACAAACATAATGATTCCGAGAATGATAAACATACCGATACTTCCGATAAGCAGCGCAATATCTTCCAATTGCAGTATTACAAACAGGAATGTATATAACAAACACAGTATTACGGTTAATATACCCGTTTGCATCACATTTCTGAAAATACTGTATGCGTAAGCCGTGATTAATCCGATGGTGGCGAAAGAGGCAATGAGATATGCTAATGCAAAACCTATTTGTTCAGAAATGGATAGCAACAGGCTGTAAAACAAGATTAAAGCGATACCTACCAATAAGTATTGAACGAGGTGTATCTTCTTTTTCGTCAGCAATTCCACAAAGAAAAAGACAACAAACGTGAGTGCAATAAACATCAGCGCGTATTTGGCAGAGCGCATATTTTGTTGGTAATGGTCAACCGTTTCGACCAATCGCACGCCAAACGATGTTTCGCTGAAATACATTGACGTTCTGTTGTCCCACGTTTCGGGAATGTTGCGGTTGAAATGCAGGATGTGCCATTTGGCAGAAAAACGGTCGCCTTCGATGGTTGATTGCGGACTGAAATTGCCGACAAAACCCGGAGCCGCCCATTTGCCCGACACATTTATGCCGGTTGTTCTGCCAACGGGAATGAAATTGATGCTTTCGCTGCCGTTGAGTGTCAGTTTACAACTAAATTCGTTTTTTTCGGGCGATTTCTCAAAATTTTTCAACGGAATTTTCAGTGTATTTCCTCTAAACCAATTCGTATTTCCGTCTGCCTCTACAGCATATTTTTTGCCGTTTACGGTCAGTTCGGCATTGCTGACCAAGCCTTTTAAATCGGAAATCCCGATGGTAATGTACGCATCTTTCCACCTGCCCTCGTACTTGTCAAACTCGTCAAGGTTATCAAAACTTCCCGAAATATTCAGTTCGCTCCGGTAGAGCGTGGTTTTGTAAATACCGTAATATTTTGTTTCCGGAAAAAGCTCAACATCCATATTCACGCTGCTTGGCGTAATATTCATTTCGTCTTTTCTAAGACTTGTTTTTTGCTTTACTTGACCGTTAACGGTTTCGTACTCAGTGATTTTTGTGTCGTAAGGAAGTGTCAAAACCGGTCCGCAAATGGTCTGCGGATTGCTCCATTTTTCGTTGATTTTCCGGATAGTTTCTTCGCTCCGCTCCTGCCGTTCTTCAATCAAACCTGTTATCATTGCCTTCGGAATAAGTAACGCTAAGGTTAATACTACGACTGTCAATGCTTTAAAGGTGATTGACTGCGTGAATTTTTGTTTGTTTTTTTCTTGTGGGTTCATAATTATTTTTGTTTAAAAGGTTATTGAATTAAATTTTAAAATAATCTAAAAGAAAAAGTCCAATAGACATATATGCAATTGCTAATGGGATATTAATCAGCATTATACCTAATTCCAATGAAACACTGTTTCCGTTTTTCCTTGTTAGTCTTCGATGAAATTCCATAAACAAGCAGACCAAGCAAAATGACAATATTTACACTGCCAGCAACATAGTACAAATAAAGAAAACCAAAGATTGCAGAATATTCTGCAATTTCTTTATTTTGAATTGCCACCCCAAATAGAAAACCAAGCAAAAACAGGTTTCCAATAATAAACGACACCCAAAAAGTATATTTCCCAATTTTTAAAGGATTCAAGTCTTTCATATTTTCTCTAATTTTAAAATTAATTTTCTCAAATAAATAAGCGGAATCATTCCAAAAACACCGAAAGAGATGTCAATTAACCGCCAAAGGAACGGAATACCGCGGATTTCTCCGCAAATCAACGCCAACGGAATGACGGCAACGCAACAAATCATTGCCCACGTAACAAGCCATTTGTTGCGCACAGGTTCACGATACAGTCCAATAAACGCCACTGCAATAACAAGATGCGCAAACGCCAACCAATCAAAACCGTAAGCAATAAACGGAAATTGCGCATTTGTGGCACTGACACCTTCATATACAAATCCCAACCAACGTTGCAATCCAGTCAGACTTTCGGGATTTTGCCCTTCGATGTTAAAAAACTGCATTGCGAGACGAAGTTCTGTTTCTACCGGAAACGCCGTAATGCCTGATACTACCAGCGCTGTCATAAAAAACAGCGTTACCAATCTGATTTTCAGAAGAATTTGTTTTTGTTCCATTTTGTCTTCCATAAAATTTATTATTATAAGATTAAACTTTTGTCGATGAATCCATTCGTCATTGCGGGCTTGACCCGCAATCTCGTGATAAATAGCCGTTTTTTAGGGGGTTGCGGGTCAAGCCCGCAATGACGTGTTCTTGGAAAATCCAACAAACCACGCAACCGAATCCGTAACAGATAATATCTATCCACGAAAAAGAAGTGCCGATTACTATTTTTGCTACCTGATTATTTGCTAATCCGATGATTTCAATAAAACGCAGGTATTGAAGAAATTCCACCATACAAGCGAAAAGGAATACATACAAAGGCAATAATCTGATTCCTACGGGAATAATCATACGGATAAAGCAGTAAATAAACATTGTTACCAACACGTCGCCGATGTAAGGACGTATGATTCTGTCATTCACAAATAAAGCGATTAACAACTCTATTATAAATAGGAAACTTGTGCAGAAAAAGTAAAAAAGACGTTTGTTCTTCATAAATTTTTTATATTAATAAGTTACTTTTAAAAAGCACTTTGTTTTTCAAAGTTAAATAATAAAAAAAATTACCGGATAAGTTTTTCCAACGCATCTAAATGTTCCTTAAAATCGCGTTTCCCCAATCCTGTAATTTTATATTTCGTATTGGGTTTTCTGCCGATAAATTGCTTGGTTGTTTGGATATATTCCGCACTTTCCAATGCTTTCAGATGACTTGCAAGGTTGCCGTCGGTCAGTTCCAACAACTCTTTCATCGTACTGAAATCAACCGAATCGTTTACCGACAAAATGGACATAATGCCCAAGCGAATGCGGCTGTCGAATATCTTATTTAAGTTTGTTATAATTGACATAACTCACATTTTATTGTTATAGTTCTGCCTTTCAGGCAGAGTTTTGCTGTTTTAGTTGTCCGTAGGTTGCGCTTCGCTTACCTACGGTTATGAAAATTTGGCTTTTCAAGCCTTATCAAGATGACATGAAAAAATCTTGTAAATCTTGCGAAAATCGTGGTTCAAACTTTGTCATACTTAAAATACATAACCACCCCAAAAATAATATGTAAAAAGCCAAACCCAACCGTCCACCAATAAATACCGTGGTAGAGGTAGATGGCGGCAAGAAATCCGACAATTATTTCGCAAATACCGAGAACGTGAATTTCTCCAAATGTGAATTTTGACGCATTTATCAATGCCAATCCGTAGAAAATCAACGTAACAGAAGCTACATAGCCGACGAGACCATTGTAAATAAATACGAGCGAAAAAATTCCACCCACTACCAACGGTATCATTAGGTTATATGCTGCACGCATAGTCACTTTGCTGAATAAACTCTGATTGTTTTTCTTCGCTTTTCGCCAACTGAAAAGCGAGATAGTACCCACTGCCAACCCCAAAACCGTAAGCGCACAGGCAAGTAAAATCAACGTTTCCTGCATTCTGTTAAAGTGAGTAAGCGAAGGGTCGCGCAGCAGATAAATGTAAGCAAATGCCGCTCCGGCTACCGCCCAAAGTCCCGCAATGACAAGCGATAATCCGTTGATTGCTTGAAATTTGGACGATTTCTCCATCATCTCGCGTATCGCTTTTATGTCTTCTAATTGTTTGTTCATAACAATGTGATATTAAAAGTGCTTTGAAATGCAAAGTTAATGCCAATTTTTTAATTTCAAAATAATCCGGCAATTTTTTTATAAAATTTTATCTGTGTGTGTTTTTATTATTGCCAGATAGAACACCCAAATAAATATTAGTTCGTGTGTTAATATTTTGACGTGGGTGTTTCTTTCGGTAAATAATCCGTCTGAATATTCGTCAACGCTCCCCACATACTATGGCGTGCATTGGGATTGATTTCTTCCAATCTTTTCAAAATCTCTTTCATATCCGAACGGTTGGAATCTTTTTCATACGGGCAATTTTTTTTCTGTTTAGGAAATTGGCGGATTTTTTCCAATTCCACCAAATCACTCTCTTTTAATAGCGCCATCGGACGAATAATGGAAAGGTCAAATTTATCCATTTTCAACAGTGGAGGCATTGTACTGAAAGAACCTTGAAAAGTAAGATTCATCAACATCGTTTGTAAAATATCGTCCTGATGATGCCCCAAGGCAATTTTATTGCACCCGTGTTCTTTCGCAACGGTAAAGAGGGCTTTCCGCCGATTCCACGAACAGAGAAAACAGGGCGATTTGCGGTGGTCGGTACTTGTGTCGAACGAGGTTTCAATGTGCACAAACTCAATTCCGTATTTTTCCGCATATTGTTTCAAATAAGTCAAGTCCGACTGATAAGGAATGTTCGTCATCGTAACATGAACTGCTACCAACGAGAAACGAGGGTGAAATATTTTTTGCTTTTCTCCTAAAAATTCGACCAATGCCAATGAATCTTTTCCGCCCGAAAGACCGATTAGTATTTTATCGTTTTCCTCGATTAATCCGTATAACTCAACCGCTTTTCGGAATTTGCGGTGCAATTTATAGATAAAAACGTCCTCTTCTTTTTTTGTCATTTTTTTTGTTGGAATTTTTGACAAAAATATCTTAATTTGACAAAATACACATATTTTTATTCAAAAAAAATATTGATTTATTGTTTTAATGCACTGAAATTACATTTTTACAAAATCACTCTTAATGCTCTCTATCAACGCTTCATCAATTCCCAAATCCCTTGTATAATTAACAAATTTAGAGACCGCGTTAGCAACTGTGTCAATTAAGGATTTATAATCCTGTATGTCATTATTCAAACCGACTACTTCCAAATCTTTGCGAGTAATATCCTCGTTTTTACCATTCACTGTTAATGAATGACGGTTGGAATAAGCAGGAGCTGTCAAATCTACGCTGTATGTTAAATCATATACAGGAGATAACCGCCAAATTCCGTTACGATTCATGCAAAACGAAAAGTTCTTGGAATGGTCGTCCACATTTCGGGCTATCACATTAAACACCATTCGCAGGTATTGTTGCTTGCTGTCTTCGTATGGGAGATTAAGTCGTCGGACTGTTGCAAAAATATCCTCATAACTATCACTTGACGGCGACATCGCCGCTAATGTTTGCGTATGTATCTTTTCATTCCCGATGCGGTCAAAACGTTGGGTGAGAAAGTGTGTTATACCTTCATATACTCTTAGTTCCGATGGCATCATCTCAATTCCGGCATCTAAAGCCATCAGGTAATAAACATATTCTAATTTGGCAAAAGGATAAGCGAAGTTATCATCGTATTTAAGGATATAATGCTGAAATCCTTCTGGAATTACGCCTTGACCGGAAATAACTTGTCCTGTTGTTTTATTCAGCGCAACAATCGCTTTGGGGCGTTTGCCTCCCGGCGATGAACTTATCTTTATCAAATCCTGCCACAGAATAGAGTTCTCCTGATTAACTACTGTTGTTTCCCTTGCATTTAATACCTGTTTAGCAAACTCATACAACCTTTGCACATTGACCGAGAATGCAGAATTATCTCCGAGTTTTTGTGCCGGCTCATATTCTAACGCACCCATTGCCCGACTGCCGATAAACGAAAGATGGTCAACAGGAGTCGTTCTTTTTGTAGGAATTTTATTATCCCGCAACCATGCCTTAAAAAGAGAATTCCCCCATTTGTCGGGCAAAGAGTCCGCTATCATTGGCGGAAGTCCCTGATAAAGTTCGTCTTTATCTCCTGTCCATGGCAGTTGTTTTTGACTGCGAGGCGAATTGATGGGCATTGTTAAAGGTGCAATATCCAATCCTCGTTCAAGAAATGAAGATTCATATTCAAAAACAGCAACTCCTGCTTTCTTATCCCATGAAAGATAGCCTACGTTCATTCCCCACAGTTTTACTTTTACTGCATTTATTTCCATAGACTACTTTTTACTTTGTTTTTTAAATAATGCCCGCGGACTTTCCGGCAATTCCGGCAATAGTTTTTCGATTTCTTTCAAGCTATCAATTGCCCGAAGGAGCTTGATAAATGAAGCCAATGTGATTCCGGTAGAAGAACCATTTTCAAAAGAACTTATAGTAAATATACTCAAACCGGCTTTTTCAGCAACTTCTTTTTGGGTATATCTCATTCGCTTCCGATAATCACTGTATCGTTTTCCAAGTTCCCGGATTATCTCACTTCCGGCTTTTTCATACAATTCATTATACATATCTTCTTTTATTTGGATACAAATATAGGTAAATCTATAATAAAAAAAAATATCACAATTAATTATAGCTATATCTATACTTGAAATGCTCATATATTACATTATAATTTACAAACAATATATTTGCAAAGTCAAAAAATATTGAGTAAATTAGCTAATTGTATTGAGTAAATTTATTTTGGTATAAGCGCTTAAGTCGCTTGTTTTTAATTTATTGTAATTTAATACTTTAGCGTCACTACGCATCATCCTTTCTATGAGCAAATCAAAGATTGTCCCCATAAATGCTCGTCTGTTGTATCTAAAATGATATTCATCAAGGTAACCTTGCAGATGTTCTTTTGTGCAATGGTGATGTATCCCACGCAACCAAAATGTTTGTGCACATGTATTAAGGGGGGTGACAACGTTATCCCGAACTCAAGTTATGATTGTCCGATGTGAATTGTTTTTTCTCAACACATAATAACCTGAGTTTTGGATAAACAAGATTCCTCCCTCCACTGCGTTTTGGTCGGAATGACCAGTATTTATAGTGTGCGAGGGAGTGAAAAGCAGCGGTTTTGCCGCCGCTTTTCACTCCAATACCCTACTTTGACAAGTCAAGAAGTCATTCCGACCGCAACGTAGTGAAGGGAGGAATCTTTTTTTTGTTGAAAATCAATAGAATAAGAAAATTTTTATCCAAAACTCAGGTTAATAAATGGTGGTATAAAATATTGCCGAAATATTCAATCGAACTCTGTCGTTTTCAGCTAATGTAAACAAACGCAGTGCAGGTTGAGAAAAAGGTTCTCTGTTAGTCAAGTAGTCAGTATCAGAATATTGATATCTAAAAATATTTCCTGCATCATAAATATTTTTCTGTCATAAAGGTGGTCAATTCTTCTTTATAATCTGTATTATCCGGCGCTTTTAAGGAACCGAACAAAGCGTTTGCTATCGGAGCGGTTAAGTTTGTCTTGTTTGTTTCTTCACTTTTAACAATTGTCTAAAAGTAACTTTCAACCAAATTAGAAAGCGTATATCCTTTCTTCTTGGCATACCCATTTACGATTTGAGTTAAATTAAATTCAATGCTAAACGTAAGTTTAGTTTCCATAACAAACCTTTTTATAATGATTCTTTCTTATAAAGGTAAAAAAAACACGCGGATAACACGAATAATGCAAATTTTACTTTTTTTATCATTGCTAATAATACATTATCTCTCTTTCCCTATTCAAACGTTTTTCTCCATTTTCAATAACAAAAATTTTAATCCAATTGCCTTTTTTATCATATTTATATTCCCACTCGGCGACACGCTCGTTCTCTCCTGTCATTTTTGAGGAAATTTCATCTCCGTTATCGTTGTACTTTATCTCTTTGGAATATGAGAAATTACCGTTTTCATCGTAATTTTTTTCTATTTTCACCCGGCTGTTTTCATCGTATTCGTAGTAGGTGATTCCCGCCAACCTTCCGTTGCCATATTGTTTGGTTTCTTTGACCAATCTATTTAATGAATCATATTCGTAAAGAAGTTTCCAACCGGAAGAAGATTCATCTCTGCCTATTTCTTGCGACAATAGATTTCCTGCGTACTCAAATCGTATTATATTTGAAATCCTGCCGGAGGAATCATATTTAACATTTGATCTTAATCTTCCCTTAGAATCATATTTAAGTTTCCAACGATTTTCTGAAATAGAATCATATCGCGTAATCAGATGATTATTCTTGTCAAATTCATTTTGAAAATCACTGCTAATATTATTATCTTCGTCATAACTTGTTTCACGAATCATATTTCCGGCTAAATCAAACTCGTAACTTGTTTTTGTTCCTAATAAAATAGATACAAGAACGTCCTCTGCTGAATGCGAAATTTTTATACATTGTTTTACCTCTCCCTTCAAATCCGCAGAATCTCTATTTTGTTGATACTTGTTCTTTGTTACCATTGGTATTGAATCATCATCTTCTTCTTTAAATTCTACTTCAACCAATTCGAGCACACCGTCCTTTCCTCTCTTTTTCAATTCAAAATCCTTTCCAAGGTATTTTTCCCTTACGGTTGGATTTGCCGCCAATTCTTCGGGCGTTCCTTGAAAGAGAATCTTCCCTTCAAAAAGCAGGTAAGCTCGGTCGGTAATCGTAAGCGTTTCGTCCACATTGTGGTCGGTAATGAGGATGCCAATGTTTTTATCTTTCAGTTTCCATACAATTTCTTGAATGTCCTGCACAGCGATGGGGTCAACGCCGGCAAACGGCTCATCAAGCATAATAAATTTAGGTTCGATTGCCAAGCAACGGGCTATTTCCGTCCGCCGCCGCTCGCCGCCCGAAAGCCGGTCACCCAAGTTTTTACGCACTTTTTCCAAATTAAATTCCGCAATGAGACTTTCCAATTTCTCTTTTTGATACTCTTTTGAAAATTTGGTCATTTCCAACACCGAACGGATGTTATCTTCTACCGACATTTTCCGGAAAACAGACGCCTCTTGCGCCAAATAGCCGATGCCGATTTGCGCTCTTTTGTAAACAGGATATTTCGTAATATCCAAATCATTCAGAAAAATACGTCCTTCATTCGGCACAATCAGTCCGGTAGTCATATAAAACGTAGTTGTTTTTCCGGCGCCGTTCGGTCCCAGCAACCCAACGATTTCGCCTTGTTCTACATTTATCGAAACGAGATTGGCAACGGTTCGTTCTCCATATTTTTTTACCAAATTCTCCGTTCGGAGTATCATCGGTTTTTCATTTTTCATACACGTTGTTTTTTGCAAATTTAGTGCAAGTTTTAGAAAAATCACAATTCATTGCCGTATATTTGCAAGATAAATAATATTATACCCAATGAAAACAGACTCTAAATCTGCGAATAGTGAATTAAAAAAACTTTTTATTGAAACGTATGGCTGTCAGATGAACATTGCCGACAGCGAGGTGGTCGCCTCCATTATGGAGACCATCGGTTACGAGGTGACGGAAAATATTGCCGATGCCGACACGATTTTTGTAAACACCTGCTCCATCCGCGAAAATGCGGAACAAAAGGTCTTTTCCCGCCTTCAACATTTTCAGGCAATGAAAAAGAAAAAGCGCGGAATGATTATCGGGATTCTCGGCTGTATGGCTGAACGAATCAAAGAGGAGTTGTTGGAAAACAACGTTGTTGACTTGGTTGTCGGACCGGACGCTTACCTCGACCTGCCGAATTTGATCGGAATGATCGAAAGCGGCGAGAAAGCAATCAACGTACAGCTCTCGACCACGGAAACTTATAAAGAAGTGATTCCATCGCGAATTAGCGCGAACAAAATTTCGGGATTTGTCTCCATTATGCGCGGATGCAATAATTTTTGCTCCTATTGTATTGTGCCCTACACACGCGGACGAGAACGAAGCCGCGAAGTGGAAAGCATCCTCAATGAAATTGAAGATTTACAAAAAAAAGGCTTCAAAGAAGTAACACTCCTGGGGCAAAATGTCAATTCATACGCCTACGAACCGGAAGAGGGCGAGACTGTTACGTTCCCTAAACTGTTGCAAGTGATTGCCGGGAAATTTCCGGAAATGCGTATCCGTTTTACCACCTCCCACCCGAAGGATATGAGCGATGCCATTATCGAAACGATGGCGGCATATCCGAATATCTGCAACCATATTCACCTGCCGGTTCAGTCGGGCAGCAACAATGTATTGCAATCGATGAACCGGAAATACACGCGCGAATGGTACTTGGAACGCATTGCAACCATCCGCAGGATGATACCTGATTGCGGAATTACGACCGACCTCTTTTGCGGATTTCACGGCGAGACGGAGGAAGATCATCGAGAAACACTCTCGCTGATGTGGGAAGTTATGTTTGATGCTGCATTTATGTTCAAATATTCCGAACGCCCGGGCACTTACGCCTCCAAATATTTACCCGATAATATTTCGGAAGATGTGAAAATAGCGCGACTGAACGAGATTATAGACGAACAAAACAAAATATCCGCCATCAGTAATCAAAACGACATCGGACGCGAGTTTGAAGTATTGGCAGAAGGCGTTTCCAAACGCTCGAAAGAACAACTCTTCGGGCGGACGCAACAAAACAAAGTGGTGGTTTTCCCGCGTGGAAATCATAAAATAGGTGATTTGGTTCGGGTTAAAATCACATCGGTTACTTCGGCAACGCTGATTGGGGAATGATCTTTGTGACTTTTGCCTACTAAACGCAATGCGTATCAAAATTCAAAAAAATATCTATTTTGCGCATATTAAAAATCGCATTCAATCGCTTTATAGATAAGGTTTTTCGGTTTTTTATTCATATTTTTTATATAAAACTGTGTTGTTCGTGTAGTTAAGAATTGTTCGTCATCGGCGGACACTTTTGGCTAAGTCATCACGCGAGGGGTGCGTAGCGGACAACTTGGAGTGTGTTGACAAAAAATAAAAAAATAACAATTTTAAACATAACGTAAATTTTTAGAAAATGAAAAAAGTAATTTTATTGTCAATTTCTTTAATATTTTTATTTACCGCCTCTATGTGGGCGCAAAAATTTCCTGCTACACTTAAAAAGCACAATGGTTCAGAAATGAGCGGAGTTGTTACTCTTCCGAAAAATACAGAGAAGACAATTACTTTTACTTCCGCAGGTGGTGCAATAAAAATTCCAAGTACAGATATTGCTTTAATGACATTATTCAATGACGAAGGAGGTGTGTGGGCTGAACTTGAGTATGTGCCGGTATTTTCTCAACGCAGTTCTTCTATTGGTAAATTTGATAAAATAGAAACTAATCTTTGGCTTATTGTAATACTTCGTGGTTCTGCGACACTTTATAGCACACATTATAGTGCATATATTTCAGGTTATCAACTGCCTGAGTTTTTTCATTATTGCAGACGTGAAGGCGAAAAAGGTGCTGTTATGATAGCAACTTCCTCTCCTTCGCCAACTTCATTTGGACATACCAAACTTTTTAAAAAATATGCTTCGACATATTTTGCAGATGACCCAATGACTATTGATGTGATTAAGAATGGCAACTTTAAAAATAAAGATTTATTAGGACAGATAGTTCCTGTAATAGAGGACTATAATAGTCGCCACGAATCAGTAAATAAAGGACAAAAGTAATTTTTTACCCATTCGTATGTCTATACCTGACAATTTTGTCTGCACCTGACAAAACTGCACATTAAACATTGCGACCGAAACCTGACGTTTTTTGCAAACCCACGCTGGCGCGATTTTGTAAAATCGCGCCTTACAACAACGCACCGATTACAAATCGGCGCGAGCGGGGGGATACCTGACGGCACGCAGAATGCAGCTTTTCTACCAACATTTTGTGCCTAACCTTTAATTCACATTATTATGACATTTTGATGCGGTTGCCCTAAAACACAAAATGTTTTGATACAGAATTCAACAGATTTGTGTAATTTTGCGCCTTTAATTTTAAAAGTCATAAATAAAGTAAATGCAATTATGTATAAAGATATTTTAAAGAAAATTACCGCCCACGAAGAGCTTAATGAAAAAGAGATTTCAGGGCTTATTACGTCTATCAAGAACAATGAAATAAGCGACATTCAGATTGCAGGATTTCAGGTTGCATTGCTTATGAAAGGCGCTACACTTAAAGAGATTGCTTATATCGCAAAAGCGATGCGTGATAACTGCGTCCCTCTCAGACCGAATGTAAACGAAGACACGATGGATACTTGCGGAACCGGCGGAGGACTTTCAACGTTCAACATCTCAACCGCAACATCCATAGTTGCAGCGGCGGCGGGTATTCCTGTTGCAAAGCACGGAAGCCGTTCTATTGCGAGCCTTTCGGGTAGCGCCGACGTGTTGGAAGCGCTCGGCGTTAACATCCAAATTCAGCCAAAAGATACTGAAAAGATGATTGAAGAAATCGGGATTGCGTTCCTCTATGCACCGCTTTTTCATCCTGTTATGGGCAAGGTTTTGCCACCTGAACAGGACTTAGGCATAAAAACGATTTTCTATTCGATTATCGGTCCTCTCATCAATCCTGCGTTTGCACCACGCCACCTTCTTGGTGTTTATAAGCCTGAACTTCTTGATACTGTTGCTTTTGTTGCAAAAGAACTTGGCTACACAAATGCTATGTTTGTTCACGGTCTTGACGGATTAGACGAGATTTCGCTCCTCGGAAAGACACGCATTAACCACCTTAAAAACGGCGAAGTGACGCAGTTTGAGATTACTCCTGAGGACTTTGGTCTCAGCCGTTGTTCACTCAAGGATATTAAAACAGGAACGCCACTTGAAAATGCCGACACTATCAACGGTGTTTTCGGCGGAAGTATCCGTGGTGCGAGAAAAGATGCGATTGTGCTTAATGCGGCGGGCGCGTTAGTGGTTGGCGGAAGAGCTGACAGTTTCCGTTCTGGCGTTATTCTTGCAAATGAGCTGATTGACAGTGGTGCGTGTGCTGAAAAGTTACGTCAGTTGCGTGAAATGTCCAATAGTTTTGGGAAATAAATATTGTAGTCAAAATAAATTAACAGTCAAAATAAAAAAATGGCAGCAGAACTTGCTAAAATAAAGAACGAAATCATTCTCTATCAACCTAACAACGCAATTCAGTTGGAGGTATTGATAGAAAACGAATCGGTGTGGCTATCACTAAACCAAATGACAATGCTTTTTCAAAGAGATAAATCTGTGATTTCAAGGCATATACGAAATGTTTTCGAGGAAGAAGAATTGGAAGAATGGGCAACCGTTGCAAAATTTGCAACAGTTCAAAATGAAAAGGGCAGGTTAGTTGAACGGCAAATTGATTACTACAATCTTGATGTAATCATTTCGGTTGGCTACCGCGTGAAATCCAAACAAGGTACAAAATTTCGCCAATGGGCTACGCCTGTGTTAAGAGATTATGCTTTGCGCGGTTACGCTATAAATCAACGCTTTGAACGGTTAGAATACCGTGTTGCCGAAACAGAGAAAAAAATTGATTTTATTGTTCGCACCGAACTTCCGCCCAAAGAAGGTATATTTTACAACGGACAGATTTTTGACGCTTATAAATTCGTTTCCGATTTGATTGAAACGGCAAAAAAAGAAATCGTTTTGATAGATAATTATTTAGACACAAATGTTTTAACGCTACTTTCAAAACGCAAGAAAGGAGTGAAAGCAACTCTCTACACAAAGGAAATTTCAAACACTTTGCAGCTTGATTTAGACAGACATAACGCCCAATATCCCGAAATTATCATTGAAGAAAAACAAAATATACACGACCGTTTTCTTTTGATAGACAACAACCTGTACCATATCGGCGCATCGTTGAAAGATTTAGGTAAAAAACTGTTTGCATTTTCAAAAATGGAAATGACAGCGGGGGAATTATTGAGAAATATTTGATGAAAAATAAATAGATGAAAAATTTATTAATTGGTATTGTAGCCTCATTGATTGCCTCTTTAATAGCAGGTTTTCTTAGCAATGCATTATTTGGAAGTGTTGGAGGAAGTATTGAAACAAATGTTATTTTTAAAGTCTATTCGTTATTTTTAGCATTTGCAGTTTTTATCGCTTCATTAATGTTTGCGATAAAAGTAAATCCTGATTTGTTAAAAAAATTGGACAAATTAGACGAATATAGACTTAGTGGGTTCTTGAACTCTACCTTAGCGTGGTTTTGGGTGGTTCTTTTACTCATTTCAATAATTACTTTTGCAATGTTTTTTTTCATAAAAACATCGTGAGTTATTACAGTATCGTGGGAAAACGCCCCCGTTCTTCCGAATTTGTAATTCGGAAGTTGTGAATACGAGCATTTGTAATGCGAAAACATAAGCCACTAAAATAATGTTTGATTGCCGCATTATAAATGCTAATACTTTTAATTGTCGAATTACAAATTCGACAGAACGGGGTAAAAGTGCTATTTTTGAAAGAAAAAAATACCAATGTTTGTGATAATTCGTAAAAAGTTGTATTTTTGCAATTGAAATGAATTTTATCAAGATAAAATGAAGCACGACTTATGTTTCGTAGGATTTTAAAATTAGAAGAAACGGCAGAAGATTCCCTATTTTTATGGGGAGCAAGACAAACAGGCAAAAGCACACTGCTCAAAACATTATTTCCTGATGCCCGCCGATATGATTTGCTGAAAAGCGAAGAATTTGAGCGGCTTTTTCGGAATCCCGAATTGTTGCGCGAAGAATTGCAAGATGCCGACCCGCATCGTTTGGTTATCATTGACGAAGTGCAGAAAATTCCGCGACTTTTAGACGAAGTACATTGGTTAATGAGCAATCGCAATATCCGTTTTGTGCTTTGCGGTTCAAGTGCTCGGAAACTGATGCGATGCGGCGCAAATCTTTTGGGCGGCAGAGCATTGCGCACGGTTATGTATCCGCTTGTGAGTGCCGAAATACCCGATTTTGAACTGCACAAAGCCATTCAGAATGGTATGTTGCCGCGACATTATACGGCGCAAAATCCACAACGCCGAATGCAAGCCTATATCGGTGATTATCTGAATGAAGAAATTCGTGCCGAAGCCTTGTCGCGCAATTTGCTTTCCTTCACGCGTTTTATGGAAATTGCTGCGCAATGCAGCGGCGAAATGATTGTGTATAAGAACATTGCACAGGATTGCGGAGTGAGCGCCAACACGGTAAAAGAATATTTTCAAATTTTGGAACAAACAATGATTGGTTATTTGATTTCGGGATTTACGGCAACCACCAAACGCAGGGCAATTGCCGCGCCGAAATTTTATTATTTTGATGTCGGAATTGTTAATTATTTGCTCAAACACAATGTTACGGCGCAAGGCACAGAGGCTTTCGGACGTGCATTTGAACACTTGTTAATGCAAGAAATTATTGCATATCTTGGCTACAATTATTTAGAAGAAAAACCGGCTTATTGGCGTACTTCGGGCGGCTATGAAGTGGACTGCATTATTGGAAACGGGCGTGTCGCCATTGAATTTAAGTCCTGCGATGAAGTGAAATCGCGTCACACCAAAGGACTGAAAGCCTTTGGGGAAGAATATCCGCAAGCACGGCTTATAGTTGTTTCAATGGATAAATACAAACGAGTGATGAATGACATTGAGATTTTTCCGGCAACGGAATTTTTGTCGGAACTTTGGAAGGGAAAAATTGTTTGAGTGAGAATGCCTGCACTGCATATTTTTCCTACTTTTCGTAACAATAAATTTAAAAGATGAACAAAATGACAAATAAAAACGAACTTCGACTCACAAATGCAGCGCCTGAAAATATTCTGTTTTCCAATGTTGCTCAAATCATTGAACAGCGAAAATTCAATATCATATCGGCTGCAAACAATCAGATTGTTTTGATGTTTTGGGAGATTGGCAAGCATATTAACTCCGCTGTCTTAGGAATGGAGCGTGCGGAATATGGAAAACGAATTGTGAAAACACTGTCTACACAATTGCAGCAAAAGTATGGAAATGAGTACTATGAGCGCAATATTAGATGGATGATGCAGTTTGCAGAGCAATTTCCCGATATTGAGATTGTGAACACAGTGTGTACACAATTGAGTTGGTCGCATATTCTTGCATTACTGCCGCTAAAAACCATTGAGGAAAAAATGTATTATGCCGAAGAAGTGAACAAAGGTTTTTTAGGCGTGAGAGATTTAAAGCATTTAATTGCCCGAAAAGCATTTTTGCGAAGAAACAATGCCAATTTGCAACTCACGCGGCAAAGCAAAATTCCTTTCAATGCCTTCAAAGACCCTGTGATTTTGGACACGCTCGGACTGAAAGACAATTTTTTAGAGGGCGACCTCGAACAGGCAATTTTGCGGGATATTGAGAATTTTATTTTGGAATTTGGCGTTGGTTTTACATTTGTTGCCCGTCAAAGACGAATTCCGATAGGGGACGATGATTATAAAGTTGACCTGCTATTTTACAATAGAGACATAAGGCGTTTGGTTGCAATAGATTTAAAAATTGGAAAATTTAAGCCTTCGCATAAAGGACAAATGGAAATCTATTTGAATTGGCTTAATCAATATGACAGACGAGAGGGCGAAGAAGCCCCGATAGGTTTAATACTTTGCACAGATGCCAACAGAAAAGTTGCCGAACTGATGGAATTAGACAAATCGGGCATTGCCGTTGCGGAATATTGGACAAAACTTCCGCCGAAAGAACAGTTTGAGAGTAAGATACAGGAGATTATGGCAGAGGCAAAAGAGCGTATTGAACGCAGAAAATTACTCGGCACTTCAAATGTGCAAAAGCAAATCAACTATTTTTTAGAAGAAAGTAGTGATGAAACAGATGATAAGGATTAAAAAAACAAGAATACACAGACAAACCGTTTCTACATTATGAATAGATTTTCAGATGCAATAATTGCGGAAAACAGCAGTGGTTATGCCGCTGTTATTCCTGATATAAAATGTATTTCGCCTAAAACCGGCGACTTGCTCCGTGGAAGAAACCCTGTGGATGTTGCAAAGGAACTTGTAAAATACGGGGCTAAGGCAATGTCGGTCGTTACAGAAAGTAAGAACTTCGGTGGCAGTCCCGGTCTTTTGCGTGATATAGTAAAACATACGGGCATACCTGTTTTGCGGAAAGATTTTGTTGAAGACGAAGCTATCATTAAAGAAACAGCAGCACTCGGAGCATCGGCGATTTTGTTGATTTGTGCGACAATCGGCAGTGAAGAACGGGTCAAGTTTTTCTATGAAAAGTCGCTGGAATACGGCGTTGAGCCGTTTGTTGAGGTCTGTAATGGGGAAGAAATGGCGTGGGCAAACCGTCTTGGAGCAAAGCTTATCGGTATAAATAACCGTAATATCGTAACGTTGGAGCTTGATAACGGCGACGCCGGACGTACTGCCGGTCTTGCTTCGGAGGTAAATGAGGGGGCTGTTCTTGTGAGTGAGAGCGGCATTCTTAATCGGAGTGATGCTGAACTTGCGGTTAAATCAGGGGCAAACGCTGTCCTTGTCGGAACGGCTTTATGGGATGCTGACGATATGAGAGCGATGTTTCAGTCGCTTAAAGTGAAGTTGTGTGCAATGGGGGACAGTGCGACGCGACATTGAATTTTTAAAAATAAATAGGAAATGGGAATATTTGATTTTTTTTTTAAGAAAAGCCAAAATGAGGAAATTTTGGACTATAAAAAGGAAATAATTGAAAGTCTGCAACAGAACGACTTGAAAAAAACAGAAGAATTGGCAAACTCTGCTTTCAATGCTGAGCCAGAAAATGAGTATTTACTTGCTTTTGTTTCAACAATAGTATTTGAAAATTTGATACTTGAAAGACAAATTGTTTCAAGTGCAAATTTGATATTTCAATTCGTTGACAGATTTCCTAATTCATTATATCCGATTAGAATTTACTTGGCAGATTTATTAATTCGCCAAAAAAGTTATGATACAGCAACGACAGAAGCAAGAATTTATTTAAGGGTTGCATTGGATAATAATCAGTTCAAACAACCTTATGATGAGAAAATTAAAGATACAATGGGGAGGGCTTTCTACTTCTTGACAACTGCTTATACAGATTTGGGTGCAAAGGACTATTCCAAACGAATTTTGAATTATGCTCTTGAATATGCTACTCCGCATTGGACTGAGGTGTATAAACAAGAACTTCTTCAATTGGACAATGAGTTAAAAAATCAAGAAATTATTGAGATAAATACTAAATGGGAGCAATTCTTTGAAAGCGGAGTTTTTGCAAATGACCTTTACAATCTATGTGTGAATAAAGGATTTAATGATATGGCAAAAAGAGTGGACTTGCTCGAAGGACATTTTAGATTTGACAAGAATTTCAAGGTTGATAAATCAGAAGTTTTGAAATTAATTTATGGAGATGAAAAAAACGGCTTTGCACTATCATAAAACCACTACACACAACTTCTACGATATAACTATGTGTCCTTTAATAAAAATTTGCGGAATTACGCGGGCGGAAGATGTTGTGATATGTGCTGAATACGGTGCGGATATACTGGGTTTTGTTGTAGATTATCCTAAACCTGTGCCGTGGAATTTGAACGTAGAACAGGCTAAAGAGCTAATTGCCGGTGTACCTGCCGGAGTGAAAACGTGCGTTGTTACGGGTGGTTCGGCTGAGAAAATAATCCGCCTTGCAAGAGAAATAAAACCCGATTTTATGCAGTTACACTATAAAGAAACACCGCAGGATGTAGCAGAGATTGTGGAAGAACTCAGCGATACTGATGTCAAGGTAATAAAATTCTTGCCTGTTGACGGTGAGAATTTAACTGAACTTGCGGTTGCATACGAACAGACGGGTTGTTACGCATTGCTTTACGACCCGAGAAATCCCGATACTGCTCACGAGGGTGGCAAAGCTGATGTTTCAGCATATTTGAAGTTGAAAGAGGCGGTAAAATGCCCTGTAATTCTTGCGGGAGGAATTACTCCCTGCAATGTTGCAGAGCTAATCTCACAGGCAAAACCGCCGATTATCGATCTTATGACAGGCGTTGAAAAGACCCACGGGGTTAAAGATGAAGAAAAGGTAAAGATGCTTTTTTCAAAACAATTATGGCAACAATAACATCAGAATGTCGTACTTAACAGCACTTTGGCCGCAATTACAAAAATGCCTGATGTAAAAGTTGTAAAATCACCTAATACAAACAAGTCAAAAGCTAAAACAAAATCGGAAATGCTGTCCGATGAGGAGTATTAGATTTTAGGTAATATTACAGACAATCATTTAATATATTTACGAATGAAAAAAATACGTTGCCCTAAATGCGATGACTTTATATCTTTTGACGAAACACGGGTAGAACCGGGCGTTTCGCTGGCTTTCCGCTGCAATCATTGCGGGAAAGATTTCAGTATTAAATTCAAGGTAAAACCGGAAAAAGAGGTCGCCAGTTATCCGTTCGGATACATTACCGTGCTGGAAAATGTTTTCTGCGAGAAACAAATCATCCCGCTGTCGTTGGGCGAAAATATGTTTGGTCGGCGGTCGAAAGGTACGGTGATTAGTTCGCCGATTGAAACGGGCGATATGAGTATGGATCGAAAACATTGCATTATTTGTGTGGAGCAAAAACAGGATAAAATAATCTACACGGTAAAAGATTTTGATAGTGTAACCGGCACGTTTGTGATGAATGATGTTTTGCAAAAAAATGAACGCCGGATTATTTCTGACGGCGATATTATTACAATTGGGGCGACAACGTTGATATTGAAGACTGTACTTTTGTAATATTTTTTTTGGGAAATTCAGTAAATGCGGAAAATTTTGAAATAAAAGCTCAATCTGCAGAAGATTCCTCCCTTCGGTCGGAATGACTTTCACATGATGAGGATACGGGGAGAGCGATAGAGACGCTTTGCCGTCCCTATCGCTCTCCCCTGTTCTTAGAAAAGCCTGTCATTCCGAGTGAAGCGTAGCGAAACGAGGAATCCCCTGCAAATATTATCTCTATTTTATCCATAAAAGTGGTAAAATAGGGATAATATTCAGGAAATGACAGCCTACTATATATAGCTTACTATTAACATATTTTTGACAAAACACAAAAAGAGGATGCGCCTTTTCGGACATCCTCTTTTTTATATAAATCAACTGATTTTCCTTTATTCTGCTGCCGGAGCTGCTTCAACTTCTGCAGTAGCAGCTTCTTTTTTCTTAGAAGAACGACGTGTTCTTGTTGCCTTCTTGGTAGTTTTTTGTTTCAACATATTTTCGTTGAAATCTACCAATTCGATAAAACACATTTCTGCTGCGTCACCCAAACGGAAACCAGTACGGATGATACGGGTGTATCCTCCCGGACGATTTGCGATTTTTTGAGCAACCTCTCTAAATAATTCGGTTACGGCTTCTTTGTTTTGCAAATAAGTGAACACCATTCTGCGAGAGTGTGTCGAATCCTCTTTTGCTTTGGTCAACAACGGCTCCACATATTTCTTCAATGCTTTGGCTTTGGCAGTTGTAGTATTAATCCGCTTGTGCATGATTAAAGAAGTTGCCATATTGGAAAGCATCGCGTCTCTGTGGGCGGTTTTTCTTCCTAAGTGGTTGAATTTCTTATTGTGTCTCATTTTTATTTTTAATCTTTATCTAATTTATATTTTGCGATATCCATACCAAATGAAAGGTTCAGGTTATCCAACAATTCGTCTAATTCGGTCAATGATTTTTTACCGAAATTTCTAAATTTAAGTAGGTCATTCTTATTGAATACAACCAATTCGCCAAGAGTTTCTACATCGGCAGCTTTCAAACAATTCAAGGCGCGAACGGACAAGTCCATATCTACCAATTTTGTTTTCAGCAATTGACGCATGTGTAATACCTCTTCGTCAAACTCTTCGTTTTCGCCACCATCGTTCGCATCCAATGTTATCTTTTCATCGGAGAACAACATAAAGTGGTAAATAAGAATTTTCGCTGCTTCTTTCAAGGCATCTTTCGGGTGGATAGAACCGTCGGTTTGAATTTCCAACACCAACTTTTCGTAGTCGGTCTTTTGCTCTACACGATAGTTCTCTACTGCGTATTTCACGTTCCGTATCGGCGTATAGATAGAATCAATCGCGATTACACCTATTTCCGCATTTGGATTTTTGTTTTCTTCGGCAGGAACATATCCGCGTCCTTTTCCAATTGATAACTCAATCACAAAACTTGCGTTCGAATCCAAGTGACAAATGACGCTCTCCGGGTTTAAGACTTCAAATCCGGTCAAACTCTTTGAAATATCTCCGGCTTTGAACACTTCTGTCCCCGAAACGGTTATTGAAACCTTTTCATTTTCTACTTCGTCAACTTTTTGTTTAAAACGTACTTTTTTCAGGTTGAGTATAATATTGGTCACATCTTCGATTACTCCCGGAACGGTTGCAAACTCGTGATCTACTCCATCTATCTTGATGGTGGTTATTGCAAAACCTTCCAACGAAGAGAGAAGAATACGCCTCAACGCATTACCGACAGTGATACCATAGCCGGGTTCCAACGGACGAAATTCAAACTTTCCTTGAAAGTTGTCCGCATCCAACATGATAACTTTATCGGGTTTTTGAAATGCTAGTATAGCCATGAATCTATTATTTAGAGTATAATTCAACGATCAATTGTTCTTTGATATTCTCAGGAATGTCGGCTCTTTCAGGAATATGAAGATATTTGCCCGACATGGTTGCGTTATCCCATTCCAACCAAGGATATTTGCTGTGGTTGAATCCGGCTAAAGCCTCACTGATTACTTCCAATGATTTTGATTTTTCGCGAACACCTACGATTTGTCCCGGTTTAAGGGTGTAAGAAGGAATATTCACTACTTTTCCGTCAACTACAATATGCTTGTGTGAAACCAATTGGCGAGCAGCCGAACGAGTCGGAGCTAATCCCAAACGGAACACGATATTATCAAGACGCGACTCTAACAACTGTAACAACACTTCGCCCTTGATACCTTTGGTACGGGAGGCTTTTTCAAATAAGTTACGGAATTGTCTCTCCAATACACCGTAAGTGTATTTAGCTTTTTGCTTTTCATTTAACTGAATGCCGTATTCCGAAGTCTTTTTTCTTCTATTAACACCATGTTGTCCCGGAGGGAAATTTCTTCTTGAAAGAATTTTATCCGGACCAAAGATGGCTTCGCCGAATTTACGTGCAATTCTTGTTTTTGGACCTATATATCTTGCCATTTCTTTTTAAGTGATGTTAAAATTATTATACTCTACGTCTTTTAGGTGGTCGGCAACCATTGTGTGGTAGTGGCGTTACGTCAATGATTTCCGTGATTTCGATACCGGCACCGTGTACGGTTCTGATAGCTGATTCACGACCATTTCCGGGACCTTTTACATACGCTTTAACTTTTCTCAAACCAAGATCAAATGCTATTTTCGAGCAATCCTGTGCTGCCATTTGAGCTGCATACGGAGTGTTCTTTTTAGAACCTCTGAAGCCCATCTTGCCGGCAGAAGACCAAGAAATAACTTGTCCTTCGGAATTTGCCAACGTAACAATGATGTTGTTAAAAGAAGAGTGTACGTGTAGTTGTCCGTTTGCGTCAACTTTTACTACTCTTTTTTTTGTTGCTACTGCTTTCTTTGCCATAATTATCTATAAATTAATTACTTAGTTGCTTTTTTCTTATTTGCAACGGTTTTCTTTCTACCTTTGCGGGTACGAGCGTTGTTTTTAGTGCCTTGTCCGCGCAACGGCAAACCGAGACGGTGACGAATGCCTCTATAACAACCAATATCCATCAAACGTTTGATATTGAGTTGAACTTCCGAACGAAGATCACCTTCTACTTTACATGTTGCTCCGATGATTTCACGAATTTTCGCTGCTTGATCATCTGTCCAATCTTTTACTTTGATGTTTTTATCAACACCTGCTTCTGCTAAGATTTTGTTTGCGCTGCTACGACCAATTCCGTAGACGTAAGTCAAACCAATTTCTCCTCTTTTATTTTGCGGTAAATCTACACCGACTATTCTTACTGCCATAAACTAATTTTTTGCAAAAATAATAAAATTATCCTTGACGTTGTTTATACTTCGGATTTTTTTTGTTAATAACGTACAAACGTCCTTTTCTCCGCACGATTTTACAATCGGGAGTACGTTTTTTCAATGATGCTCTTACTTTCATATATGTAAATTTTTATATTATTTATACCTAAAAGCAATTCGTCCTTTGGTCAAATCATAAGGCGACATTTCAACCCTTACCTTATCTCCCGGCAAAATTTTGATGTAGTGCATACGCATCTTACCTGAAATGTGCGCGGTAATCTCGTGTCCATTTTCCAATTCAACCCGAAACATTGCATTTGACAATGCTTCTACGATTGTACCATCTTGTTCGATAGCTGACTGTTTAGCCATAATGCTTTTAAATTGCGTTTCCTATTATTTGTTCTATATATTCAAAAGTCGATAATATATCTGCTTGACCTCTCCGAATAACCACTGTGTGCTCAAAATGCGCCGATGGTTTTTTATCACGAGTTTTTGCCGTCCAACCGTCTCTTTCGATGTAGATGTCATGATTTCCCATATTTATCATCGGTTCGATGGCAATTGCCATTCCCGATTTCAACTTGGGTCCATTACCTCTTTTACCAAAGTTAGGAACCTCAGGGGCTTCGTGCATATCGCGCCCGATACCATGTCCCACCATTTTACGAACCACGGAGTATCCTCTGTTTTCACAATAGGTTTGGATTGCATAGCTGATGTCTCCTACCCTTTTTCCTTCTACTGCATTCTTTATACCTTCGTACAAAGACTCTTTCGTTGTTCTAAGCAGTTTTTTAATCTCTTCACTTACTTCCCCCACACAAAATGTGTAACAAGAATCTCCGTGAAATCCATCTTTTTCTACCCCACAATCAACCGAAACGATGTCTCCCTCTCTTAATTCATAATCGGAAGGGATTCCGTGTACCACTTGATCGTTTACCGATATACAGAGAGAATTAGGAAAACCTTCGTAACCTAAAAAGGTTGGAACAGCTCCGTGATCTCTGATGAAAGTTTCTGCGATTTTATCTAACTGCAACGTCGTAACACCCGGCTTGATATTTTTAGCAATTTCGGCTAAGGTGCGAGAGACGAGCAAGTTACTGATTCGCATCAACTCTACCTCTTCATCAGTCTTTAAATATATCATCTCTCAATTTAATTGATCACTCCCGAACGTCCTCTGATTCGTCCCGACTTCAACAGACCATCGTAATGACGCATTAACAAATGGCTTTCCACCTGTTGCAACGTATCCAATACAACTCCTACGAGAATCAGCAAAGAGGTTCCGCCAAAGAATTGAGCAAATTGCATATTCATTTTGAAAGTTGCAGGAGAGGAAACTATTGCCGGCAATATCGCAATCCCTGCCAAAAATAATGACCCTGGGAATGTTATACGCGACATAATCACATCAATATACTCTGCTGTCGGTTTTCCCGGTTTAATTCCCGGAATAAAACCTCCGTTGCGTTTCATATCTTCAGCCATTTGGTTTGGATTAATTGTGATAGCGGTATAAAAATAGGTAAATGCGATAATCAATAAAGCAAAAACCAAGCTATACCAAAATCCGTTGTTATCCATAAATGCGTTCAATATTTTCGATTGTCCATCGCCTCCCGAAAGCATCGGGGCAACGGTCAACGGGATAAACATAATTGCCTGAGCAAAAATGATCGGCATAACGCCCGAAGCATTGACTTTTAATGGAATATACTGACGAACACCACCTGCTTGCTTGTTTCCAACCATTTTCTTTGCGTATTGTACAGGCACCTTGCGAACACCTTGTACCAACAAAACTGCTGCTGCAATCACCACCACCAAGAAAATAATCTCCAACAAGAACTTAATCAGACCTCCACCGCCTCCGGTGAGAGATAATGAGAATTCTTGTATGATAGCTTCCGGGAAACGAGCGATAATACCCACCATAATGATGAATGAAATACCATTTCCAATACCTTTGTCAGTGATGCGTTCTCCTAACCACATAACAAACATACTACCTCCGCAAAGGATGATGGTTGACGAAACCGTAAACCACAGGTCTGTCGGCATCGCTCCGTACATTTGCATAGAGAGGTTTATCAAATAAGAAGGACCTTGGAATAACAAAATCAACACCGTAAGATAACGTGTGTATTGAGTGATTTTCTTTCTTCCGCTTTCACCTTCCTTTTGCATTTTTTGGAAAGAGGGAACCGCAATCGACAACAACTGGATCACAATTGAGGCTGAAATGTAAGGCATAATCCCTAATGCAAAAATAGACGCATTAGAAAACGCTCCTCCCGAAAACATATCCAAAAGAGCCATTAATCCTTCACTTGTTTGATCTTTCAGTCCGGCTAATGCTTGCGGGTCAACACCCGGAAGCACTATGAACGAACCGAAACGATATATCAAAACAAATAAAAGGGTAATGCCTATTCGATTCCTTAAATCCTCGATTTTCCAGATATTTTTAATTGTTTCAACTGCTTTCATTCTTTTATAATATTACTACGTTTCCACCAACAGCTTCGATAGCTGCTTTTGCTGATTTAGAAAATGCGTGAGCTGACACAGTCAATTTTGCAGCAATTGAACCATTGCCCAAAATCTTTACGCGAGCATTCCCGGATACAAATCCGGCTTCTGCCAATACGTTCATATCAATTGCATCTACTTTTTTAGCCTCTGCAATTTGTTGAAGTACTTCAATATTGATCGCTTTGTATTCTACTCTGTTTACATTTTTGAATCCGAATTTAGGGATACGTCTTTGCAAAGGCATCTGCCCACCTTCAAATCCAACTTTCTTTGAATATCCGGAACGGGATTTAGCCCCTTTGTGACCTCTTGTAGAAGTTCCGCCCATACCTGAACCTGAACCACGTCCAATTCTCTTTCTGGTTTTGGTTGACCCCTCTGCCGGTTTTAAATTTGATAAATTCATTTTTTTAATTAATAATTTAAAATTAATAATTAATAATTAATTAATCGGTAACCGAGATTTAGAATATACATTCTCAATTCTCAATTCTCAATTCTCAATTATTTTTCTACGCTAACGAGGTGTTTAACCGCTTCGACCATTCCCAAAATTTGAGGAGTAGCTTCATGTTCCACAACCGAGTTTAGCTTTCTCAATCCTAATGCTTCCAAAGTCAATTTTTGTCTTTCAGGGCATCCGATTTTACTTCTTACTTGTTTGATTTTTATTGTAGCCATATCTCCTCCAATTATCCTTTAAACACTTTTTCCATTGATACGCCGCGGTTTTGAGCTACGGTATAAGCATCTCTCAACTCGTCCAAAGCTTCGATTGTCGCTTTCACGAGGTTGTGCGGGTTGGACGAACCTTTTGATTTCGCCAAAATGTCTGTTATACCAACACTTTCCAATACGGCACGCATAGCACCCCCTGCTTTTACCCCGGTTCCACTGGAAGCCGGTTTCAAGAATACTTCAGCTCCTCCAAATCTGGCGATTTGCTCGTGAGGAATAGTACCTTTCAATACAGGAACTTTTATAAGGTTTTTCTTTGCAGCTTCGACACCTTTTGCAATTGCTGCGGTTACTTCACCTGCCTTTCCTAATCCCCATCCTACGATTCCATCTTCATTTCCTACAACTACTATAGCTGCAAAACTAAATGCACGACCTCCTTTTGTTACTTTCGTTACACGATTGATAGCAACTAATCTATCTTTCAATTCCAAGTCGTTGGTTGTCTTTACTTTATTATTTTCTCCAGCCATAATTCTTAAAATTTAAGTCCGCCTTTACGAGCAGCGTCTGCCAATTCTTTGATTCTCCCGTGATACAAATAACCGTTACGGTCAAATACTACTTCTGTGATACCTGCCTCTTGGGCTTTTTTTGCAACAACTTCGCCTACTTTTGCGGCAATTTCTTTCTTTGGAGCTTTGTCTTCCAATTTAAGAGAGGATGCAGCAGCTAATGTTTTTCCGGTCAAATCATCAACCAATTGAACATAAATCTGCTTGTTGCTTCTGAAAACGGTCATACGGGGTCTTTCTGCCGAACCGGAGATTTTTCCGCGTATGCTTTTCTTTATTTTGAGTCTTCTTTGAACTTTTTCAATCATAATAATACCGATTTACGTAAATTACTTACCTTTACCTGCCGATTTACCAGCTTTTCTACGAACTACTTCTCCAACGAACTTGATACCTTTTCCTTTGTATGGTTCAGGTTTGCGGAAAGAACGGATCTTTGCACATACTTGACCAAGCAATTGCTTGTCGCAACTTTCAAGCATTACCAAAGGGTTTTGGTTACGTTCGCTCTTTGTTTCAACTTTGATCTCTTTTGGCAATTGCATAAAGATGTTGTGAGTAAAACCAAGTGAAAATTCGATCACTTGTCCTTGGTTAGAAGCACGATAACCGACCCCTACCAACTCTAAATCTTTTTTGTATCCTTGAGAAACACCGATAACCATATTGTTGATCAATGAGCGGTACAAGCCGTGCATTGAACGGTTAGGACCTTCATTGTCCGGTCTGGTTAATGAAATTTCTCCATCTTTCACTTCGACAGTAATTGCCGGATTGATGTCTTGTGTAAGTTCTCCCTTAGGACCTTTCACTGTAACAGTGTTATCTTTAATCGAAACTGCAACACCAGCCGGAATACTAATTGGTAATTTTCCTATTCTTGACATTTACAATTCCTCCTATTAATAAACGTAACACAATACTTCACCGCCCACTTTCTGTTCGCGGGCTTCTTTATCCGTCATCACTCCCTTAGATGTTGATACAATTGCAATACCGAGTCCGTTCAACACTTTCGGCATTTCTTTATAACCAACGTATTTACGCAAGCCGGGGGTAGAAACTCTACCCAGCTCTTTGATCGCGTTAACCTTGTTAACGGGATCGTACTTCAAGGCGATTTTAATCGAGCCTTGAGGTCCATCTTCTACAAATTTGTAGTTCAAGATATAGCCCTTGTCGAGCAATATCTTGGTAATTTCTTTCTTCAAATTTGAAGCGGGAACTTCCAACACACGGTGTTTAGCCATGATTGCGTTCCTCATTCTTGTTAGATAATCTGCTATTGGATCTGTCATAATTATAAATTAAATTGATTCCGTCTGCCGGAACAATATTTAGTTTTTAACGTTCAAAGTTTAAGGTTCAAATATTCAATCTTGTAAAATTCGTAAGTTTTTGAACTCTTGAACTTTAAATTTTTGATTTTTTGAACTCTTTCTTGTCTTACCAGCTTGCTTTTTTCACGCCCGGTATTAAACCTGCGGATGCCATTTCACGGAATTGAATACGTGAAAGTCCAAACTGACGCATATAGCCTTTTGGTCTTCCGGTTAATTTGCAACGGTTGTGCAAACGCACCGGGGAGGCATTTTTAGGCAACGCCTGCAAAGCATCGTAATCGCCTGCTGCTTTGAGTTTTGCTCTTTTTTCCGCGTATTTGGCGCAAAGCTTTGCCCGTTTTACTTCGCGGGCTTTCATTGATTCTTTTGCCATTTTTTATCTTTTAATGTTTTTAAAAGGTAATCCAAATTCTTTCAATAATGCGTACCCTTCTTCGTCTGTTTTCGCAGAGGTCACAAAGGTAATATTCATTCCCAATAATTTCGATATAGAATCGATATTTATTTCAGGAAAAATGATTTGTTCTTGAATTCCGACGGTATAGTTACCCATTCCGTCCAATTTTGACTCAATTCCTTTGAAGTCGCGGATACGAGGAAGAGCTACGCGTACAAATCTTTCCAAAAATTCGTACATTTTCTCTCTACGCAATGTTACGCGAACACCGATAGGCATTTTTTTACGCAACTTGAAGTTGGAGATGTCTTTTTTAGACATCGTTGCTACGGCTTTTTGTCCGACAATGGTGGTAAGCTCGTTAATGGCAGTTTCGATGATTTTCTTATCTGCTACGGCTTGCCCCAATCCTTGATTGATAACAATCTTCTCAAGAACAGGAACCTGCATTACGGATGAGTAGCCAAATTCCTTCATAAGGATTGGAACGATGCGCTCTCTGTATTCTTTTTTAAGACCGGCTGTATTCATTATTTAATTTCCTCCCCTGATTTTTTTGCGTAACGCACTAATTTTCCTTGTTCGTTCAATCTGCGACCGATACGGGTTGGTTTACCTGTTTTCGGGTCAAGCGGATTAAGTTTACAGATATTAATCGGTGCTTCTTTCTTTATAATTCCTCCTTGCGGACTTTTTGAAGTGGGTTTGGTACTCTTTGATACCATGTTAATACCTTCTACAATAGCGCGTTTGTCTTTTACAAGAACTTCCAACACGCGACCGGTTTTTGTTTTATCTACACCGGAATTAACGTAAACGGTATCTCCCTTTTTGATATGTAACTTACTCATTGTTTTTTAATTAATAATTAATAATTAATGATTAATAGTTGGCTTCATTGGTTGCTCAATTTTTTAATTCTTAATTATTAATTTTTCATTATTAATTATTAAAGTACTTCGGGAGCTAATGAAACAATCTTCATATTGGTAGTGCGAAGTTCGCGGGCTACCGGTCCGAAAATACGGCTTGCTCTCATCTCTCCTGATGCGTTCAACAGAACACAGGCGTTGTCATCAAAACGGATATAAGAACCGTCTTGTCGTCTGATTTCTTTTTTGGTACGTACAACTATCGCCTTGGTAACAGTACCCTTCTTCATATCGCTCGAAGGGATTACATTTTTTACTGTTACAACGATAACATCTCCTACTGAGGCGTAACGTCTACCCGTTCCGCCAAGTACTCGGATGCACAATGCTTCCTTTCCTCCGCTATTGTCAGCTATAATTAATCTTGACTCTTGTTGTATCATATTACTTCGCTCTTTCGATTATTTCTACTAATCTCCATCTCTTTGTTTTGCTCAACGGACGGGTTTCCATAATTTTTACGGTATCCCCGATGTTACAATCGTTTTTCTCGTCGTGAGCGTGATATTTCTTCGTTTTATTAACGAATTTTAGATAAATAGGGTGCTTTTCCTTCCATTTTACGGCAACTGTGATGGTTTTATCCATTTTGTTGCTGAAAACAACCCCTTGTCTTTCTTTTCTTAAATTTCTCATTTTATTTATCAAGCTCAATTGGTTATTGTTTCATTCAATTCTCTACGACGCAACTCTGTATTCAATCGTGCAATTCCTCTACGAATAGCTTTAATCTGCATTGGATTATCCAATGGGGAGATGGCGTGGTTCAATTTCATACGAGATAAACTCTCGATTTCTACTGCCAATCTCTCTTCGATTTCTGCACTTGTCAATTCTTTTATTTCTGCTACTTTCATAAATTATGCATTTTGAGTTTGAGCGTCATAATCTCGTCTAACAACAAATTTAGTTGTAACCGGTAATTTTTGAGCGGCGAGGCGCAATGCTTCTTTTGCCACATCAAAAGGTACACCTTCTACTTCTATCACTATTCTACCCGGGGTGATTGGGGCCACAAATCCTTCAGGCGCTCCCTTTCCTTTACCCATACGTACCTCAGCAGGTTTTTTGGTAATCGGCTTATCCGGGAATATTCTAATCCAGATTTGCCCTTGTCTTTGCATATAACGTGTTACCGCGATACGGGCAGCCTCTATTTGTCGTCCCGTGATCCATTTTGATTCCAATGACTTGATACCAAATGAGCCGAACGCGAGTTGATTACCTCTTTGAGCGATACCTTTCATACGCCCTTTCTGCTGTCTTCTGAACTTTGTCTTCTTAGGTTGTAACATTTTCTTCCTTTAATTCAAATTCGTTAAACAGTTATTTTCTTTTCTTTTTGAAACCCTTGTCGTTTCTATCTCTTCTATCAGAGTTTCCTTGATTGTTTCTTTCGCCACCTCTTTGACCACCTTTTTCAGATGATACGAAATTAGGAGCTAAGTCTTTTTTACCGTAGATTTCGCCACGGCAAATCCAAACTTTGATACCAATCAAGCCGACTTTTGTCAAGGCTTCTCCGAGAGCGTAGTCAATATCCGACCTCAAAGTATGCAAAGGCGTTCTTCCTTCTTTATACATTTCCGAACGTGCCATCTCGGCTCCGTTCAGACGACCTGATACTAAAACTTTGATTCCTTCCGCTCCCATACGCATTGTAGAGGCAATAGCCATCTTCACGGCGCGACGGTAAGCGATTTTTCCTTCTACTTGACGAGCAATGTTGTTGGCAACAATCACAGCATCCAATTCCGGACGTTTTACCTCAAAGATGTTGATTTGAACTTCTTTGTCGGTAATTTTCTTCAATTCTTCTTTTAACTTATCTACTTCCTGTCCGCCTTTTCCGATGATGATACCCGGGCGAGCGGTGCATACGGTGATTGTGATAAGTTTGAGAGTACGTTCGATAACAATTCTTGAAACGCTAGCCTTCGCAAGACGGGCATTCAGATATTTTCTGATTTTTGCATCTTCCAAGATAGTATCGCCGTAGTTCTTTCCACCATACCAATTAGAATCCCATCCTTTGATGATTCCTAAACGGTTACTTATCGGATTTACTTTCTGTCCCATCTACGAATTAATTTTGGTTATCGTTTGAATTTGTACTATCTACTACTTCTACTTCTTTATTTTTACTGTCAACGAACAAAGTGATGTGGTTAGAACGTTTGCGGATTCTGTACCCTCTTCCTTGCGGCGCTGTGCGTAATCTTTTCAGCATTCGTGCGGAATCAACGTAAACTTGGCTTACGAATAATTCTCCGGCATCGGCTTTCTTTTCATTCTTCTGTTCCCAGTTGGCAATGGCAGAGCGTAGAAGTTTTTCCATGCGGATAGAAGCTTCTTTGGTCGAAAACTTCAATACGCTAAGGGCTCTGTATGCTTCCATTCCGCGGATCATATCTGCTATCAGACGCATTTTTCGCGGCGAGGTAGGGACATCATTCAACTTAGCGAAATAAAGAGACTTCAAGTCTTCTTTTCTCGTTTCTGCTGATTCTCTTTTTCTTGCACCCATTTTTATTTGAACTTTTTTAATTTCTTGTTATACACGGATTATTTTTTCTTGTTGCCTCCATGACCACGGAAAGTACGAGTCAGAGAAAATTCTCCGAGCTTATGTCCTACCATGTTTTCGGTAACGTACACAGGAATAAATTTATTTCCGTTGTGAACTGCAATTGTATGACCTACAAAGTCAGGCGATATCATCGAAGCTCTTGCCCATGTTTTTACGACGGATTTCTTTCCGTTTTCATTCATTGCAAGCACTTTCTTTTCGAGCTTTACGTTGATGTATGGTCCTTTTTTTAGTGAACGACTCATAAGTTTATCTATTAATCAAATTACTTCTTCCTTTTTTCTATAATATACTTACTTGAAGCTTTCTTAGGAGCTCTTGTCTTGTATCCCTTAGCTAACAAGCCTTTGCGAGAACGTGGATGACCTCCTGAAGCTCTTCCTTCTCCACCACCCATCGGGTGATCTACCGGATTCATTACTACTGCGCGGGTGCGTGGACGACGACCGAACCAGCGTGAGCGACCGGCTTTACCGGAGCGTTCAAGTGCGTGGTCGGAGTTTCCTACCGTTCCGACAGTTGCTTTACAAGTACAAAGTATCATTCGAGTTTCACCGGAAGGTAATTTGACGATTGCATATTTACCATCTCTCGATGCTAATTGTGCAAACGTACCAGCCGAACGAACGAGGGCGGCTCCTTGTCCCGGACGTAATTCCAAATTGTGAACTACGGTTCCGAGCGGAATGTTTGCCAAAGGCAAGCAATTTCCTACTTCGGGAGCGGCATCTGCGCCTGACATGATTTGTTGACCTACTTGCAATCCGTTTGGTGCAAGAATGTAACGTTTTTCTCCGTCAGCATAAAAAAGCAATGCGATGCGAGCCGAACGGTTCGGGTCATATTCGATTGTTTTTACTGTTGCCGGAACACCGTCTTTTTCTCTTTTGAAGTCAATTACTCTGTACTTTCTCTTGTGACCACCTCCGATGTAACGCATTGTCATTTTACCGACACTATTGCGCCCTCCGGATTTGCTAATACCCATCACAAGAGACTTTTCTGGTTCACTCGCGGTAATTGTCTCGAATGCACCAATAATCTTGTGTCTCTGCCCCGGTGTTGTGGGCTTGAATTTACGAACAGCCATTTTTATCTATTAAATATTGCTATAAAAATCAATTACTTCACCTTTCGCCAAAGTTACAATCGCTTTTTTGTATGATGCGGTTGTTCCTTTGATTACTCCTGCTTTGGTATAACGGCTTTTATTTTTTCCGGCAACCTGCATGGTGTTTACAGATTCCACGGTTACGTTATACATACCTTCAACTGCTTGTTTAATTTCAATTTTATTGGCATCAGGAGAAACGCGAAAACCATAGCGGGAATATTTTTCTCCCAACTGTGTCATTTTTTCCGTTACTATCGGTTTGATTATGATACTCATATTGTCAACCTCCTCCTTATGCTTTTAATAAATTTTTCTCAATATTAACCAACGCACCTTCTGTAAGAACAACAACTTTTGCATCTAAAATTCTGTATGTATTTAATTCAGAATCAGTTACAACTTTGCTATTCTGCAAATTACGAGCCGACAAATATACGTTTTTATTTTGTTCTGCCAAAATAATTAACGATTTCTTATCAGAAACTTTCAAATTATTTGTCAATGCTATGTATTCCTTCGTTTTTGGAGCTTCAAACGTAAAGTTTTCAACAACGATAAGCGCGTCATTTTTAGCTTTGTAAGCAAATGCCGAACGGCGAGCTAATTGTTTTACTTTTTTGTTCAATTTGAAACTATAATCACGAGGAACCGGACCAAAAATACGTCCTCCACCTACTAATAGAGGCGATTTAACATCTCCACGACGAGCGCCGCCTCCGCCTTTTTGACGACCTAACTTCTTGGTACTTCCGTTGATCTCATTTCTTTCTTTCGTTTTATGAGTTCCTTGACGTTTGTTAGCCATGTGTTGTTTTACGTCCAAATAAATGGCGTGGTCGTTAGGCTCGATACCGAAAATAGCGTTATTCAACGTAACTTTTCTACCGGTATCTTCTCCTTTTATGTTATATATACTCAGTTCCATTATTTATTTACAATTACGATTGAACCTTTAGCTCCCGGAATTGAACCTTTTAATACTAAAAGATTGCTTTCGGGAATCACTTTTAACACTTGAAGATTTTGTACGGTTACAGAATCCCCTCCTGTACGTCCAGCCATTCTCATCCCTTTAAATACTTTTGAAGGGTACGAAGAGGCGCCGATAGAACCCGGAGCTCTGAGACGGTTGTGCTGACCGTGAGTTTGTTGTTGGATACCACCAAATCCATGGCGTTTTACTACGCCTTGAAAACCTTTTCCTTTGGAAGTTCCAACCGCGTCGATAAACATGTTTTCTGCAAACAGATTATCTACTGTGATTACATCGCCCAATTTGTAAGGGGTTTCAAATTCGCTGAACTCGGCCAAGTGTCTCTTTGGAGTTGTACCCGCTTTTTTGAAGTGTCCTAATTCAGGTTTTGAAGTGTTTTTTTCCTTCTTTTCATCAAAACCGATTTGGATAGCTTCATAACCGTCTGTTTCAACGGTTTTCACTTGGGTAACAACACAAGGACCTACTTCGATAACAGTGCATGGAACATTTTTCCCATCGGCACTGAAAACGGATGTCATTCCGATTTTTTTTCCTAATAATCCTGGCATTTCAATTAATAATTAGTTAATTTAAGCCCCCTAAATCCCCCTCAAAGGGGACTTAAAGATAGCTTTACATTTAGTTTGTTTATTTTTTGCCCCAAAAACGACACAAGTACCGTCTTCAAGTCCCCCTTGAGGGGGATTTAGGGGGCTTCTTTTTTATACTTTTATTTCTACTTCCACCCCACTTGGTAATTCCAATTTCATCAACGCATCTACTGTTTTAGCAGTTGAGCTATAAATGTCGATCAATCTTTTGAATGCAGACAGTTGGAATTGCTCTCTTGATTTTTTGTTTACGAAAGTAGCGCGGTTAACGGTAAAGATACGTTTGTGTGTCGGCAATGGAATTGGACCGCTAACGACTGCTCCTGTAGCCTTTACTGTTTTTACGATTTTCTCAGCTGATTTGTCAACCAAGTTGTGGTCGTAAGATTTTAGTTTAATTCTGATTTTTTGACTCATTGTTAATAAGTGATAAGTTATAAAGTTATTAGTGATAAGAGATAACTTGAATTAAGAGTCATTCGCTAATTCAAGTTATCTCCTATTTATTCTTATAATAATTCCGGTTTGCCTTTGGCTTCGGTAACTACTTGTTTTGCGATTGAAGTAGAAACCTCAGCGTAGTGCGAGAACTCCATTGAAGAAGTTGCACGACCGGAAGTAATTGTACGCAACGTAGTTACATATCCAAACATTTCGGACAACGGCACTTTCGCTTTCACGATACGGGCACCCGAACGGCTTGATTCCATTCCTTCGACTTGTCCGCGACGTTTGTTCAAGTCGCCGATAACATCACCCATATTTTCCTCAGGAGTTGTTACTTCCAATTTCATAATAGGCTCCATCAAAACCGGTTTGGCTTTTGCGCAAGCTTCTTTGAATGCAAGGTTAGCACAGATTTCGAAAGATAACTGGTCGGAGTCAACCGGGTGGTATGAACCGTCAACCAACACTACTTTCAAATGCTCCATTGGGAAACCTGCCAACACGCCGTTTTTCATTGCTGCAGCAAATCCTTTTTGAACGGAAGGGATGTATTCTTTTGGAATGTTACCACCTTTTACTTCATCAACGAATTGCAATGCGCCTTCAAAACCTTCGTCGGTCGGACCAACTTTCACAATGATGTCAGCATATTTACCGCGACCTCCGGTTTGTTTTTTGTAAACCTCGCGGTGCTCAACTGTTTTAGTGATAGCCTCTTTGTAGCTTACTTGCGGACGACCTTGGTTACATTCTACTTTGAACTCGCGTCTCAAACGGTCAATAAGGATTTCCAAGTGAAGCTCACCCATACCCGAAATTACGGTTTGACCTGATTGTTCGTCTGTTTTAACGGTAAATGTAGGGTCTTCCTCAGCCAATTTTGACAAACCGTTTCCTAATTTATCAATGTCTTTTTGAGTTTTAGGCTCAATAGCGATACCGATAACCGGATCAGGGAAACTCATTGACTCCAACACCATTTTGTTGTTTTCGTCGCACAAAGTATCTCCTGTACGAATATCTTTAAATCCAACGCCTGCACCAATATCGCCTGCAGCGATTTTTTCTACCGGATTTTGTTTGTTTGAGTGCATTTGGAAGATACGCGAAATACGTTCTTTTTTATCGGAACGAGCATTGAATACATACGAACCTGCATCAATTTTACCCGAATATACGCGGAAGAAGCACAAGCGACCAACATAAGGGTCGGTAGCAATCTTAAACGCTAATGCGCAAAGAGGTTCTGATTCGTCCGGATGTCTGATGATTTGTTTTTCAGGATCATCAATATCGTAACCGATGATTTCCGGAGTATCCAATGGAGAAGGCAAGTATGCACATGCCGCATCCAACAAGGTTTGAACACCTTTATTTTTGAAAGAAGAACCGCAAATCATCGGATTAATTGTCATCGAAAGCGTACCTTTGCGGATAGCTACTCTGATTTCATCTTCTGTAATAGTAGAAGGGTCGTCAAAATATTTTTCCATTACGGTATCATCACATTCGGCAATTTTCTCCAACATTTTATCGCGCCATTCTTGCGCCTCGTCCAACAAATCGGCTGGGATGTCCACTACGTCGTATTTTGCACCCATTGTTTCAGTGTTCCAAATGACTGCTTTCATTGTTACCAAGTCAACCACTCCTTTGAATGTTTCTTCGGCTCCGACTGGAATTTGGATTGGACAAGGATTAGCGCCCAATACCTCTTTAACTTGTCTTACCACGTCAAAGAAATTGGCACCCGAACGGTCCATTTTGTTTACGTAGCAAACACGCGGAACGTTATATTTATCGGCTTGTCTCCAAACGGTTTCCGATTGAGGTTCAACCCCACCTACCGCACAGAAGTTACAAACGGCGCCATCAAGGATACGCAATGAACGCTCTACCTCAACGGTAAAGTCAACGTGCCCCGGGGTGTCGATAAGGTTGATTTTATACTTATTTCCGGCGTAGTCCCAATTTGTAGTAGTTGCTGCCGACGTAATTGTGATACCTCTTTCTTGCTCTTGCTCCATCCAGTCCATCGTAGCGGCTCCGTCGTGTACCTCTCCGATTTTGTGAGTTAATCCGGTATAGAACAGGATACGCTCTGAGGTAGTCGTTTTACCGGCATCAATGTGAGCCATGATACCGAGGTTTCTGGTGAAATGTAAATCTGCTTTTGCCATGATTATTTAAAATAATTGGTTAAAATCTGAAGTGAGCGAAAGCGCGGTTAGCTTCTGCCATTTTGTGCATATCTTCCTTGCGTTTGTATGCACCACCTTGGTTATTAAATGCGTCTGCGATTTCTGCTGATAATTTTTCAGCCATAGAACGTCCACCTCTTTTACGGGAGTAAATGATGAGGTTTTTCATTGAGATTGACTCTTTTCTTTCCGGACGTATTTCCATTGGAACTTGGAAAGTAGCACCGCCTACACGGCGAGACTTTACTTCCACTTGCGGAGTAATATTTTCTAAAGCTTTCTTCCAAATTTCGAGCGGAGTTTTTGCCTCGTTCGGAAGTCTTGTTTTTACGTTTTCGAGTGCGGAATAGAAAATATCATAAGCGATACTTTTCTTTCCGTCGAACATCAAATGGTTAACAAAGCGGCTAACCATCACTTCGGTGAAAACCGGATCTGGTAAAATGATCCGTTTCTTCGGTTTTGCTTTTCTCATTTTTACTTAAAAATTCTGTTTTTGTTTTGGTTGCTTGTTTGTCTTCAACGGTTTCTCTTAACCATTTACTCAACCTTCATCTGCTACCAGTAAAACTCAAACTACGTTTTTACTTACTTAATTAAAAAAATCTCTTTTAAGCTGCCAGCTTATTTTTTCTTACCTTTTGCAGGAGGCGCACCTTTTCCGCCTTTTACTGCCGGTTGACCCGGTTTTGGTCTCTTAGCACCGTATTTGGAACGACGTTGCGTACGTCCGTTCACACCGGCTGTATCGAGGGTTCCGCGAACAACGTGGTAACGAACACCCGGAAGGTCTTTCACACGTCCGCCGCGCACAAGCACGATTGAGTGTTCTTGCAGGTTGTGTCCTTCTCCCGGAATGTAAGCATTGACCTCTTTTTGATTCGTCAAACGTACTCTCGCTACTTTACGCATTGCAGAGTTCGGTTTTTTAGGAGTAGTCGTATATACTCTCACACAAACACCTCTTCTCTGTGGACAAGAATCCAACGCCGGAGATTTACTTTTGTCTGTCTGGCTCGCCCTTCCTTTTCTAACTAATTGCTGAATTGTAGGCATTTTTACTAATTTTTAATCCTTTTGTTTTTATTAATTTACTGATACTCTTTTGCTAAAAAGAGGGGCAAAGGTAAGGATTATTTTTTAATATACAATAGTTTGGATTGAAAATTAATCATTTGGATTAAATTTGTAATTTTAACATGGAATCGTTATTATTGTGGAGCATATTTCAATTCATATTTATGAAAAAAACTTGAATAGCAATGAGGTAAAATATGTGTATATTTATGCGTTAACTGCGGACAGATCGAGCGGACACTACGAAATAAAATTGAACAATTTGTAGAATTCGACAAATAAAAAATAACAATAATAAAAGTAATATGGATAAAATTAACTGGATACAAGTAGCACTTGGATTTTTAGGTGGTGGTGCTGTCGGAGCATTGATTAAGCAATTTTTTGATAGTCGACGAAATAGGATTCAACCTATTGGATATTCAATTGAGTTGAAACCCTTTTATAATTCACAAGGAATAAATACTCAATTAATAAATCAAATAACACTTAATGATGGTACAAATGAGTATCAATTTTCAAATTTGTATACTGGTACTATTGAAATCATAAATACTGGATTAAAGGATTATCCCAATTTTTCTTTTGGAATTAATTTGCCTACAGGAGTCTACTTTATTAAGAATAAATCAACTTCAAAAGACAGACACCATATTACAGAGTTAACTAATGAACCCACATTAACAAATCAAACTGATTCATTTGACATAAATCTTAAACCTTTTAACCGAAAGGACAGATATGTTTTTGACGTGCTACTGACTGATTCAAATCCAAATTCAAATTTATCAAATGATTGCATTACTATTAGCACTCCAATGCCGGTTAAATTGACAAAGATTTCAACAACAGGAGAAGCGATTATTTCTTATATGAATAGGTCATTTGGAAGCATTGTTATAGAAATGATAACAAACATAATAAGAATATAGCCACCTATTTAAAACTCAAAACGCAGTAAACAATAATAAACCTTGTTCTCTGTAGTGTATAAAAAATAAATGGTTTACGTTCGGCAAAGACTTTGCCTTTGTCGGAGTAAAAGCCAGCCTCCGGCGGGCAAGTTTTCAGAATTGAATTGGATTTTCTTTACATGTATTGTTCATTTTGCTTTTTTTCTTACCTTTGCGAGAAAGAATCATTATAAAAAGGTTTGTTATGGAAACTAAACTTACGCTTAGCATTGAATCTAATTTGGCTCAAATCGTAAATGGGTATGCCAAGAAGAAAGGATGTACGCTTTCTAATTTGGTTGAAAATTACTTTTGGGCAATTGTTAAAAGTGAAGAAGCAGACAAGACAAACTTAACCGCTCCGGTAGCGAATGCTTTGTTCGGCTCCTTGAAAGCGCCGGATAATACGGATTACAAGGAAGAATTGACAGCCTTTATGACAGAAAAATATTTATGATACAGGAAATATTCTTAGATACCAATATTCTGATTGACTACTTGACTAACCGAGAACCTTTTTCCCAACCTGCGCTGCGTTTGTTTACATTGGCTGAAAACGGCAGAATTTGATTGAATATCTCGGCAATATCTTATACCACTTATTATGTGTTGAGAAAAAACAATCCACATCGGGCAATCATACAAAGTTTGACGTTATTGTCAAGGCTGTGTAATGTTTTGCATGTAAATCAAACGATTTTAGCCCAAGCAATGAAATCCGACTTTACGGATTTTGAAGATGCTGTTCAACATTACTCGGCTTTACAAAACAAAGATTGTACAATGATTATTTCAAGAAATACAAAAGATTTTCAGTTTTCGGAAATTAAGGTAATGTTACCGGATGAATTTTTAAGGATGATTGATAGACAAGCCACGAATTGATTATATATTTTATTTACTTCCACGCTGAGGCTGTCTAAAAAGTCCGTCATTCCGCGCTTGACGCGGAATCCCCTAAAAAACACCCTCATCTATATTTTATTTGAAAAAAGCCCAAACCCCCAATGTGTCGGAAGTTCAGACTTATGCAGAAAGAGATTGTTGTTTGTAAAATACAATTTGTCTACTTAGGCAAGCAACGCCTTCACCTTTTCCGAAATAAGTTTCCCCTCTACTTTTCCGGCTAATTTTTTAGAGGCTACGCCCATTACTTTACCCATTTCTTTGGCAGAAGTAGCTCCTGTTTCGGCAATGATTTCCTTGATGGCGGCGGTCAACTCTTCGTCACTCATTTGTGCCGGCAGGTATTGCTCGATGACTGCGACTTCGGCAAGTTCATTTTCGGCTAATTCGGGACGATTTTGTTGGGCAAAAATCTCTGCTGCGTCTTTCCGTTGCTTGACCATCTTTTGCAAGATTTTCACGCCTTGATCTTCGGTTAAGTTTCCGTCAGAGCCTTTGGCGGTTTTTGCTTCCAAGAGCTCTTTTTTTACTCCGCGCAAGGCTTCGAGCCTTACTTTGTCTTTCGCAAGCATTGCTTGTTTTATGTCTTCACTTATTTGTTCAAAAAGCATAATACATAGTGATTAAGTGGTTAATGATTAGTGATTAATCTACACTATTATGTAAATAATCATTTTTATCTTTCAACTCAAATCCGTCTGTCTCTTTTCCGATTGAAAAACGGGAAATCTCGCTTTGGGCGATAGGTTCCTGTGCAACAGACTGTTCGCTTCCTTGTCTTTTCCGCATATAGGCGGGGATGCTCTCCATACGGTCAACGTGGGAGTCGTCGTCCATATCCAAGATGACGGTTCGCGGTTGTGCGTCTTGAGCGGGTCTCGTTTCGGAATAACCTCCTCCTCGCGTATTGTTATTGGTAGAGAGGTTGCCGTAATAAGCTCCGACGTTAACCTCCTTTTTCTGTTCGACAGGCTGTTCCACCACTTTCGGTTTCTCCTGACGTTGTATGTGGTTGGAAAGAGTTTGTGCATCGAGGTTAAAGCCGGTAGCAACCATCGTAACGCTCAACTCTTCGCCCAATGTCTCGTCAGGGATTGTTCCGAAGGTAATTTCGGTGTCCGTACCGACTTGTTTTTCCAAGTAATCGGTAATAATACCCACTTCGTCCATCGTAACCTCTTCTTCGCCATACGAAATATTGAGCAAAATTTTCTTTGCTCCTTGTATATTTGTGCTGAGCAGTAACGGCGAATCCAACGATTTCCGGATTGCCTCCACGGCGCGGTCGGGACCTGCTGCTGTTCCGGAACCCATAACGGCATCGCCACTGTTAGTCATTACTGTTCTTACATCGTTCAAGTCTACGTTGACGTAGCCGGTCTTGGTAATAATCTCGGCAATCCCCTTGGCGGCAATTGTCAATACGCTGTCGGCTTTGGCAAAAGCGTTGCTCAGCGTAAAATCGGCACACAGTGTTTTTAACTTTTCGTTATTGATAATCAAGATAGCATCCACGTGCTTGCGCATTTCTTCTACTCCTTCAATTGCCCGTTCTACTTTTCCTCTTCCTTCAAACAAGAAAGGGATGGTAACAATTCCGATGGTAAGGATGCCCATCTCTTTGGCGGCCTGTGCGATGACGGGGGCGGCTCCGGTTCCGGTTCCTTTTCCCATTCCGGCGGTGATGAAGACCATTTCGGTGCCTTCAAGCATTTCCTGGATTTTCGGAAGACTGTTTATAGCCTCTTGGCGACCAATTTCCGGTTTGGTTCCCGCACCCAATCCCTTCTCTCCGAGTTGAATTTTGATGGGAACCGGCGACATATTCAAGGCATCCTTATCTGTATTGCAGACCACAAAATCGACGTTGCAAATCCCTTGTCTATACATATAGTTGATGGCATTTCCGCCGCCGCCGCCGACACCGATCACCTTGATAATTGATTTGTCGTCTTCAAGACCGACTAAGTTTATTCCTCCTTCTTCTATAATCATATTCTCTTCCATAATCGTAATGCTTTTATATTTTTGAGTCTTCAAATATGTCTCCAATTTTCTCGAATAAAGTCCCGAATCCAAGTTTTATTCCTTTTGAAGATTTTGTCTTTTCTTGTTTCTTTGGTTCTTCAATAGATTCCAAAACCGGCGCTTTTTCTCTTATGCACGCTTTTTCGGCGTGAATCAGCAAGCCAATCAGCTGTGCGCACTCTACATCAAGGTAACTTTCGTCCATATTAGACGAAATTTTTTGGTTTGGCTTTCCGATGCGGACATCCAATCCGGTACGTAATTTCAGTTTTTCAACCAAGTTTTTCAGTCTCGCCCCCCCTCCGGTAATGACAATTTCGTCGATGTGGCAGTAATGTTCCGATTTTTCGATTTGGTCACACACATAATCCAAAATTTCTTCGATGCGCGCCTCGATAATTCCGGCGAGGAATTTGTTGGAAACCGTTTTCCCTTCCTTACCCGGAATTGGTGGCGGGGTTGTAATGTGGAAATCTTCAACCAGTTCTTCCATTGCCGAACCATATTTCCGTTTCAGCTTTTCAGCCACGCTGTCCAACACTTTCAAATCCATAATATCTCGCGTGATGACATCGCTGCCGAAAGGGACAACGCTCACGTGGCGAAGTACATTTTTGTAATAAATGGTGGTCGAAGTGGTTCCTGCTCCGAAATCAATCATCGCGCAACCCAGCTCCTTTTCTTCGTGTGAAAGTACCGCCGATGCCGATGCAATGGGCGAGAGGAATACACCGAGAATTTCGACCTTGCACCCGCCATTGTTTACGATGACTTCATTGACCTTATCAAAGCACTTGATCAAGTTGCTTTTCAGCGACGGGCGACCGGCAACAATCTTGTACCGACCCTCAATGCGGGTACAAATGCAGCCTACGGGATTAACCCTATCACAATCGTCCACGAGGTACTCCTGAGCGATAACTTCCAGAATTTCGCCGTTTTCGATTTTAAGATTATTGTTTTCCGCGTGCAGTGTTTCAACCATATCTTTGGTAACTTCGATATCTCCTAAAATGCGCGGCACACGGTTGTTCATCGTCTTGATTGTCTGACCGTTCAGTCCGACATACACACCGCTTATTTCATAAATTTTCCGCTCTTCTTCGGAACAACCTTCATTGAAAATAAAGTTGAGCTTATTCTGCAATTTGGTCAATACATCTTTGATGCAAAAAGCGACTTCCGCCAAATTGCAAATAGAACCCCGTATGATTCCTTTGGAAGTCAGCGCCTCGTAAGCAATGATTTCCACATGACCATTTCTGTCTTTCCTGCCTACAATGCCTCGAATCTTGGATGTCCCAAGGTCGATCACTACTACTAAATTGTCCTTCGTCAAATGTTCCATAATCTCGTCTGTTTTAATTTTTTCATTTTTTGGTACAAACTACTTGATTGTCGTATTTCAAGTTGATTTGCCGGTAACAATTCCAACCGGTTTGCTTGAATCCGTTTTTGTAAAGCGAAAACAGCTTGTTCAACTTGTATTCGTAATTATCCAACTTGCCAAGCAGGATAATCTGATTGCCTACACGCGGAATCAACTCGATCTCCTCGCTGTAATCTACGTGTATCTGCTCTATCTGCGCATTCCAAAAATCATTCCGCCGCAGATATAGCGCAAAATCGTAAAGCGGACCTTTTGCAAATTCCTCATTCACCGCTCCGGTTACAATCGGAACATAAGCGGTAAAGTTAGAAGAAATCGGCATAATTTCACCCTCGCGGTCTACATAATAACTTCGTCCGCTGTTCATAACCCTTAAAATAGGTTCGCGTTGGGTGATTTCAATGTAAACAACTCCCGAAGGCGTTTTGTAACTCTCCGCATTTTTAATGCGTGGCTGACTCTTTAACAATCTTTCTATCTGTTCTGTTTGAACCGATTGCATATTTTTTCCTATCGGATTCAACTCTTTTTGTTCCAAACAGAGGATTATCTCTTTTTTGGTAATAAAACGCAATTGAGCGCTGTCTCTTATCACCACCTCAACTCCTTTGCAGGTCTGCTTGTCCGATTTGTAGGAAAAGGCAGAAATTGCGAAGACAAGGTAGCCTAATATGGCTATGATTCCGAGTGATATGTATATTTTTTTTTGCATTTTTTAATCTTTAGTTTGTTGTCATCCATTTATTTGTTTAAAATTTTACAGCCTCATAAAATCTATGTCAAATTATTGACAAAAATTAGTCTTAATTTTTTCCTAATACTGTCAGTATATATACATAATTTTTCTTTGTTAATAATCAGACTATCATCGTTAATAAAATCAAACTCAATATAGTCTTCTCTCAACAATTCAATAGTCCATTCAGGTAGTATTGTATGAATGTCTTTTATTTTATGAAAATTATTTTTAGAGGTTTCGAAATAGTTTTTGTATTTTTTGCTATGTTCTAAACGAAGTGATGTAACAATAATATCATCATCACACACAAAATGATGGATGATATAATTTTTAAAGTAAAAAATTCCGAAACAATTTATATCATTTTTTATGGCTAATCCATACTCTTTTATAGTCGGGAAAATAAAGCCTTTTATTTTCGTTGGTTCTATTATTTTATTATTATTTTCATCAAGCAGTTTTCCTGTTTCATCATAATGTATTTTATATCCAAGTGTTTCGTTTAATTGATTACAATATGATATTGCACTTAATTTAGAAAAGTCCCCATAATCAATCCTAGATATATAATAATTATCTTCTTCATTAATAAGAATGTAATTTAAAAAAAGAGAAGGAGATTTATCATTTTCTTTTTCGCCAATGAATTTTTTTGTCATATCAAGGCTTGTCATATCTAAATTAAAGCCGAAACATAAATCGTAAATCGCTTTTTCTGCTATAAAAAACTCATAAATAGACTTATGGGCAAATTTCCACTTCTCATCTGCATTTCTCACTAATAAAGATTGTCCTGTAATTTCATATCCCTCTAAATCGAGATTATGTTTTTTGCGAATATCTTCGGCTGTGTTTTTATCTATTCCTTTTGAATATTCTCCAGACTCGTATATCTCGATAGCCACAAGTTTGGAAAATTTCAATAGGTCATTTTTAAATTTTTCTCTATCTTCATTATTATGCTTTCTTTTATTTCCCTCTCTTTCAATCCACTTTTTTACAAGAGTATCATATATATCAAACGTGTGTTTATAATCGTTATCTTCATCCACAAGCAAATCTATATATGACAATAACATAGGTCTAACCATTAACTTATGTGAATCTCCTGTTATTTTTTTTGCTTTACGTTTTTTCTTATAATTCCAAAATTTTAAAACTCCAAATTTCTTATTCAAATACTTTTTTATATCTTTTTCATCAAACGGTGATAAATAAAGTTTTGAAAGTTTATGAAATTCATCTTTACCAAAACAACGAATATTCAATTCATAAGGATTTTCTTCTTGTGCAGGAAAATATTGTGTTCTACTTGTTATTATTACGTTTCTAAAATCTCTTGTTATTTCAAAAATTTCATCTAATAATTTTCTAAATCTTTCGTCATCAGTTAATCCGTCTGAAATTTTAGGCGGTATCAATCCTTTGTACTCATCAAATGCGTCTAATAACAGAATTGTCTTTTTTGCCTTATCTTGATTATTTGCAATATCTTTTATTCTTTGTATAATTCTATCATCTCCCAAAGGTAACATTTTCATATCATATTTAGATTTGAAAATTCTTGAAATAGAATTATATTTCATATAAAGGTTGATTAAGAATGTAGTTTTTCCCATTCCCGAATCAGCAAGAATTAAATAAAATTTATCACTTTCTTTTTTACCTTGAAAAACATTATCAATAAAGAAAGGTATTAACTCTTCCCTTGTTATAAATTTGTTTCCAAATGCAGGCTCTTCTTCTTTGGTTGGCGATATATTTTGTCCATTTGTAGAAATGAAGTATTTTGTTGCACGTTTTACATCGCGTTCGTCGTAATAAGGTGCTAAATCTTTTGCTGCTTTGCGGGTTTTACATTTATTATAAAATGAATTTGCCCAATGTATAAGTAAATAAATTATCCCAGATGTAATAATTAAGGCAAAAAGACCACTTAACTCTTCGCTAAGACCTAACCAAAGGAAGAGTTTATTTATATAAGTGTATTTTGCTATTTCTACAATAATAGTTTCCATCTTTAATTTATTTCATTCATTCGATATTTTTTTCGCAATATTACTATTTTTCTAATCCAACCTCAACAAATCCCCATAAAAATACTTAACCCATTCCGTATAAGTATCTTGTGCAGAAAGGCAAGTGTCAACCAAATAGCCTCTTGTGTTTGCAAATTCCTTTAAACCTCGATAATAAAATTGTTTATGGTTATCATCTATAATAAATGGAATTATGTTATTTTTCAAACACTCCCGAAATAGAATCAATCGCCCCACTCTGCCATTGCCGTCTTGAAACGGATGAATTGTCTCGAAACGGTAATGGTATTCTACAATATTTTCAAACATCGTTTTGGCGTATTCAGGGGATTCTTGGCTCTGCCAAGAATGACGAATCGCCGAATTATACCAATCATTGAGCTTATTCATCTCTTTTTCTACATTTTGAGGCAAGGTTGTTGCTATTCCGCCCACTTCATTGGCCAGTTTTTTCCATCCGCCAACATTAAACCACTTTTTGGTAGCATCGGAAGTTCCTGTTTTCAAGATACGGTGAAATTCTTTAATCAGTGTATTTGAAAATGGTGTATCAATCGTGTCAAGCAGGTAATCGAAAGCAACAAAGTGATTTGACGTTTCGATAATATCATCAACCGGAACAGCCTCTTGGTCTTTGAAACCAATCGTGCGGGTTTCAAAAATATAACGGGTTTGTTCTTCGGTTAATTTGCTGCCTTCTATTCTGTTTGAGTTGTAAGCAAGATTTACCTGAGTTTTATGATACAAACCACCTTTCCGTTTTGCATCTTTTTCTTCTTTGAGATATGTTAGTAAATGGTTCATTTTTTATCTTTTATTCATATTCAAATTATGGTAATCTGTTGCTCTCCTTCCGTAGAGACGCGGCACGCCACGTCTCTACAATGCAGCGCGTTCCAACAAAATTTCTTTTATTTTCGGAACAAGCAATTCAATATCCCCCGCTCCAATGGTCGCCACGACTTCAAAATCATTTTCCCGGATGTATTCTTCCAAATTAGCCTTGGTACGCACACATTTTTTATCAATCGCCACTTTATCCAACAACATTTGAGAAGTTATGCCCGGTATCGGCTCTTCTCTTGCGGGATAGATGTCGAGTAAAATCAATTCATCCAACAACGACAGACTTTGAGCGAATTCATCGGAAAAATCTCGTGTCCGGGTATATAGATGCGGCTGAAAAATACCGCATATTTTTTTGTCTTTGTAAAGCATCCGAAGCGATTTGATGCAAGCATTTAACTCTTCGGGATGGTGTGCGTAATCGTCGATAAACACCAAATTGTCTTGTTTGATATGAAAATCAAACCGCCTTTTCACGCCGGCAAATGTTAGCATTGCTTTTCTGATTTCATCGGGTGTAGCTCCATTGAGTAGCGCAAGAGTCATCGCCGCAATTCCGTTTTCGATGTTAATCATTACCGGTACGCCGAGTTGAATATCTTCGATTAATTCATTAGGAGTAACGAAATCGAAAATAATTTCACCGTTTTCCACTCGAATATTTCGGGCGTGAAAATCGGCGGTGGTATCATTTCCGGAATAGGTGTAAAGACGTACTCCGTCTTGTATTTTTGGATTAATCGGCAATCCTTTTTTCAACAAAAGCACGCCACCGGGTTGAATCAAGGAGGTAAACTCCTCAAATCCGGCGCGATACACCTCTTCGCTCCCGTAAATATCCAAATGATCGGGGTCGACTGCCGTTATTGCAGCCATATAAGGCGAAAGCGTCAAAAACGAACGATCATACTCGTCAGCCTCGATGACTACCAAGTCACTTTTATCCGATAAATGCAGGTTTTGCTCGAAGTTTTTGGAAATTCCGCCGATGAATGCGTTGCAATCGACGTGCGAATGGTGCAACAAGTGCGCCGTCATTGTCGAAGTGGTGGTTTTTCCGTGCGTTCCGGCAACGCATATTCCGCGCTGGTGGCGGGTAATTTCGCCAAGTACTTGTGAGCGTTTCAACACAATAAATTTTTTCGCGATGAAATCGACTAATTCGCTCATATCGGCAGGAACGGCAGGGGTAAAAACAACCAACGTGTCTTCCGGATTCCGGAAGTTTTCGGGAATCAATTCCATGTTGTCTTCGTAGTGAATGTTCATCCCCTCTTGTTCTAATTGGCGGGTAAGTTCAGACGAAACACGGTCGTATCCAGCCACTTCATAACCTTTGGCTTTGAAGTAGCGGGCAAGGGCGCTCATTCCGATGCCGCCGATTCCGAGGAAGTATATGTTTTTTTTGTTTTGAAACATCTTTTTAATATTTAAGCCTCCCCCCAGCCCCCTCCAAAGGAGGGGGAGTGGAGCGTATTTCGTTATTTGTTCAATTTTGAGATGACCTTCCCGCGTTAGCCACTCCCCCTCCTTTGGAGGGGGTTAGGGGGAGGCTTAGTATCTCATCCGCAATCCGGTCTGCCGAATTTAACTGAGCCATTGCAAGAGCATTTTCACCGAGCAATTTCAGTTCATTATCATTTTCAATCAACTTTAACGCTTCGGCAATTAATATTTCCGGCGCATCTTTATCCGTAATCATCTTTGCTGCGTTTTTATCGGCTAATGCCAACGCATTTTTCGTCTGATGATCCTCGGCAACATTGGGCGAAGGCACTAATATTGAAGGCTTCCCTAAAAGACAAAGCTCGGATATGGAACTTGCGCCGGCACGCGAGATAACCAAATCGGCAATCGCATAAGCATAATCCATTCGTGAAATGAAATCAGTTGCCACGAGATTCGGATTATTCGATGCATCGGCAGCTTTTTTTGCATTTTCAAAATAGAACTTACCCGTTTGCCACAACACTTGAATACCCGATGCTTTTAACGCTTCCAAACCGTTAATTACGCTTTGATTGATTGTCCGCGCCCCCAAACTTCCTCCAATAATCAACAACGTCTTCTTTTCCGGTGAAAAACCAAAATGCTCATAAGCCATTCTCAATTCTCCACTCTCAATTCTCAATTCTCTTACCGGATTTCCCGTTAGGATAATTTTATCTTTCGGGAAGAAACGCTCCATATTGTCGTAGGCAACGCATATTTTTGCAGCTTTTTTTGCCAAGAGTTTATTGGTTACGCCGGCGTATGAATTTTGCTCTTGTAATACGGTCGGCACTTTCAATTTATTGGCGGCATAAAGCGTTGGTCCGCTTGCATAACCGCCCACACCGATTGCCACATCGGGAGCAAATTCACGCACGATCTTTTTCGCCATTGAGATACTTTTGAAAAGACGCGCTATGACTTTGAAGTTTTTCAATAGATTACTTCTATCGAAACCACTCACGGGCAACCCTTTAATGGCGTATCCCGCAGCAGGCACCTTCTCCATTTCCATACGTCCCTCGGCTCCTACAAAGAGGATTTCCGCATCGGGATGTCTCTTTTTCAATGCGTTTGCAATGGAAATAGCCGGAAAGATATGTCCTCCGGTTCCGCCGCCGCTGATGATAAATTTTAGTTTCTTCATACCTCTTTTGTTTTCGTTTCTTCTGTTGGAATTTCCTGTTTTCGCGTCTCCTCTTTCACGTACCGGCTGACGCTCAATATAATACCAAAATAAACAGCGGTAACAAGAATGGACGTTCCCCCGCGACTAATCATCGGGAGAGGTTGCCCCGTAACGGGTGCAAGTCCCACGGCTACCGCCATATTCAGAAAGGCTTGTATCACAATCATACTCGCCAATCCCAACACCAGCAGCGCAGGAAAAGCGCTCGGACATTTATTGGCAATAACGCCCGCCCGGAAAAGGAGCACCAAGTATAAAAACATCACGAAAATTGCCCCGAAAAATCCGGTCTCCTCGATGATGACTGCGAAGATAAAATCGGAATATGCCTGAGGAAGAAAATCGCGCTCGATGCTGTTGCCCGGTCCTCGTCCAAAACCATTGCTGTTGGCAATCGCTATTTTGGCGTGAGCTACTTGGTAATTGTCGTCAATATATGCTTTAATTTCTTTTTCGTCCGTACTCTTAACAATATTCGTTTTATTGTTTTCATTGAAAAAATGGCTATCTATGCGTCCGACCCAAGTTGAAAGGCGGTGAAGACCCGGTATTCCTTTCGCTGTCTCTTTCGGTACGTAATGTCCTACCAAATATAATAAAAGACAGAAACTCGCGATGACACCGAGTGTTTTTCCCAATTTTTTCAACGAAACACGTCCGAAAAACATCATCAGCAATCCGACCAGAAAAAGAAGGAAACTTGTTGAGAAATTTTCAGGAAAAATTAATATGCAGGCAACCGAAAGGATAATCATACTCATTTTGAAAGCATCGTCTGCCGATTGTTTTTCCTGCTGTTTCCGACCGAGTACAACAGCTAATATAATGATTACGGCTAACTTGGCAAACTCAGAGGGCTGAAACTGAATACCTCCTATCTCCAACCACCGGGCAGCATTGTTGGCGCTTACTCCCATAACCAGCGTGACACCCAACAAGACGATGGAAAACACCGTAAGTAAAACCCCTCCCAGCGGAAACAGCCGGTAAGGTATGATGTGTACAATGAGCGCAAAAACAAATCCTACGGTAAGGAAAAGGATATGACGCCAAACAGGCGAATTGTAATCGCTCTGTTTGAAAGCAAGCGTACTCGATGCACTGTACATCGCTATCGCTGATAAAAAAATCAGTACGATAAAGACTGTCCAGACAACCGTGTCTCCTTTGAAGTATTTTTGCAAAAAATCTCTCATTATAGTGATGAGTTATTTAGTTATTAGTGATGGAGTTAGGAGTCTTTTCTGAGCCATCCTAAAACCCGTTTATTTTTTATTTCCCACTTTCCGTCTGCGTTATCCAATGAAATAGTTTCTCTTGATTTACTAAACGGTCCGGGGTTTTGTTGTATAATTTCTATCTCATTCTCTGTTACGTTTGATTTGCTGCCCGACTGCATATGTTGGGTTAACGTTGAACTTCTTAAACACCCAAAGTCCGACAAAACATGCAATAAGCAGCCCGATTGATAAATATGTCAAACGTTTGACGGTCATATATTTTCTTTAAAATTTCAACTATCTACTTAATCCGTCTGTATTTTTAATTCCCTCAAATTCGGAGGAATTATTTTTTTACCCCGTCGAAAATGACGGGTTTAAAATCCAAATCAAAGACTCCTCACCAACTCCTTAAACTGATCCCCCCGGTCTTCGTAATTCTTAAAAAGGTCGAAACTTGCGCAGCAAGGAGAAAGCAACACAGTGTCGCCTCGCTCTGCCAATTGAAATGATTTTTCGACCGCCTCTTGCATAGAACCGGCATCGACAATTTTATTTACTTTGCCGTCAAAAAACTGATGCAGCTTGGAGTTGTCCACTCCCAAGCAGACAATAGCGCGCACTTTTTCTTTTACCAAGTTTTCGATTTCGGTGTAGTCATTTCCCTTATCTGTTCCTCCCAAAATAAGGACTACCGGGGTTTTCATACATTGCAGCGCGTACCAGCACGAGTTTACATTCGTTGCCTTGGAATCGTTGATGAACACGACATTCCGTACCGTTGCCACATACTCCAAGCGGTGCTCTACGCCGCGAAAATCGCTCAACGACTCGCGAATAGACGCTTTGTTTATGCCGGCAATGCAAGCCGAAATACTCGCTGCCATTGAATTGTAAATGTTATGTTCCCCTTTCAGTGATAGTTTTTCTACCTCCATCTCAAACTTTTTGTTTTGCATTGATATTTCTACTATTTCATTTGCTACATAAGCAACTGTGTCTTCCTCTTTTTTTAGTGCAAAAGGACACTTGGTTACTTTTATCTCTCTCTTTTTTAACTCTTCCCGAATGACAGGGTCTCCATTCCAATAGATGAAGTAATCCTTCTCCGTCATATTCTGTATAATCCTGAATTTGGAATTAACGTAATTCTGAAAATTATATTCGTATCTATCCAAATGATCAGGTGTGATGTTCAACAAGACAGCTACATCTGCTTTGAAAGCATACATTCCGTCCAACTGAAAACTGCTCAACTCCAACACATAATAACCAAAATTATCTTCTGCTACCTGTTTGGCGAAACTTTTCCCCACATTTCCACCCAATCCGACATTCAATCCGGCTTGCTTCAAAATATGGTAGGTCAACATCGTGGTCGTGGTCTTTCCATTGCTTCCTGTGATGCAAATCATCTTGGCGTTGGTGTATCTTCCTGCAAATTCAATCTCAGAAATAACCGGAATCCCTCGTTCATGCAACTTTTTGATAATCGGAGCTTTTTCGGGTATTCCGGGGCTTTTGATTACTTCGGTTGCCAAAAGGATTTTCTCCTCTGTATGTTGTTTTTCTTCCCACGCAATGGAATGCTTGTTCAACTCGGCTTTGTAGTGGTCTTTGATTTCCGACAGGTCGGATACAAAAACATCGAATCCTTTTTTTTGAGCTAAAATGGCTGAACCAACACCGCTTTCTCCTGCGCCGAGGATGACGATAAGCCCCCCTAAATCCCCCCTCAAGGGGGACTTTTCGACATCTGGATTGTTTGCTTGTTCTTTCATAAAATACTCAAATTTTGCCTAACTCTTTTTTTTAAGTCCCCCTTGAGGGGGATTTAGGGGGCTATCGCAATTTCAACGTTACAATCGTCAGCACCGCCAACAACATTCCAATAATCCAAAAACGGGCTACGATTTTTGGTTCCGGCACACCCGATTTTTGGTAGTGATGGTGTAAAGGAGCCATTTTGAAAATGCGCCGTCCTTCGCCGTATTTTTTCTTCGTGTATTTGAAGTAAGAAACTTGTAATACGACCGAAAGATTTTCGACCAAGAAAATTCCGCATAAAATCGGAATCAGTAATTCCTTGTGGATGATTACCGCGAAAACGGCAATAATTCCGCCTAACGTTAAACTTCCCGTATCGCCCATAAATACTTGTGCGGGATAGGAATTGTACCACAAAAAGCCGATTGTCGCGCCTACAAAAGCACAGACAAAGACGACCAATTCCTCCGAATGTGGTATGTACATAATGTTAAGGTATCCGGCAAACTCGACGTGGCTCGAAAGGTAAGCCAAAATCCCCAAAGTCGTCCCGATAATGGCAGAAGTACCTGTCGCCAATCCGTCTAATCCATCCGTCAGGTTTGCTCCGTTGGATACTGCCATTACGATGAAAATGGTAATCAATACAAATAATATCCATCCACACGTTTGAGCGTATTTCCCCATAAAAGGGAAAAGGTCGGCGTAATCAAAATTGTTGTTCTTGAAAAACGGAATGGTGGTTTTCGTCGCTTTTTGGTCTTGAGAGGCATACTCTATCACTTCGGTATTATCGTGGTGAACTTTGGTCGTATTTTCACGAATAACAACATCAGGGCTTAAATAGAGCGTCAGCCCGACAATCAATCCGAGACCTACCTGTCCGACAATTTTAAACTTGCCTTGCAATCCCTCCTTGTCCTTTTTGAACACCTTGATATAGTCGTCCAAAAAACCGATGCAGCCCAACCAAAGTACGGAAATCAACATCAAAATCAGGTAAATGTTTTCCAATCTTCCAAAGAGCAGGCACGGAATTACTATGGCGATGATGATGATAATTCCCCCCATAGTAGGAGTTCCTTTTTTGCTCATCTGTCCCTCCAAGTTGAGGTCGCGGATTATCTCTCCGATCTGTTTTTTTTGCAAATAGCGGATAATCCGTTTCCCAATGAATGTAGCAATCAGCAGGGAAAAGATAAACGCAAATGCAGAACGGAACGAAATGTATTTAAACACGCCTGCTCCCGGAACATCGAATTGAGATAAGTAATGGAATAGATAGTAAAACATTTATTTAAGTGATTAAGTTATTTAGTGATGAGGATTGGCTAATCTATTACAGGATTTGGCTCTTCCTCTATTTCAGGCTGCTCTTCCGATACGCAGCGAAGGCTGAATCCGTAACTGCTGCCGCTTGCGAACCTGCCCGCGCTGAGGGAGTAGATAAACAAGCTGTATGCGGTAGATGCGTCGTTTTGCGTACTGCTCCAATAGTTGCCTACCGTGCCTACATCGTTGAGCGCACCATCGTTTGCATTGCGATAACCGGCGGCAGGGAAGAAAATCGAATTACCGCTCTTTTTGTCGGTAAAACGAGTTCCGCTCACTCCATTTTGGGTAATCCAAATGCGGTTTACCTTGTCGGTATCGAGTAATTTATCAATCTCCTCGAAAGTAGGCACACGCCAACCTTTCGGGCTTGGGTCATTGTCTTTTATCCAATTGTAACCAATCGGAATGATGCTGTCCCAACGGTTATCGTCGTTGGAATTTACCAACGGGTCAATATCACACCAACCCACATAACGGTTCCACTGGTAAAACATACCCGGGTCTTCGGGTTTACGAGCAAATGCACCCGGTTCGTCCACATTAGACATTGCCCAAATGACACCGTTAATTATAATACCCCCTTCGATACCTTTCGCTTTCGCGCTGTCGGCACCCGAAACTTCCGGTTTGGCATTTGCCGCGCCGGTTTCCACTCTCGTTGTTGCCTCTTGGGCAAACGCTGCTATCGTAAATAACAAGATAGTCAGCAAGTTAACTATTTTCTTCATCCTTGTATTAAATTTTGCCCGTAAAATTATCATTTATCATTCAATTATCATATCTTTTATTACACTTTTGTCATCAAAATGATGTTTTACACCATTTATTTCTTGTTTTTGTTTTCTTCTATATATTCTCTTTCAAAATTCAACAGTTCATTTTGTAGTTCTTCCGCAAGAGGGTAACACAGTTTCGCATTCCGTTAGGAATGCCTCTCTCGGTAGAAAGTCCACATCTCTCCCTCGCATTCCGTAGGAATGCATCCTGTCATTCAATCGGCTTAAATATATATCGTTCATCATATTCCAAATCAAAATCCTTCAAAATCTTTTTATATTCATCAATAAATGTCTTCTTTTTGTGATGTTCTTCCTGTGTTTCAATATATTTTGCAACATCTGTAATGTGAGACTTACTATAAGAAAATGCTCCATAACCTTCCTGCCACGAAAACCGCCCATAAATAAAGTGTTGTTGATTTATCCATTCCGAACTGTCGCGTTTTACCTCTTGTATTAACTTTGACAATGCTTGTGTTGGTCGAAATCCAAACAAAATGTGAATGTGGTCGGACATTCCACCAATCGACAAAACCTTGTGTCCGTATTTTTGAATGATGGTAATGATATATTTGTACAATTGCTCCTCCCATGATTTTTGAATCAGGGATGTTCTGTTTTGTACGGCAAAAACAGCGTGAATATGGATTTGTGTAAATGTATTTGCCATAATCAAATTGCTTTTAGGTACGTTATAGGTTGCATTCCTAATGGAATGCAGGAGGGAGATACGGTTCCTTTTCTACCGAGAGAGGCAATCCTAACGGATTGCGTCAAATCCTTACTCAACTGCTCAATGAAACCGCTACCCCATTGAGCTGTTTCCTGTTTGTCAACAATTTGCCTGCCCAAATCCCAATAAAGCATAATCATTTGGCTGTTTACCGAAAGGGCAGCTTTGATTTGTCCGGTTTTGATTTGTTGTTTCAAATCGCGTAACCAGTTTCGATATTCTGAAGTCATCTTGACTTTTTTAAAATGATAATTTTTTTTCATTTTTTACTCTTTGAATTTTTACTCTTTGAATGAAAAAGATAAATTTTTCAAATTTTTGAAACATTCAACTACCATTTTGCAAATAAAATATTCGTCAAATAAAAAGTCAAGATGACTTCTCTGTATGTTTTATTGTGGTGGTCATTTTGTTTCTTCTTTATATTCTGTAAAACTAATATTATGCCTAATCATACTTGCTTTTTGAAAACAATCATTTGCTTTGTCTTCGTTGCCTAAATATTGATGTGCAAGTCCCATATTATGGTAAGCATCTTCATAATCAGGTTCTAATTCAATAGCTTTTTCGTAACATCCTATTGCTTTATCATAATTGCCTTTATCATAATACACGTTCCCCATATTCTTATATGTATGTGCTGGATTACCTTTATCCCAGTCTATTGATTTTTCATAATATTCAATCGCTTTATCATAATCTCCTTTTCTACGATATGCAATTCCTATATTATTATATACTGACGAAGAATCATTAGATTTTATTTTGATTAATCTATCGTTATAACAATCAATGGCCTCATTATAATCTCCTTTGAATAAGCATATTAGATACTTCATATCATAAGCATCAGTACTTAATGGGTTTATCTCAATCGCTTTATCTAAACATTCAACGGCTTTATCTAAATTATGTTTATGTTGATATGCCATTCCCATCTCGTAATATGCTTCAAAACAATTAGGCTTTATCTCAACTATTTTTTTGTAGCATTTTATTATTTCATCATAATTACCTGTTATCCATAACAATTCGGCTCTCAAAAACCATAAATCGGCATCATCATATTTTTCTAAATTCTCTATACTCAATACATTCAAAGCCTTTTCAATATTTCCTTTAAGAAAAAGATTGTATGCTTTTTTATACAGAGAAGATTGTTTTTTAATATCCTTTTTTTTATTTTGTTCTATAATTTTTTCTGTTTGTTTAAGTTGAATTTCTAATTCATTCTTTTCTTTACGAAGCTTATCTTTTTCTTTAAGGAGCTTTTCAATTTGTGCATTTAGTTCTATATTGTTTTTTTTGTCATATTCTCTTAACTCTTCTAATTGTTTTATCTGTCTTTCTTTGTCTTCTATTCGTTTTTCTTTATCTTCTATTTGTTTTTTATATTCAACAACAATGTCTTTACCACTAAGAGAAATATAAATTCCGTATAAAACAGACACAATAGTAACAATTCCGCAGATTCCAGAAAATATTTTATCATCAAATATTATCCACAAAACAAGTCCGGCAACAGCAGAACTCGCTAAAACGACAATTGTTATTATGCCCTTTTTCATATCTGTGTTATTTTATCATCATATCATTAATCACTTCCTTATCATCAAAATGATGCTTCACCCCATTCACCTCCTGATAATCCTCGTGCCCCTTCCCTGCAACCAAAATCACATCCCCCGATTGCGCCAGCATACAAGCCGTTTTGATTGCCTGATAACGGTCGGGAATAGCAATCACTTTTCGCTTCTGAATCACATCCAATCCATCAAGCATATCATTGATGATTGCCTGCGGGTCTTCATCCCGCGGATTGTCGGAGGTAAAAATCACTTGTTCGCTGCCATTGACTGCCTCGCGAGCCATTACGGGGCGTTTGCCTTTGTCACGATTGCCGCCGCAACCTACTACCGTGATGAGTTTGCCTGTACCCTCGCGTATTTCGTTGATGGTGTTGATGACGTTTTGCAACGCATCGGGCGTGTGGGCATAGTCAATAATGGCTTTATATCCTTTAAGGGTATTACTGACTACCTCGAATCTTCCGGAGACACTGCGCAATGCGCTGAGATTCACCAAAACTTCATCTTCCTCTTGACCGAGCAAGACGGCGGTTCCAAATACCGCCAATAAATTAGACGCATTGAACCGCCCGATAAAAGGAACAACAATCTCTTTTCCGTTCATTTCCAACAACATTCCGTCGAAATTATCTTCCAAAATCCGGACTTTAAAATCGGCGAGGCTGCGGGTAGAATAGGTCTGTTTTTTTGCCTTGCTGTTTTGTAACATCACTAAGCCGTTTTTATCATCGGCGTTAGTTAACGCAAATGTCTCTTTGGGTAAATCGTCGAAAAAGCGTTTTTTTGCTTTCAAATAGTTGGCAAAAGTCTCGTGATAATCCAAATGATCACGGGTTAAGTTGGTAAACACGCCGCCGGCAAATTCCAATCCTGCAATCCGCCGTTGCTCTACCGCGTGCGAACTCACTTCCATAAAGGCGTATTCGCAGCCTGCGTTTTCCATTTCAGCAAGTAAGGCGTTGAGCGAAATCGGGTCGGGCGTAGTGTGTGTTGCCGGTATTTTCTCGTTGTTCACATAGTTGCAAACGGTTGATAACAACCCGGTTTTGTAGCCCAAACGCATAAAGAGCTGGTACAACAAGGTGACGATAGTCGTTTTTCCGTTTGTTCCCGTGACACCAACCAATTTTAGGTTGGAAGACGGAAAATCGAACCACGCAGAAGCAATGCATCCCAATGCCTCGTTAGCGCTCTTTACTTTTATATAGGTAATGTCCGGATTTTTTTGCTCCGGTATTCTTTCGCAAATAATTGCTTTTGCGCCTTTATCTATCGCGGCGGGGATAAAGCCGTGTCCGTCGCATTGCGTTCCACAAGTGGCAATGAATAAGAAACCCGGCTCCACTTTTCGCGAGTCCGATGCAATTCCGCAGATAGGCGTATCTAACTCGCCGATACACTCTTGCACCGGAATGGTATGTATTATTTCTGCTATTGTTTTCATACGCTTACTGCAATTGTAATTGAATAATATCTCCTTTTTTTACGGCTCTTCCCGATTCAATGGATTGGGAAATCACTCTTCCTCTTCCCGAAATCCTCACTTGCAATCCTTTGTTTTCCAACAAAAAAACAGCGTCTCTTGCTCCCATCCCAATTGTATTTGGAACGATGTGTGCGTGTATTTTTTGCGTGCGCATACTCACGATGTCTTTTTTTGCCTCGGAAAAAATCCACTCATCTTGCTCCGCACCATTATACGATTGCGGAATGCCCAATTTGCGGAGCACCAGTTGCAGCTCTTTTCGTTTCCCGTCTTTTGTGATGGGTACTTCTTCAATAATCTCGCAAGCGCTTTTCGGGTCGCCTTGCAGTAGCGGACTTTGGGCGTAAATCCGCTCGGCTAAATTTTTGAATACCGACCCGCTGATGTCTCCTGCTGAAATAGGCACACCGGGGCGAGGGCTCCATACCACCACAATGCAGGTGTATTTAGGGTCATTCGCCGGAAAAAATCCGCAGAAAGTAAGTTGATGCGATTTCGTTGCTCCTTTTTTACCGTAATCCACTTGTGCTGTACCAGTTTTGCCCGCAATTGAAAAAATCTCGGATTTGGCTTTTCGCGCAGTTCCTTTTTCCACTACGTCCACCAACATTTGATTCACTTTTCCCAATGTCTTTTGACTGCAAATAGAGGGGTTGATTGTTTCCGTTGAAAATCGCTCTATCTCATCTCCGTTCCGGCAGACTGCTTTGACGAAAAACGGCTTGACCATTTTCCCTTTGTTGGCAATTGCGTTGTAGAATGTCAATATGTAAATAGGCGGTATCTGCGTTTCGTAACCGATGGACATCCATGGAAGGGAGATTCCCGACCATTGCGCCGATGGGTCTTTCGGGTTTTTTATCTTGGGTTTTCCGTAGCCCGGAATTTCCAAATCAATCGGCTGGTTCAATCCCATTTTGTAGATAAGTTCGACAAAACGCTCCGGTTTGGTGTCGTAATAATCATAAATCATTTTCGAGATTCCGATGTTGGATGAATACCAAATTGACTGAGCAACCGATATTTTACCATATCCGCCTCTGTTCCAATTGTGGTCTCTCATTTCGCGTCCCCTGATTTTCCAGATACCGGCTTCGGTATCCACTTTGTAAGAGGTGTCGATTACCCCGTCTTCCAAGGCGGCGATGACGGAGGCAACTTTGAAGGTAGAGCCGGGTTCGGTCTGACTGTTGACAGCAAAATTCTCTGCCTCGCCGTAACGCCCCTCGCCTATCCGCTTCAAATTGCTGATTGCTTTGATTTCGCCGGTTTTTACTTCCATTACTACAGCGCATCCCCGTTCGGCTCCTACTCGCACAAGCTCGTTAAACAAGGTACTTTCGGTAATGTCCTGTATGTTTACATCAATGGTAGTCTTAATGTCCAATCCATCTACCGGATCTATTTCGTTCACCGTACGGAATTTTCCGGCAATTTTCTGCCGGGAAGAGATTCCGGGTTTTCCCCGCAGCAGCGAATCGTATTTCATTTCCAACCCGCTGCTTCCGCCTTTATCTATTTCGCGATACAGTCCGCCGATTGTACGGGAAGCCAATGAGCCGAAAGGTTTCTTGCGGATTACCTGTTCGTGAACAATTAATCCGCTCTTGTTGGCTCCTTTTTTGAAATAAGGGTGCGCTTTTACCTCTTTCAAATCCGTATAAGAGATGTTTTGATTGTTCAATAAGTAACGGCGGCTTCCTTTTTGGTATCCTTGTAAGATTTGTTTTTTAATCTCGTCTTTGCTTTTGTCTGTATAAATCGTGGCAAGCATCGCCGAAACACTCTCAATGTGAGCATTAAGCGTATCTTTATGAAATCCGTCCGCCCGGAAATCCATATACAACTTGTACGAGGGAATGGAACTTGCCAATAATTCGCCGTTGCTCGCCAAAATATTTCCCCGGTTGGGTTTTACAATCAGACTGTCAGTCTTGGATTTAGCCCCTTGACTACGCCAAAAATCCCCCTCCGTGAAAATGGTCTTCCCGGCGAAAAGCAATATGGGAATCATTATCAGGACAGCAGCGGCATAGATAAAGCCAAAACGTACTATGATCTCTTTTTTAACAGTCATTATTCCGATTTTATACGGTATGGCGGAGTGGTTGACTCCTTTAAATCTTTTAGATTTGTATTTTTTTTACTTTCTATCAATTTATGCACTTGCGATTGTTTTCCCATCTCCATCAATTCCGACGAGCGAGTCAACGCTTCAAATTTTACGTCCATCAATTTTTTTTGCAACCTGTCCATTTCGGCAATTTTCTGTTCGCAACTGTAACGGTTGCCGATATAACCGAATGTAAGAAAGACAAGCAGCAGAATCAGTTTCCACTGACTGGTTAAATCGTCTTTAGTCAGTATGTTTCCTGCAAACACGTCCTTAATGGAGTTTCCCGTCATATCGGTAAACTCTTTTATATTGGCGAATGGTTTTTTGAAGAATTTCATACTAAAGCCTCTCCCCCCGACCCCCTCTCCACAAGAGAGGGGGAGCGGAGCGTATTTTATTATTTGTTTAACTTTTCATTATTTATTTAAAACGCTCTTCCGATTTTCACCGCTCCCTCCGAGGGCTGGGGAAAGGCTTGCAATCCTCAGCTTTGCACTTCGCGAACGCGGGTTGTTGGCAATTTCTTCTTCGTCCGGAACGATAACCTTGTTATTGACCAAGCGAAACGGCGTTTTTTTGTTTCCGAAAAAATCCTGCTCCACTTTTCCTTCAAAATTTCCCGATTTGAAGAAGTTTTTGACTAAACGGTCTTCCAACGAGTGGTAGGTGAGTATAACCAAACGTCCGCCCGGTTTTAACACCGTTTGCGATTGCGTGAGAAATCGACGCAATGCTTCCATTTCATTGTTTATCTCGATGCGAATAGCTTGAAACACTTGAGCCATCTCTTTCTTCTGCTTGTCTTTTTTGAAGAGCGGTTCCAATATTCCCAACAGTGTTGCTGTTGTTTTTATTTTTACGTTTTCTCTTGTTTTGACAATCGTAGCGGCAATTTTCCGTGCATTCGCCAATTCTCCGTAATGAAAAAAAATGTCGGCTAACTGCTTTTCGGAGTATTTTTCGAGAATATCCGAGGCTTTGACCGGCGCTTTTTGGTTCATTCGCATATCTAAATTACCGTCAAACCGGAAAGAAAATCCCCTTTGCGAATTGTCGAAATGATGAAATGAAACACCCAAGTCCGCTAAAATTCCGTCTACTTTTTCAATTCCGTGGTATTTTAAGAAGTTGGTTAGGTGCTTAAAATTACCTCTGACAAAAATAAATCGCGGGTCGTTGGGGATATTCCGGATGGCATCTTCGTCTTGGTCGAAACCGATGAGTTTGCCGTTTTTGCCCAAGTGTTTTAAAATTTCCTTCGAGTGTCCCGCTCCACCGAGCGTTACGTCAACGTATATCCCGTCCGGTTTGATTTCCAAGCCATCAATACATTGGGGAAGAAGCGCCGGTATGTGATATACTGTTTCCATAAAGTCTGTAATATCTAAGTTATATAATGGTTAAACTGCACGAAGGCACAAAAGGGCGAAGGCGCGAAGTCAGACACAAAGCTATTTCGTGCCTTCGTCCTTTCGAGCTATTTTACGGACGATTCCCCATTTTTTCCTGCATTGCTTTGTCAAAATCAACCTCTTCGTACAATGATTTTTCAAAATTACCTTTATTCCACACTTCGAAATAATACCCCACTCCTACGAAAAGAGCATCGGTTTCCACTTCGATTTTCTCCAAATGTTTTTTCTGAATCAGCACCCTGCCGTTTGAATCCAACTCTACAAGTTCGGCACGAGAAGTAAATTGACGATAAAGATTCAAATCGCGCTTATCCCACAAGTTGAGTTTCGACTTAAATTCTTCGTCCAATTTCTTCCAAACCGACTCGGGGTAAAGTTTCACACATTTATTTACCGCATCTGTTTCCAAGTACAACGAAGCCGTCTCCTCCCATTTTTCAAGAGATTTGCGGTAAAGAGCAGGCACGAACAGTCGTCCTTTGTTATCTGCCTTCGCTTCTATGTTGCTTAAAAATTGATGCATTCTTTTTTTATTTAAAAATGACTTTGTAAAATTAGTAAATTTTATTAATTCCCCACTACGCCCCACTATTATTTTTTCCAACTACATATCAACGATTTATCAACAAGTTATTGACAATTTATGTTCATGACTTTGATCTATTTGTTTTTTCAAACGGTTGATTTTGTTTGCTTTAGTGATTTTACGATAAAAATTGGAGGAAAGTGGGGGAAGGAATCAGGGTGTTGTCGTAGGTTTCAGTCACAATTATTCACATTTAGTTTTCCGGACTATTCGGTTAGTTGTTTTTGTATGCTATCCGCTTACCCCTTAGTAATGTGTAAAAAATAAGTTGCTCTAATTTTATGTTCAAAGTTTAAGGTTCAAGGTTCAAATCGCAACTTTGAACCTTGAACTTTTGAACCTTTTATTTTTTACGCGTTACTTAATTAATGATGGTGTAATTTGCGGGAATTCCTCATTCCACTTCGTTTCATTACCAATGACGTGAATGTGCAAGGTGCTCATAATCAAGGTGCGGAGTGATTAATGGCAGATCCTTCACTCCGCTGCGCTACGTTCAGGATGACACCATGCATGATGAGAAAGAGGGGATTAGAGGCGGCGGCAAAGCCAGCGCCTCTAATCCCCTCCACCGCACGATGGAAACGCCGGTCATCCCGACCATAGGGAGGGATCTGTTCGTCATTTCTGTCTGCTTGATTATTAATAATTGGGCACTCGAAATGACGGGTATTTTCGACTTGTGAAGGGGTAATATTGCGAATAATTAAAACCCAAATATACTTTTCAGCTTCGCATCCATAATATGCCTTCTTGGGTTGATTGCAATGATTGTCCCGTCCGGGGCAATTAATACTTCATAAGGAATTCGTTGCACCCGGTAATATTTGGAGACCGGACTTTCCCAATAAAGTAAATCCGAGGCTTGCCGCCAAGTCATCGAATCTCTTTCAATGCCTGAACGCCATTCATCCTCTTTTTTATCCAACGAGACGGACAAAATTTCCAATCCAACGGGTTGGTATTTTTCGTATATATGTTTTAATGCGAGGTTTCTTTCCGTGCCTCTTTTGTTCCATGAAGCCCAAAAACGGAGTAAGAGATATTTCCCTGTGTAGTCTGAAAGCCTTGCCGTATCTCCGGCAGAAGTAGGAAGCGCAAAATCGGGAGCCGGAGAATCGAGGTCAAATTTTTGGTTGAGCATCAACTCTTCGTTCAGAAATCGAACATATTCGGAACCTCCGATAGAGGGGGAAAATAACCGGATAATCTCCGTTAACCGGTTGATTTCAAATGTTTGCGTCAACGTACAGACAAAATAGGCGGCACTGATTGAAGCGGGATTGTTTTCCACAAATAGCCTTGTCTTCAGCAAAAGCGTGTCGGCATAGTGGTTGTACTGGTCTTCCAACGTTTTTGCCAATTTGAAATTTCGTTGCTTGCGGGCATTTTCCAATTCTATCAGGGTGGCGCTTTTTTTATGCTGTATTTTCTGAGACTCTTTTTGAAGCGCAATCAGTTCGTTGAACGAATTCGATCCGGTTACTTTTATCTCATCGGGTAGCAAAACCGAGCCTTTGATTAAGATTTCGCTATTCTCGACAAAAACGTCAATCGGTCTCCTTTTTCCTATCTGAACGTGATACATTGTCGGATATTCGACCTTCCCCTTGAATCGAAACACGCCCCCATGAACTTCGGTACTATCTAAAATGATCATATCCCCGTATTCGTTCATTTTCAACAGGTACGCAGTGGTCGCATTTACGCAACGTAAATCTCCTTCAATCAAAAACGACTCCTTCTTCTTATTACACGAACCGAGTAATAAAAGCGAAAACAGTAAAAAAATGATATGTAACCGAGTAATGTGTACCAATTTATTTTATTTTTCCAAAGTAAATATCCAGCAACTCTTTTGCTGCGATAAATGAACTTAGTTGATTGTTTAGAACTTGCTCCTCTTTCTCTTTTAACGTTTGTTGAATGAATTTGTTATGATAAAAATGATCTTTTAAATATTCGTTGATGCTTTCATACATCCAATATTTGGACTGATTGTTTCTTTTGTAAGAAAAAAAGCCGTTGTTTTGGGTAAAAGTAACGTATTCGGTTACCATATTCCAAATGTTATCAATGCCGATATTGTACAGCGAGGAGCAAGTTTCCGCTCTCGGTTTCCATCCCGAATCGGGAGCCGGAAAGAGTCTCAGCGCATTTTGAAACTGTACCTTTGCCACTTGGGCTTTTTCGATGTTGCTACCATCGGCTTTGTTGATGGCGATACCGTCAGCCATCTCCATAATTCCGCGTTTGATGCCTTGCAGCTCGTCGCCCGTTCCGGTTACTTGAATCAGCAGGAAAAAATCGACCATCGAATGAACGGCGGTTTCCGATTGCCCTACGCCTACGGTTTCCACAAAAACGGTTTCAAATCCAGCAGCCTCGCAAAGGACGATGCTCTCCCGCGTTTTCCGCGCCACGCCACCGAGCGATCCTGCCGAGGGCGAAGGACGTATGAAGGCGTTTTCGGCTCCTGACAGCTCTTCCATTCGTGTTTTATCTCCTAAAATACTCCCCTTCGAGCGTTCGCTGCTTGGGTCAATGGCGAGTACTGCCAACTTTTTGTTTTGGCGAATCACGTGCATACCTAACGCTTCAACGAACGTACTTTTCCCGGCTCCCGGTACTCCGGTTATCCCCAAGCGAATCGAATTACCGGTGTACGGCAAACACTTTTCGATGACCTCTTGCGCCATTTGTTGATGTTCGGGCAACAGACTTTCAACCAACGTAACCGCCTGCCCCAAGATGGAAATATTGCCTTTCCGTATTCCCTCCACGTATTCGCCGGAGGTATATCGCTGTCTTTTTATGCGTTTCAAATAAGGATTAACGGAGGGTGGCTGTTCAATGCCTTTATTTACATTTAATCCGAGATATGCACTATCATTTTCAGGGTGCTCCATTGTAAGATAATTGGTAGTGATATAAATATACTAATGATAAAATATTGAAAATCAAAGCGTAAAATATTATTTTCGTTTAGCGAAAGTTAAAATCAAATTCTTTTTACTGCCCCGATTGCCAACGTTCAAATATAAAGAAAAATGGCAAGAAATCGTACAAAAAACAAATTTAATTTGCGCAAGAATTATTTTGGGGTATACCACAAATATTATTGTGTTGTATTTCAAATCGTTTATTGGATAGAATTTACTTCCAAAAAATAACTAAGGGAAACTTCCCAGTCTCCCTTAGCGTTTTAAAACCTAAACTATGAAAAAATCTACTTGTTTGTTTGCGTTACAAATATATGTCCTTTTTTTAAGTCCTGCAAACTTTTATTGAGAAATTTTTGTTAAATCCAAATATTTAACAATTGAGCTTGAATTTCGCATAAAATAGATTTAAAATGTGGTGTATTTTATCCAATTTACATTTATTATTCATACCTTTGCTTTGGATTTAAAATTAAGTTTGTTTGAAATATGCTTGTTAAAACATACGGAGCCGCCGTTCAAGGCATTCACGCTACCACTATTACGATTGAGGTAAACGTTTCCCAAGGTATCAAATTTATGTTGGTCGGATTGCCCGACAGCGCTGTCAAGGAGAGTCACGAACGAATCGTTTCCGCCTTGCAGATGATTGGTCTCCGGCTTCCGAGATTCCAAACCGTTGTCAATATGGCTCCTGCCGATATTCGCAAGGAGGGTTCATCGTATGATTTGCCGATTGCAATTGGCATTCTGGCAGCCGCCGAAAAAATGAACCACGTGGAGTTGGATAAATACATTATTATGGGTGAACTCTCATTGGACGGAACGCTGCAACCGATGAAAGGCGTGCTGCCCATTGCCATCAAAGCCCGCGAAGATAAATTCAAAGGATTTATCCTGCCCAAACAAAACGCAAAAGAAGCTGCCGTTGTAAACAACTTGGAGGTTTATGGCGTAGAAAACTTGAAAGAGGTTATCGACTTTCTGAACGGCGATTTGAAATTGGAACCAACCACCGTTGATACACGCAATGAATTTTACCAAAGTCTCGGACAGTTTGAATTTGATTTTTCGGATGTGAAAGGTCAGGAGAGTGTAAAACGCGCCTTTGAAGTAGCGGCTGCGGGCGGACATAATATTATTCTCGTAGGACCTCCGGGCGCGGGAAAATCAATGCTGGCAAAACGGATTCCGACTATTTTACCTCCGCTCACGCTGCACGAGGCATTAGAAACAACCAAGATTCATTCCGTTGCCGGAAAAATCGACAAAGAGACCTCACTGATGTCTCAGCGACCTTTCCGTAGCCCGCACCACACAATTTCGGACGTAGCGCTTGTTGGCGGCGGCGGTTTCCCGCAACCGGGCGAAATCTCGCTGGCACACCACGGCGTGCTTTTTCTCGACGAGTTGCCCGAATTTAAACGCACGGTGCTTGAAGTGATGCGTCAACCATTGGAAGACCGGAAAATCACCATTTCGCGGGCAAAATCCACCATCGAATATCCGGCAAGTTTTATGCTTGTCGCCTCAATGAACCCCTGTCCGTGCGGATATTACAACCATCCGGATAAAAAATGCGTCTGCGGACCGGGTATGGTGCAAAAATACCTTAGCCGCATCTCCGGTCCATTGCTCGACCGGATTGACATTCACATCGAGATTGTTCCCGTACCGTTTGAAAAATTGGCGGATGCACAAATTTCCGAGGCGAGCGAAAAGGTACGCGAACGGGTGATTAATGCCCGGAAAATTCAGCAAGAACGCTTCAAAGATTCGTCCAACACATACTGTAACGCCCAAATGAACTCCAAGGAATTGCGCCAACATACCGCATTGAACGAATCGGCTCAAGCGTTGCTGAAAAATGCGATGCTGAAATTAAACCTCTCTGCCCGCGCTTACGACCGGATACTGAAAGTTTCCCGAACGATTGCCGATTTGGATAATTCCGAAAATATTGAAACACATCATATCTCGGAGGCGATTAATTACCGGAATTTGGATAGAGAAGGGTGGGCGGGATAGAATAAAATTCTATTTTCCAATAATTTTCATTAAAATAATTCTATAATATAAAACATTTACTATCTTTGCACTAAACAAAAATGAGAATCGTATCGCATAAAAAATTAAAAGAGTTTTACCAAACGAAGGGATATGAAAATGCGCGTGTTGCATTACAGCGTTGGTATGATATTGCACAAAAAGCCGAATGGAAGAATTTATCCGAAATTAAGGTAGATTTTCCAGCTACCGATTATGTTGGCAATCAGCATTATGTTTTCAATATCAGGGGAAACAGTTACCGGTTGGTTGTCGTGATTAAGTTTGTAATCGGAAATATCTATATTCGTTTCGTAGGAACTCATCAAGAGTATGACAAAATAGATTGTTCAACCATATAAAGGAAAAAATTATGAAAATTACAAAAGAACAATACGAATTTGCATTGGCAAGAATAGAAGAACTTTTGCCGGTAATCGATGACAATACACCGGCAAATGACAGAAGTGCAATAGAACTTTCCCTTGTGTCGGACGTAGTAATTGAGTACGAAAAGGCACATTATCCGATTGCCAAGCCCGCTATTCCCGAATTGATAGAACTGTATTTAGAAGAAAAAGGAATGACGCAGAAACAGCTTGCTATCGAAATAGGCGTAAGTCCCTCGCGTATTAACGATTACATTTCCGGACGCTCGGAGCCAACATTAAAAAACGCCGGTTTATTGTGTAAAGTGTTACATATACCACCATCAACAATGCTTAGAGTCTAACTATAATGTACCGTAAATAAATTTAGCGAACAATCGGTTTTTACAAAAATTAATTTGGAAGTGATTATTTAAAATCGTACCTTTGTACCACTTAATTTAAATATTAACATTCAATTAAAAATTAGAGAAATGAGAAAATTATTTTTATCAGTAGCTGTTGTGTTAGGCTTAGCAGTTGCAGCTGTTTCTTGCAGCAAAGACAACAAAGAAAGCGATTTAGACAAAGGGAAGAAAGCAGGCAAAGAATATTGTGCTTGTATTGAAAAAGCAGGAGACGATGAGGAAGCACAAGACAAATGTGACGCTGACTCAGAAAAGTATGAAAATGAGAGTATTGAATTTGGAGTAGGATACCTTCAAGAAGTAATGTCTTGTATGGGTGATTTCCCTGGCCTTGACGGAGACGACGACGAAGACGATGAATAATCAAGTTATTAACAAAATAAAAAAGTGTGGGGTTATTTAATCTCACACTTTTTTGTTTAAAAACAATGATTGTCCCTAAAAATCAATACAAGCTCAAATGTTCATTCTTTTTCGGATAATCAATCGTATAATGTAACCCCCGGCTCTCTTTTCGTTGAAGGGCGAATTTGATGACCAAATAACCGGTATTGATGATATTTCTCAATTCGCAAATCTCCTTGGAAAGGACAGAGCGTTGAAAAAGCCCTTCCGTCTCCTTGTAAAGAATTTCCAACCGGTCATGCGCTCTTTTTAAACGAAGATTTGAACGAACAATTCCTACGTAAGCATTCATTATTTGTCCTACTTCTTTGGCGCTTTGGGTAATTAGTACCATTTCTTCGTTTAGCGAAGTACCCTCGTCGTCCCACAACGGAATCTCCTCTTTCCATTCCAACGAGGGAGTCAAACCCAATGCGTGTTTTGCGGCAGCATCGGCATAAACAATCGCTTCTATCAATGAGTTGGAAGCTAATCGGTTGGCTCCGTGCAAACCTGTTCGGGCGCACTCGCCGGCAGCATACAGGCGGTTGATGGTGGTTCGCGCATCCATATCCACTTTTATTCCGCCGCATAAATAGTGTTCCGCCGGAGCCACCGGAATATACTCTTTCGTAATATCGATGCCCAATTCCAAGCATTTTTTGTAAATATTCGGGAAATGTGTTCTTGTTTTCTCCGCATCTTTTTGTGTTACATCCAAATAAACAAAATCATCTCCACTGATTTTCAGCTCGTTGTCGATAGCGCGAGCCACAATGTCGCGCGAAGCCAACGAACCCCTTGGGTCATATTTCGGCATAAACTCAACCCCTTTTTGATTTCGGAGTACAGCTCCATACCCTCTCATTGCCTCTGTGATCAGGAAAGAGGGACGTTCTTTCGGGTTAAACAAGGCAGTGGGGTGAAATTGTATAAACTCCATATCTTCGACTATCCCTTTGGCACGGTAGACCATAGCGATTCCGTCGCCGGTTGCGATAGTCGGATTTGTGGTGGTTTGATAGATATTTCCGATACCGCCGGTTGCAATCATCGTTATTTTTGCTAAAAAGGTGTGTACGTGATTTGTGCGAATATTAAGCACGTAAGCGCCGTAGCATTCGATGTTCGGCGTAGTATGTTTTACGATGGCTCCAAGATGGTGTTGCGTAAGGATTTCAATGGCAAAATGCTGGTCAAAAACATCAATATTCGGATTTGCCTTTACCGCTTGCACGAGACTTTGCTGAATTTCTGCCCCCGTGTTATCCTTGTGGTGCAAAATCCGGAATTCGGAATGTCCACCTTCCTTGTGCAGGTCAAAATTTCCGGCAGCGTCGCGATCAAATTTAACGCCCCAATTGACCAGCTCCTGAATTTGCGCGGGCGCCTCTTTGACCACTTTCTCTACCACGGCAGCATCACAAATGCCATCCCCACAAATCAATGTATCTTCGATATGCTTTTCAAAATTATCCGACTGATCCGTTACGGAAGCAATTCCGCCTTGTGCATAATAAGTATTTGTCTCCTCCAATGCGGTCTTGCACAGAATGGCAACTTTCCCTTTACAGGCTACTTTCAAGGCAAAACTCATCCCTGCGATGCCTGATCCAATTACTAAAAAATCATATCTTTTGATCATTGTTGCAACAATTTAATGACAGTACAAAAATAATAAAAAAATCGTAACGAAATTTTTTTACTCATTTATGAACATTTTGAGGATTTTTTTCGTTTAATTTGCAGAATTAACTATTTAAAAAATAATTTTTATGAAAAATTTATTATTTCTATCCGGTATGACGCTTATGCTGTTGTTAGGATCGTGCTCGAATCCAACAGATTACAATACAGCGATTATCAATCAAGTAAGTAGTGTGATAACAGAAAAAGACAATCTGTTGAGATTACTTCAAGAACAAAAATTTGATGAAGTTCAGGCTGCTCTCGATAGAGGCAAAGAACGTTCTCAAAAAGCGCTGGAAAGATTGGAAGGAATGTCTGCGTTCAGAGGAGATGATAGTCTTCGTTTGGCAGCAATTGATTTTGTGTCGTTCTACAACAGACTTTTCTCTAACGAAGAAATCCTGAAAGTGGCTGATTTTGCTAAAAGAGGGGAACAGTTTACAATAGAAGAAAACGAGCGTTTGTTCCAAGTTCTATCCGGTATCTTTGAAGAAGAGAATGCCGTAACGATAAAATTGTCTGAAGTGCACAATGCTTTTGTCGAAAAAAATGGTTTGCTGCGTTTCGATTATTTCCAGCCAAGAAATTAGTGAAATTTGTCATTGACGATAAAATTCCTTATATAAAAGGAGTGTTGGAGCCATACGCAGAGGTGGTTTATCTGCCGGGCGACAGCATTTCCAAACAAGATGTACAGGATGCAGACGGATTGATTGTCCGGACGCGCACCTTATGTGATGCGACTTTACTAAAAGGAAGTCGCATCCGTTTTATTGCTACGGCTACCATCGGCTACGATCATATTGATACCGCTTTTTGTGAAAAAGAGGGTATCGCTTGGACAAATGCCGCCGGGTGTAATGCGCAATCCGTGGCTCAATACGTTGCCTCTGCCATTGTTGCACTCGCCTTGAAACAGAGATTCGACTTGCGAACGAAAACAATCGGAATTGTCGGAGTCGGGAATGTCGGGAAATTAGTTGCCTCCCTATCCGAAATTTTGGGTATGCGGGTGTTACTCAATGACCCGCCTCGTGAAGAGCGGGAGGGGAAAAACAATTTTGTCTCCCTGCAACAAATCAAAGAGGAGGCGGATATTATCACCTTCCACGCCCCTTTGGTCAAAGAGGGAAAATACTTGACCTATCATATTGCCGATGATTTTTTCTTTTCCGGTTTAAAGAAAAAACCTATCATCATCAATTCGGCAAGAGGAGAAATTATAGATACTTCGGCACTGAAAAATGCCATCGTGAAAGAAAAACTAAGCGGCGTTGTAATTGACTGTTGGGAAAACGAGCCGGAAATCGACTTGGAACTTTTGGAAAAAACCGACATCGGAACACCTCACATCGCCGGCTATTCTGCCGATGGCAAAGCCAATGCTACAAGTTTGTCGGTACAAGCCGCAAGCCGCTTTTTTCATCTTGGCTTAAATGATTGGAAAGTAGATGTGCTCCCTGCACCGCTGCATTCGGTTATTTCTATGGAAAAAGAGGATATTCCGAAAGCCATTTTGCATTCCTATAATATTTTACAAGATGATGCAGCGTTAAGAAAAAATCCCGCTTTTTTTGAGAAATTACGCGGTGATTATCCTTTGCGTCGTGAATATGGAGCGTATAAAATCAAAGGTTGTTGTTTGGGGGTATTAGGTAAATTGGGTTTTGTCTTTTTGTAAAAAAGAGGTGTATTAGAGAAAAAGAGGTGCGTTCGAGACGGCGTTGGAGCGAAAAAATAAATTGAAAAAATATTTTGACGGGTGTCTAAATTATGTTATTTTCGCAAAGCAAATATTTAAAATAATAATGTGATGGAAAGCTATTTAGACCCAAAATACGATTTGACTTTTAAACGCATATTCGCAGGACATAAGAATTTATGTATCAGTTTAATTAACAGCATATTGATGTTTGAAGGCGACCAGCGGGTTGTAGAGATTGAATATCAAACCTGCGAATTGATACCGGAATTGCCTGTTTTAAAAAACTCGATAGTTGATGTGCGTTGCACCGACCAGGCGGGCAGACACTTTATTGTAGAAATGCAGATACACTGGACTCCGGACTTTAAAAATCGAGTATTGTTAAATGCCTCGAAAGCCTACGTTACACAGTTGGACAAATCCCAAAAAGTAAAACTTTTGCAACCCGTGTATGCGATCAATTTGATAAATGATATATTTGAAACCTCTCCTGAAATGAGAGATGAGTATTATCACCACTATAAGATTGTTAATGAAAAACATACCAACAGGCAAATCAAGGGATTAGAGTTTGTATTTATAGAATTACCGAAGTTTCGTCCGAGCAATCGAGCAGACAAGAGATTGCTTGAATTATGGTTGCGTTTCTTGACGGAAATAGACGAATGTACCACAGAAGTTCCCCAAGAATTGCTTGCAGAGGCAGATATTCGCGAAGCAATAGGTTATGTGCGTGAGGCGGCATTTAGCAAAGCGGAGAAGTATGCCTACGACCAATACAAGATAGATGTAATAACCGCTCGCAGTATATTTATGTCGATAGATGAGGCAAAAGCGGAAGGAAAAGCAGAAGGAAAAGTGGAAGGAAAAGCGGAAGAAAAATTAGAAATTGTAAAAAATGCCAAAACATTAGGGTTGTCAATAGAACAAATACAAAAACTGACAAATTTAACAGAAGAAGAAATCGCCAAAGTATGACGTGTAAATGGGCGGCATGCTACGAGCGGTTTGGCGAGAGCGGTGGTGTTTCCGTTCTCATAAAGCCACCATCACGGCACGCTACGCGCTCAGATTTTCATAAAAAGAAAAAAACAATATAAAACAACAATAATAATGAAAACATACACCAACGTCAAAGACCTCGGTAACCTGCAAGATGCCGTTAAGGAAGCTCTTGAAATAAAGAAAAACCGTTTCGCCTATAAGCATTTAGGTACAGACAAAACTTGCCTGATGATATTTTTCAATTCAAGCCTGCGTACCCGTTTGAGTACCCAAAAAGCGGCAATGAACTTGGGAATGAATACCATGGTGCTCGATGTAAACCAAGGCGCGTGGAAACTCGAAACCGAGCGCGGCGTGATTATGGACGGTGACAAGCCCGAACACTTGTTGGAAGCAATTCCCGTAATGGGTTGCTACTGTGATATGATTGGCGTGCGCGCCTTTGCTCAATTTGAGAGCAAGGCGGACGATTACAGCGAAAAAATCCTCAATCAGTTTATTAAATATTCGGGCAAACCGGTTTTCAGTATGGAAGCCGCTACTGGACACCCTTTGCAGGCTTTTGCCGATCTTATTACCATTGAGGAATATAAATGCAAACCACGTCCGAAAGTGGTACTTACTTGGGCGCCGCACCCGCGCGCGCTTCCGCAAGCCGTGCCAAATTCCTTTGCCGATTTTATGAACGAGGCGGATGTCGATTTCGTTATCACACACCCGAAGGGTTATGAGCTTCCCGAGCAGTTTGTGCGTGGTGCAAAAGTGGAATACAACCAACGCAAAGCCTTTGAAGGAGCCAATTTTATCTATGCTAAAAACTGGGCGGCATATCAAGACCCGCATTACGGACAAATCCTCAGCAAGGATATGGATTGGACGGTAAACACCGAAAAAATGGTGCTGACCGACAATGCCTTTTTTATGCACTGCCTGCCCGTGCGCCGCAATATGATTGTAACGGATAATGTAATCGAAAGCCCGCAATCCATCGTGATTCCGGAGGCAGCTAACCGCGAAATTTCGGCACAAGTGGTTCTTAAACGGATGTTGGAAGCGCTTTGATTTATAAAATAATTTTCTTTGTGCATTAAAAAATCAATTAATCCTACAATGGCACAACATATATACATCGGCAATGACTTGAAAGCCGAGTTGGCAAAAGAATTTTCCGGACGAAACCCGGCGAGCGTTTTTATTTTGGTCGATACTACTACGAAAAAGTTGTGTCTTCCTCTGTTAGGAAATGAAGCGTACATTCAACAAGCGAAAATCATCGAAATTCCGGTGGGCGATTCATACAAAACAATCGAAACACTCACGCAAGTCTGGTTATTTTTAACTCAAAACAACGCTTCCCGAAAATCATTGATGATAAACCTTGGCGGCGGTATGGTTACTGACCTTGGCGGTTTTGCGGCATCTACCTTTAAGCGGGGAATGGAGTACATCAACATCCCGACCACGCTGTTGGGAGCTGTCGATGCAGCTGTCGGAGGAAAGACCGGAATTAATTTTAACGGACTGAAAAATGAAATCGGCGTAATCAATTCCGCCAAAAGCGTACTGATTGACGTTGATTTTTTCAGAACATTGGACAGAGAGAATTTTCTATCCGGATTTTCGGAGATGATTAAACACGGATTGATTGCCTCGCCGGAGGTTTGGGAGAATATTTTACGCTTTCCGTTAGAAGAAATCGACTACAATCAGTTATCCGTTTTGTTGGAAGAGTCGATACGGGTGAAGGAGTATTTTGTAGAAAAAGACCCAACCGAGCAAAACATCCGGAAAGCGTTGAATTTCGGTCATACCGTCGGACACGCATTTGAAAGTTACGCGCTGGAATCCGGCAGTCCCGTTCTTCACGGCTATGCCGTAGCTTGGGGAATGATTGCCGAGCTTTATCTATCCTACAAAAAGACCGGTTTCCCAAAAGAACGATTGCACGAAATCATTGCATTGATTGAAAAAAATTACGGCTCATTCAATATCACTTGTAAGCAATACGACCGCTTGTACGAGTTGATGACGCACGACAAAAAGAACGAGGGAGACGGCAGAATCCTTTTCACGCTATTGGCTGACATCGGCGATATTCGCATTAATATAGATGTGGAGAAAAAGGAGATTTTTGAAGCGTTGGATTTTTATCGCGATGCGGTAGGACTTTAATAGTGATGAGTTATTAAGTGATAAAGTTATGATTAGTGAATTGCAAAAAAATATTATCATCAATACAATAATGCCGTTTCATCCTGTACGAATAGGCATATTTGGCTCTATGGCTCGCGGCGAGAATACGGACAATAGCGATATTGATATTCTTTATCAATTAAAAAATTCCGTAGGTCTGTTTAATATCATACGTCTAAAAGACAGTTTAGAAGAAAAACTGAATAAAAAAGTGGATTTGGTTTCGGAAAAATATATTCATCCGGAGTTAAAACCGCATATTATGAACGATTTAAAAATTATTTACAGCGACAATGAATAAAAACTTGTTTCGACTAAAGCATATACGCGACAGTATTGAAAAAATAGAATACCTTGCTCAAGTTCTTCATAATCAAGAGAATTTTGAAACGAAATGGATAGAACAAGATGCCATTATTAGAAATCTTGAAATCATTGGAGAAGCGTCTAACAATATTTCAGATGATTTAAAACAACGTTATTCCGACGTTTCGTGGAAAGAGATGAAAGGAATGCGTAACTTTGTTGCTCATCAATATTTTGGAGTTGAATTAAATGAAATTTGGAGTACGGTTATTAATGATATTCCGTTGTTAAAAAGTCAAATCCAAGAAATAATCGAAGATATAGAATAATGATTTACACCATTTTATCCCCAAATAATGAGGAAGTAAACACCACTGTGCAACTTCCCGCCTCAAAAAGCATCAGCAACCGTGCATTGATTATCCACGCGTTGAGTTATGCCGACGAACAAATACATAATCTTGCCGATTGCGATGATACTAACGTATTGGTAAACGCTCTTCGGTCGAATGAACAAACATTCGATATTGGCGCAGCAGGAACGGCGATGCGTTTTCTCACCGCATTTTTGTCGAAAATCGTAGGCGAATGGGTGATTACCGGAAGTGAACGAATGAAACAACGTCCGATTTCCATTTTGGTTGACGCGCTCAACAAACTTGGCGCAAAAATTGAATACGTGGAAAAAAAAGGTTTCCCGCCGCTACGCATACACGGCAGTGCGTTGTTGGGTGGTCAAATTGAATTGGATGGTAGTGTCAGCAGTCAGTACATCTCGGCATTGCTGATGATTGCGCCGACAATGCGCGATGGACTGACCTTGAAATTGACGGGTAAAATCATTTCCAAACCTTATATTTTACTGACGTTGAAATTGATGGGCGAATTTGGGGTAAGAGCCTTGTGGAAAGACGATACGATTACCATCCCTCCGCAAGAATACAAACCTACGGACTACACCGTAGAGTCCGACTGGTCGGCTGCATCGTATTGGTATCAATTGTGCGCGCTTTCTCAAAAAAGCGAGATAAAATTGTTGGGATTGCATAAAAACAGCTCTCAAGGAGATGCGAAGGTGGCGGATATTTTTTCATCATTGAGCGTTCGCACAACATTTCAACAAGATGGAGTTACTTTATCCAAAATCAACCTATCAACCAACAAACTAAATTACAACTTTACCGACCAACCCGATTTGGCGCAAACGGTCGTAGTTACTTGCTGTTTCTTGCAAATTCCTTTTCGATTTACCGGATTGCAAAGCCTTAAAATAAAAGAAACCAACCGCGTGGAAGCACTGCAAAACGAATGCCGGAAACTCGGTTTCATACTCGAAGAGCCGGCAGAAGGCATTCTCGAATGGAACGGCGAACGTTGTGACGCCGACCCTAATCCGGTCATTAAAACCTACGAAGACCACCGTATGGCAATGGCTTTCGCACCGGCGTGCCTGAAAATGGGAAAGATTCAAATCGAAAATCCGATGGTGGTGACGAAATCGTATCCGAATTATTGGGAAGATTTACAGGCTGCGGGGATTAGAGTGAGTGAAAATTAAAACTGGATAATATAATTCCCTTATTTGGCTGTACAAGTCCAAGTTATGCTATCACTAAACTTGAACTAATTGGGGTATTCAAAAAAATACAAAATGCGCATATCAAAATTCAAAAAAATATCTATTTTGCGCATATTAAAAATCGCCTTCAACCGCTTTATAGATAAGGTTTTTCGGTTTTTTGTTTATAGTTTTTTAGATAGAACTGTATTGTTCGTATAGTTAAGAGTTGGGCGCAAGCGGAAGACAGTGCAACGGGACAAATATTGGCGGACTTTGACTTTGTTTGACTTGGCAGAGGTTGGTGAAAAAACAGAAAAAATGTATAATATGACAGAAAAAAAAGAGTGGCAATGCTCAAAATGCGGCAGAAGTTTTAAAAATACAAATCAAAGTCATTATTGTGGCGAAGCCCCGAAGACGGTAGATGAATATATCAGTCAAGTGGTAGAAACTCAACGAGAAACAGTGATTAAAATGCGAGAGATAATAAAAAGTGTCGCACCGAATGCGGTTGAAAAAATATCGTGGTCTATGCCCTATTTTGTTGTTGGAGGAAGTTCTATTGCTTTTGCAGCAGGAAAAAATCATATATCGTTCTTTGCAGGAAAAGAGGCTACGGAAATTTTTGGCAGCAAACTTGAAACAAACAAAATAAAGCACAACTGCAACGGAACGATACAGTTGAAATGGGACAATGTGCCGTTTGAACTTGTTGCTGAAATAGCAAGATTTTGCCTTACCAAATAATTCAACATTAACAGTAATGGACACAAAAATTCACAAAATGCTCTTTGCCAATATTTATCCGCTCTACATACAGAAAGCGGAAAGGAAAGGGCGTACAGTTGAAGAAATCAACGAAATTATTTTTTGGCTGACAGGTTATAATGAACAGACATTGCAACAACAGATTGACAACAAAAATGATTTAGAAACTTTTTTTGTTCAAGCGCCGCAAATAAATCCAAATGCTACGAAAATTACAGGTGCGATTTGCGGTTGTCGTGTAGAAAATATTGAAGATAAACTGATGCAACAAATTCGTTATTTAGACAAACTGATTGACGAATTGGCAAAAGGAAAAACAATGAAGCAGATTTTGAGAGAGTAAAAATGCCTGCGCCCAACAAGCGGTTTCACGCAAGCGGGGGTGTATGCCCGCAGACAGTTTTGTGGGAGTTTGGAAGTGCATCGCCCGCCCGAACCTTTGTGAACCCCCCGCCTGCGTGAAGCCGCCACTACGTTATCGGCAAGCGGCGGACAGCGCGTGCGGACACCGAAGTGAAAATTGAAAAGTAGAAAAAAATGATAAATTTGCAATAAATAAATTAGGAATGAAAAAAACAATTTTAATTTTAAGCGTACTTGCGTTCATTGCAAGCAATTGCGGACAGGCAACAAAACAGTCGCCCGTAGAAGATAAGTTTTTGATAACCGACAATTCTGTTGGATATTTTGAAATTAGCGGTTCTTGGCAGAATTTGGCGGAAAAGGAATATCAATTTGAGTATCTTCAAAGTTATGGCTCTTGTGTTGATGCCTGTTGTACCGGCGGTTTTGATGCAGGAAACGAAATAACCGAAAATGATTGGGGAGCACAAGTATTTAAGAATTTAAAACTCACTTTCGGAACTGCGAAATTTGAAACTGCTGAGAGCGATGCCGAAAGCAATAAATACAAAAAAAATCCCGATGTGTTTTATGTTGGCTCCGACAACTGCAAAGGGTGGTATTGGAAAGACAAAATAAGTTTCATCATCATTCATTCCGATTTATTCAAAACAAAAGAAGGCGTTGGCGTAGGCACAACATTGAAAGATGCAGAAAAAAAATTGGACAAATTGCTTTTTGATGTCGGTTGGGTGGAAGAAGACGGAAATGCGCTTCAATTCAGTGCAAGTGCTTATCCGAATGTCGGATTTATTTTAGACCCCGACGATTTTGCAAAAGGTTGGGAGGCGTTAAGCAGTCTTTATGGACAAGGAAATACGCTGAAAGTTTCAGATTTTAAGGCAAATACAAAAATTAAGCGAATAATTGTAAGGGGCGAGAACAAAGAAGGAATTAAGGACAATTTGGCAACATCAATGATGCCCTCTCAAAGTTACATAGGGCTGTGGCATACCGCAGATAATCTGTCTGACGACTTGACAATACTTGAAATTAGCGATAATGAAATTAAATTTGAATTAGGCATTTTTAGAATAACAACCGTATATGGAACGGCAGAAATTAAAGACAATAAAATCGTTTTTGCTTCCGATATTGATGTTAGCGGAACAATGGAGTTTAGCGAAAACAACATTTTGATTAGCGTTGAAAAATCGGCTTTTAAACATATTGCAGTCGGAACTCAGTGGAATTTCACTGTTAAAGTGGAGAACAAACAATATGCGCACCCTCCGAAATTTCTTTGGCAAAGTGATGAGTTTGTGATGTCTTTGTACGGAGACGGTACAGCGCAATTTTCAAGAATTTTCAACGAAAAGGTTATTTATTTAAGCACGAGTAAGTATCAGGTATTTCCAACTTATATACAGTTCGACAACGATAATACTTGGGAATTTTTTGATGATTTTGGCAATGTTGCCACATCATGGAAAATCTTCAACTACCACAAATTTTCGGACGAGAGAGAAGAAAACATTGAAATTATTGAAGAATATTTTCGCGAGTCGGGCGACGGAATGCCTTGATGAACGCCAGCCGATAACGGGCGGTTTCACGCAAGCGGGCGGTGCGTTTTCCAACCGAAAGTCCGAAAACATCAAAAGACACCCTCTCCCACAAAAAACGGCATCATTCCTAAAAATGACACCGTTATTCATCGTCTTGAACCGAGATTTTCGTAAGATTAATGATTTTTTTATTTTATTATTTTTTCCGTTTTTCCATTATCATATAAAATAATGAATATTCCGTTTGTTGGTTCTTTCAACAGTTTTTGTCCGAGAATGTTATAATAACCCACAACCTGTCGTAGAGGCGGATAATTATCTTTCTCTATAACCGATGTCGTTTCTCCCGGATATTCATACGCGCCCAAATCTATCGCAGTACCATAAATACGCATATTGCCTGATAAATCGGTAATAATTGCCGACAAATCGGGCGTTTGTCCGGCATTGAAAAAACTATTACTGCCCGCATCAATACAAGGACTGCCTGCAAGCAGACGGAAATCGCCATTGGCAGCATCTACAAAGAGTGGGGTTTGACCACCGAGAATAACACCATCGGTTGTTACGCCTTCCACTAAACTGTGGCTGTATGTAGGAGTGTTGTTATTGTCATTAGCGATATTGTTCGACGCATCTACTCCATTGCCCCAAATAATACTGTTGTGGATTTTTGGAACAGAAAAAGTAATGATATTATACATTCCATTGCCCCAAAAAGCGGCTGTATTTCTGCTAATAGTAACATTAGTCAAAACAACCGAAGAATAACCATTATACATTCCGCCACCTCTATCGTTTGATGTATTTCCGCTAATGATTACATTGGTAAGAATAGGATTAGAACTCGAACTACATATTCCGCCACCCCAATTGTTTGCCGTATTTGCATTGATGCTCACATTCGTCAAAATAGGAGAAGAAGAATTTCCATTATACATTCCGCCACCGTATTTTGCGGTATTTTCACTGATGCTTACATTGGTAAGAACAGGAGAAGAAGAATTATAATTACATATTCCGCCACCCCAATTGCTTGCCATATTTCCACTGATAGTTATATTGGTTAGAATGGGAGAAGAATTCTCATTATACATTCCGCCACCAGTGTGCGCCTTATTCCCGCTAATGCTTATATTAGTAAGAACAGGAGAAGAATTGACAAGATACATTCCCCCGGCGTTGGCTTGGTCAATATATACGGAATTTACCGTAATATCGGTACCTGCAGTAGCATTTCCTCCGGTAATACTAAATCCGTCCAAACATGCTGTGCCGACATCCCCTGCAGAAATTACCACATGAAAAGCGTTTTCATTCATATTACTAAAGTTTTCGCCATCATCGCCGTTAAAGTCACCGCTAAGTATCGAAGTATAACCACCCGAAAAGTCGCGCTGGTCAAGCGAAGTTTCCGTGCCTGCAAAACTGCCATAGATTTTTACATCTTTCAACAGCACAAAGGCACGCCAACGGTCATTGGTCGGAAAACCATAATTATCAACATTAGCCGCTTTATCTTCGGGTTTGTAAGTGCCTGCTTTTACCCATATTTCCTTGATGTTGGAGTTGGCTTTGGCTGCTCGAAGCGCCTCTGACAAGCCCTTGAAAGCATTATCCCAACTAACACCGCTGCGATAACCGGCACCGGTTTCGGTTACGAATGCAATACCGTTATTGTAAATCAGTTTTAAATGTTCCGGCATATCCATTGTGGGAGCAAAAAGAAATCGTGGCAATTTGCCGTTCTCGCAAACCCACGGATTACTGTTATTTACAAACCGCCCACCCAATGTACCATCTGCATTGATCGCAGCGGCAGAAATATCTTCACCATCAATTGCGGAAAGTCCTTTTTCCAACGGTATCTTATCCACGCCGCCTATTTTTACCGCCATATATGCAAAAGCAATATTATTGCTCAGCGTATTTACTGCACCCCAACCTGCCACGCGCCCGGCTGCTATCATACTTGAAACACTCATGTTTAATGCTGCACAATTTTTCACGCTGCCGCCGTTATTAACAATTCCCGCTACACCGCCGACTACCTGATTACCGCTAACTGCACCGATGGTATAACAGTTTTCTATGTTGCCGGAAACCGCACCCGCAATGCCACCGACAAACTGATTGCCGCTAACCGTGCCCGAGGAATAACAGTTTGAAATGCTGTTGTTAGCATCAACAGAACCCGCAACGCTACCGGTATTATTGCCGCCTGTAATATCCGCATCTACAATGCCGATATATCTTACTACACCGCTTCCGCCAATCTTGCCAAAAAGTCCGGAATTTTCGTATTCGTCGTGATTGATATACAGCCCTGTAATCAAATGTCCTCCACCGGCAATTGTTCCCTTAAATGGTGTGCTGTTACTGTGTCCAATGGGTATCCAGCCTTTTCCACCGTTATAGTTTACACCATAGTGTCCGGAAAGGTCAAACCTGTAAAACGGAGAAATGAAGTAGATTGTTTTTCCGGCAAAATCAACCCCGCTATTAACAAGTTGCGCCAGTCCTGCCAGTTCGTCGGGAGTTTCAATAACATATTGTGTCTCATTCGGAGGATAGGCGGTATACCAGTTGGTGTTGGGTATTCCGGTTTGCGCCCAAACTGTGAAACTGTGCGTTTGCACAAGGAAAATCGCCATTAGGACGAAAAATCGAAAGAATAATTTTACTTTCATCTGTTTTACTTTTTATTTTTGTTTTAAAATTTTCGAAGACAAAAATCGGCATAAAATGTTATACCGCTTACTTGATTTTACAAATCTTTTGACGGATTTCACAAATTTGTTACCTTTGCAGTCTGTTTTAATTCATTTTTCCGATGTTGCACAATTGGCTCTTAATTTCTACTACTACGCTGATACTCACAGTCCTGTTTTGCACAGGGCTGATGTGGGTGATACGCGGAAACAGCCGTCCCAAGTTATGGCTTGCCATAATTTTAACTGTGGTTTTTGTTTATATCGTGTCCATAACCATAATATCTTCCTTTCATCACAGTTTTTTGGAAAAATTGATGTTTTCTTATTCCTTAATTGGTATTATAATTACCGGTTTGGTGCTCATATATTGCCGTTCGCTTATATTTCCGTGGAAAAGTAATCGGAAGACAATAAGCCGCTTGCTATATGGCGTGTTTGCCTATATTCTTTTATACATTGTCGTTGCGGTTTTATGCAGTCCGTTGCCGAAACTTTTCACTTTCGAGCATATTTTTGAAACTCTCAAACATCCGTTGGTTATTTTGCGTATTGTGTCTTTTTTAATCTTTGTGTTGTTTTTTATATTTGTTTGCATACAAATGGTTTCAATGTATTTTCGGCACAAAACCGATATTGCCGAACAATTTTCTTTCCGTGAAAACATCAGTCTTTCGTGGCTTCCCTATTTGTTGGCGTTTTTTATTTTATATGGAATATCGAGTATTTTCGATATGCTTGTCATAGATATAAATTGGTTATTTATTACAATTAATTTTATTTTTGCAGGATTTTATATGACAATGTGTTTCTTGGGTTTGCGCCAACAAGATATTTATACAAAATTGGAAATAGACCAAAACAAATCGGAAACGGTTACGGCAACAAACATATCTGCCGAAATGCGCAACCGGTTGACAAGAAAATTGATTGAACTGATGCAAGAAAAGCGCGAGTACCGCAATCCCGAACTTCGACTTGATGGCGTTGCACAAGCATTACATACCAATCGCACCTATCTTTCTACAATTATTCGGGATAATTTTGACGATAATTTTATTGGTTTAGTGAATAAATATCGTATTGAAGAGGCGAAAGAATTGCTTTCGGGCGACAATGCGTTATCAATGGCGGAAATTTCCGAGCGGGTCGGTTTTAAAAGTATTTCGTCGTTTAATTTGTTTTTCAAAAATGATACAGGAGTGAGCCCAACACAATTCCGTAAGAAACAATAAAGAATTATACCTTCGCCGAATAAAAAACGAAGATAAAAAAGATATGCAAGAAGTGCCGGCGTGTAATAACTAAGGCTTAAACGCAATGTAGCGGAGCGTAGTTTCGATTTAAGCCTACGTTGAACGAAAGCATCGGTAGCGTTGTTGGAGCAGTTTTCTATCTATGGGGTTTCAATCGTTGGCGTTTATTCCGCCGGGAGGAAGATGAAAGGATTTTTTGGTGGATTTTGCACTGTGAGTGGCCTGTTTCAGCGCCACTTTTTGTTTTTTGAGCCTTGATTGGTCTTTCCAATCGTCTTTTCCCCCAGTTGGTTGTAGAATGATGGGTCTTAAGTGTTGAGCGAAGTCTCCGGACTTCGTTCGAGAAGATAGGAGTTTGTAACTCTTTTATTAGGTAGTCTTGAAGACTATTATCTTATCAAACGAAGTCCGGAGACTTCGCTTAACAGGGGTTGACAACTTGCAGGCTATTCAGGCAGACTTTTTTCGGCTCAACCTGACAGTTTTGCTAAAAAAACATTTTTTTGTGTAAGCGGACAATAACGTAAAAGAAAAAATATTAATTTTGGTATTTGAGAAAAAAATGAAAATAAGAAAAAAGTATAACTGATTAGTTTTTGTGTTATGGATATATGGATTGGTTTTTTCACTAACTTATTTGGGGTTATTCTTGGTATAATACTTACTTTTGGCGTGACTGCGATGTGGCAACAACGTAAAGAAAAGAAAACGACAAAAGAAATGCTCATTTTGGTGAGAAATGAGTTGGTGTCTAACAAGGCTATTTTACAATATTCGGAACAACTCATGAAAAAGCAAGGCTATGTATATAAAAAGATATTGGAAAGCAAAAATGACTTGACTTCTATTCCAACGGATACTTTAAAAGAATATCATGCACAAATTGGAAGTCTTAACGTTGCAAATCTTACTACTTCGGCATGGAACATATTTCAAAATTCGGATATGATTCAAAAAATGACCAACAGGGAATTAATAATCAGATTGGCAGCCTGTTATAATGCAATGGCATCATGGATGGATTCACTCAATAAAGATTATTGGGATGTTTTAAGGAAAATACTAACTTTAGAATTAGATGATTCCTATCGTTTTTTTGATTCTGCAGTAAAAAATAACGAGTGTTTAACTTTTTTCCACCAATATAGTGATGAATCTGAAAGTGTATGGATAGCATTTTTGCAGATAGACGCTATGATAGATTATACCATTCAAATATTGGATAAGCACGGAGATTATCGGTACGACATGGAAGAAAAGGACAATGAATTTGCAGCATTTATCAGTGAAAGAACCTCCAATTTGTTTCAACAAAATGGCCCCTGCTCTCCGTAGCGTGCTGAAAATGAACGTTAAACGCTCGGCGAAGGCTCTGCCTTCGTCGGATTAAAAACAAAGCTCTGCTTTGTAAATCTGCCAGTCAGAGACTACGCCGAACAGATGTGCAGTCGAGAGAGTACCGTAACGAGAAGAAAGTGCTGTTAGATAATAAAGTTAAACAAAATATTAACCGTCTGAAAGGACATAAAATTAATTATAAGCAATGACAAAGAGATTATCCATTCTATTATTTTTCACTCTCCTGCTCCCGACCGTTTATGCGGCGGAACCTGCCACTCCGACCGGTATTCCTTTGTCGGAGATAGGAAATCGAATTGACGAATTAGTTGCAAACTATATGCACGAAAGCACTCCGGGCTTGGCGGTTGCTGTGGTTAAAGACGGCGAAATTGTTTTTTCGCGCGGATACGGATATGCGGATATAGAAAAGCAAATATCTATTGACCCCGCTGTTACCGTTTTTGAATATGGCTCTATTAGTAAACTGTTTGTGTATATATCTGTTATGCAGTTAGTAGAGCAAGGTTTGCTGAATTTGGATGCGGATATACACACCTATCTGCCGGAGGATTTTCGTTTTGAGAAAACCTTCACTATTCGTCACCTTTTGAATCATTCTGCCGGATTTGGAGAGTTTTTCTTCAATGCGTTTCACAATGCCGAAAAAGTCGAAAATGAAACCACATTGCTTGAAGGGTTGCTCAACACTCAACCTCGACAAATATTTGAACCGGGAGCGGCAAGCTCTTATTCAAACTTCGGAAGCGCTTTACTGGCATATATTGTGAGTCTTATCAGCGAACAGGAGTTTAGTGATTTTGAACGACAAAACATTCTTGCCCCCTTGGGTATGACCAACACAAAAAATCAGCCCGACTGGTTTAAAAACAATCAATTTCTGCAATCGAAAGCCAAAGGATACCAACCCGATAACAGTGGTGGATTTCAAGCGGCGCCTTGGTGGTACATTTCAATATATCCCGCAGGTGCGCTCAATGGAACAGCCGAGGATTTGGCGCAACTTGCCATAGCCTTAACGCCGCTCCACGACGAACCCTGCAAGCTATTTAAAAGCCGCGACGCATTAGATTTGATGTTAAGCCCAAGTTATTCCGACCAAAAAATAATGCGTGGAATGTATCATGGGTTTTTCAGATACGACGGCATTTACCCAACGTTTGGACATGGTGGTGGGACAGGCGGATTTAGTACAGAATTTGCCATAGCGCCGTCAGAAAGATTTGGCGTTGTTTTACTTACCAATTCCGTTCTGGGTATGCTGTTTTATAACAAGATATATGACTTGCTTATGGGCAACAGCATGGCTATTGTATCCCCCTCTACAAGTAATTTGCCCGATGTCTCAATCGTACAGGGCAATTATGTATCTTTGCGTCGACATGAAGGCAACATATTAGAGCCTCTCAACTTTTTATTGGGTACAAATTTGAGGGTCAACGCCATTGATGAAAACACCATAACGCTTAACTGGATGGGCTTGACATTCACCTATCAGCAAACAGAGCCTTATTTTTTCAAATTAATATCAGCCGACGGCGCGTTTGCCAATACAATGTATGAACTTTATTTCAGAATGGAAAACGGCAGACCCGCAGGAATATCAATTAGCGCTCCGTTTGACGCAACTGTGCAGACATTTCGCCAAAGTATGACCGCTTTCGTAGTTAGTACAGCAATAGTGATCATCAGCATCCTCTTCTTTTTGGTAATGCCAATCATTCTTCTCATCAAATTCTTGCGTAAAAAGGATAAAAAGGCCCCTGTTTTTAATTATTTAAGCAACGGTTTACTGTTCATCGGAACGCTATTTTCGCTTAACTTTATTGTTTTGATTTTAACTGCGGCAGAAGCAAACGTTTTTATTCAAACATCTATGATAATGCCTCATGTTTGGATAAATTATATCTTGTTGGCTTTGGCGATCATAATGCTTCTTGTTTCATTAATGTTTTTGAAAAGAGATAAGGTTGCAAAAAAGCGCAAAGTCCTCTATTTCTCAACAATTTCATTAATAGCATTGTTCACCTTTGTTTTGTGGAATTGGAATTATTTTGTAATGATGTAAAATAGTAAAATAAAATTCAATCAAAAAGAACAAGATGCACTTCAGCCAATAACTAAGGCTTATTTAGTTCAACGAGCGGTTTCACGCAAGCGGGGGTGTATGCCCGCAGAAACATTTGTGCGTATTTGGAAGTGCATCGCCCGCCCGAACCTTTGTGCCCCCGCCTGCGTGAAGCCGCCACCACGCTGTAGGCAAGTTTGGAGGAAAGTGATAGCAGACAAGAATTTAACGAAAGAAGAATATAAACAATAATTTTGAAATGAGGACAAAAACAATTTTTTCATGGATAAAATTTATTAAAAAAATAAATTTTTGGCCACTTTTAGGCTTATTAGTGGTTTGTTACTTTTTGATAAATATTCTATTTACGATAGGATATTATAAATTGCTTACACTTGGAGAAGAAAAAACATTCTTTGATTGTTTCTACTTTTCTAATATTACAACATTTACTATTGGATATGGAGATATGTATCCTGCCACAGCATTAGGAAAAGTTCTTGTCATTTTTCATGTGATTTTAACTTACTTCCTTTTTGCTCTGTTAATTGCGATTTTAACAACAAAATTATTTTATTCTAAGGACACGATTATTTTTTCAAAAAATATTTTTGTGGATAAGGAAAATAAAATGATTGGATTTAGGATATTAAATATTCACAGTGAACCTCTTATAAATCCAGAAATAAGAATTCATTATACAGAGCATTGTGTTGGAAATGTAATCGCTGCAATTAAACCTCTAGTTCATCCAATTCAAGAAGGATACTTGGGGAAGCATGATTTTATTAGTTCGATTGGCGTGAATCACGAGTTTCTTACTAATCTAGAAAATGCTATTACATTTGATGATAATGAGCAAAATAAAGTAAAGAGTCGATTTAGAATATTTGTATCGATTACAGGAAATAATGGAATTCAAGAGATAGTACAATTAAAACGGTACTATCCAAAAGATTTTAAGGAGGGAACACGATTCAAAGCAATTCAATATAATGAATCTGACCAAAAAACAGAATTGATTATTTGAAATTTGGAAATTTTAAAGAAGATTTTGAGTGTATCATATAATAAAAAAACTGCCTGCAACGAGCGGTTTGGCGCAACGGCGGCAGTAGCCCTGCGGAAAAGGCAGTGCAGAATTGAACTTTTATCGCCCGCATGAAAGGTAGTGTAAGCCGCCGCTTCGCCAAGTTGCCACCACGTTAAGCGCAAGCGGGAGAGATGCAGCGGGACAATGACAACGAAACACAAAAGTAAATATGACAATGGAAATTAAACTTAGAAAATGGAGCGAAGCGGACTTGGACAGTTTAGTAAAGTACGCAAACAACAGTAACGTTGCAAAATGGTTGACAAACGGATTTCCTCACCCATATACACTTGAAGACGGGAAAGCGTTTTTGACAATGATTGCAAATGACAATCCTACGAAAGTTTTTGCCATAGAAGTAAATGGCGAGGCAGTTGGTTCCATTGGTATTTTCCCTCAAACTGACATTCACGAAAAGAATGCGGAAATGGGTTATTGGTTAGCCGAAGAGTATTGGGAACAAGGAATTATGCCGAAAGTCATTGAAGAGGTTGTTGAGTATGGGTTTCGGACATTTGACATAGTTCGAGTATTTGCCCGACCATTTTCGACGAACCTGAAATCTATGCGAGTGTTAGAAAAAGCAGGATTTACTTTTGACGCAAAACTGAAAAAAGCCCTGTTCAAAAACGGCGAATTTATGGACGAAATAATATATGCAAAACTCAAAGACTGAAAAAATGATAATAAATCTCGAAAAAATTAAACGATTTATAGGTGAGCGGAAAGTCGCATTTATTGCCTCTATTGACAAGGAAGGATTTCCAAATGTAAAAGCGATGTTACGCCCTCGAAAAATAGAAGGTCTTAAAACATTCTATTTCAGCACGAATACTTCTTCGATACGTGTACAACAATATCGTGAAAATCCGAAAGCCTGTATATACTTTTATCGCAAAGGTTTGATAAAATATCAAGGTGTTATGTTGAAAGGAACAATGGAAGTTCTTGAAACAGACGAAATCAAAAAGGAATTGTGGCAACTCGGAGACAAAATGTTTTACCCAAAAGGCGTAACCGACCCCGATTATTGCATTTTGAAATTTACAGCAACTTTTGGAAGGTATTATTGCGATTTGAAAACGGAAAGTTTTGAGATAGAAAAATGAAAAAAATGCCAGCGCTTAATAACTAAGGCTTAAATCGCAACTCCGCTCCGCTACATTGCGTTTAAGCCTTAGTTAATGCCTGCACCATTATTGGGCTGCCCCCACCCATCACCCGAATACAACCCTGACAACTTCTAAAATCTTCAGCAAAAATAAAATTTCCCTTTCCCATCTTCTCAAAAAACCTTACCTTTGCACTCTGAAAAATAAAACAATATGTTCACAGAAACCACCATAATAATTATCAACGTTGCCTGCATAAGTTTGATGCTTGTACTGCTCACTGTTTTGGCTGCCGCTACGCGAATGAAAGGCGGCGCAGGGTGGGCGGCTTTGATTTTGGTTACATCATTCGTACCTGTGTTTTTGGCTGGTTTGGCACGCGAGACGGCGTCCGAATATTTTTTATGGTTTTTGTTTCCCGGAATTTTTCTTGCCATATTGTGTTTCCCTGCGTTGTGGTTTTTTGCCAAACGACAATTAGACAAATCTTTCCGTTTTACCGCACGCAACTTGTGGCATTTAACTCCTCCGCTTATTTTACTTACTTTCACAATCGTATATTATGCCCCGTTGACAACCGAACAAATTGAAGCCGAAAGGGTGGCAATGGTGGCAGGAAACTTAAACCTGCCCGCGATTATCAACGACATTATGGGAATTGGCTCGTTTTTTATCTATTTTACTGCCATATTCTTTTATGTCCGCAAACAGAAAAAATATTTGCAGGACAATTATTCTGACAGCGGTCTCTCTAATGTCCGCTGGACTGTTAAATTTCTTGTCGTTTCCTTTTTTGCTTTCGTTATTGCAATAACAATATATTGCATAGATACCCGTACAGAAGTGTGGATTTGCCCATTAATGACCTGCATAGCAATGATATATCTCGTCTATATTGTCATATACCATTCCACTGCGCCCTATCTCAACCGCCTGCCCGAAATAGCCCCTGCCGATGTGTCCACATTGCCAACGATGACCGCCGAGCAAATGAAAGAAATCTGCGACACCGTAACCGACTATCTGAAAACCGCCGAAGCATATAGAAACAGCGACCTCACACTTTCTACCATTGCACACGAAACAGGTATATATCACAAAAAAATTTCCATTGCCATCAACACCTACCTCAACAAAAATTTCTTTGAACTTGTCAACACCCTGCGCGTAGAAGAAGCAAAACGGCAGTTACAAACCCTCAGCGCCGAACACACCATAGAAAGCATTGCTGCCGAGTGCGGTTTCCGCTCACGCACAACCTTTTTCGTTACATTCAAAAAAATTGAAGGCGTGTCGCCCGCGCAATGGTTGAAAAAAAATTAGTTCAAATACACTCCCGTTTGAACTAATTTCCAAAATTTTCCCCGCACAAATCTGTTTTTTCACCTACTTTTGCAACCTTTAAATTAGTTTATGTATAGATTTAAATTTTTAAGCAAAATGACAAAAAGTAGATTTAATTTGAGAAATGTGGTTGCGATAGCAATCTGCCTCGCAGGAGTAACAATGTTTTCGAGTTGCAGCAATGACGACAAAAACAAAGAAAACGGTGGTAACGGCGGAAATAATGCTACAGTTGCAATCACTCTTGATTTACTGAAAAGTGAAAAAGAAAATGAAATTATTGTGAAATGCACGCCTGCGTGTCCTTGGGCAGAAGCAGGATATGCTGCCTGTTATTTCAACCAGCCGGGTGATTTTTTATTGCTGTCCAAACAGCCGGCACAACAGACCTGATGTTTTCACATCCGCAAGGAAACGGAGTGGGTTGGAATGCTGACGGAACCGAATATACTTATGTCTTTGACTGCGCAAACGGAAAGACTTGGGAAGGAACGGTAATCCTCGCACCGATTGACCAACAATACCTTAAAGACATCAAAATCGAAGATATGGGTATTAAATCCATTACTATTGGAAAAAATGACCCGGTGTCTTTGAGGTTAGGACAGCCTTGATTTGAGAAGATTTTCAAGATTAAAGAGATAACTAAAAAATGGTAGAATATTTTAATTTAAAGCAAAAATGATAAAAAAAAGTTTTTTGAGGAATGTGGTTGCAATAGCAATCTGCCTCGCAGGAGTAGCAATGTTTTCGGGTTGCGGCAATGACGACAAAGACAAAGACAACAACAAAAACAATGGCAAAACCAACGATTGTGCAACAATCACGTGGGCAAGTTTGAAAAAAGCGGCACAGGATGGCGGTATTTACAAAGTTGAAAACGATTATACCCCTGAACCTTGGGGGGATGCAATAGAGTGTTTTACGATTCTTTATAAAGATAAATATAATAGTACAGTACACAATGTTGTTTTACGATATAAGGATAAGGCAGCGGCAGACGCTTGGGCAAAAAGAGAACTGGACTCAGGTACTAAAATACCCATTCAAAACTGTAATTTCCTAACATTCGCTAAGGCAATCGCAGGTGAATTGCGAGATGAGCGAGAAAAAGAGTTTTTGGAAGATTTTATCAATGGCAGACCATTCAATAAATAATCATTTAAAAGTTACAATAAAATGAAAAGAGTATTCACAATAAATAAAATGAGTATGATTTACAAGGCTTTAGTAATCATTGGTATTTTCTTGATGTCAAGTATGACATTGCAAGCGCAGTTATTGAAAAAAGTGGGCGATGCAGCGAAAGGAGCCGCCGAAAATACAACCATTCGCAAGACGGAACAGAAAACAGACGATGCAGTAGGCAAAGGCATTGACAAAGCAACTGACAAAAACACTTACAAAGGCGACAAAACCGATAACGACAAATCTTCATCAAACAACAACAATCAGTCTGCCTCAGGCAATTATGAAGATGCACCTGCACAACCGGCAAAAGCAGGTAATAGTAAGTCGTTAGAAGAGTCTTACGCCAAATCGGACTTTGTGGCGGGCGATGAAATTATCTTTGAAGATGACCTCGCCAATGAAAAAATGGGCGAGTTTCCAAGTCAGTGGGATTTACTTGGAGGAGTGGCAGAAGTGGCATCTATCGACAAATTCAAATGTATCTATTTTGAAGGCGGAACAGGACATATTGCCCCTTTGATGAAAGAAAAAAATTATCTTCCAGATGTATTTACGCTGGAATATGATTTTTGGATAAATGAAAAAAAGGGAATTACACAGGGTTATACTCTAAGATTTAAAAATACTAACGATGATGAGGTATTGCGAGTAACTTTAGGAGTTTGGGATAGAGATGTTACAGTAAAATGGTCATACAAAACTCCAGATGGAAGCAATAGAGATGGTGCAGGTACTTTTCCGCGTGTAAGTACAGATTCTTGGTATCATTTTTCGCTTTCATTTAATAAAAGAGCGTTAAAAATGTATATCAATGGTGTTCGAGTGGCAAATGTGCCGAATATGGCTGCGCCCGCTAAATTTGATTTTTGGGGAAACAACTGGGGAACATGGGAGACATTCAAAGAAGCAATTACAAATATTCGTTTAGCCAAAGGCGCTGTTCCCTTGTATGATAGAATGATGTCTGACGGAAAAATTATCAGTTACGGAATTACGTTTGATGTAGGCAAATCTACTATCAAACCCGAATCTATGGGCGAAATCAACCGCATTGTAACGTTAATGAAAGAAAATCCAAGCCTGAAATTCAGCGTAGAAGGACATACCGACAACACAGGTACAGCTGCCAACAATCAAACACTCAGCGATGCCCGTTCAAAAGCCGTTGTGGATAAATTGGTGGAATTGGGTATCAACCGCGACCGCTTGAAGTCCGCAGGAAAAGGACAAACATCGCCCATTGCCGACAACAAAACAGACGAAGGACGAGCCAAAAACCGCCGTGTGGAGTTTGTAAAAATCAACTAAACAATAATCAGTATAAAGGCAATGTCGTTTAGTTAAGGGTGAATTATATTTAATCTTTGCGTCTTTGCGACTTTGCGTTTAATACAAAAGAGCGCAAGCGCATAAACTTTAACGCGAAGGCGCAAAGTTTTCTTAACTAAACGACATTGAGTATAAAAGTATAATTTAAAAAAAAATCGCGCAAAATGACAAAAAAAAGTTTTTTGAGGAATGTGGTTGCGATAGCAATCTGCCTCGCAGGAGTAACAATGTTTTCGAGTTGCAGCAATGATGACAAAGACAACGGCAGCAACAACAATGGCGGTACGCCCTCTACTGGTGTTTACAAAGTAAAAACCGCAAATATCACTTACGACTTGGTAGAAAACGGAATTCTTACAAGAACGGAAACCGTTATGTGGGACGATTACGGCAAGTTATACCGCATTGGCGATGCCGAAACTGCGAGCATTGTTGACGAGAAGGCAGGCAAAGGCTGGTCTCTTGACCATAGAGAAAAAACATATATTGAGTATAGCGCAACATTCTATGAAATGGCTCTTGCAGGGCGCAATGCTTTTAAATATAAAGATAACCCCAATATGCCCGGGTACCAAAAATTGCCAAACCGTACCATTGCAGGCAAAGAATGTACTGTATATTCGACTGCCGTTGAAGGAATAACGAAAGTTCACGGCAGTTGGAATGAAATTCCATTTCTCAAAGAAGAAACAGGCGTTTTAGTAGTTGGGGAACACAGCATCACGCTAAACGAAACCTATACGGCAACCTCGTACAGCGAAACCGTTCCTGCAAACAGTTTCAAAGTACCGTCAGATTATACATTGAGACCGCAGTGATATTAGATAGTTCAAAAAAAATAATTCAAAAAAAAATGATAAAAAAAAGTTTTAATTTGAGGAACGTGATTGCAATAGCAATCTGCCTCGCAGGAGTAACAATGTTTTCGGGTTGTGGCGATGACGACAAAGACAAAGGCAAAGGCAAAACCGATGATTGCGGTTCAGTCACTTTGGCAAGTTTGAAAAAGAAAGCACAGGATATGGGCATATATAGCGAAGAAACCTCATATCATCAGGCGTGGGATGCAATAGACGGTTTTATGATTGTTTATGAACTTCCATACGGCTCCACTATGCATAATCTCGTTATGGAGTTTAAGGACAAGGCTTCGGCAGATGCTTGTGCAGAATATGAAAGGAATTCAGGCACAAAGATTGTCATTCAGAACTGTAAATTTTTGACCTTTGCTTCCGCTATACAAGGTGAGTTAACGTATGAGGTAGAAAAAACACTGTTGGAAAACTTGATGGAGTAAACCATTAAAATAATAATTTAGAAAGGGATAATAAAATGAAAAGAGTAGTAATAGTATTTTTAGTATCGGTAATGGCATTGTGTATTGCTTCGTGCGGAGGCAACAGTAACACAAACAATTCAAGTAATTCAGACAATGTATCAAATCAGGAAGATACTTCGAGCAAGAATGAAGAAGTTGTAAAAACAGGCGTAGCCTCTATTACGCCTTTGGACGGGTGGAAATTACTGGAAGGTTCGGTAATCCCCAATTATCAAAGCGAAACAATATTTGGCGCCTCTCTAATGTTGACTACCGACATAATGCCCACAGAAGTCAAGACAGCGGACGAGTTTGTAGCCTTTGCACAGGAGAAAATGAAAAAAACGTTTCCGAACGCCGTATTTAACGCTACCACAAAAAGCAAGGTAGGCGGAATGGACGCTGTCGAATTTACCTGGACGGTAGATATCCGTGGTTTGAAGATGAAGTACAGAACGGTCTATATCCTCAAGGACGGAAAGGCATATACCATTACTTGTAGTTCACTTGAGCAAGATTTTGACAAGGCAAATGTTGATTTCCAGAAAATGATTGATACTTATAGTTTATGAATGAAAATATAAGTAAGAATTAGAGATAGAAATGCCAGCGCTTAACGAGCTCACGCAAAGTCCGAGAGAAAATGAAAGAACGATATGGCGACAAGATACCAATGGACGAGATTGTGATTTCGCCCGCCGAAGTTTTTGACAGCGAACTTTTAATAACAGTAAAATCGAAATAATGAAGAAGTTTTTGATATTATTAGTAATAATCGGACTTGCCCCCTTAATTGGAGGAGTTTATGGAATTTTGAACGACCAACTAACATACACGATTTCACTTGAATATTATACAAAATTCAAGTTTTATCAATTTGGTCTTGTAGATTTTGTGAATGGCACTAATCCGAGAATTGGAGTTTCAGTAGTTGGTTTTTTAGCAACTTGGTGGGTGGGACTTCCAATTGGAATAATTCTTGGACTTGTTGGCTTAATCCATAAAAATAGTAAACAGATGTTTTATGCAAGTTTGAGAGCCATTTTTGTAACTGTAATTGTCGCATTTATAACAGGGCTTATTGGACTTGCATACGGAAAATTTTATCTTGCTAATACAGGTGTTAATTGGTGGCTGCCAGACAATTTAATTGACACGAAAAATTTTATCGCAGTTGGCTCAATGCACAATTTTAGTTATTTAGGCGGACTGACAGGACTAATTGCAGGAGTAATTTACAGCATTAGACAAAAGCGAAAATATGAAACAACTGAAACAGACAACAAAAACCTTGATTTGGCGCGAGTTTAGGCGATAGCCGTAACTCGTGCTTGTACAAGTCCAAGTTACGCTATCGCTAAACTTGAACTAATTGGGGAATTTTATATCCGAAAATGGGAGTACAGGTCGTTTTTACGACGGTCGTTTTTTTCGTAATATTTATTATGCTCCTTTATTCTATTTTATATACAATATAACGTGGTCAAATTAAAAATACTTACAATTTTTAAAAATAGGAACAAATGAAAAAAGCATTATATCTTACAGTAGCATTATTCTTTTTACTCTCTTGTGAACCAAGAAGTGATTATGATTACATTGTTATAAATAACTGTAAAGAAACAATTAAAGTCTCTTCTGTTACGTTTCCTAACAAAGAATCAACTGTTATGATTGCAGTAAATACTCAAAAATTGATTTTTAGTATGCCTACAATCGAATCAAGTGTTGATATTAATGACAATAGAGTGTCCACTCGTTTTGTATCCATAATAATCACAAAAGGACAAGATACTTCTCAAGTTAATTATTTGGACAACAATTTATGGAGAGCAGAAAGTATTTCAAAAAACAAAGCAGTTTTTTATTTATCTGTAAATCCAAGTGATTTTGAATCCGAGTGATTTATTTGCAGTCGTGGTTTATCCACCGGAAGAATAAATTTATCGAAAGCGCAGCAGCAGGGATATTTGGGTTTAGTTTGCTTTCGCTCAAGTTTCTCTTGTTGCTGCTCTGCTCCCGCGCGGTGTGCTGTGAGAAAAGGACGCGGTTCTTTTCGTAACTGTCCTCTGTTTGGCGCAAGTTTAACGAAGTGTAACTTATACCTGCGCTACTGAAAACAAGAAAATGAATGATTAAAAATAAGAATCTGAGCAGGCACAAGTTTAGGCGATGTGCCTGTACAAGTCCAAGTTACGCTATCGCTAAACTTGAACTAGGGATATTCAGTAAATGAATAACATATTGATAGTAATATTGTTACGTGCTATCATTTCCTGACAATTACCCCGATTTTCACACAAATATGGCGAAATCGGGGTAATTGTAATTTAATGGGTTTACACGTAAAATCATTTATCGAAAATATGGTATAGAAACAGATGATTTTCCAATAAATTGCCGCAAAAACTACATCAAAAGCAGGATTTTACTACCAAAACGAAAAACTCATATTTTTTTCTGCATTTCCCGAATATCCCGAACTAACTAGGGACATTCATTCAATAAAAAATCAATCCCAACCGATTCACTTTGAGAAGGTTGGGATTTTTTGTATCTTTGAAAATCCCCCGAAAATACGGATTAGGAGCCAAAATCGGGGAAATCTACCCCAAAAGATATGCGCAAGATACGAAAAAT
>Ga0209737_10000029_pt1 | contig 123164 bp, 99 predicted proteins | sample TergutCu122P3_FD_187284 | JGI IMG/M metagenome (GOLD analysis project Ga0209737, IMG submission 187284) | Cubitermes ugandensis P3 segment gut microbial communities from Kakamega Forest, Kenya - Cu122 P3 (SPAdes) (version 2) | ecosystem: Host-associated > Arthropoda: Insects > Digestive system...
TTTGCTCAGGTCACGCACTTGAGTGCGCTCCCTCCAGCCCTCCCTTCCGTCAGCAAGCTCCACCGGAGCTTGCTCATCGCAAAAGCCTCGTCCGCCTCGACCTCATGTCAAATTGAAACCGGTCTGTTGATTGAACTGGCTTAAGACTGCACCAAAACCAGCATGCTGCGGCCAGGCAGGAGGAATTTTTCCGACGCACTCAAAGCGCGCTCTGCTGTCACCTCCTGCGCTGTGTCCAACAACACATCCCAACGCGCTCCCCACTCTTTTCCGGGAAGGCAAATGGGGACAGCTTCATAGTGTGCATTCAACAAAATAAACAAAGTGTCACCCAACAGCTTGCGCCCCTTCGGGTCCAAGGTTGCAATGGCATCCCCCCCTAAAAACAACCCCAGGCAACGTACATAGGGAAGCTGCCAGTCCGAGTGTGTCATTTCATGCCCGTCCGGACGAAACCAGGCCAAGTCTCTGAAGCGAGAGTCCTCCAAAGTTTCACCTAGAAAGAAACTGCGGCGCAACAGCACGGGCATGCCTTGGCGAATGCGGATGCAGCGCCGCGTAAAATCCAACAAGGCCGTCTGGCGCTCATTCAACTCCCAATTCAACCAGGAAATGTCATTGGCTTGGCAATAGGCGTTGTTGTTTCCTTTTTGCGTCCTGCCCATCTCATCACCGGCTGTCAACATGGGCGTGCCTTGAGAAATGAAAAGCGTCGCTAAAAAATTTCGCTTCTGCCTCTCGCGCAACGCCAACACTTTTTCGTCGTGGGTTTCACCTTCCACACCGCAATTCCACGAGTGGTTCTCATGGGTGCCGTCCCGGTTTTCTTCACCATTCAACTCATTGTGCTTGCGTGAATAACTCACCAAGTCATGCAAGCTAAACCCATCATGGCAGGCGACATAGTTAATGGAGGCTGAAGGCCTTCTTCCCGAGGCGCGGAATAAGTCCGAAGAGCCGGTGAGGCGGTAGCCAATTTCTGCGGCTTGTCGCTCATCCCCCCGCCAAAAACGACGAATGGTTTCTCGAAACCTGTCATTCCACTCCGCCCACTGCAAAGGAAAACCGCCCGTGCGGTAGCCCCCGGGGCCAATGTCCCAGGGCTCGGCAATTAACTTCACCCGCGACAATACCGGGTCCTGGTAGACGGCTTGAAAAAAGGCCGCCTTCGCGTCAAAACCTCCCTCCCCGGTGCGGCCCATGACGGAGCACAAGTCAAAGCGAAAACCGTCGACGTGCATTTCCGTCACCCAATAGCGCAGCGAGTCCAGCACCAGTTTGAGTACCTGCGGGTGGCTGAGTTTGAGGGTGTTTCCACAGCCTGTATAGTTGCGGTAGCGCGCTAGGTTGCCAGGCTCCAACCAATAGTAGTTTTGGTTGTCCAGGCCTCTAAAGGACAGCGCGGGCCCCAGGTGGTTTCCCTCGCAGGTGTGGTTATAAACCACGTCCAAAATAACCTCGAGTCCTGCTTCATGCAGGGCCTTCACCATGTCCTTAAACTCAACAACCGCTTGCCCAGGTGCCTTCGAGGAAGCAAAGCGCTTATCCGGTGCAAAAAAAGAGAGCGTGTTATAATTCCAATAATTCGTCAGCCCCTTGGCGCTTAAAAAACCTTCGGTGCACCCAGCATGCACGGGCATTAACTGCACGGAGGTGACACCAAGCTCCAACAAATGACGAATGGCCGCCGGGTGCGCCAACCCCAAATAGGTGCCACGCAACTCCGGGGGAACGCCCGGGTGGCGCGCGGTAAACCCTTCTATGTGCAACTCATAAATAATGGTGCGGCGCCAGATGATGTTGGGGCGCGTTTCAGCTCCCCAGTCATAGCGGCTGTCCTCCACCCTGCAGCGCGGTACAAACTCTGCGCTGTCTTCCTCATTCATCTGCAACTCATTGCCTTGCGCACTGTTTGAGTCACACAGCGGGCCTGCATGGTTGACGCTTCCAACCAAAGCCCTCGCATAAGGGTCCATCAAAAGCTTGTGCGCGTTAAAACGCAGCCCTCTGTCCGGTTGCCAGGGGCCTTGCACTCGAAAACCATAGAGTGCCCCCGGCTTCAACCCGGGTACATAGCCGTGCCACACGTGGTGCGTCACATCCGCCAATGGCAGGGAGCACAACTCCTCCTGTGGGTTTTCCGGGTTAAACAGGCATACGGCCACCCCCGTTGCGCCTTCGGACCATACGGCGAAGTTGACTCCTCCACCGTCATAGGTTGCACCCAGAGGATAGGCTACCCCCCGCCAAACTTCAAAGCCAGAACGAGGTTTTTTTTCGGACATATGCTTTCCAACAAACACCGCCTTCCCAAACAAACACCGCTCCACACAAACACCGTGCTGCTTAATTGTGGCTGAGGCTGGCAGACTGCTTTATACAGCCAGGACTTCGCTGTCACCAACGAAGTCCGGCCTTGCAAAAAAAACAACTCTCAACAACGCGCTTTCAACTCAGGTGTTTGAAAGCTTGGGAAACTTCCGTCATGTGAATTTGTTTCTTATTCCCATAAATCGCCTTCAGCGTGTCATCCAAGTTGATGAGGCGCTTGTCCTTCGTGTCTTGCAAACCATTCTCTTTCACATAGTCCCAAATGTGGCTGATGACTTTGGTGCGAGGCAATGGCTTGCTGCCCACCACTTCTGCCAGTTGCGCAGAAGGTTGCAGCTCCTTCATGAAGGCTGAATTCGTTCTGACTTTGGCTTGCTTCGTCGCTGGTTTTTTGGCAGCTGCTTTCTTCACAGGCGCTTTCTTTGCAGCAGGCTTTTTGGTGACGGTTTTTTTCGGTGCAGCTTTGGGAGCAGTCTTCTTTTTTGCAGCGGGCTTTTTGGCGGCCATCTTCTTTTTCTTCTCCTGGTGTGGCCTGTGGACTTTCCAGCAGGCGCGTTGAAATTTATAAACGAAAATTTTTTAAAACAGAGCTTCTTCACCCCTTAGAGTCAACAATTTCTTCTATGAGTCTCCTCAATAATCATTTTCGCACTAAAATGTCTCCTGGATATATGCTTTGTTGCCCTTTCTTCTCCCAAGCCTTCTCCCAAGGAGCCTGATGGCCGTGAATAAGCCCCTCGCAAAACCCCTCCCCCTGGGGAGGGCTGCTTTCTATGACGTGGATGGGACCCTCGTCTCTACCAACGTCGTCCATACCTATGCTTATTATGCCGCCAACCAGGGGAGCCTCCGGGGCATTGTCAAACGGACCCTCTCGACATTGGCCAGCATTCCCCTCTTTGGCGCCCTCGACTTGGTGGACAGAAAAACCTTTAACGAGTTTTTCTACCGCTATTATAAAGGCTTGTCCGAGGACCGCCTCCATGTCCTCGCCGAAGACTTGTTTGAAGATGTCCTCAAAAAAGCCATTTACCCCCAGGCGGTGGACTTGGTGGAGGAGGCCCGGCAAGTCGGCTGTAGAATTGTTTTTGTGACGGGGGCCTTGGATTTTTCTGTCATGCCGCTGGTGCGCCATTTCGGCGCGGATGACGTCATTGCCAACAAACTCCAATTTGTAGGCGGGGTTGCCACGGGCAAAGTCATTCCACCCATTATTGAGGGCGCCAACAAGGCCGACGCCATGCGCGCCTATTGCGAAAAACACCACCTTGCGCTCAACCAAAGCCATGCCTACTCTGACAGCGCTTCGGACTATGCCATGCTGGCTGCCGTCGGGCGGCCTACCGTGGTGAACCCGGATTTTCGCCTTCGGGCTTTGGCGAATGCCTATAACTGGCCTATCCTCCACCTCAAGTGAAACCATGACTCCCTTCAAAACCCTCAAACAGCTTTATGACAAAGACTCCCACGTCGTCTTCCAGGAGAAGGGCTCCCCCCCCAGAGTCCTCTTCTCGGGGGAGGACTTGCTCCTCGAGGACTTGCCCGTTGGCACCCGCGTCATTTTCCCGCGCTCCCCGCTGGAGGGCGTGCCCAACCTCAAAGCCGCCATCCGCTGGGCCATCAACAACCCCATGGAAATGGAGCCCCTGCATGCCCTCCTGCGCCCGGGCATGAAGGTTACCATCGCCATTGACGACATTTCGGTGCCGCTGCCGCCTATGGCCACCCCGGACGTACGCCAAAGCATCCTCGAGGTTGTCCTCGAGTTGCTTGCTGACTCGGGCGTTGATGACGTTCACCTCGTCATCGCCAATGCCCTCCACCGCCGTATGACGGACGCCGAAATGAAGCGCATGGTGGGCAAGAAAATTTTTAACGCCTTCTTCCCGGAGCGCTATTATAACCATGACGCCGAGGACAAGGAGGGCATGCTCGAAATTGGCCGGACGGAGCTTGGCGAGCCTGTCATCATCAACCGCCGCGCTGCGGAAAGCGACTTGCTCATTTATGTCAACGTCAACTATGTGCCGATGAATGGCGGACATAAGTCCGTCTCCACGGGGCTTGCCGGCTACCAAAGCATTTCGCACCACCACAACCCCGAAACTTTGCGCGCCACCGAAAGCTATATGGAGCCTTCCCGCTCCGCCCTCTATGCCACCATGACGCGCATGGGCAAGCTTATTGACGAAAAACTCAAAGTCTTCCACATTGAGTCCGCCGTCAACAACCGCATGTTTGGCAGCCAGTTGGACTTCCTCTCCAAAAAAGAAGAGCACTGGAATGAGTTGGACAGGCTGAAATTCAAAACCATGCAAAGCCTCCTCAAACGCTCACCCCGGCCTTTGAAACGAAAAATTTTTCACAGCATCCCCGCGCCTTATGACGTCATCGGCGTCTTCGCCGGCAAAACAGAGCCCACCCATGAGCGCATTTTGGAGTTGTGCTACCGGCAATACCTCGTCCCCGTTAAGGGACAGTCGGACATTGTCATTATGGGCATCCCCCATATTTCTCCCTATAACGTCAACTCCATTTTAAACCCCATCCTCGTCCAAGTGATGGCCCAGGGCTATTTCTTCAACCTCAACCGGGGCACCCCTTTGCTTAAAAAGGACGGCATCCTCATTATTACCCACCCCCTCTATGACGAGTTTGACCCGGTCCACCACCCCAGCTACCTCGAGTTTTTCCACCGCCTCCTGCCGGAAACCCGCGACGCTCATGTCCTCTCCCATAAATATGAGCGGGAGTTTGCTCAAAACCCCAGCTATATCCACCTCTACCGCAAGGGGAATGCCTACCACGGGGTGCACCCCTTCTATATGTGGTATTGGGGCGAGCGGGGCCGCGCCCACATGAGTCGCGTCATTTGCGTGGGCACGGAAAACAACCACGTCCCCAAAATCCTCGGGTGGGACAGGGCCGACACCCTGGCGGAGGCCATTGAGGAAGCCCTGGGGCGGTTGGGGAGGAGCGCCAGCATTAGCTTGGTACACCTGCCGCCTGCACTTCAGCTGGACGTGAAGCTTTAGGGGCGTTATGCTTTCAAAAATGTGCATCCTGCGCCAAAGTGCGCTGCGCACATTTCATATATGCCAAACCCGCAAGGAGGCTGCTGTGGTGCTCAACGAGACGCTTCAAGCATTGGAAAACATTGTTGACAGAATGGATGAAACTTTGGATGCCCTCAAAGAAAGCGTCTGCCTGGTGCAGGAAATTGGGGACTGTGGCGGCCTGCAGCAGATGCCGGACAATGTCCTACTCCGCCTGAGGGAGGTGGTGGCTTCCTTGGATGTTTTGCCGTGGATATTGTCCGAGACAGGGGTGGACATGTTAATGGCGCCCTTCCAGGCCCCCCCCACAGGCCAACTCAATTAGGGGCCACTCAAAGGACGGGGTAGCGGCCGGAGACACAGGCGTCACAAAACCCGTCGGCTGGCCGCATGGCCTCTTTGAAGCCCGCAGGGGACAAGAAAGCCAAGGTGTCCACCCCTATGTGGGTGCTGATTTCCTCGAGGCTGTGTGAAGCGGAAATAAGCTCCGCGCGCGAAGGCGTGTCAATGCCATAGCAGCAAGGCCACTCCACGGGGGGGCTTGCAATGCGCAGGTGGATTTCCTTGGCGCCCACGGAGCGCAACAGGGCCACAATTTTCTTTGAGGTTGTCCCGCGAATAATAGAGTCATCCACGACGACGACGCGCTTGTTGTCCAATACGGAGCGCACCGCTGACAGCTTGAGTTTGACGCCGAAGTTGCGAATGCTTTGCTGCGGCTCAATAAATGTCCTTCCCACATAGTGGCTGCGAATGAGCCCCTGCTCATAGGGAATGCCTGCCGCCTGCGCATAGCCAATGGCGGCCGCAACCCCCGAGTCCGGCACCGGAATGACGACGTCCGCCTCCACCGGGTGGGCTTTGGCCAGGGCCGCCCCCATGCGTTTGCGGGACTCGTGCACGGAGCGGCCAAACATTTCAGAGTCCAAACGCGCAAAATAAATATGCTCAAACGCACAGCAAGCCCGCCTGGCTTTGGCACACGGGCCCGCCTCAAACGGCAACCAGCTTTCTAAATGCGCCCCCTGCAGAATGCATATTTCTCCGGGCTCCACCTCCCGCACAAAACTGGCCTCTATTAAACCCAAGGCCGTGGTTTCCGAGGCCACCACCCATATGCCGTCGCGCTTGCCCAATACCAAAGGGCGTATGCCGTAAATGTCCCTCGTGGCCAAAAGCTTCCCTTCCGCCAACAACAGCATGGCATAGCCGCCCTTCAAACGCTTCAACGCTTCCACCAGCGAGGCTTCCACCGTCTCCGCCTTCGCATGCGCCAGCAAATGCATGACGGCCTCCGCGTCCGTCTCGGACTGGAATATGGCCCCCTTCTCTTCCAGCTGTAAACGCACTTCCTCATAGTTGACAAAGGCCCCGTCCATGGCCACCCCCAAAGGGCCCCTCGCATAGCTGACGCACAAAGGCTGCGCACTTTGCAAAGCCCGCTTCTCCCGCTTCGGGTAGCGCACATGCCCCACCGTGAGGCCGCCTCCCAAATATTGCAAAGCCGCACTGTCAAAGGCTTCCACCACCAGGCCCCGGCGCACCCTCTCGCGTATGTGGCCTTCGTCCCATACCATCATGCCGGAGGACTGCTGCCCCCGGTGCTGCAAGGCATGCAAGCCCAAATAGGTGAGGTGGGCAGCTTCTTTGTGGCCGGCAATTCCAAATATTCCGCACATAGCCCCCCGCTTTAGTCTCTTTGAGGAAAACCTGCTAGACCGGTTTCACTTTGACATGATCTCTTCGTTGGACTCGTTTTTGCTCAGGTCATGCACTGAAGTGCACTCCCCTCGCAAAAGCCTCGTCCGCCTCGATCTCATGTCAAATTGAAACCGGTCTTTAGAATCAATTCAAAGTAAAAACAGTCTAGACTATGCAAACCTTTTATGTTGCTTTCTGACAAAAACCGCCTCAGGCGCTACCGTATTTGGATGATGCTTCTCCTTCTGCTGGGCGGCATTTATGTCCTCGCCTCCTTGCCGCTTTGCCCCCATGGCAAGGAGACGCCGCCGGAGCTTCTTTTCTACCAAAAAAATGCAGCCTTGTTGGAAGTTGGCGCGGCCAAGGTGGAAATTCAAGTCCCCCACTGGCCGGTGACGGTGGCCGGTTATGGCCCGGTGCGTGCCGAGGCTACGGGGCAAACTTTGCCGCTGTATGCGCGTGCCGTCGTTTTGCAGTCCAACGAGTTGTCGCTGAGTTTGCTTTCCTTGGAGGTGTTGTTGGTTTCCGAGGCCTTTGTGGAGGAGCTCAAAGCCCACCTCGGGGAGGTGCTGCTGGTGCCGGTGCACAGCCACAGCTCCCTCGGGGGGTTTGACAGGCGGTGGCAAGTGCAATTGGCGGCCATGGGGCGCTTTAACGAGGCCCAGCACCAGGCGGTGCTCAAAGCCTGCCTACAAGCGGTGGAGGAGGCCAGGCAAAACCTGCAGCCCGCCCACTTTGCCTGGGAAGAGAGCACCCTGGAAAACTGGACGCGCCCCCGCTCAGGGAAGCAGGTGGACACGCGCCTTGTGCGCCTTCGCTGGGAGGGAGTCCATGCCCCCCTGGCGCAAATTCTGCTGCTGTCTGCCCACCCTACGCTGGTGAAGCCCTCCGCCACCCAGCTTAACCCGGACTTCCCAGGGGAGTTGGCCCTCCTCGAGGAAGAGGCCGGCAACGGAGTTACCCTCGTATGGCCCTCCGCCGTCGCCAATGCGCGCATTGCACTCCCGGAAGCCACACCGCGCAGCGTGGCCCAAACACTCCATGCACATTTGCAAGCCTGGCCTGCCCTGCCGGCAAGCGCTCCGGAGGTACCCCCGGAGGCGCCCTTGGAAGTCCACCATGCACGCATAGGCTTTGCGTTGCCGGCCATGGACACAAGGCTTGTGCCCACCTTCCTGCGGGGGCCTGCCAACAACCTCCTGTGCCAAGGCATTCCAACGCATGCACAGCTGTCGGTGTTGAGGCTGGGCGGCTTGCAGTTGGTGGCGGTGCCTTTTGAGGTGGGCGCCGAAGCCGCATTGGCCCTGGAGGAAGCCGGGCTGGGGCGCGTCGTGTCCATGGCCAATGGCTATTTGGGCTACCTGGAAACGCCAGGCCATGTAAAGGAGCGCACGGGGGAGTCCAAACTCCAATATTTTGACAAGGGGCTGCTGGGGCGACTCCTCCAAACGGAGCAGGCAAGGCCTTTCTAGGCCAGTTCCAAGTTAAGGTAATTCAACAGACCGGTCTAAATTTCCGCAAACACTGTCCTGCTCAGGCACAACACATGCACAGCCTGCGCGCCGGCTTTTTTGAGGGCGCGTGCGCAAGCCAAAACCGTGCTTCCGGTGGTTACCACATCATCCACCAGCAGCACCTCCAGGCCCTTCACCTGAGGGGAGACAGCAAAGGCTTTTTGCAAGGCCTCCACGTTGAGTTGCCGAGTCTCCTGGCCGTGCCCCACCTGGCGGGGGGTGGCCAGGGTGCGCTTTAGCCAGCCAAGGCGGAGGGTTTTGCGCCCGAGGGTGGCCAAAGCTTTGCCCAGCAGCACCGTCTGGTCAAACCCGCGCTCCACATAGCGCTGGCGGTGCAAAGGCACCGGCACCATGTCCTCAGGCAAGGTTTGCAAAAGGGGCCCCAGCCTGTCCACCCAGAGTTTGGCGAAGGGGGCCGCCAGCTGTGGCTGCCTTTGGTATTTAAACCGGTGTATAGCGGAAGAAATGGGCTCCTCATAGGCGAAGAGGGCATGGACACTGTCAAACGCCGGGGGCATTCGGGTGCAAGAGGGACAGGAGCCCTCCGGGCCTTTGGGCTGCATGCACAAAGCGCAATGCGTGGAGGGCGGGGGCCGAAGCTGCGCGCTGCAGGCTGCACAAAAAAGCCCTCCCTCGGAAGGGGCTTCTTCGCAGCCAGGGCACAACTCCACCATCCACAACTCTCGCCATTTCATATTTGCCTCACCCTCGCTTTAGCCAAAAAGGCCCTGGCAGTCCATCTCCTTGGGCTGCTCAAGGCCCATAACGCGGCACAGCGTGGGCGCAATGTCCGCCAGCAGGCCGGGCCTGAGTTTTTGGCCGCGAAAGTCCGCATGCACAAGGTGGAAGGGCACCGGGTTTAGCGTATGCGCCGTATGCGGCTGGCCCGTCTGCTCGTCCCTCATCATCTCTATGTTGCCGTGGTCGGCCGTCAGCACCAAAACCCAGCCGTGTCTCTCGCAGGCCCTGGCAATTTTTCCAACGCAAGTGTCCACCGCGCGGACGGCTTTGAGGGCGGCCTCCCAAACCCCCGTATGCCCCACCATGTCGCCATTGGCGAGGTTCACCAGTGCAAAGGAAAGCTCCGGGTCCTCAAGGCGGGAAAGCAAGGCGTCCGTCACCTCATAGGCGCTCATTTCGGGCTTCAAGTCATAGGTTTTCACCTCCCGGGGGCTTTGCACCAGGTGGCGCTCCTCCCCGGGGAAGAGGGCCTCTCGCCCGCCGTTGAAGAAGAAGGTGACGTGGGCATATTTTTCCGTCTCCGCCAAGCGGTACTGGCGAAGGCCCGCCTTGGCAACCAACTCCGGAAAAATGGAGGAGGGCAACTGTGGCGCAAAAGCCACCGGCAACTCGGTGAAGGCCTCGTCATATTGCGTCATACACACACATTGGCCAAGCCGCAGGGGGCCGCGGGGGAATGCGTTAAACTCAGGAAAGGCCAGGGCCTGGGTTAACTCTCGGGCGCGGTCAGCGCGGAAGTTGAAGAAGAAGGCCACGTCCCCGTCTTCCATGTGGGCGGTGGGCTGGCCGTCGCTGCGCACAACAACGGTGGGGGCAATAAACTCGTCCGTTATGTTTTGGGCGTAGTTTTGGGCAATGGCCGAAAGCGCGCTGGGGGCTTGGGGGCCTTGGGCCCTCACCATGGCCTCAAAGGCCTTTTGCACCCTCTCCCAGCGCTTGTCCCTGTCCATTCCCCAAAAACGCCCGCCCAGGGTGGCAATGCTTCCAATGCCCTCCTTTCGCATAAAGCCTTCCAATTGGGCAACAAAGCCATGGGCGCTTTTGGGGGGCGTGTCGCGGCCGTCGGTGAAGGCGTGTACAAACACTTTGGAGAGGCCCACGCGTTTGGCAGCCAAAAGCAAGGCCTCCAAATGCTGCGTGGAAGCGTGGACGCCCCCGTCGGAAACAAGGCCCAGCACATGCAAAGCCCTCCCCTGTGCCTTGGCTTGGTGCAGGGCGCGGCTAATAACAGGCACGGACAAGAGGCCCTCGGGCGCCTGGCAGGCGCGGTTAATGCGCAGCACCTCCTGCAATACAACGCGGCCGGCCCCAATGTTGGTATGCCCCACCTCCGAGTTGCCCATTTGCCCCTCGGGGAGGCCCACCGAGTCCCCCGAGGCCAACAGGTAGGTGGAGGGGAAGGCCTGCCGCAGCCTGTCTATTTCGGGCGTGCCCGCCGCGGCAATGGCGTTAAATGCTCTCTCCCGACGAATGCCCCACCCATCCAAAATGGTTAGCAGAACACGGTGCTTCACTCGCATAGCTGCACTCTAACGCCAATGCGGTTTGCCCCAAAGCCCAACCAGCTTTGGCCCCTAAAAAAGGGCACTTGGCAGGCACTGGGCGTGGACTTGCGGCCCCTCTATTTGTGGTAGGGCTCTGCTTTGAGGATGCAAAAGCCGCGGTAGAGTTGCTCCACCAGCACAAGCCGCGCCATGCGGTGGGGCAAAGTCATTCGGCTGAGGGAGAGCACCCATTGGGCGCGTTTAAGGAGGCAAGCTTCCAACCCCTCGTCGCCTCCAACCACCAGGCACAGGTTGTGCCCACTCATTTGCTGTGCCTGCAGCCGCCTGGCCAACTCCCCACTGCTGCAGGCTTGGCCGCCCTCGTCCAAGGCCCATAGGGACTCTCTGGGGCCCAGGTGTTTGAGGACGCACTGGGCCTCCTGGCTTTTTGCCAAGGCCCCCTGCAGGCGGGAGGCCGGCAACTCCAACATTTCAAAGGAGACATAGCGGGAAAGCCGTTTGGCGTACTCCGCAACCGCCGGGGAAAACAGTCCGGACTTCTCTTTGCCAAAGGAGAGGAGGCGAATTTTCAAAAAGCAACTCCGGGGCAGGCGTGAAAGCAGGCTTAGCAAAACCGCTCACAAGGCACATCACTCCACAAGCCGTCCAAGTCATAGAGGGCGCGGACTTCAGGTGCAAAGAGGTGGACAACCACATCCCCAAAGTCCATTAAAACCCACGAGGTGTTTTTGCTGCCTTCAACGCTGTGGGGGCGCAAGTGGCTTTTTTTGAGAGACTCCCACAGGTGCCTCGAGAGAGAGGCCAGGTGGGGCTCCGAGGCGCCGGAGGCAACCACAATAACGTCCGCATAGCTGGACTTTTGGTAGACGTCAAACAGCACCACCTCCGAGGCCTTCTTCTCCAAAAGCAGCTTGGCTATGTTGCGCGCAAGCTGCAAAGCTTCCACGTTGCTTTGAGGCAAGCCCGGGCGAAGGCTTTTTTTCGCAACCGGCTTTAAAAGGCCCGGCTTGGGGGGCCGCTTGTCCGCGCTTTTGCGGGTGGGGCCTGCTTTTTTGAGGCCTGTTTTTTTGAGGCTTGGCTTTTTGAGGCTTGGCTTTGTGGAGCGTGTTTTTTGAAGGCCTGCTGTTTTGGGGCCTGCTGTTTTGGGGCCTTGCTTGCTGGGGCGTTGCTGGCTGGGGCTTTGCTTGGCCAGCCCCATGGTAGGCTTGGGGGCCCTGGGTGTGGCAGCACTGGGCTTGGTACGCCCGGCCGCAGCTGGGCTTTGGGGCTTTGGAAGCGTTTTGGCTTTTGCAAAAGCCTTGGCTTTAGAGGGTTTGGCTTGGGTTGCCTTGGAAGGCGTTGAGGCTTTTTTTCGGGCGGGCGGTTTTTTCATTTGGGGCATGCGCAAGCTTTCTAGCATGAAAGCGGGTTATTATATATTTTGTCTTCCAACCCATGGCTCCCTTGCTGACATTTTTTCTTCTCCTGGTGAGTTTGACGGCCTTTGCTTGGACAATGCAAGGCCGCCTTCGCGCCCTCAACGCCTTGTCCTCGGAGGAGCAGCCGCGGACAAAGCCCCTGGGGCTCCGCTTAAAAAAGCTGCTTTGTTTTGGTTTTGGGCAACAGCGCCTGCTTTCCAAGCCGGAGTTTTGGCCAGGGCTTATGCATGCTCTGGTGTTTGGCGCTTTTTTGGTGTTGCTGCTGCGCACACTCTCGCTGTTTGCCGCCGGGCTTTCCTCCGGCATGGCACAAGCCCTGCTGAATGTGGAGGGCGCATTTTGGGCCGCCCACCCCGCTTGCAAAGCCGCCTATGAGGCTTACCTCTTCCTCAAAGATGGGGTGGCCCTCGCCGCTTTGGCCGCCGTCCTCTTTTTTGGCCTCTGGCGCCTGCGCCGGCCCCCCCGCTTGACGGCCTCCGTGGAAGCCTTTGTGGTGCTTGGCCTCATTGCCGCACTCATGCTGACGGAGTTTTTGTTTGGCGCCGCTTGGATGAGGGCCCACGGCATGGCGGCCACCTGGGTGGAGCCTGTTACCAGCGGAGTGGCCGCCTTGCTGCCAGTGCCCCCCGGGGTAGCCCTCGTTATAGCCCAGGCCTCCTTCTGGCTGCACCTGGCCCTGGTGCTGGTGTTTTTAAACCTCCTGCCGCGCGGCAAACACTTCCACGTGCTTTTGGCCCTGCCCAACGTCTTCCTCCAACGGCTGCCTTTGCAACCCAACACCTCCTCCAGTGCGGCCCTGCCTACACCCAACCTCGAGAAAGAGGAATTTGGCATACGTGAGTTTTCCCAGCTCAGCTGGAAGCAGGGCCTCGACTTAAACAGCTGCACCGAGTGCGGCCGCTGCATGACGCATTGCCCAACACACCTAACGCAAAAGCCGCTCTCCCACAAAGGCCTCAACCTGGCTTTGCGCGCCTATTTGTGGCGCAACGAGAAGGTGCTGGTGGAAGCGGCCAAAGCCAAAGCCGCGAAGGTGGCGAAAGGAGAAGCGGAGGAGGAGGAAGCCCCCGCCACGGCCCGCCTCGTGGGGGAGTTGTTGACGGAGGAAACCCTGTGGGCCTGCACCACCTGCGGCTTTTGCGAGGAGGCCTGCCCGGTATTTATAGAGAACATTCCGCGCCTCATGGACATGCGCCGCTTTCAGGTGCAGGTGGAGGCGCAATTCCCCGCGGAGTTGCAGCGCGTGTTTGAAGGCATGGAGCGCCAAGGCAACCCCTGGGGGCTGGGGCAAGAGAAGAGAGACGAGTGGGAGGGGGCGTTGGCCCTGCCCAAATGGGAAGAGGGCAGCCACTATGACTATTTGTTTTATGTCGGCTGCGCCGGCAGCTATGACGAGCGCATGAAAAAAGTGTCGCGCGCCATGGCCACGTTGCTTAAGCGCGCGAAGCTGAGTTTTGCAACGCTGGGCAAGCAGGAAATGTGCACGGGGGACCCGGCCCGGCGCGCGGGAAATGAATACCTCTTCCAAACGCTGGCGCAGGCCAATGTGGAAACCTTCAACAGCCTGGGCGTGAAGGCCATTATAACGCAGTGCCCTCACTGCTATAACACCCTCAAAAACGAATACCCGCGCTTTGGTGGACACTTTCGCGTCCTCTCCCACGCGGAGCTTTTGGCCCAACTCATTGCCGAGGGCAAGTTGGAGCTTTCCGCCTCGGACATTCCCAAGTTAACCTTCCATGACCCGTGCTATTTGGGCCGCCACAACCGGGTATATGAAGCGCCGCGCCAGGTGCTTTCTGCCATTCCAGGCCTGGAGGTGGTGGAAATGCAGCGCAGCCAGCGCGAGAGTGTATGCTGCGGGGCAGGCGGCGCCCGCATGTGGATGGAGGAGCATACGGGGGAGCGCATTAACCAGCACCGTGCGAAGGAGGCGGCCCAAACCCTCGAGGGTGAGGCTGGAGCTTGTGTGGCGGTGGCGTGTCCGTTTTGCCATACCATGTTGAGGGACGCGCTTTCGGACTTGGGGAAGGAGGAGCACCTGCGCGTAGCAGACATTGCTGAAATAGTGGCCGGGGCCCTCAAGCCCGCCTCCGAGGAGTAAGCCCCCCTCAAAGCCCCAGCGCATGCCAAACAGCTTCATGGAAAAGCGGCCTCACGTGCCTTATGCGCAAGTTGTCCCTGCCCCAGAGGGTGCGGTTGGTAAGCAACACAGCCACCACCTCCTTGTCCAAGTCCACCCACAGGCTGGTGCCTACAAAGCCCAGGTGGCCCACCGCCCCCTGGGGGCCTTTGCCGAAAAAACGGCCCGCGGAGGACTCCTCCAAGCTTGGCGTATCAAAACCCATGGCCCACCTGCTGCCTGGCGTCTGCGTGTCCACCCGCCAGGCCTCCTCATAGGGAATGTGCCAGTGCCTCTCCAGCAAGGCCTGGCCAAAACGCGCCACGTCCCTGGCCCTGCCGAAGAGGCCGGCGTGGCCGGCGACACCCCCCAGGGCGAAGGCATTGTCATCATCCACCGTCCCCGGCGAGGAAGGGAAGGAGGGAAGGCCCCCAAGCCCCTCCTGGCCTGGCGCCGGGGGCCGAGGGCGAAGCCGCCCCGTAGCGGGGCTTTGGGCCCACTGGGCACTGGGTTTGTCCAACACCCTAAAATGCGCCCCAAGCCCCAGGGGGCGGGCGACGAGGCTTTCAAACAAAACCTCCAGGGGGCTTTGGGCACAGCTTTCAAGGGCCTGCCCCAGCCACATAAAGCCTACGTCAGAGTAGCGGCAAGTGCGCGGCCCCTCCACGGGGCGGGTGTGGAAGAGGCGGGACAAAAGCAGCGTGCGCGCCTTGGGGAAAACAGCTGGGGGGCAGTCCGGCTGCGCCAGCTGGGGGTATTGCTGGAAGCACTCGGCAAACAAAGGCTGGTGCGCCAAAAAGCCTGCGCGGTGGCGCAACAAGTCCTCCAGGCAAATGCCCAGGGGCGCCTGGGGAAGCAGCGTATGCAAAGGCGTTGAAGGCAACAGCTGCCCCTCTTGCCACAGTGCAAAAAACAAGGCCGTCGTCCCCATGGCTTTGGTGAGGGAGGCCAAGTCAAAAAAAGTGTCCTCGGGGACATTGCCCAGGCAAAGGCAGGGCTTGGCGCGGTGCCACACTTCAGCCCTAAAAGCCTCAAAAGCGCGCGCCTGCACGGCCTCGTGGAGAATGGCCGCAGGCGTCTTCATTTGGGCTCGCCATGCAGGCACGTTAAACGCAGGCTGCCTGCGGAGAGGCGCGCGCGGCCCCCCAGGCGTACCGCCACGTTGCGTGCCCCATGGCCTATGGGAAAGCCCGCAACACAGGGCACTCCCGCCTCCTCGGCCAGGCTTTCTAAAACCTCAAGGCAGCCTTTGCCCTCTTTGTCTTCGCATTGCAAAAACTCCCCCAGTACAATGCCGGCCAGGTTTTCAAATACCCCCGCCAGGCGCAGGTGTGTCCACATTCTGTCAATGCGGTAGGGGGCCTCGCCAATGTCCTCCAACAGCAAAATGGCGCCCTGGGTTTTGGGCATATAGGGCGTCCCCGCGAGGTGGCAAAGCACGGAGAGGTTGCCTCCCAGCAAGGGCCCCATGGCGGTGCCAGGCACCAGGCAGCGTGTCCCCAGGAGGCTTTGGCTGCAGTTGTCCTTCTCAAGGGCGTTTACCATGGACTGCAAGTCCTCGGAGGAGAGCGCGTCCATTTGGGTAACCACAGGGCCATGCAGGCTTTGCCAGCCTGCGCGCTGCCAGAGGGCATGCAAGGCGGTAATGTCCGAAAAGCCCACCAGCCACTTGGGGGAGCGGCCCTTCAGCTGCAAGGAGGGCAAAAGGCGCATGGCGCCATAGCCGCCGCGCACCGCAAAAATGGCCTTCACATCCTCGCTGTCCAGGGCGTTTTGCAGGCCCTTTAAGCGGCGCTCATCACTGCCGGCCACATAGCCCTTGGGGGAGCACAACTCCTGAGTCCAGCGTACAGCATAGCGGCGTTGCAAAAACGCGACGCCCGCCTCAAAACGGGCCGTTTCGGCTGCCCCGGAAGGGGCAACCACAGCAACAGCGTCACCTGGGCATAAAGGCTCTGGGCACAAAAAAGACATGGCTATCCCTCTTTCAAAACGCTCTCCATATTGGCAAACTCCATGTGGCTCGTCCTTTTGCCCCCTCCCCAAGTGCGGTGGCTATGCCTCAGTTTTAAGTCATCGCAAGTTGCTTTCCAAAGGTCAACCAAACTCTTCGCCGCCTGCTGGGGGAAAAACCACTTGTGGGCGTGCGCAGCCGTGGAATTCCCATGGAAATGTTGACAGGAGAAATGTTGACAGGAGAAAACGAAACTCCTATGAAGCCAGTGGAGTATTTCCCCGATAGCTCAGTCGGTAGAGCAGGTGGCTGTTAACCACCGTGTCCCAGGTTCGAATCCTGGTCGGGGAGCACCGGACGCGAAAGCAACCTGTCCAACCGCGCCTCCTCAACACGTAGGCGGAAGGTTTTCTCCTGCGTTAACAACACAGCACCGGCCTTGCCCTTGGGCCTGCGGAGGTAGCGCGCCTCCACATAGGAAACTTCGCCCACAGGCTCCCCCCTCCCGTTTGAAAAATGCCAGGCCAGGTGCGCCGCGTCCAAAAGCGTCTCCGGCTTCACCTCCTCGCTGCGGCCCAAAGGCAACAGCACATGCGCGCCACTTTGCCCGCGCGCGTGCAACCACAGGTGCCAGGGCTTGGCCAGCTGAAAACTCAGCGCCTCGTTGTGCTGGGCACCACGGCCTACCCATATGGGCTGGCCGGCGGCGCTGACATAGGCACGGTAGGGCAGGCTTTGGGCGGGCTTGCCCCTGGGCGAAGGCGGCACCTGCCGGGCCTTTGCCTCGGCCAGGGGCGGCACACCCCTCTCTATTTGCTGGCGCAACGCCTCAGCCTCGGCCTGCAGCTGCGCAAAGCGCGCCTTGGCAATGCCCATGCCGCGGCGCAGGCGCCTGGCCTGGTGGAAGCGTGCCTCCATTTCCTCCCGGGGGGTTTTGGCGGGGTTGAGTTTTAACTCCCGCCTCTCCACAGTGCCGTCCGCGCGGAAGGCCTCCAGGGAAACGGTGCCGGCGCCGCGTTTGAGTTTGCCCATGTTTTGCGCCAGCGCCTCGGCCTCCGCCTGCAGCTGCTCCACCTGCGGCAGGCGCTCTGCCTCCGCTTGCACTTTGGCCATGGTTTTTTGCAGGCGCAAAAGCTGGGCCTTTAAAGGCTTTAAGGCTGCCGCCTCCTCCTGGGCCTTGGCCGCCCCCTCCAGCAGTGTGGCGGCCGCTTGCAAGGCCCCCAGGGGGGCCCCCGGGGCCACCAGCAGCCGCGAGGCCCTCACGTCCTCCTCAAAGGGCGGAAGCCCACAGGGCATGCCCACCTTGAGGCCACCCTCGGGCTGCGAGGAAAAGTGGAGCCACCGCCCCCCCTCCTCGCCGAGGGCTACATAGCCCTGCTTCCAGTGGGCCCCCAGCCATAGCCGGCGCTCCTTGGTTTGCCACAAAAGCCACACCCCCGCCTGCGCCCTGGCTTCCACAAGCTTCGCCCCCAACAGGTGCTTGCGCAGGGCCTGCTGCAGGGACTGTGGCTGCTTGGGCGCCGCCGGGCGTTGCCTGGCCAGGGCCAGCCGCCCCGTTTTTGTGTCCGCAGACAGCAAAAGCAGCCAGCTTTGGCCCGGCACCCTTAACTCCAAAAAAACCTCCCTCGGCGTGGGCGCTGAAATTTTCTGCACAAAGGCCCCCACCAGGCAGGCGTTGGCCTCCTGCACCACCTGCTGGGCCTCGCTGCCAAACAGAGGCATGGCTATTGCAGCCGCTCCACGGCGGCCTTGGCTTCCGGCAACTCCCTCAAGGCAGCCTCCTTATAGAGGCGGCGGGCCTCCTCCAGGCTTTGGGGAAGGCCCACGCCATGCTCCAACAAACACCCCAGGGTATATTTGGCGGGTGCAAAATTTTGCTCCACGGCCTTGTGCAGCCAGCGAAGGCCCGCTTGCAGCGCCTCGTCCGTGGGCGCAGAGGCGGCCTTTGGCGGCAGGGCTTCTCTTTTTAACAACAGCAGGGCCAGGCGGTATTGCGCGCGTATGTCCTCCTGCTTGGCGGCCTCCTCAAACCAGAAGGCGGCCTTCTCATGGCTTTGGGGGGTGCCCAGGCCCGCCTCCCAGAGGGCGGCCAAATTGTGCTGGGCTTTGGCAAAACCCTGGGTGGCAGCTTTCTCATACCAGAGGAAGGCCTTCTCATGGCTTTGGGGGCAGGCTTCACCCCTCTCATACATAACGCCGAGGTTGTACTGGGCATGCGGCAAGCCCTGGGTGGCGGCCTTAAAATAGCACTCAAAGGCCTCCTGCAGGTTAACGGGCAGGCCCCTGCCAAAATAGTGGGCTGTCCCCAAAACATAGTGGGCCGTAGCGCTGCCCTGTTTGGCCGCCCTCTGCGCGGCCTCCACCACCTCTTTGTAGAGGGCTTCTTCTCCCTCCAGTATGCCGTCCCAACCCTCGGGCGGCCAGGCTTCCTCTCTCTCTTCTGCCATGGGGCTGTTTCAGCAAACCTACGGCCAAAACACAAGGCAAAGCCACCTCATAGCCAACAGCCCGCCCTAAAGCCTTCCTAACGCATGGGCTTAGGCCTTCGCTTACACCGTCGCCGCTGGCCGCATAGCCAACATTTGCCGGGGCCTTGCATAGAAACAGTTGCCTCCTGGCGAAATTTGAGAAATAGCATGGGCAGGCTTTGCGCTGTTGCTCAACGCATTATTGAAGCTGTTGCCCAACCGGGGCAGCCTTCCACGAAGGGCGGAAAAAATGAGTTTAACCATTGCCGTCATGAAAGAGAGCCAAATTGGGGAGCGCCGCGTGGCTTTGGACCCGGGCACGGCGGAGCGTTTTGGACGCCTAGGCGCCCAGGTTTATGTGGAAAGCCGGGCGGGGGCCGAGTCCTTCTTCCCGGATGCGGCCTACGCGGGGAAGGCCACCGTGCCGGAGGACTTTAAAGCCGTGCTGGCCAAGGCGGACATTGTTTTTAAAGTGCAGCCGCCGACGCTGACAGAGTTAAACGCCATGCGCGACGGCGCCACCTTGCTGTGTATGGTGCAGCCCCACCAGCGCCTGGCCGTGGTGCGCCGCATGTGCCAAAAGAAAATGACCTGCTTCGCCTTGGAGTTGATTCCACGCATTACGCGGGCCCAAAGCATGGACGTGCTCTCCTCCCAGGCCGCTGTGGCCGGCTACAAAGCCGCCCTCATTGCGGCAGGCCGCGCCAGCTTCTTCTTCCCCATGCTTACCACCGCCGCGGGCACCATCCGCCCCGCCAAAGTTATTGTGGTGGGCGCCGGTGTTGCGGGGCTGCAGGCCATTGCCACCTGCAAGCGCCTGGGGGCCCAGGTGGAGGCCTATGACATACGGGCGGCGGCCAAGGAGCAAGTAGAGTCCCTCGGGGCCAAACTCATTGACACGGGGGTGGACGCCTCCGGCGAGGGCGGCTACGCGAGGGAGTTGACAGAGGAGGAGAAGGCCAAGCAGGTGGAAGTGCTCAGCAAGCATGTGGCGCAAGCGGGCGTTGTTATAACAACCGCGGGGCTGCCCGGGAGGCCCTCGCCCAAAATTATTTCCAAGGCCATGGTGGAGGGAATGAAGCCAGGCTCCCTGGTGGTGGACATGGTGGCTGAAAACGGTGGCAACTGCGAGCTAACCAAGCCCGGAGAAGAGGTGGTGCACAATGGCGTGTTGGTGTTGGGGCCGCTCCATTTGCCCAGCGCCATTTCCGTGCAGGCCAGTGAAACCTATGCCAAAAACCTGCTGAATTTTTTGTCGCCCTTCCTCAAGGAGGGGAAGCTGGCCTTGGACTTTGAGGACGAGGTGTTGGCCGGAAGCCTTCTTACTCACGAGGGCAGCCTCAAGCATGCCCCCACTTTGGCGTTGACTGGAGGATAGCCTTGGACGCAACCACACTCGTCATTTCCGCTCTCTATATTTTTATGCTGGCCGGCTTTGTCGGCTTTGAGGTTATTTCCCGCGTGCCTGTCATTTTGCACACCCCCCTCATGTCCGGCTCCAACTTCATCCACGGCGTTGTGCTTGTGGGCGCCATGGTGGCCCTCGGAGAAGCCAACACCGCCTTGGAAAAAACCATCGGCTTTGTCGCCGTGGCGCTGGCAGCGGGCAATGCCGCCGGCGGCTACGTCGTCACCGAGCGCATGCTGGAAATGTTTAAAAGCAGCAAAGCGAAGGGGGCGCCATGAGCCTCAAACTCCTCATTGAAATTGTCTATTTTATTGTGGCCATTCTCTTCATTTTTGGCCTTCGGCAAATGTCCCACCCGAAGACGGCCCGCAGAGGCATTGTTTGGGCCGGCGTGGGCATGGCCGCCGCCACGGGCATTACCTTCCTCTTCCCCGGCATGGGGAATTTTCTGCTGATGCTGCTTGCGCTGGCCGTGGGCGGAGGCTTGGCCTGGTGGACGGGCAAGCGCGTCGAAATGACGGACATGCCGCAGATGATTGCCCTCTATAACGGCATGGGCGGAGGCTCCGCCGCAGCCATTGGCGCCATTGCCTTGCTGCACCATGCCGGGCACTCCAAAACACTGCTGAGTTTGGCCATTGCGGGCGGCCTCATTGGCGCTGTCTCCCTGTCAGCAAGCCTCGTCGCCTGGGCCAAGTTGGATGGCAAAATGGACAAGGTGTGGCGCTTTGCTGGGCAGAAATACCTCAACTTCGCCGTATTGCTGACGGCCGTCGCTCTGGGCATTGCCATGGCTGTTTTGCCAGAGCCCTCCGCGTGGCTGGTGGTGGCCTTCTTCGCCGCCTCCTTGGCCTATGGGGCGATGATGGCGGTGCCCATTGGCGGCGCCGACATGCCCGTCGTCATTTCTCTGTTTAATGCCGCCACGGGCCTGGCGGTGGCGTTTGAGGGCTTTGCGCTGCAAAACAATGCGATGATTATTGCGGGCATTGTGGTGGGCGCCGCAGGCAGCCTGCTGACGCATTTGATGGCCAAGGCGATGAACCGCTCCCTGGCCAATGTGCTTTTCTCCAACTTCGGCGAGGGCGGAGGCTCCGCGGAGGCCGTCAAAGGCAGCATGAAGGAGTCCGCCCCTCAAGACGCGGCCATTGCCTTGGCCTATGCCGCCAAGGCCATTTTCATTCCCGGCTATGGCATGGCCGTGGCCCAGGCCCAGCACAAACTTTGGGAGTTGGCGCAGCTGCTGGAAAACAACGGCGTGGATGTTAAGTTTGCCATCCACCCCGTGGCGGGCCGTATGCCTGGGCATATGAATGTGTTGCTGGCCGAGGCCGGCGTCCCCTATGACAAAATTTTTGACTTGGATGAGATTAATGCCGACTTCGCCTCCACGGACGCCGTCCTCGTCATTGGTGCCAATGACGTGGTAAACCCCGTCGCCCGCACGGACAAAACCAGCCCCATTTATGGCATGCCCATCCTCAATGCGGATATGGCCAAGCAGGTGCTCATTGTGAAGCGCGGCAAGGGCGTGGGCTTTGCGGGCATTGAAAACCACCTCTTCTATTTGGACAATGCCCGCATGGTGTACGGCGATGCGCAGAAGGTTATTTTGGAGCTGATTAACGCTATTAAAAGCCTTTAGGCGAGGGAGGGGAAGTCGCCTTCGGCGAAGGGGGTTTTTGTCCATTTGGGCGGGGGTTTTGCGCCTTCCGGCGGTCACTTTTTTTTGAGTGGCCAAAAAAAAGTAACCAAAAAAAAGTCCACCTGGCAGGGGCCTTTCGGCAAAGCACTTACCCCCCGCCGAACCTTTCCGTAAATGACTCCTCCCAGTTCCGGGGGACCCCCTGTTTTGCAGCACCCTCTCCACGCAGCTGCCTTCCCGTTAAATAGCACCCCCGTTGCCAAGCTTGACACCGCTCAAGGTGCAGCCCAAACAACGCCCAAATTTTCTGCTGCCCGTGCACTGCAGGGTGAGCCTGAGCGGGCCCCGCTGCTTGGGAATGCTGCAAAAAAGAAACGGGGCCATGGGCCCCGTGAACCTGGCGTGGTTAGGTTACAAACTTTGCGGCGCCCAAAGGGTGCAGCGGGGCAGACCCACCGAGTGAAGGGCCCTCCCTGAGGAAACAGTGTCGGTGGGGTTATTGCAATGCCCAAGCCCCGCAGGGCCCCCGGAGGGTGGTTTTTTTTGGTTCCTTTTTTTGTCCACACAAAAAAAGGGACTTGCCGAAAGGCAAAAAGGTTAAACCCCAAGCCTATGCTCCCTCTCTCTCGCTATACCACCGTGCTTGCCATTGCCACCTCTGACAGCGGCGGGTGCGCCGGCCTCCAAGCCGATACCAAAACCGCCCAGGCCCTGGGGTGCTTCTCCTGCATTGCCCAAACAGGCCTAAGCGCCCAAAACACCCAAGGCGTGCAGGGGCTGCTGCCAGCGCCGCCCGAGTTTGTACGCCTGCAAATGCACTCCGTCCTGGTGGACTTAAAGGTGGACGCCACCAAGGTGGGCCTTGTCCCCAATGCAGCCATTTGCGAAGCCGTGGCCGAGGGCTGCCGGGAGTTTTCTCTTTCCAACCTCGTGGTGGACCCGGTGTTGGTAGCCTCCAGCAAAGACATGCTTGCCGAGGGGGATGTGCCCTTGGCACTCAAGCGTTGGCTGTTTCCACTGGCCACCCTCATAACACCCAACCTGGACGAGGCCGCGGCGCTTTTGGGAGGCCGCGACATTTCCTCCTTGGAGCACATGCGAAAAGCCGCCTTGGAGTTGCTGGAGTTTGGCAGCCAGGCGGTGCTGCTTAAAGGCGGACACCTGCCGCTGCCTACGCCAGAGGGGAAAAAGGTGGTGGACTTGCTGGCAGGGCGCGACGGCTCCCTTGTGCAGGTGGAGCACGGCTATATTGAGACGCACAATACACATGGCACCGGCTGCACCCTCTCTTCCGCCATTGCCGCCTTCCTCGCCCTCGGCCAACCGCTGCCCATGGCCGTCAACCAAGCCTGCGCCTATGTCCACAAGGCCCTGCTGGCCGGAAAGGACTTCCGCACCGGCAAGGGGCATGGCCCCCTCAACCATGCTTTTGCGCCTGCCACACTGAAACCTAAACCGGTCTAGGTGTTGTTTTTGGGGGCATCCGCGGGTTTGTCTGCCGTTTTGTCTGCACCGACAAGGCCTTTGGCAGCGGTCTGCGCCTCGGCGGCAAGCTTGTTAAAACCTTTGACGACGACGAAAATACAAAAGGCGATGATAAAAAACTCAACGGTGGTATTCAAAAAAACCCCCACATTCAGCGTGGGCGCATTCGCGGCTTTGGCCGCTTCCAAGTTGGCATAGTCTTGGCCGTTGAGCGCAATAAACCAACCCTTGAAGTCAATTTCGCCCAGCAAAAGCCCGATGGGCGGCATGATGATGTCGTTCACCAGAGAGTTGACGATTTTTGTAAAAGCAGCACCCACGACAATACCTACGGCCATTTCAATGGCATTGCCGCGAGCAATGAACGTTCGAAATTCTTTGAGCATATGGAGACTTTCCGACAAAATAGGTTAGACCGGTTTCACTTGGGCGGGCCAAGGCCCGCCGGTACTTCACTCCATGAATATGTTGAGAAAATATGCTTTTTCAACATATTCCCTCCGTTCCGTTTTGACATGAAGAGGCGAGCAAAGCTCCCGTGGAGCTTGATGACGGAAAAGGGGAGGCAGGGAGCTTTCTCCTCACAAAAGCCTCGTCCGCATTAACCTCATGTCAAATTGAAACCGGTCTTGCAGCCGGTTTGAGGGGCCAGCTAACTCGGCTGGCGCAGCACATATTGCAAAATGCCGCCGTGGACATAATAGTCGAGCTCATTGGGGGTATCCACGCGGGCGAGCACCTCGAAGGAGGTTTCCCTACCCGAGGGGTGGCGCGCCTTGAGGCGGACGGTAGCCTGCGGCTTGAGGCTTTGGGCGAGGCCCTCCAGGGAGAAAAACTCCGTGCCGTCCAGGCCCAGGCTTTGGACGTCCTCCCCCGGCCTAAACTCCAGCGGAAGCACCCCCATGCCAATGAGGTTGGAGCGGTGAATGCGCTCAAAACTTTTGGCCACCACCATGCGCACCCCCAACAGAGAGGTGCCCTTCGCCGCCCAGTCCCTGCTGGAGCCTGTGCCATATTCCGCACCCGCGAGAATAACCAGCGGCGTCTTCTCCGCTTTATAGCGCATGGCCACCTCATAAATGCTCGCCTGCTCCCCTGAGGGTAGGTGCACGCTGAGGCCGCCCTCGCTGCCAGGCACCAGCAAGTTTTTGAGGCGAATGTTGGCAAAGGTGCCGCGCAACATAACCTCATGGTTGCCGCGCCTTGCGCCATAGGAGTTGAAGTCCTCCGGGGCGACGCCGTTTTCCAAGAGATATTGAGCGGCGGGGCTGTTTTTCGCAATGTTGCCCGCGGGGGAAATATGGTCCGTGGTGACAGAGTCCCCCAGGAGGGCCAGGGCCCTGGCCTCCACAATGTCCGCCACGGGGGCGGGGGAGGCTGACATATTCTCAAAGAAGGGGGGCTTCCTCACATAGGTGGAGGCCTCCTCCCAAACGAAGGTGTCCCCCTCGGGGACTTGGAGGGACTTCCAGAGGGCATTGCCCTCGAGGGCCTGGGCATAGCGCTTTTGGAAATGCTCCGGCCTCACGGAGGTGGCAATGGCCTCCTCAATTTCCTCGTTGCTGGGCCAAATGTCCTTGAGGAAGACGGGCCTTCCGTCGCGGCTTAGGCCCACGGCCTCCCGGCTCAAATCCACGTTGACGTTGCCATGCAGGGCGAAGGCCACCACCAGCGGCGGCGAGGCGAGGAAGTTGAGCTTCACCTGAGCGTGGATGCGCCCCTCAAAGTTGCGGTTGCCTGAAAGCACAGCGGCGACGTGCAGGTTGCCCTCGGAGATGGCCTGGGAGACGGCCTGAGAGAGGGGCCCGGAGTTGCCAATGCAGGTGGTGCAGCCAAAGCCGGTAACATGGAAGCCCAGGGCTTCCAAATAGGGAAGGAGGCCCGCCTGGCTCAAATAGTCCACGGCCACCTGGGAGCCGGGGGCCAGGGAGGTTTTTACCCAGGGCTTGGTGGCAAGGCCCAGTTGCACAGCTTTTTTGGCAAGCAGGCCCGCGGCGAGGAGGACAGAGGGGTTGGAGGTGTTGGTGCAAGAGGTAATGGCCGCAATAACCACGCTGCCATGTGCCAGCTGGAAGCTTTGCTCGCCCTGCTCCACGCGCACGGAGGTGGGGGCCTGGGCTTTGCACAGTTGCCCAATGGCGGCAGCGGCGGTGGTTTTGAGTTGCGTGAGAGGCACCCTGTCCTGAGGGCGGGAGGGCCCCGCAAGGCAGGGCACAACAGTGCCCAAGTCCAACTCCAGCGTGTCGGAGAAGAGAGGCACATGCTGGGCGCTGGCAAACAGGCCCTGGTGTTTGCAGAAGGCTTCGACGAGTGCCACCTGCGCCTGGCTTCGGCCGGTAAGGCGCAAATAGTCCAACGTCTTTTCGTCCACGGGGAAAAACCCCATGGTAGCGCCATACTCCGGCGCCATATTGGCAATGGTAGCGCGGTCCGTCAGCGCCAGCGCATGCATGCCCGGGCCGAAAAATTCGACAAACTTGCCGACGACGCCTTTTTTGCGAAGCATTTGCGTCAGTGTCAGCACGGCGTCCGTGGCCGTGGCGCCCTCGGGCAGCTTCCCCAAGAGGCGCACCCCCACCACCTCGGGAATGAGCATGGTAATGGGCTGCCCCAGCATGGCGGCCTCGGCCTCAATGCCGCCTACGCCCCAGCCCAAAACCCCCAGGCCGTTTACCATGGTGGTATGCGAGTCGGTGCCAACGAGGGTGTCAGCATAAAGCTGTTGGTGAGGCCCGAGGAAGGCGACTTGAGCGAGGTACTCAAGGTTAACCTGGTGGCAAATGCCCGTGCCCGGGGGGACAGCGCGGAAGTTGTGGAAGGTGTTTTGTCCCCACTTGAGGAAGGCGTAGCGCTCCTGGTTGCGTTGGAACTCGAGGGCAACGTTGTCCTCAAAGGCGCGGGTGGAGCCGAAGGCGTCCACCATGACGGAGTGGTCAATAACCAAGTCCACCGGGTTGAGGGGGTTAATGCGTTGAGGGTTTTTGCCCATGGCCTGCAGGGCCTCGCGCATGGCGGCCAAGTCCACAACACAGGGCACACCGGTGAAGTCCTGAAGCAGCACGCGGGCGGGGGTGAAGGAAATTTCCGTGGGGCTGTTGTTGCCGGGGGCGAAGGCCAGCAAGGCCTCTATATGCTGTTGTTTGACGACGCGCCCATCCTCAAAGCGCAGGAGGTTTTCCAGGAGAATTTTGAGGGAGAAGGGCAAGCGGTGCACTTGGGGAAAGCGCTGGGCAAGCTTAGCGAGGCTGTGGAGAGAAAAGGTTTTGTCGGCAAACGGGAGGCTATGGAGGGTTTGGAAGGCGTTGGGCATGGCCTTCTATTTCTGTCTCGCCTGGAGGTGAAATGCAACGGAAGGGAGAATTATTTGTGCCAAGCATAAGCCCATGAAGTGGAGCTGTTGGGCCCTCTCATGCGTCCAGCGGGTACATGTGGAAATTGAAAACACGCCTAGCGCAACTCTTCAGGCGTTTTAAAAAAACTGTGCCTGTAGAAGGCCAACTCTCCAATGGAGGCCTGCACGTCAGCGAGGGCCGTATGCTGGGTGTCGGCTTTGGAGCGGCCGGCGGCCTGGGGGTACCAGGCGCGCACCAACTCCTTGAGGCTGGAGACGTCTACCATGCGGTAGTGCAGGAGGCGGTCCACGCCCGGCATGTGCTGCGCAATAAAGCTGCGGTCTGTGTGGATGGAGTTGCCCGCCAAAATGCCCTCCCCGGGTGCAAAATGCTCCGCCAACAGGGCCATAACTTCCTTCTCCACGGCCCTTAAGGAGTGCGCTGAGGCGCGCACCCGCTCCAACAGCCCGTTGCGCGTATGCATTTGGCGCACAAAAGGCTCCATGGCTTCCAGCACACTCTCCGGCTGCCAAATGGCCCGCTCCAACTCGGCCAGCGGGTTTAACTCTTTGTCCGTGAGGATGAGGCCTATTTCAATAATGGCGCAGCGCTGGGGGCAAAGCCCCGTCATTTCCAAGTCGCACCAGACAAAACGTGGTTGTTGAGTTTTCATGTGTGTTATTCTCGTCGCATCTTGTCCACCTCAAGTCCAGCCTCAAAAAGCCAAACCCTCTGCGCGGCGCAACTTGCCCAAAAGCTGCAACACGGCCTGGTGGGCCCCCAAGCCGACGCTTTGCTCCAAGGCCTCGCCCAGCTGTTGGCGGAGCAGGCCTTAACGGCTGCCTGGCCCAAACCGGAGGGCAGCACTTGGGTGCCGCTTGCGCAAAAAACGCTGCTGGCATGGCTCTCCTCCGAGGCCGCCCTTGCCCAACTGGAGGGTTGGGTGGAGGACATTTTTAACCGGTGGAATGGGGACAGCCGAAACCTCGAAGCGTTGCTTTCTGAAAACATAAAGCAGTGTTTGCTTTCTTTGAGTGAGAGGCCTTTTTCGCCCAACCCCGCTTTGTTAAAAAGCCTGTTGGGGAGCCCGCCGGTGAGGGAGCTCATCCACAAAGGGCTTGCGCGCGCCCTGGAGGATTTTGCGCGCCGGGCTACCGCCCCCATTGCGCCGGTGGCGCAGGTGGCCCAAGGGGTGGGGCAGTGGGCCAAGTCCGCCGCCCGGGCGGCCCTCTCCAAAGCCGGCGCGCTGGGAGAGGTGGTGGGCGCCGTCTCCAGCGAGGTGGAGCGCCAGGCTGAAAAACGCGCGGCTGAGTTTGTGGAGGCTGCCTTGGAGAAAACCCTGGAGGACTTGGTACACGCCTTAAGCCACCCCTCCCGCGCTGAGCAGACGGCCCAGCTTCGCCGCTCCCTCGTGGAAACCGTCCTCGGTTGGCGCCTTTCCCAATTGGCCAGGGAGTTGGCCAATGCGGACTTGCCTGGCGCCGCCCAAAGCCTCCAAGGCGCCCTCGCCCAGTGGGTGGCCAGCGAGGCCTTCTCCTCCAAGCTTTGCGAGGGCATGGGCCTGTTCCGCAAAGGGGCGGCCTCCTGGAAAGAGGTGTTGGAGCGCCATGGCCTGCTGGAGGCCTGGGTGGAGGCCGCCCAGCAACAAACCCGGCAACAGCTGGAAGCCCTCGTGCAAACCCCCGCCTTCATGGCCTGGCTGGAGTGTTGGGTGGAGGCGGCCCTGCCTGGCTAGTTGTCCCCCCACATTTCAAGCATGCCAAAAATCCTGCCAATCTTATAAATCTTGTTGCAAATCCAGGTTCAGAAACAGTGGGGCAACCTCTCCGGCGTAGAAAGGCGGCTGCTGGTGTTGCAGTTGTCCCGGAAGGCTTTGGGCCACGGGGCTTGGCGGTTTAAGCCCTTGCTGCCGACGCGAATGCCGCGCACTTGGCCTTGCGTGCCCACCACCCACAAGGTGTTGCCCGTCAGCACAGGTTGCGCCTCCGGTGAAATGCGAAAGCCCAACGCAAGCGTCCACAAAAGCTCCATGGTGTCCGCCACAAAGGCCAACACGGTGCCGTCGGTGAGGACAAAATAGGCTTCGGCGGGGCTGTCGCCGAGGGGCTCCCCCAACAGAGGGCTTCCGGCGGAGGGGACTTCCACAATCCTCGGAGGCAGGTTTGTGCCCGGCACCATGGGCAGTACCTCATAGAGGTTGCTCAAGAGGACTCGCCTAACAGCATAGCCCTTGTCCCGGCTGTCTATGGCCAAATAGCCTGAGCTCACCTGCACACCGCCGTCAGCAATGGCCAAGGAAGCAGGGTTGTCTGTGGAATGCCCGGAAGGCGTTTCGGCGGACCATGTATAATTCTCCGCGTCATAATGCCACTCGCCCACTTGCCACAAGCCATAGGCCCCCACCACAGTGCCGCTGGTGTGTTGGGCTGTGGATGTTCGAAAAAGGCCGGGCACCTCTTCTGAGCTAGAGCAGCCGGCCCACCAGTAAACCTCAGGCCTATAGGCCACCAGGTGGCTTTCCTGCGCAAGCATGCTGTTGGCGGGCGCCACCAGGTAATTAGAGATAAAAGGCCACGGGGGAATCAACAAAGAAAGGCCCTTGTCAAATGTCGCGTCGGCATGGGTTCCGTTGTGTCCTTGGATGCAGTCTACATTCGCATAGGGGTGTATAAAGCCTCGCGCATTCACCCAGCTCAGGCGCGGCGTGTCTCTTCCCTCCGGCCCGCCACCTCCCAGTGCAATGCCAATGCTCGTCTCATCAAAGGCCACCATGGGGCCTCGCACAGCCCCTACATGCACGCGCGTGCTCAACTCACACAGGGCGGGGTTGAAAAAATAAAGCGAGTTGTTGGGCTGCGTCGCGCCCAAGCCCAGGCTGGTGCCAAACACAATGCGCCCATGGGAAACCACCAAAGGCTGTGTCACCGCATCTTCCCAAAGCCCTTCCATTTGGGCGCTGCAGTGCAAGCGCGCAATGCTGCCTTGCACCCGGGCCGCAGCGTGGTTGCCTGCCTTGTCCCAGGCTTGGGCGTGCATGTCAAAACGCACCGCACTTAAGTCCACGTCCGCCAGGGAGGACAGGCTTGTGGAATGGCAGGACAAGAGGCTACCTTCCTCCTGCTTTTCGGTTTCTTCCTTCCACGTCAACTCCAGCACGCTGTCTCTCAAAATGGCCCGAGGGGTGCCCGCTTGCACGCGCATAACGCCGCTTTGCACGTCCTGGGCCCGCGCACACACCTGCACGGTGGACGGCAAAAGCACGTTGGCCTGCACCTCCAGCTGCGGCGCTTGTAAGTCCACTCTATAAACGAGGGTGTGCTGGGCGCTCTCTCCCAGCTTCAGCTTCACTTCCACCGTGTCTGCTTCAGGCTCGGCAAGCGCCCAGCCGGCCTCAAAAACACATGTCCACCCCTCGCCCTCCTCGCCCTCGGGAGTGCAGGCGGCGGGCACCCCCTCGGGGCCTGCAGAGGCCTCCAGGGCTTCGCCCGGGCCTAGGCCTGTTACCTGGGCTTGTGCCCTGGCTTCCCCGGGGCCTACCCAACCCGCATGGGGGTTGTCTCCCTTGTTGCCTTCGCGCAAGGGTGTTATTTCCTCGCCTTGCGCAGGCAACCACAGCTTCCACGCCTTCACCGTTGGCTTGGGGGGGGCCACCACCCTCCTCTCAACGCATATGCCTCGCGTGCCGGCTTTGGCGCCCTCCCCCGCATGGCAAAAGGCCCCCGGAGGACAGGAGGCCTCTCTCCCCAGCGTGCAGGTGCCGGCCTTGTCACAGCTAAACAGCATAAACGCCAGGGCAAGGCCAAAGCTGAGTTGGTGTGCTTTCATGTGTTTCTCCCTGGGCTTTTAGCCCGCTTCCGGCTCTCCTTGCTTCTGCCTCTTCGCACCTGGCAGCCCACAAGCCTACATAAAATAGCAGACAGCGGGGCTATGGCAAGCGCGGCAGGTGGTTTCAGCCGCAGCGCACCACCCAAATGCAGGCGGCCAGCTTCTCGTCAAAGGCCAGGCGCGCGCGGCCCACCTTGCAGACAAAGCAGGGGCGGCGGCGCTCCACCTCCAGCTGTATGCCCGGCAATATGCCCAAAGTTAACAGCTTGCGCAGGCTGCCCTCATCAGCCTCCAGGGAGACGACGCGCAGGCTTTGCCCCGGAAGGTGGCGCGTAAGGGAAGTGGCCAGGGGAGCGGTGGCGGCGGCAGGGGCGGCACCGGCCCCCGGCGCAAACACAGCGTAGCTGCAGCGCGGGCAGGTGAGAGGGCAGTGTTTGCCTGGGCCACAGCCCCCGCAGGGGGCGCATACGCCCTGGGCCTCCTCCGGGGAGAAGTGGGCCCCGCAAAAAGGGCACGCCACCTCCAGGCCAGCCTTCACAATGGCACCCCCGTCCACGCCAAAAGGTTGCTTGTTAACGCCCCGGCCCCCAGGGCTACCGCGGCTACAAAAAAGCCTACCCCGAGGGCTGTGGGCCAACCCCTCTCCCGCTTCATCATCAAAAACTGCGCAATGCACGGGAGGAAAAGCGTCAGCGTTATGCAGGCAACAAGCGTTTGGGTGGCACTTAGGCTGTCAGCCATGGCATGAAGGCCCGCCGCGCCAAAGTCCCTGCGGAAGAAGCCAAACAAAAACACCTCGGCGGCCTGGGCAGGAAGCCCCAGGGCCTTGGCCACGGGGGCCATGGCGGAAATGAGGAAGCCAAACAAGCCTGAAAGGCGCCCCACCCAAATGAGGAAGCTGGCCAGGAGGAAAATGGGGAGCACCTCCCAAAAATACCAACGCAGGCGCGCGGCGGTTTTTTTGAGGACGTTTTTGAGCAAAGGAAGGCGCATGGGGGGCACTTCCATATAAAAGGAGGCCGCCTCCCCCGGCAGAAGGCGCGAAAGCAGGGCGCCGGTGAGGACAAAAAAGAAGACAACCACCCCCAGCCACAACAGGAAGGCCGCAGGGAAGGCGAAGGCGCCGCCCTCGGGCACCAGCAGGCTGGCAATAACGCCGTACTGTGCGGAGCAAGGCACCGCCAGCGCCAGCAACACAATGGTTATAAGCCGCTCCCGCTGCGTCTCCTGTATGCGCGTCACCAACGTGGCCATGGTGCCGCAACCCACCCCCAGCACCAGCGGAATAATGGCGCGGCCATTGAGGCCCAACCATTTGAAGGCGCGGTCCGCCAGCAAAGCAAGCCGGGGGAAATAGCCGCTGTCCTCAAGCAAAGAGAAGAAGAAGAAGAAGGAGGCCACAATGGGCAAAATAACCGCCAGGGCATATTTGAGGCCCAGGCTGACAAGGCCATACTCCCCGCCCAACAACTCTCTGGCCCAATAGGCCAAGCCTCCCTCTTCTCCGGGCAGCAGGTGCGAAAGCAAGGCCTGGAAGGGCGGCAGCAAAAGCTGGCCAAACACCGTCCCCTCCAAAAAGTCCACCAGCACGCCTGCGCCGAAGACGCCGACAAACTGATAGAGCCCCAAATAGAGGGCCAGCAATAAAAGCGGAATGCCGGTGGCGGGGGCCATGGCCAGGCGGCTTAGGGCCTCCCAAAAGCCGCTGCGGGTTTTGGGCAGGGGGCGGACACAGGCCTCAGCGAGGGCATGGGCGGCCTCATGGCGCGCGCTGGCAATGTGCAAAAGCGCCGCTTTGGTGTCCATGTGCAAGCGGGCTTCCTCCAGGGGCGCCTTGAGGGCGGCGGCAAGGGAAGGGGCTTCCTTCTGCAGGCGGCCCAGCAAGGGGGCGTCTCCTTGCAAAAGCAGCAAGGCAACAGCGCGGCTTTGGGGGCCAAAGGCGGGCCCAAGGAGAGGGCACAGGAGGGCCAGGGCCTCTTCCACCGCCTCGGGGTAGCCCAGGGCAAAGCCCCTCTCTTGTGTTGTGGCCTGCGGCTTTTGGGCCTGCTCCGCCAGGGTTTTGGCCAGGGCGGAAAGGCCCTCCTCCTGCGTAGCAATGGTGCTGAGCACCGGAATGCCCAGCTGCCTGGAGAGGGCCTGGGTGTCCACCTCAAGGCCCTCGGCCAGGGCCTCGTCATAGAGGTTGAGGGCCAGCACCATGGGCTTTTGCAACTCCAGCAGTTGCAACGTTAGCGGCAGGGCGCGGTGCAGGTTTTTGGCCTCCACCACGTGCAACAGCAGGGCCTCGGCCTCGCCCAGCAACATATGCTGGGTGACGCGCTCCTCCTGAGTTAGCGGACACAGCGCGTATATGCCGGGGGTGTCAACAATGTTTTGAAAGCAAGCCAGGGGGCTTTGCGGGGCGGCTTTGCCTTGCATTAACTCAACGGTGGTGCCCGGGTAGTTGGAGACGAGGGCATAGCGCCCCGTAAAAGCGTTAAACAGGACGCTTTTGCCGACATTGGGGTTGCCGACAATGAAGAGGTTTTTATGGCCCCCCGAGGTGGCGGCCTCTCCCCCGGGCATGCAGGAGGTGGACAAAGTTTCCACGGAGGAAAGGGGAGGCGAAGGCGGCACTTCACGGGGCATATTGAGAATGATTAGCAATATTATTCTTTTGGGAGGGAGTCAATTTAAACCAAGACTTGAACCAGGATTCGCAACAAGATTTGAAAGATTTACAAGATTTTTGGCAGTGCTTGACAGGGTGGCACTGCCTAAAAATCCTGCCAATCTTGTAAATCTTGCTGCGAATCCTGGTTCAAGTCTTGGTTCAACCCCTAGTTCAAAACCCTGTAACATTCTCCGGGGACCAACGACTATATGACTATGTAGCTTCAAGTCATTCAAGCTACTCAAGTGTCGTTTTTAAGTAACAACAGGGAGGCAGCAATGGCAAACAACGCAGTTGATGGCACAGGGCACAGGGCACAGGGCACAGGGCACAGGGCACAGGGCACAGGGCACAGGGCACAAACATACTTTAGAATATTATAGCCCAAAGCGATTTAAAAGACTAGGGAAATTTCAATTTGTTTCATTATCCATTCTGCTTGCGTTGCTTTGGGCGGGGTGTGAGTGGGACGAAGACGAGCCAGAGAACGGTCCGAGCAACGGTCCAGGCTATGGTTCTGGCAATGGTTCGGGCAACGGCCCGGGTGAAACCATCCTCGGCAACCTGGCGAACTTCACAGCCTTTTCCTTCGCCGGCATGGAAGGCGCTGCCACCCTTCATGAGGCGACTGCCACCATCACCGCCAGAGCTTCCTCGGCAACCCATGTGGCAAACATCATCCCCACCTTCACCGTGTCAAAAGGCGCCAAGGTAACGGTGGACGGAATGCCTCAACAGAGCGGCATCACATCCAACAATTTCACAAGTCCTGTAACATACACCGTCGTTTCTGAAGACAACCGGACCACGAAACTCTGGACGGTCACCATCTCCCTTCGCAAAGCCGGCGAGGTGACGGAGCTCACCTCAGCGATGATAAACGCCCAGGCCCAGGTGACACTCTCCCCCGGCATCTATCAGGTAAAAAACGACTTGACCCTCAACAACGGCAACACCCTCACCCTCTTGCCGGGTGTTGAAATCCGCTTTGACAAGGGCAGGAGATTGACAACACAAGTCAACGCCAGAATGGTGGCCAAGGGCACGCAGGAACAGCCCATCGTCTTCACCAGCAGCCTGCACATTCCTCAAGCGGGCGACTGGTATGGCCTCTATCTGAATGGCACCCATAATGAGTTTGATGGGTGCGTGTTTGAATATGGCGCTGGGCAGTCGAATTATTATGGCATGTTGCACCTCCACGGTGGTGCGGCAAGCTTCACCAACAGCGTCTTCCGCCATTCCAAATATTCGGCCATCTATTTAAACCAAAGCAACAGCCGCTTGGACACATTCGAAAACAACACCCTGCACGACTGCGGCGAAAATGAAGCCGGTGCCTATCCTATTTTGGTGAACAGCAACCTGTCGAGTTTGGGGGATATGGGTGAAAACGTCATTGCCACAGCCAAAGGGATCGGCGTGAGCGGTGAAACCGTCAGCCGAAATGTCACCCTCAAAGCCTTTGTGCCCTATCTGTTTTATGGCGATGTGACGGTTGACAACAACGCAACCCTCACCATTGAGCCTGGAGCCGTTTTGAAGTTTGGCGCCAACAGAAAGCTTGCATTCAATGCAGGCGCAAAAGTCATCGCCCGAGGCACCGCACAGGCCCCCATCCTCTTCACCAGCAACCGGCAAATCCCCTCACCAGGTGACTGGTATGGCATTTACATCAACAACAGCAATGGCAGCCTTTTTGAACATTGCATCTTCGAGTATGGCGCTGGGCAGCCGGGGGGTTATGGCATGTTATACCTCAACAACAGCAAGGCGAGCTTTGCGAACTGCACTTTTCGACATGCACGATATAGCGGCATCCTTTTGCGTCAGGACAACAGCGGTTTCACGGCATTCGACAACAACAAGCTCAGCAATTGCGGCGAAAATGAAGCCGGTGCCTATCCGATAAGAGCTGCCAGCAGCATCATGACGCTTTCCGGCATGGGCGCGAACAATGAAATTGACAGTGCAAAAGGGATTGGCATTGTCGGCAGCACCGTGAATGCCGACCTGACATTGAGAAAATACCTCTATACCATTGCTGGCGACATAACAGTCAGCCAGACAGGCGTCGGAGGTGCCACGCTGACGGTTGTGCCGGGCGCGGAGTTGATGTTTGCTCAAAACACGCGCCTAAGGATTGGCGCAGGCGGCAGGTTGCTTGCTCAAGGCACACCCGCAGAGAACATTGTCTTCACCGGCTCAACTCAGGACAGAGGCTGGTGGCATGGCATTGTGTTCGACAGCGGCAATGCTTTGAGCGGGAGCATCCTTAACCGTTGCCGCATTTCCTATGGCGGAGCTGGCACCAGCACATTGACGAACGGCAACATCACCAGCAATGGCCTCGCTTCGGGGGTGTTGACTGTCCGGAATTCTGTGCTGAGCCACAGCCGTGCGTGGGGCATTTATGTGGCCAACGGCTCCCATGCAACCCTGGAGAACAATACTTATTCAAACAATGGCCAGGCCAACGCCAGCAACGTGGGCTATGGTGCGCCAGGCGCCAACCATGTCATTGGGAATTATTGAGCTTGACGCATAGGCAACAGCGTGGATTGGAGGAGAGAGCCCCCGACTCCCTTTGCAACAACGCAACAAATTGCTAGGGTGCGCCCACCATGAAACCTGACTCTACGCGGTGCCTCCTGGACGCTCAGCACCTCCCCAAAACCTGGTATGAAATACGCGCGGACTTGCCTGCCCCGGCACCCAGCCTCCTCCACCCGGGTACGCTTCAGCCCCTGGGGGTGGACGCCCTCTCCCAGGTTTTCTCCCCCAGCCTCGCCCAGCAAGAGGTGTCCACCGAGAGGGAGGTTGAAATTCCGGAGCCTGTCCGCAAACTCTATGCCATGTGGCGGCCTACGCCCCTGGTGCGCGCACGCCGCCTGGAGGCCGCACTGGACACCCCTGCCCGCATTTATTTTAAGGCCGAAAGCGCCAGCCCCACCGGCAGCCACAAAACCAACTCGGGCCTTGCCCAAGCCTTCTATGCCAAACAGGACGGCTTGCGGCGCATAACCACGGAAACCGGCGGTGGGCAGTGGGGCGCCTCTCTGGCCTATGGCGGCGCGCAATTTGGTGTGGACGTGGACATTTTTATGGTGCGCGTCTCCTACCAACAAAAGCCCTACCGCCGTGGCCAAATGGAAGTGTACGGCGCGCGCTGCGTCCCCTCTCCCTCCCAAACCACCGAGGCGGGAAGGGCCATTTTGGCGCAAAACCCCGACCACCCTGGCAGCCTGGGCGTGGCCGTCTCCGAGGCCCTCGAGTTGGCGGCCCAAGGCGACAAAACGCGCTATTGCCTGGGCTCCGTGCTCAACTATGTCATTTTGCACCAAACGGTTATTGGCCAGGAGGCCATGGCACAAATGGAAATGCTGGGGGAGTGGCCGGACATTGTCATCGGCTGCGCGGGCGGAGGCTCCAATTTTTCGGGCCTGGCTTTCCCGTTTATGGGGAAGGCCCTCAGGGAGAAGCTGGGGACGCGCTTTGTGGCGACGGAGCCTTTGGCTTGCCCCAGTTTGACGCGCGGCACCTACGCCTATGACTTTGGGGATGTGGCGGGTATGACGCCACTGCTCAAAATGCATACGCTGGGCTCCACCTTTACGCCGCCGAGTTTCCACGCAGGTGGCCTGCGCTACCACGGCATGGCCCCCCTCGTCAGCCATGTGTATGCGCTGGGCCTCATGGAGGCCGTCGCGGTGTCACAAATTCCCTCCCTCGAGGCCGGCATTTTGTTTGCGCGTACCGAGGGCATTGTCCCCGCCCCCGAGTCCTGCCACGCCATCCGCACCGCCATTGACGAGGCCCTTATATGCAAGCGCGAGGGCAAGGCCAAAACCCTCCTCTTCAACCTCTCGGGCCATGGCCATTTTGACATGCAAGTGTACATGGACTTTTTGGCGGGCAAACTGCAGGACGAGCTTTTGGATGAGGCTCAGCTGAAAAAAGCCATGGAGCGTTTGCCTGCTACCTAAAACCGCTTTTAAGGCTTCCCCTTCACCGCTTTGGAGAGGGCTTTGTGCACCGCCTCGAGGGCTTTTCGTGCCTCCAGCAACTCTTTGCGCTCTTGCTTGAGTTCTTCCACTTGAGAGGCCAAGGAAGCCCTGTCCTGCGCCAGCAACTGGTGCGCAACCGTCAGCTGCTCCGCCTGCATGCGCAGGGCTTCCAACTCGCCGGCCAACGCCTCTTCCTCCTCGAGGCTGGTACGCAGGGCCTCCTCGCGTTTTTGCAACTCCTCCGCCTGCTGCGCGCAGCGCTCCTTGAGGGCACCCAACTCTGCCCGCGTCTGTTGCAACACCACCAACGTCTCGTCGCGCTCCGTCTCAATGGCGAGCATTTCCTCTTCCAACTCACCCATGAGTTTGAGGCGCTCTTTCATGTCGGTTGAAACTTGCTCCATTTCCTCCATGCGCATACGCGAGGTTTCCACCGCCTCCTCCGCGCGCCTTTGTGCCGCCTCCAGGTTTTGAGTCAGCTGCAGGTTTTCCTCGCGCAGTTGAGCAATTTCCAGCTGCAGCTGCGCAATGCGCTCAACGGCCAACTCGCCTGCTTGCAAGGCCGAAGGAGGCAACGGGAGAAACCCGGGGGCTTCGCGCGCCGCTTTCAGGCGCTCCTTAAGGCGCGCGCGCCGCTCTGCCAGCGCTTGCTGGGGCGCCACGGAGGGCGCCACGGGGGTTGGCTCTGGTGCTGCCAAAGCGGTAGCAGGAGGCGGAGGCACCCAGGGCGTGGAGGCCGCACTGCCTTCGCCAATGGCCTTCTTCAGTGCTTGAGCGGCCGTCAAAGGTGCTTCTTCGCGTTGTGCGGCTTTGCTTTTAACGGCGGCGGCCAGGCTTGCAAGGGCCTCGTGCTCAGGCGGTTTGGCCTCCGGCGCCAGCTTGGCCTCGGGTGTTTCTGGTGCCAGGGCTTGGGGCGCTTCCCCTTCCGGAGCGAGGTCGGCTTGGGTTTGCCATTTCAGCCTGGGCTTGAGGCGCGGAACATTCTGGTCAAAGGATTTTTTCACTTTCTTCTCTCGGCGGCAGGGGGTTTGGAGGACAACCCTTGGGTCAGTGTTGTAATAATAAAATGAAGGAGTGTTTGAATGTCTTGTGCACCTTTGCTCTCGCGGTCCGAGAGGAAAATGGGGCGGCCTTCGCTGGAAGCTTGGGCAAACTTGGTGCATTGGCGGATGACGTGCGGCATTAAATAGTCCGCATAGTGGCGCTTTAAAGCGTCGAGGGCCTCTTTGGCCAGTTTGAAGGTTTGGTTGAAGGCGTTGACGATGATAAAAATATGCTCCAGCATATGCCCCAAGTCCTCCTCCAGGTTTTGCAAGGTTTCAAACAACAAGCGCAGCCCATGGAAGGACAAAAAATCCGCCAGCACAGGAACAAACAAGTCCGTAGAAGCAATGAGTGCGTTGAGGTTTAACAAACCAAACGAAGGGGGCGCATCAAACACAATAAAGTCATAGCAAGGTTCCAACTCTTTGACGGCGGACTTGAGTTTAAATTCGCGGCCTGCCATGGGCATGAGGACCAAATCCACGGTGCTCATATTGAGGTTGGAGGGCACAAATTCCAAGTTGGGCAGCACCGTTTTTTGGACAATGGAAGTCAGGTTGGTTTTTTTCTGAAAAACATCCAACAAGGTTTGGGGAAAGTCCTCGCCCTCGAAACCCAGGCATTTGGTGGCATGCCCCTGGGAGTCCAAGTCCACCAAAAGCACGCGGTAACCCATTTCGGCCAGACGCCACGCATAGGCGGTGGACAGAGAGGTTTTTCCGGTGCCCCCTTTGAAGTTGAGGAAGAGTTGTTTTCGTCTGCCGACAGCCGGTGGGTAGAGCCCAAGTTTGGCACGCAAATCCCAAATTTCTGCGGGAGACCACTCAAGCTGTTGGCCATGCGCCAACAACGTGGCTGGCGCCAAACCAAGTATGGCGGAAGCAGTCTTCAAATTATAGCGCAGCGTCTCCATAGGGCTTTCGTGGTTAGGCAACAGGGGTTAGGCCATAAAATATTTGTGTCCTCGTCGGACAACGCTTCCTTGCCGCTCAAGCTCCCCAAGCAAAGCAGCGAGGTTTTGTGCAGACGCTCCCGTCAACAACATCAACTCCTCCTGTGTCTTCCCACGCAGACTTGCCCTGAGTGCGCCAAACAACTCCGAAGCCAACGCTTCGCAAAAAAGCGGGGCCTCGTTGGTGGCCTCCTGCGGTTGCTTAGCCAGCTGTTGTACAGGCAGCTCCAACGTCAACGTTGCCGTCCGGGTTTGGGGTTGAGGTTGAAGGCATGCCAAGGCTGGCACGGGAGAAAACGCGGGCGAAGAAGACACAGGCTTGGAAGCAAGGCCCGAGGGAGGGTGCTTGAGGCGACGTAAGGCGCGTCGACGCTCTGCTTGCTCCAGCGAGGGCAAAAAACTCCAGTCCGCCTTGGAGGAGGTGTTGAGTGCTTTGGCAGCAGCGGTACGCACTTTGAGGCTTTCGTCCTGGAGGGCGCGCAGCAGCTTGGGCTTGGCGGCCTCCTGTTGGGAAATGGAGAGGACATAGGTTGCAACAGCGCGCACCTCCGGGTTTTCGTCCTCAAAAGCGATGCTGCCCAAACGCAGCGTTTCTTCCGGGGACAGCCCCATAAGCCACAAGGTTGCTCGACGGCGGACGCTGGCGTCCGCGTCTTCCAAGGCGGCCAAAAGTTGTGGTGTGGCTGCGTGCGCGTCCATACGCATAAGCGCCTTTATAGCAGCAAGGCGCAACTTCGGGTGAGGTGAGTTTGCATGAGGTGCCACCAGAGGAATGCCCTCCGTTTTCGCAAAAGCAGAAAACGCGTCTATGAGAGCAGCCAGCACTTCCACGTCCGTCTCCGTATGAATGGCTTGCCCAAGCGCAGGTGCAGCAGAAGCCCTCCCCAGCGCCTTCAGGCGAAGGGCCGTCCTCAAGCGGACTTGAGTGTCCGAAGAGGACAACTCTTGGAGCCCCATTTCCAAAACAGTGTCCGCGAGGGGTTTTTCACTGGCCTGCAATGTTTTTTGCTCCTGAGGGCTAATGCCCAGGCGCCCCTGCTCGGCGAAGGAGGCACCAAACGCTTCCGTAGACTGAGGGACAAGCGCAGAAGGAGAGGCCAGTTTGGGCATAAGGCCTGCCGCCTGAGGGTGGTTTTGAATGCTCAGCAACTCGCCGCGCAGCAGTGCAATAAAGTGGGCCAAGTCAAAGGTGGCAGCTTCTCCAGGGTTTTGGATTTGCGCGGCCTCCAGAATTTTCCCCACCCACTCTGTGCGCTCCCTTCGAAGGGTTTCCATTTTTTCAAGGGTTTCGTCTCTTTCTGTCTGCACATGCCGCAGGCGAAGCTCCGTTTCGGCAAGCTTCTTTGACAACTCAACCTCGCGTTTTTTGGCGGCTTCAAGCTGTTGGCGCAGGGTTTCTGCGTTGGCGGTTGCTCGCTTGGAGTCAGCCAGGAGTTGCTCCTGGCGTGCTTCAAAATAGACAATTTTTTCTAGGGCACTCTGGAGAAGAAGCTCTGGTTTTTCATATGTAGGCATTGCATTGTCCAAAACCAAGGAAAGTTTCCGTTAACCTCGCTAACTTCTTTTGCAAACGCAATGAAAACATTGCCTTAAATGCAGAAGTCGTGGAAAAAAAGAAAAGAGCCGGCTAGAGTCTTCGTGGTTGAAGTTTTGCTTGCAACCGTGGATATGCGAGAATGCGTCAAAATTTATAATATAGGTTGTTGAGAATCCAACAGCCTTCTTTATTGTTTCTGAGAGGAGTGGGCGCCGAGGAGTTTTCAAATTTTTGAGTGAGAGGCGTTTGGCTTCTTTCCACAACGTTTCAAAATTGCTGGGAGAAATAAGTTCATGTTAGATTCCATTACACCTGTGGAAATTGCGCCCGGGACTTTTTGGGTGGGCAAACGCGACCCCAAAAGCATTTTTCACGCCAACCCCTATTTGCGTGTCTTCGAGTCGCGTCACCCTCAAACGCGCCAGCGCATGCAGTTTAACTTGCTGATAGACCCTGGCTCCTCCACGGACTTTGCAGTTATTAGCAGCAAGACAGCCAGCCTCATTGGCAGCCTCGAGCGCGTTTCGGCCCTCTTCATCAACCACCAGGACCCGGACGTATGCTCCTCGGCGCCGCTGCTGATGGCGCGCTACTCTCCGAAGGCCGCCATTTTGACTTCAGAGGACACCTTCCGCCTCATCATCCACATGGGGTTGCCAAGAGAGCGTTTCTTGTCCTTGGACCGTTTCGCGCAGGGGATTACGCTGCCGACGGGACACCAAATTCTCCCTGTCCCGAGCCCCTTTTGCCACTTCAAGGGAGCCGTCATGCTGTATGACTTGGAGACGCGGGTGTTGTTTTCCGGCGACTTCCTAGGAGGCCTGACACCGGAGGGTGTGCAGGGCATTGAGGCGGATGCTTCTGACTGGGCCGGCATTCGCGCTTTCCACCAAATGTATATGCCGACGCGCATTGCTTTGGCGCGCACGGTGGAAACCATCCGTCGCCTAAGCCCGGCGCCAGAAATTATTGCGCCGCAACACGGACGCATTTTGCGTGGCGAGTTGATTGATGAGTTTTTGGAGCGCCTGGCGAATTTGCCGGTGGGTTTGGATTTGATTGAGGAGTCGCAAGAGCCTTTGGCGGCGTGGAACCATGTGTTGATGCGCATTTTGAGTGCGGCGAGAGATTTGCTGGGCCCGGAAGTGGATGTGCGCTTGAGTGAAGACCCCTCGCTGTCTGAAACCCTCAGCTTTACAGACAAGGGCGCCGTCATTAACGCGCGTGGCCGTTGGACGGTGGAGAAGATTTTGGAAATTCTCACGGTGAATGAGCCGGCTTCCATTGCGAACATTCTGAAGACAGAAGCGGTGGCCGCTGCAGACCAGATGCAGCTTCCAACGCCGCACATTGTCCTTGAGGAGCAGTCGGCGCAGGCAACCATTCCTGTCTCTTAGGAAGCAGAGCAGACAATGCCTTTGTCGAGGTGAGCTCATTTCTGGAACAGCTTGTGGAGGGTTTGGATTTGATGGACGAGCCGGAAGATTCCGATGGCGTTTTTTATTCTGATGAATATCGAACGGTGCGCGCGGCTTTGCCTGTGGAGCGTGTTGGCGCACCGGAGATTGATGCGCGTGCTCGGCAAAAACGAATAAAAGCGTTTGAGCGTGCCATCCACGAGCAAAACAAAAACCCTCAGAAGGCTTTGTTTGCTCAGGTGTTGGAGGACAAACAAAAGCCGCCGTCGCCTTGAAGCCTTGACGCCTGGCAGGTGGGCGGCCCAGCAACGCTCACCTGCAGGTGAAGAGGTTTTCATTTGCAAAGGTTCCGCCCCCGTGTTTCCCATTTTGCGCGCCACCCTCGAAGACAGTGAAGACATTTTGGCTTTGCAAAAGCTCGCCTTTGCCTCCGAAGCAAAACTCTATGGCGAAGAGAATGTACAGCCGCTTTGGCAAACGCTTGCGTCCATGCAGGAGGACATTCTCAACCAGGTGGTGCTCAAAGCCATGCACAGCACGCGCATTGTGGGCTCCATCCGCGCCAAACTCAGCGGCGAAACATGCGAAGTTGGAAAGCTGGTGACACACCCCGAGTTTCAACGCCGCGGCATTGGCACAGCCCTTTTGCGCGCCATTGAAACCTACTTCCCTGAAGTCACCTGTTTTGAGCTTTTCACAGGCACCCAAAGCGCCTCCAACATTCGCCTCTATGAGCGCTTGGGCTACCAGCTTGCCTTCGTGCGTCCATTCTCCCCTGGCCTCAGCTTCGCCTATATGCGCAAGCCTCAGCCGAGCACATAGGTTGCTTGCTGGCGTATGGGTTGTGGGCGGCGCTATTTTTTGGCAGCCTTGGGCTTTTTGCCTTCTTTTTTGGGAGTGTCGCCAAAGAGGGTTTTCATGTCCACGGCGGCTTCTTTCTTTTTCTCCAAAAGCGCGTTGACGGCTTTGAGCATTTTGCTGCGCTGGCGGGCGGTGAGGGCCTGCTCATTGAGGGCCAAAGCCACGGTGGCGGCAGACAGCCCTCGGCCGCTGCGGGGTTTGGCAATGTTCAGCTCAGCATAGGGCTTGGAGGCCGTCTCTTTTCCTTTGCGCTTGGCAACCCGTTGCGCAAGGAGTTTTCTGTCCTGAGGCTGCGGTGCCTCCAGCTTTTGGGAAGTGGCGACGATAGAATCAGGAACAATTCCTTTGGAATGAATAAAGTCTTTGAGTGTACCCATGGGACTCCTTGAATAAAACGAATGAACCCCCAAAAGAAAGGGCTATTTGACAGGTTTTTTCACTTCTTAGTTGCTTGCTTGGGCAACAAGAGATAAAAGGCCGGTTCCTTGCTTTTGGAAAAGCCGCCTTTTGAAAAATTGCGTCTCAAAAAGCAAGCTTTCTTGTTGAAAAATGAGCAGCGCGTTGGGAAGTTTTAGAAGGTTGTTGAAGAAGGTTAGGGTGTCCTAAGCAGTGTGTCTTAGCAGTCGGTGTCTAAAAAGCCATGGCAAAGAAAAGCAAAATAAACAAAAACAATCTGCGCAAAGAGCTTGTCGCGAAATATGCGGCGCGGCGCCAGGAGCTTAAAAAGCTCATCAAAAACCCAAACACTGAGCCGGAAGCCAGGGCGGAGGCTCAGTTGAAATTGGACAAGCTGCCGAGGGACTCCAGCCCTTCGCGAGTCGTTAACCGCTGTATGATAACGGGGAGGCCGCGAGGCACCTTGCGTTATTTCCAGCTTTCAAGAATCAGCTTTCGAGAGAAGGCGCTCCAAGGGGAGCTTACCGGCGTTACCAAGTCCAGTTGGTAGGCCTTGAGAGGTTGTTATGAGTCGGGTTTGTCAAGTGACAGGCAAGCGTCCTTTGGTTGGCAACAATGTCAGCCATGCGAATAACAAGTCAAAGACGCGCTCCTTGCCCAATCTTCAATATAAGCGCTTTTGGGTGCCCACCCTCAACCAGTGGGTGCGCTTGCGCATTTCAGCCCATGGCCTGCGGATTATTAACCGCCGCGGCATTGATGCCGTAGTTGCACAACTAAAAGCCGACGGCGCACTCTAGACCGCTTCCACTTTGACATGATCTCTTCGTTGGACTCGTTTTTGCTCAGGTCATGCACTGAAGTGCACTCCCATCGCAAAAGCCTCGCCCGCCTCGACCTCATGTCAAATTGAAACCGGTCTGTGAGAAAGCAGAAAAGGTCTAAAGCACCTTAAGTGTGTCCCTAAATGAGGATTTTTGTTTCCTGGTGGTTGAAGGTGAGGATTTCGCGATGGGAGTGCACTCCAGTGCATGACCTGAGCGAAACCGGAGGCTTCAGCCGCCAGGGAACAAAAAGACCATTTAGGGGCCCTCAAACTCAACGGGTTGTCCTAAGGGCTCGCCCACCAGCTGTGCTTCGCGCGCAATCCACCTTCCGCGAAGCAAAGTCCCCACGGGCCAGCCTTGCAGTTGAAGGCCGTCAAAAGCACTCCACCCGCAACGCGTCCGGCTGGCGTTGACGGTTTGCGTCTTCTCCATGTCCACCAGCACCAAGTCCGCGTCATAGCCCACGGCAAGCCTGCCCTTGCGGCGCACACCAAAAACCCGCGCGGGGCCATGGGCCGTCAACTCCACCAGCTGCTCCACTCTCAAATTCCCCTGGGCCACCTGGTGGAGCATGAGGGGAAGGAGCGTGCCCACTCCCGGCATACCCGAAGGGCTTTGAGGGTAGGGTTTGGCCTTCTCCTCCCGCGTATGGGGGGCATGGTCTGAGCCCAAGCAGTCAATGAGGCCCGCATGCAGCGCCTGCCAAAGCGCCTGGGCATGCCGTGCGGCGCGCAGGGGAGGGTTCATTTGGGCGAAGGTACCCAGCCTCTCATAGCATTCCGGGGAGGACAGCAGGAGGTGTTGAGGCGTCACCTCGGCGGTGGCGAAGGCGCGAGCCTTGGCAAGGAGGGCCAATTCCTCTTGCGTGGAAAGGTGCAAAACGTGGACAAGCGCGCCGTTTTTTTGGGCCAGCGCCAGCAGCTTTTGCGTGGACAAAAAAGCGCTGGTTTCGTCTCTCCACAGCGGGTGGGTTTCAGGCTTTCCCTCAAGGGCCAGGGCCTTGCGCTCCGTAAGGCGGCCTTCATCCTCGGAGTGGCAGGCTATGCGCCGCCGGTGAGGCTGAAGGAGGTTGGAAAGCAGGCGCTCGTCGTTAAGCAGCAAGCTGCCGGTGGAGCTGCCCAAAAACAGCTTTATGCCCGCGCAGCCCGGCAGGCGCTCCCACTGGGCCAACAACGGGAGGTTGTCAGCGGTGGCACCCAAATAGAAGGCGTAGTCCACCCGGCAGCGGTTGTGGGCCAGCGAAAGCTTTTGGGCCAGCCGCGCAGGCTCCGTGGTGGGCGGCGAGGTGTTGGGCATTTCAAACACACTGGTAACGCCGCCCAGTGCTGCCTCGGCGCTGCCAGAGGCCATGTCCTCCTTGTGCGTAAGGCCCGGCTCCCTCCAATGCACATGGCTGTCAATAAGGCCAGGGAGGACATACAAACCCCTGGCGTCAAACACTTCAGCGGCGGCAGCTTCAGGCAGCTTCCCGAGGGCCGCTATTTCCCCATGGAGAATGCCGACGTCCACCTCGGCTTTGCCCCAGGGCAAAAGACAAACTCCGTTGCGAATGAGCAGCTCAAAAGACATGGGGCCTCCAGGTATGCTTTCCATTCAACACAAAAACGCTCTAAAACATAGTTTGAAGCCGCAAAAACCCAAAAAATGCTTGCATATGGCCCAGCTTGTCGTTTCGGCTTGCAGAAAAAAACTGCATCCACAACGAAAAGTCCAAGTTTTGGAGCAGGGAATAGTCCAGCCTCAAACCCGTATACCAAGAGGCCATGTCCACCCAATACAGGGCGGACAAGGAGGCCTCCAGGCGAGGTGTCAGCGGGTAGGCGGCTATGGCCAACACATTCCACTCGGAGAAGGAGAGGGCTTTGGGAGAAAGCGGCGCGGCTTGCAGCCCCATAAACCCGCCCGGGGTTTTGCCTATGTTGTTGTACAAAATTTCGGCCTGCAGCCTGAGGGTGCTGGCAAACACATAGTCAGCGCCGAGGGAGAGGGCCACCACCTTGCGGTTGTCAGCCTTGGCGTGGAAGGGGTGGAAATAGGAGAATTCGCTCCGGAGGTTTAGGCCCCTCAAGTCGCTTGTCCAAGCGCCGCCGAGGACGAAGTCGTCCTGGGCCAGGGTGCCTGCAAGGAGTTGGAAGTCCATGTGCTTCCAATTCCAGCGGTGCAGGAGAGCGGCGGTGAGTTTGTTGTGGTGGTTGGCGGCAACGGCCACCTCGGAAGAGGAGGTTTCGTCGTGGAAATAGGTAGCGCGGAGGGCATCCGCCCCGGGGCGCTCCGGGTAGTCCAAGTCCAAGAAGGCATGGGTATTAAAAATGTTGTTGGGGTTCCAGGCGAAGGTGTGTCCCCAGTTAATGCGTTGCCTGCCCGCCTGCAGCTTCCACTGGTTTTTTTCAAAAGTGAGGTTTAACCTGTCGAAGGTGGTGTTGGCCACGGCCCTCCTTCCTTCCACCCAATTCCAAGAGAGGCGCACCCACCCCAAGTCCTGGCGGAGGCTTTGGGGCTCCAGCAACGCTTCGCTGCCTGTAAGGAAGCGGTTGCGCATGCCCACGTCCACGCGCAAAAATTCGGCCATTTGCCAGCCGGCATTCAGCCGGTTGTGCAGCAGCATTTGCCCCCATACGTGGCCGCCTGGCTGTTGGACAAGGAGGGAAGGCATGCCGGTGACATAGCCAGAAAGCTCCTGCGCCCAAAGCGGCGGGCTGCACAGCAACCAACAGAGGAGGAGGCGTTGTGCATTCATGGCTGTTTGTCGCTCACCACCCTCCCGTCTTCCAGGGAAATAACCCTCCTGGCTTTGGCAACAACACGCGGGTCGTGCGTTGAAAAGAGGAAGGTAATGCCTTCGTGTTTGTTGAGCCGCTCCATTATTTCCAGGAGGTTTTCGGCGGACTTGCTGTCCAAGTTGGCCGTGGGCTCATCGGCCAGCACAAACTTGGGCTTGGAGGCAAGGGCGCGCGCTACGGCCACACGTTGTTGCTGGCCGCCGGAAAGTTGCGCGGGGCGGCTGTGCATGCGCTCCCCCAGGCCAACGGCCTCCAACAACTCGGCGGCCCTCTTGTCCATTTCCTTCCGCTTTCTGCCCTGCAACTCCATCACAAAGGCCACATTCTCTTTGGCTGACAGCACCGGAATTAAATTGTATGCCTGGAAGACAAAGCCAATGTGGTGCAGCCTAAAGGCCGTCATTTCTCTCTCTTTCAACGAGGCAATGTCTTTGCCATCCACATACAGGCTTCCGGAAGTGGGCGCATCCAAACCACCTATGAGGTTAAGCAGCGTGGTTTTTCCGGAGCCGGAAGGGCCCACAATGGCGGTAAACTCTCCTTGGGCAACATTCAAACTGACGTTGTTGACGGCGCGCACTTCCTGGGCCGAGTCTTTGAAAATTTTGCACACGTCTTTCATTTCAATAATGGCTTTCATGGGCTTCCCGTGCTCAGTCTTTCCTTAGGGCTTCCAGGGGGTTTAACTTCAACGCCTTCACCGCCGGGTAGAGGGCGGACAGCACCCCTGCCAGCGCTACCCATGCCATAATTTCAATCAGCATCCCCACCTTCAATATGGGGTAAAACATGGAGCCAAATCCAAAATCCTCAAACTGGTCCTCCATAAAAAAGCTTAAGTCTATGCCCGTCTGCAGGGTGGGCAGCAGTGCCGCTACCGCCAAAACAATGCCCACGGCCCCGCCCAGCAATGTCAAAAAAACCGTCTCCAGCATTACCATGCTGAATATTTTTCCTTTGCTCATGCCAATGGCCCCCAGCATGCCCAGCTCCTTTGTCCGCTCCAACACCGCCATCAACATGGTGTTTAAAATGCCAAAGGAAAGCGCCAACAGGAAAATCCCCAAAATAATCATCCCTGAAAACTTGGTGGATGCAAAAAGCAGGGCAATCAACGGGCTCCTCTCAAGCCAGTCTTGCACACTCATGTCGGGGAATATTTCTTTCAGCTGCGCGGCCACAGGGGAGGAGGCCTCTATGTCCGCCAGGAGGAGGGCCGCCTCATGCGCTGCACCGGGTGGCAACCCCGTGGCGTCAAAAACGTCTGCATAGCGGACAAACACCATTACCTCGTCCAGCATGGCATTCGTCGTCTTATAAATGCCGCCTACGCGCAAGGCGAGGCTTTGCATCTCGCCCTGGGCGTCCTGGAAGGTGAAGACGAGTTTGGACTTGAGTTTGGCTTTGAGTTTGTCGGCCATGCGCTGGCTGAGGACGAGGGCGTTTTTTGTAGGGCTGCCAAGGAAGCTCCCTTGGGTTTCGGGAATGCTTTGCCACAGGCTGGACACCTCTTTCTCTTCTTCTTCAAAAACGGCTTTGGCCTGCACCCCCAAGGCGGCGTGCGGCGAGGCCAGCATTCCCGAAAGCCTCAGGCGAAAAGCCACCGCCGTCTGCGCTGGCAGCTGCGCCTCCTTGAGTTTGGCCTCCACCTCCTCCCGGAGGAAATGGGCGCTTATGTCCTCATTGGCCAAAAACCCCGCAGGGTGGATTTGTACATGCGCCGAGTCCTTGGCAATGTCCTCTTTGACGGTGCCCAAAACCCAGCCTTCCAAAGCGGCCAACAAAAAAGTCCCGGAAAACAGCCCTAGGGCAATGGCCCCCAAAATGACGCCGCTGCGGACTTTGTTTCGGCCTAAGTTTTTCCAGGCTATGCTTGCAATTCTCAGCATGGCTTTCAGTTTCCAGAGGTGGTTTTCAATTTCATAATTTTCCTCACCGGGTAAGTCGCCGCCAACACCACCATGACAAAAACGGCCAGCGCCTGCCCGCCAAAGTCGGCCCATTGCACCGACAGGCCCAGGAGGGGCTCCATGCCAACTTCGAGGTACATTTGCGCCAGCGCCCCTGAAATTGGGACGGGGTTTGCAGAAAACCATTGCCCTATCGGCATGCTTACCGCCAGCGCCAACACAACCCCCAGCAGACTCATCCACAGCAACTCAAGCACCACCACGGCCGACAATTTCATGCGGGACATTCCCAGAGAAACCATGACGCCAAACTCGCGCCTGCGCTCGTTGGTCAGCATAATAACCGTCCCCAAAATGCCAAAGCCTACCAAAATGTACATAATGAAGGCCGTCAGCTTGCCAAAGGCTTTGTCCGTTTCTGCCTGCTCCAACAGGCGTCCCATTGTGAAGTGCCAGGAATAGACGTCCAGCTTTTGCAAGTCGACGCTCTGCTCCACCTCGCGCATGGCTTTGTCCAGGCGTTTGTTGTCCTTTATGGAAATGAAAACCCCGCTGTAGCCGTCGGGCATGTCAATAAACCGTTGGGCGGCAGGCAAAGTCATATACACCAAGCCTTTGTCCACCTCGGGGAATACCAGCCTCGCAATGCCACGCACGGGAAACAACCCCACGGCACTGGCCCCCTGGTAGCCCTGCCCAATCATCGCAAGGCTGTCGCCTACGTCCACTTTCAAATATTGGCTCAACCTCTCCCCCAGCAAAATGCCCTCGTCGTCTTCGGACAAATATTCACCCCTTATGAGTTTGGAAGGCAGGGAGGATTTCTGGGCCTCCTTGGAGGGCGAAACCCCCAGGACGGCGACGCCCTTGCTGACGGAGCTGGAGGAAGCCAGGGCGAAGGTTTCCACGCGCGGCGAAACGTTGGTAACTTCCGGGAGGGCCTCCAGTTTCGCCAAGGTGGCTGCATCCATGGACATGAAATGCTCCATGGTTTTGTCTTCCCAATATTCCTTGGCATGTATTTGAAGGTGCCCTGTCTGGGTTTTGAGGGTGTTGTCCGCCATCCTTTGCCAGGCGTCATTTTGAAAACCCAGCAAGAGGACGCAGAAGAAAACCGCAAAAAACACCGAGGCCATGGTAATCAGCGCGCGGCGGCTGTTGCGCCATAGGTTTCGCCAGGCGAGTTTCAACACGCTATTTCACCCGTTGCATGTTTTGCTGTGAGAAGAAGCTGTCCTCGAGGGGCGTGTCAAAGTCGTGCTTTTCCACCACCATGACGGTTTTCTGGTTGGGTTTGTCGGCCGGCACCACTTCCAGGCGTGAAGGCAGGCGGCGGCGGCCGTAGGTTTTCACGTCATAGGCGTTGAGGGTGTTCACCAGCTTGTTGTCCTCGTCATAAAACGCCATCTTCAGGGCTATAAAATCCGCTGTTGAAATCCACATCACCACTTTGCCCCATACAACAGCGGCCTTCTCCTTCGGCGTCAGCACCACCTTGTAGCATTCCACCTCCCTCACCTTCTCTTCCTTCTCCAAATGGTGCGTATAGTCATTCACCGAGGAGGACTCTCTAATGAAGTCGTCGTTGGTGAAGTCACTGCCCATCCAGGACTGCCCCATCATCGACGAGGACATTTTTATCATCCGCTCAATGCTCGGCTGCCAATTCCACAAGTCCTTCCCGCGCTTGAGGAAAGCTTGCCCCTTCTCCCGGGCCGGCGACGTTATCAACGTCAACGTGTATTTCTCGCCCTTCTCCCAGGTTTTGAGGCCTATCTCCCGCGTCCATGTCGGGCGTACCAGCGTCATCCTCGTTTCCGTATAAACATTCTCCCCGCGACGGTTCTCCTCGGAGCGCCTAACTATCTCTGTCGCACTCAGAGTTTGGGTCCCCGCCGCCGGGGCCCCCGTCTGGGCCCACACCGTTGCCGCTCCCAGCATGCATACCAACAACAGGCTTTTTCGTGCGTTCATAATGTTTTTTTATCAGCTCACGGGGGTTTCTTAAAAAAAGGAGCTTGCATTTAAAGGGCTTGGTGGCAAAACTCCGGCGCCAACATACTGTTCGACGACGCTCCTCGCAGGGGCGGGTTATTTGTTAGAAATTTCACGTGTTCGTATTCCACAAGTCGGTATTGCGCAAGTCTGCCTTGCGCACATTTTTAAGAGGGTAGGGAAATGTCTCTTCCAAGCGTTACCATTGATGCCAACGAGGCTGTGGCGTCGGTGGCCCATCGGTTGTCTGAAGTGGTTGCTATTTATCCCATTACGCCTTCCTCTTCCATGGGGGAGCTTTCGGACGAATGGTCCGCCGCCGGACAAAAAAACATTTGGGGACAAACCCCTTCTGTCGCCCAATTCCAGTCCGAGGGCGGCGCCGCCGGGGCCGTCCACGGTGCCCTCCAGGCGGGGGCCCTCACCACCACCTTTACGGCCTCGCAGGGGTTGTTGTTAATGGTGCCCAACCTCTACAAAATTGCCGGGGAGTTAACCCCCTTTTGCATGCATGTGGCGGCGCGCACGGTGGCCACCCATGCCCTCTCCATTTTTGGGGACCACTCGGACGTTATGGCCTGCCGCCAAACCGGCTTTGCCATGCTCTGCTCCAAGTCCGTGCAACAGGCCCAGGACTTTGCCGCCATCGCCCATGCGGCCACCCTCAAGGCCCGCGTGCCTTTCCTCCATTTTTTTGACGGGTTTCGCACCTCCCATGAGGTGTCCAAAATTGCGCCGCTTTCCGACGAGGTGTTGCGGAGGCTTATGCCGGAGGCGGACATTGCGGCCTTTCGCCAGCGTGCCTTGTCGCCGGAGGCGCCTGTGGTGCGCGGCACGGCGCAAAACCCGGACTGCTTTTTCCAGGCGCGCGAGGCCATTAACGGCTTCTATGAGGCCTGCCCGCGCATTGTGCAAGAAACCATGGACGCGTTTGCACAGCTTACAGGGCGGAGCTACCGGCTCTTCCAATATGAGGGCCACCCGGAGGCGGAGCGCGTCATTGTGGTCATGGGCTCCGGGGCGGAGCCCACACACGAAATGGTGGAGTGGCTGCGTGCCCGAGGGGAGCGCGTCGGCGTCCTCAAAGTGTATCTCTATCGGCCCCTGGACGGGAGGGGGCTTTTGGAGGCCCTCCCCAAAACCACCCGCGCCCTCGCCGTGTTGGACCGCACCAAGGAGCCTGGCGCCCTCGGGGAGCCCCTCTGGCAGGACGTCGTCACCGCCTTGGCCGAAAACCCGGACATTCTCCCCCAGCCTCCGCGCGTGGTGGGGGGGCGCTTTGGGCTTTCCTCCAAGGAGTTTACGCCGGCCATGGTGAAGGCGGTGTTTGACGAGCTCAACAAGGACAAGCCCCAAAACCACTTCACCATCGGCATTCACGACGACGTCTCACACCGCTCCCTGGCTTTTGACGAGGCCCTGGACATTGAGCCTGAAGAAGTGAAGCGCGCCCTGTTTTTTGGCTTAGGCTCCGACGGCACCGTCGGCAGCAACAAAAACTCCATCAAAATTATTGGAGACTGCACCTCCTTCTTCGCCCAGGCTTATTTCGTCTATGACTCCAAAAAGTCCGGCGCCGTCACCATCTCCCATTTGCGCTTTGGGCCCAAGCCCATCCGCTCCTCTTACCTCATTGGCCAGGCCAACTTTGTCGCCTGCCATGCCCCCCAACTTATGGACAGCTTGGACGTGCTGGGCAAGGCCGCCAAGGGCGCTACCTTCCTGCTCAACACCCCCTGGGGCCCGGGGGAAATTTGGGACAAGCTTTCCTGGGAGGTGCAAACACAACTCCTGGAGAAGCAACTGAAGTTTTATGTCATTGACGGCTTCAAAATTGCCCAGGAGGCGGGTTTGGACAAGCGCATCAGCACCGTCATGCAGTCGTGCTTTTTTGCGCTCTCCGGCATTTTGCCCAGAGAAGAAGCCATCGCCGCTATGAAAGACGCGGTGCGCAAAACCTATGGAAGGCGCGGCGAGTCTGTGGTGCTCAAAAACTTCGCTGCCATTGACGCCTCCTTGGCCCACCTGCATGAGGTGGCTGTCCCCGCCTCCGTCACCGCCACCCTCAGGCGGCCCCCGGTGGTTTCTGACAAGGCCCCCCGCTTCGTCCAAGCGGTGACGGCCGCCCTCCTCTCTGGCAACGGGGACAAGCTGCCTGTCAGCGCCTTCCCCGTCGACGGCACTTGGCCCTCAAGCACCGCCCGCTGGGAGAAGCGCGCCATTGCCGCGGAAATTCCCATTTGGGAGCCCAGCCTGTGCATTCAATGCAACAAATGCGCCTTCGTCTGCCCCCATGCGGCCATTCGCATTAAACTCTACTCCCCGGAGTGGAATGCCCAAGCCCCGGCAACCTTCCGCAGCCAGGACTATAAAGGCGCGGAGTTTGGCAAGGCTGACAACGGCCAGCCGTGGAAGTACACCGTGCAGCTGGCGCCGGATGACTGCACCGGCTGCGGCCTGTGTGCCGCCGTCTGCCCCGCCAAGGACAAGGCCAACCCCCAACGCAAGTCCCTCAACATGTGCCTGGCCGAGGGGCTCCGCGAGGCGGAGCGCAAGGGTTTTGACTTCTTCATGGAGCTTCCGCAGGTGGATAGGAGCCGTGTACGTATGGACGTTAAAGGCTCCCAATTCCTCGAGCCCCTCTTCGAGTTTTCCGGTGCCTGCGCAGGCTGCGGCGAAACCCCCTATATTAAACTCCTCACCCAAATGTTTGGCGACAGGGCCCTCATGGCCAATGCCACGGGGTGCTCCTCCATTTTTGGCGGCAACTTGCCCACAACCCCCTATTGCACCAATGCCCAGGGCTTGGGGCCGGCCTGGTCCAACTCCCTGTTTGAGGACAATGCCGAGTTTGGCGCGGGCATGCGCCTGGGCCTGGACGCACGCGCGGAGCAGGCGCGCTCCCTCCTGCTGGCCCTCAGGGAGAAGGTGGGCGCCCAGCTTGTGGACGCACTCCTTGAGGCCAAGCAAAACAACGAGGCGGACATTCAGCAGCAGCGAAAGCGCGTGGAGGAGCTTAAAAAGCTTTTGCCCTCTCTTCCTCTGCTGGAGGCCAGGCGCCTGGAGTTGTTGGCTGACAACTTGGTGAAAAAGTCCCTGTGGATAGTGGGCGGAGACGGCTGGGCCTATGACATAGGCTACGGGGGGGTGGACCATGTCCTCGCCTCCAACTTGGATGTCAACATTCTCGTGTTGGACACCGAGGTTTATTCCAACACAGGAGGCCAGCAGTCCAAAGCCACCCCCCTGGGCGCCGCCGCCAAGTTTGCGGCCGCAGGCAAAACCACAGCCAAAAAAGACTTGGGCCTCATGGCCATGGCCTATGGCTCCGCCTATGTGGCCAGTGTCGCCTTTGGGGCGAAGGATGCGCAGACGGTGAGGGCCTTCCAGGAGGCGGAGAGTTTCCCGGGGCCTTCGCTGATAATTGCCTTAAGCCCCTGCATTGCCCACGGCTATGACATGCTCCACTCCTTGGAGCAGCAGCGCCTCGCGGTGGACTCGGGCGCATGGCCGCTCTATCGCTTCGACCCACGGCGCACCCCCGCAGGCGAGCCGCCCTTGCAATTGGACAGCGGCGCACTCAAAGCCTCCATGAGTGACTACCTCCAAAACGAGGGGCGCTTTCGGATGATTCAGCTGGCCAGCCCCGAGCGCTATGCCAACTTTGTAACGCACGCCCAGGAGCAAGCCTTGCGCCAGCGCAAACTCTATGAGCACCTTTCGCAATTTGGGAAAAAAACCTCCTCCTAGCCGAGGGTGGAAAACGGCCTACGCCCTCTTGCTCAACAAAGCCTCTATGTCCTCCGTGCAGCTTTTTTGGAGCGCCTCCTCCATCCGCTTTTGTGCTTGGGCAACGGAGGTGTTTTGAATGCAGGCTTTGACATGGCCCAGGTGTACCGCTGCCATAGACAGGGCCCTCACCCCCAGGCCCAACAGCATGGCGGTGTACGGAGGGCTTCCAGCAATTTCCCCGCACACCGAGAGGGGAATGCCGGCCCCGGAGGCGGAGGCTATAATGTGTTTAAGGGAGCGAAGCACCGCCAAGTGCAGCGGGTGGTAGAGGTAGGCCACGTGCGCATTCTGCCTGTCCATGGCCAGCGTATATTGGATGAGGTCATTGGTCCCCACGGAGAAAAAATCCACCTCGGAGGCAAAGCGGTCCGCCATCCACGCGGCCGCTGGCGTCTCCACCATCATACCGACGGGAATGTGCTGGGCCATGGCAACACCCTGCCGGGCCAAATGGGCTTTGCAGGCCTCCAACTCCTTCCGGGCCTCGCGCAACTCTGAAAAACTGCCAATGAGGGGAAACATCAACTGAAGCTTGCCATGGGCAGAAGCGCGCAAGGCTGCGCGCAACTGCGCGCGAAAAAGCTCCCTGTGGCCCAGGCAAAAACGAATGCCCCTGCGCCCCAATGCCGGGTTGGCTTCTTTCTCGAGGGCCTCCTTCTCCACAAGCCCGGCGGGGAGTTTGTCGCCGCCCAAGTCAAAAGTACGCAAGGTGACAGGGCGGCCCTGCATGCCCTCCAGCACACGGCGGTAGGCCAAAAACTGCGCCTCCTCTCCAAAGGACTCCTGGCCCACCAGCAAAAACTCTGTCCGGAAAAGGCCGACGCCCTCGGCCCCCATGCGCAGCAACATGTCCACTTCTTCCACAAACTCCATGTTGCCCAGCAAACACACGCGCTGCCCGTCCACACTCACCGCGGGCGCATGGGCCCTCTGCTGCGCCTGCATTTGCTGTGCATGCCACTGGCGTTGCTTGTGCTGTGCCTGCTTTAACGTTGCCTCGTCAGGTGCAATGCATACTTCGCCGGACTCGCCGTCCACCACCAACCACTCCCCGGGTTGAATGCACTGCAAAAGCGCAGGAATGCCAACAACCGCCGGCAACTGCTTGGCTCGCGCAACAATGCTGGTATGGCTGGTTTGCCCGCCGCTTTGCGTTACAAACGCCATGGCATTCTTCTGCGTTGCCAAAAACACAGCCCGTGCAACATGCAACTCATCCGCAACCACAATGGCATTTTCTGGCACCTGCAGCGCGTCTTCCTCTTCGCTTGCTGCCTGCCCCGCCAAGTTCCGCTGCACCCTGTCGGCCACCCATTTTATGTCCGCCTGGCGCTCGCGAATGTAGGGGTTTTGAATGGCCTCAAACCGCGCAAGCAAAGCTTGTGTCACTTCATACACGGCCCACTCTGCGTTAATGGACTTGGTGCGCACAGCATTGGCTGCCGCCTCTGCAAACAACGGGTCCTCCAACATGAGGCCATGCGCTTCCAAAATGAGGCCGTGCTCTCCAGGAGGGAGTTTTTGGCGCAAATGCGCCAGCTGGGCCTCGGTGGTTTTGAGGGCGGCCTTCAACCTCTCCACCTCCGCCTCACATTGTGCCTTGGGCAACTTTCTGCACACGGGGACAAGGGCTTGCAAGGTGCAGACGAAGGCCTGGCCAATGGCAATGCCGCCGCTTGCGCCAATGCCCTGGAGGAAGGCACGGCCCCCCATTAACGCGGCTCCCCAAAGCGGTTTGCAATGAGAAGGCCCACCTCCCGCAAACAGCTTTCGGCGCCTTCTCCCTCGCAGCTTAAGTGAATGTGCATGCCCTTGGCGACAGCCAACATCAGCACGCCCATGATGGATTTGGCATTCACCGTCTCTCCTTCACAACTCAAATGGACGTTGCAAGGGTAGCTGTTGGCAATGCGCACCAGCTGCGCGGCTGCGCGTGCGTGCAACCCCAGCTGGTTGATGATTTGGAAGGTGGCTTCGTGCAAAGGCATGCTGGCCACACTCACTCAGGGGAGGTTTTGCAAAGTCCACAGCACGCGCAACATTTCGTCTCGGACACCGGCATACTGCCTGCGGCCGCGCTCCTCTTCCATTTGTTGTTGCATGGGTTGAATGAGCGCCTTGGCCTGCTGGGCGGCGGCAGGCAAGTCCGCCACAAGCCAGGAAATGCCCAGCAGGGAGCTCATCCTCACATCCAAGTCCGCATCCGCCAGTTGCTGTCCCAGGGTGGCAATGTACTCTGGGTTTTTGCTCCTCCCCAGGACAAAGGCGGCACGTTTGCGCTTAAAGCCATTGGCCGTCACATCCGCCAAAACCTCCGCCCAGCAGGCTTCTTTCTCTTCGCACTTGCTGCTGGTTTCGAGAATGTCCTTGAGTTGGTTGAGGGCTTCCGTGCGTTGCTCCCCCAGGCGCTTAATTTGCTCGTCACAGGCGTTGCTGCCGCATTCCTCGCGGAAGCGAATCTGGTCCTTCCCAAAGTGGAGGCGCTCTTGGTCCATTTGTCTGTTGAAAAAAGCCAACTCGGCTTCGCCTCCCAAAAGCGCTACCCCCATCATCGCGCGAAGCCTCTCATCAAAGTCACTGGAGGCCAAAGCCGCCCTCTGCAAAGCCGCAATGGCACTGGTGTCCCCAATTTGCGCCAAGGCAAGCACACACAGGCCTCTTAACTCCGCATCCTGCTCCAAAACCACGCGGCTTAAAACGCTGGTCGCTTTGGTGGAGCGCATGCGCCCCAAGGCATTAATGGACTGGGCGCGCAACTGCCTGTCCGCTTCATTCCTTCTGGGCGCAGCTGTTAGCTTGGCAATGAGGGTGCTTTCTGCTCGCATTTCCTGCATGTCTCCAAGGACGCTGGCGGCGTGGGCCATTAATGTTTCAGGGGACACCTTGTGGCTGTGGGCCCATTGGCGCAAGGGGGCATTCCTCTCCTGGAGAATGCGCAACAAGGCGTCCGCGGCCGGTTTGCCCATGCGGAACAAAGCCAACGCCGCCTCTTGCTCCAACGGGTGCGTATACAGCTTTTTTTCGAGAAGAGGAATGGCACTTGGGTCCGCAATATGCCCAAGCGCGGCAATATAGCGCGCCTGCTCCCCCACGGAGGTGGTGGGGTTTTCCAACATTTCCAAAAAGAGAGGCACGGCTTGTTGGCTGCGCAACTGCCCCAGGCCCTCAATGGCGGGGAAGAGGGTGAAGGCGTCCCTGTTTTTGAGCATTTCCAAAAACACAGCCTCCGTTTCAGGGGCTTTTAAAGCGACGAGGGCTTCGGCAATAGCTCTGTTTAAGTCCCTGGAGTGAGCGCCGCCGGCCCTGAGGTTTAACGCATTTTGCAAAGGCTCCAACGAGGAGGGGTGCTTCATGTCGGCGAGAATGCGGACAGCGGCTACTCGGACTTCAGGGGCCTTTTCCTCAGAGAGGACTTCATGCAGCAAGGGAAGGAAAGCCGTGTCCTGCGGTTTTTGTTTGCGCAGGTTGCCGAGGATGAGGGCTTTCTCGCTGTGGGTACTGGCCCGGCCAAGCGCCTTTTTCCAATAGGCGGGTTTGTCCGGAGGAGGGCTGGGGCAGGCGCTGAGCACACAGGCCAGAAGGGTGAGGAGCAAAATCCAAAAGCGATGCATAAACGAGTTCTCCTTCGAAAGCCGGACCTTCTTTTCTGGTATGATGGAGGCCTTATGAAGATTTTATTTTTTGGCACTCCAACCTTTTCCCTTGCGCCCCTTGAAGCTTGTTTCTCTCTAGGGAAAATTTTAGCCCTAGTAACGCAGCCAGACAAGCCTTTCGGCAGAGGACAAACAATTCGCCCCTCCCCGGCCAAACAATGGGCGCTCAAACACCAGGTGCCCATTCTCCAACCTGGCCGCATAAAGGAAGCCCAAGCCCTCCAGGCTTTGCAAGCTTTTCAAGCGGATGTAGCGGTTGTGGCAGCCTATGGGCAGCTTTTGCCCCCCGCTGTGCTTGGAATGCCGCGCCGAGGCTGCATTAACGTACACGCCTCTTTGCTCCCCCGGTGGCGGGGCGCTGCCCCCATTGCCCGGGCCATTGAGGCAGGGGACACGGAGACAGGGGCCTGCCTCATGTACATGGAGGCGGGTTTGGACACGGGCCCCCTGTTTGCGCACAGCGTTGTGCACATAGCGGAGCGGGAGACGGCAGAAAGCTTGCACCAGCGCCTCTCCGAGGCGGGGGCGAAGCTGTTGTTGGAGCATTTGCCGGCCATTGTGGAGGGGCGTTTGTCCCCCCTTCCCCAGCCCTCGGAAGGGGTAACCCTCGCCCCCAGGCTCAAAAAAGAGGAGGGGGCCTTGGACTTTGGCCAACCCGCCCAGGTGTTGGAGCGCCGCATTCGCGCCTTTTGGCCATGGCCAGGTTGTTATACGTGGTTAAGAGGGCAGCGCCTCATTGTGCTGGAGGCGAAGGCAGGCCAGGGCCGTGGAAAGCCAGGAGAGTGGCTGGCCTGCGGCGAGGGCTTGGAAATTGCCTGCGGCGAAGGCTCCCTGGTGGTGGAAAAGCTAAAACCTGACAGCCGCGCCCCGCTGGAGGGGCGCGCGTTTGTGCGGGGGCAGCGCTTAGCACCGGGCACGTTATTTGGGCGTTAGCGCCTTAAGCCACGCCTGAAACTCCGGGTGCCCGTGGAGGCGCAACAGGCTTGAGTCCGCCAGGGCCTTGTGTGGCTCCCTAAAGCCGTTTTGTGCCGCGAGAATGAGCATTCTCAAGGCATTGCTGTCGTCTTCGGCCAGGGCATAGTTGCAGGCGGCCTCATAGGCGACTTCGGCGTGCGGCTCCGCGTTGAAGGAGGCCTCCCCCGCCTGGGCGGCTTGCGCATACTCCCCCCGCAGGCGAAAAACACTTTCGGCGCACAACCAGGCTTTGGACAGGCGCACCCGCGGAATGCCACGTACCTTGGCCTCCCTGCCCAGGCGCAGCAACGTGCCCGCCCACTCATGCAACAAAGTGAAGTTTTCGGACTCCATGGCTGCCACCTCCCAAAAGGGCAAGGCCCGCCCATCCTCCCCCACCAGGGAGAAGGCCGCCGCCATGGCCTGGGGCGGCACCCGGAGGCCCTCCACCTGGGAGAAATGCGCTAGGGCCCTGCGCCCCTGGTTGCTTTTAATGGAAAGCCAACCGGCCAAAAAATGTACACGCTCCCCCTCCTCGGGAGACAAGGGGCCCGCCAGCAACCTGTCGGCTTGCACAAGGCCCTCGGCATAGGCGCCCTCCTCCAGCTGTTTTTGGAGGCCGGCCAACGCCTCCGAGGTGCTTTCCTCCAAAGGGGCCTGCGCCTCCTGGGAGGCAAAACCCGCGCCCGCCTCGGGGGCTTGTGCACGCAACAGCTCCACCACCCTCCACAAGGAGCGCATGATAAACAAGCCCATAAAGACGGCCATAAACAGGCTGCCGCTGGCCAAAGCCCACAGGAGAAGGGGCAGTCCACACAACAGGCCCACCCCTTGTGCCAGGAGGAGGCCATACTTGGGCGTAAGGCGCAAAAGGAGAAGGGTGGCCAGGTGCCCTCCGTCCAAAGGCTCCATGGGAATGAGGTTGAAGGTAGACCAGACGAGGTTGGCCAGGAAGAAGCTGCGGAAAACATAATGCCAGGTGGGGAAGCTGTCGCCTGGCACGAGGGCGGCGAGAATGCCGAAGAAGGCGGCGAGGAAATAGCCGGCCATGGGGCCAGCCAGCGTGAGGGCCATGTCCTTCAGCCAGGGGATGGGTTTGTCCGCCGGCGTAACATAGCCTCCCATGGCCACCAGGACAATGGAGCGCTTATAGCCAAAGGACAAACTCACCCAGGCATGCCCCAACTCATGCACGAGGACAGAGAGGCTGATGACAAGCACCCAACTGGCAATGGCGACAGGCGGCGGCAAAGGAGCCGCTTGAGAGAAGAGGAAGGCGAGAATAAAGCTAAAGAGGAGGTGCGAGGTACGCACCTCGACGGGGATTTTGCCGATGGAAAACTTAAACATGTTTGCCCCAAACATAACCCGTTTTGCACCCGGCGGTGGAAGAAAGTGGGTGCCAAAAAGGGAGACTCTGCATAAATGCCCTCTGCACCCATGCCGCACATAGCCTCCTTTGCCTTTGCCACCCCCTACGCCCTGGCCCCCATGGCCGGCGTCAGCTGCAAACCCTTCCGGCTTATAGCACGCCGCATGGGCGCCAGCCACTGCCCCACCGAGTTGGTAAGCGCCCAGGGCCTCCTCCACAATGCCCGAGGCAGCCTGCGCTATGTGCAATACCAACCCGAGGTGGAAAGGCCCTTTTGTGTACAATTGTTTGGAGGAGAAGCCACCACGGTGGCGAAGGCCGCGGTGTGCGCCAAAGCCCTGGGGGCAGAAATAATAGACTTAAACATGGGCTGCCCCGTGAAGAAGGTTACCAAAACAGGGGCCGGGGCCGCCCTCATGTTGGAGCCCCAGCGCGCAGCGGACATATGCAGGGCCATTGCGGAGGCAACGGGGTTGCCCGTTACTGCCAAAATCCGCTCCGGCTGGGATGCCCAACACCAAAACTACCTGGAGGTGGCCCAGGCCCTCGCGAAGGCCGGCATTGCCGCCCTGGCCGTACACCCCCGCACGCGGGCCCAAGGCTACTCGGGCAAAGCGGACTGGCGCGTTATAGCGCGCATAAAACAGCACTTTGGCACCACCTTCGCCGTGCTGGGCAATGGGGATGTGGGCTGTGTGGCCGACGCGGCGCGCATGCAGGCCGAAACAGCCTGCGACTTTGTGATGATAGGCCGCGCCGCACTTGGCAACCCGTGGATATTTAGAGAGTTGCTGGGCGGCCCCGCGCCAACGCCCGAGGAGCGCTGCCGCCTGGCGTGGGAGCATTTTGAAGCCCACACGGCCTGGGTGGGCAACCTCGAGGCGGCGGTGCGAAGCTTTAGGAAGCAGTGGGCCTACTACGCCCACGGCCTTGCAGGTGCCAGCACCTTCAGAGCGGCCGTTTTTGCCATTTCAGAGTTGAGTGCCTTGCGCCACACAGTGCAAACCTTTTTTATGCAGGCACAACGCACCAGCGCCCAAAGCGTGTGGACAGCCGAAGGCCCAGGCTGAGCACTCGCCGCCGCCGCAAAAGCGACATGCAGTCTCTTTGAGTGAAAAACCCCCCTTGAGTTTTGTACAGCGTGTGTACGTGTCTAGAGAAATTTACACATGAACTTGCCTTGCGCGGAACTCAATGGAATAAATGAAGACAGCATGAGTGACGGTTTGCAAATTCCAGAGCACCTCTGGAAAGTGTTAGAGTTGATGGAACAGGAGATGGGCGTGCCAAAGCACAACTTGGTATGCCAAGCCATTTTCACCTTGGCACGTCTCAATGGTTATGTGGTGGCAGGGCAAGCAACCTCGCCGTATGCCGCGGAGCCGATGCCGCCCACCCACTCCGGCCATGAAAAGGCCCCGGAGGCCCCCGTTTTTCCACCCCGTGAGGCTTTTCCACCCCGTGAGGCTTTTCCGCCCCGTGAGGCTTTTCCACCTCGGGAAGCTTTTCCGCCGCGTGAAAAAGCCCCGGAGGCCCCGCCACCTCGGGAAACCCCGAAGGTACAGAAGGAGGCCCCAAAGGTGCAGGAGGCGCCCCCCCCTCGCTTGGAGGAGGAGGTGTTGCCCTCGCCTTCTCAGGAGACTTCCCCACGGTATAGGCCTGCGCAAGAGGAGTTAGGCCGCCGCCGCTCTGTGTCAGCCCCGCTGCCGCCTACACCCCCGCAGCCTCTTTTTGAAGAGGAGGAGCCCCTCGCTGAGGAGGAGCATGCGTTTCCCCCGGAGATGGAGGAGATGGAGGAAGAAGAGGCCGCCCACCTCGCCGCCTTCGCCGAGGCAGAAGCGGAGCTGGCACCCCCCGTGTTGTATATTGAAATTCCAGGAGAAGAAGCCGTAGCCATGGAGGGGGATGAATGTATCATCGGCCGCGGGAAGTCCTGCCACTTTGTCATTGACTCTAACCGTGTCTCCAGACAGCACGCCCGCATCGTCCGTGATGGGCACAGCTTTATTTTGGAAGACCTCAACTCGTCAAACGGGACTTTCTATGGCAAGCACCGCGAAAAAGTCACGCGTCGAACGGTTGCCGACGGGGACGAATTCATTTTCGGTACGGAGCGCGTTACCTTTTTTTTGCAATAAGCGGGTTTTTTGAGCGACGACTTGCGGCTATATGTCCAAATTCGTCGCCGATAAGGCATTTTGCTCTATAAACTCGCGGCGCGGCTCCACGGCTTCTCCCATCAGCAAGGAGAAGGTTTCGTCGCTGGCAACAGCGTCTTCCACACGTACCTGCAGGAGGCGGCGCTTTTGCGGGTCCATGGTGGTTTCCCACAGTTGCTCAGGGTTCATTTCTCCCAGGCCCTTATAGCGTTGAATGCTCAACCCCTTCTGCGCTTCCTCCAGCACCTGCTTTAGCAACTCCTGCATGTTGTGGGCTGTTTTCTCTACGCCGCCCATTTTGAAGCCAAAAGGCCTTGCTCCCAAAAAAGCCCAGGCGCTGGCCAACAAAGCCAAGTCTCTAAACTCGGCAGAAGTCACCCTGAGGAAGTCCAACACCAGGGACTTGGCGCTGCCATTCCTCTCGCACCTTAACACCAGCTTTTTGCTGGAATGCTCCAAGTCCTCTTGCACCTCCACCTGAAGGGAGTTGTCCTCGGGAAAGCATACCGCCCAATAGGCTTTGAGTGCTTCCACCTCCCGCCACAGGGCCGCCTCGTCCTGGAGCGTTTGCGCTGCCCAGTTGCTCCCTTGCAGCAAAGCATCCGCCAGGCGAATGTCCGTGAGGCGGGCGAATTTTTCCAGGCGCATTTGGAACAGCAGAATTTTTTTCAGCAGGGTTTTGAGTTCCTCACCTGTTAAAACGCCTCCGGGGAAAAACAGCTGCGTCCTCTCGGCGGCCAGGGAAAGCAAATGCTCATCCTTCGCCTCGTCGTCCTTGAGGTAGCGCTCCTTCTTGTTGTGCGTAATTTTATAAAGTGGCGGCTGCGCAATATAAATGTGCCCGCGGGAGAGGAGCTCCGGCATTTGCCTGAAGAAGAAAGTCAACAGGAGGGTGCGGATGTGGCTTCCGTCCACGTCGGCGTCCGTCATTAAAATAACGCGGTGGTAGCGGAGGTTGTCGGGCTTATAGTCTTCTCTGCCAATGCCTGTCCCCAGGGCTGTTATGAGGGTGACAATTTCCTGAGAGGAAAGCATTTTCTCAAAGCGCGCCTTCTCCACGTTCAAAATTTTTCCACGCAGCGGCAAAATGGCCTGGTTTGTCCTGTCGCGGCCCTGTTTGGCGCTTCCGCCTGCCGAGTCTCCTTCCACAATATAAATTTCACTTTGGGAGGGGTCTTTCGACTGACAGTCCGCCAACTTTCCTGGCAGCGAGGCACTGTCCAAAGCCCCCTTCCGCCTCACCGTCTCCCGCGCTTTGCGCGCGGCAATGCGCGCCCTGGTTGCGTCCCCCACCTTGGCAACAATGCGTTTGGCATAGGCTGGGTTTTCCTCGAAAAAAGTCCCCAGCTTGTCATTCACCATCTGCTCTACCAAACCCTTTATTTCAGAGTTGCCCAGTTTGGTTTTGGTTTGCCCCTCAAACTGCGGACTGGGCAACTTCACGGAAATGACGGCCGCCAAACCCTCGCGCGCATCCTCTCCGTTGGGCGCTTCCTTCAAGTCCTTCCACAGTTGGTTTTTCTCCGCATAGGAGTTTAATGTCCGCGTCAACCCCGCGCGAAAACCCGACAGGTGGCTGCCACCTTCCTGGGTGTTAATGTTGTTGGCGAAGGTGAAAATTTTCTCGTCATAGCCTTCGTTGTATTGGAGGGCTATTTCCAAAAGGACATGGTCCTTCTCCGAGGAGAAAAAAATGGGCTTCTCATTGAGGGGGACTTTGGACTTGTTAATGTGCTCAACAAAAGAAACGATGCCTCCCTCAAAGCAGAAATGGTGCCCCTTGCCTGAGCGCTCATCCTCAATGCTGATGGACAAACCTTTGTTTAAAAAAGCAAGCTCTCTCAGGCGCTGGGAGAGCAACTCAAAATTGAACTCAATGGACTCAAAAATGCTTAAGTCCGGACGAAACGAAATGCGTGTCCCTGTCTCTTGTGTCGTTCCAATCACCGCCACCTTCTGCTGCGGCACCCCCTTGGCATATTTTTGCTGGTAGACTTTTCCTTCGCGCAAAATGTCCACGCGAAGCCACTCTGAGAGGGCGTTGACACAGGAGACACCTACGCCATGCAGGCCGCCTGAAACTTTGTAGGCTTTGTTCTCAAATTTGCCCCCGGCATGCAGCTTGGTCATCACCACATCCACCGTGTCCATGTCCGGAATGTTCGGGTGAGGGCCCACAGGAATGCCTCGGCCATTGTCGTGGATGCTGACGGAGTTGTCGACGTGTAACCACACTTTGACGGAGGTGCAATGCCCGGCGAGGGCCTCGTCGACGGAGTTGTCTATCACTTCATACACCAAGTGGTGAAGCCCATAGGAGGCGGTGTCGCCTATGTACATGCCGGGGCGTTTGCGGACTGCCTCCAAACCTTCCAGCACGGTGATGGAAGAGGCTCCATAGCTGGAGGCATCCGAAGCCTTCTCTTCTAACGTCACATTCATCGCTGAAACATACCTTCCTTGAGGGCTCCCCTAGGCAGCTGCCTCTGAGGCCCAAAACCTTTGAGCCTCAAGGGTTTAAAACCTTGCCTTGCATGGAGTTACACCGGTTTCAAACTCTCAAAACCATTTAAAGACAACGGAAAGACAACGGGGAGGGTTTAGCACAAACCTCTTTTTTTTTCGACAAAAGTCAAAAAAAACCACCTGCCAGGCTCCCTCAAAACACTTCTGTTCAAAATATTGTAACATCCCCCCTTTATGAGATCGACCCCATCGGCGCCCTCTGCTTCCTCGCCGCCCTCGGCCCTTGGAAAATATGAGGTTTTATGTCAGCTCTCCTCCGGCGGCATGTCCGAAATTTTTCTTGCCTACCAACGCGGCATTGGCGGCTTTAGAAAAATGGTCGCCCTCAAAACCATTCTTCCTGACACACGGGGCCATGAGGACACCGTCCGTATGTTCCTCAATGAGGCCCGAGTGACAGCTGAATTCAACCACCCCAACATTGTCCAAGTTTATGACTTGGGCATTGACCATGACATGCTCTTCCTGGCCATGGAATACGTCCAAGGCTGCAGCCTTACGGAAATGGTGCGCGCTTGTTGCGCGGCCCAGCAAACCCTTCCTTTGGGGTTTACGCTGGCGGTGGTGAGGGACACCGCACTGGCGCTCTCTTATGCGCATGGTTTTGTGGACATGCGCCACAGGAAACGGCCTGTCATCCACCGCGACATTGCCGGAAAAAACATGATGGTGACCTATGAGGGGACCACCAAGCTTTTGGACTTTGGCATTGCCAAAATGCAGGGCACCGCTTCGCTGACGTTGGCTGGCATCGTCAAAGGGACTGCCGGCTATATGTCCCCGGAGCAACTCCTGGGAAAGCCCCTCGACGGACGCAGCGACCTTTTCTCCCTGGGCATTGTCTTCCATGAGTGCCTGACGGGCTACCGCCTGTTCCATGAAACCTCTCCCAGCAGAAAGAAAAAAGCGGTTTTGAAAAACCAAATTCCCGCGCCTTCCTCGCTAAACTCGGACATCCCCAGTGCACTGGACGGCGTTGTCATGAAGGCCCTGGAGAGAAACCCGGACAACAGGTTTCAATCCGCCCTGGAATTCGCACGCGCCTTGGAAGAGGCGGCCGGAGAGCACCTATGGCGCGCAGAGCAAATTGGCCAGCTGGTGTCCCAACACTTCTCCAAGCGCAGAGAGCATACGCGAAAACTCATTGAGGAAGTCCAGACGAGGTTGAATGAGTTTACGGGGCAAATTAAAATTGAGGAGTTTTTGGCCCAAAACCCCTTCGACAAAGGGATAAGGCGCTCTGCGCTGATTCCCTTGGAGGGGCCTGCTGAAAACCCGACGCTGGAAGAGGTGCTCCCTCCCCGCTTTAGGGCCAGCAGGTTCCTCCCTCTGGTTTCCGTCAGCGTCCTCCTGGGGGTGGTATTGGCCGTCCTGCTTTTTTGGATATTCACCGGGTTTAAGCCGGTTGAGGGATAGGTTTTCCAAACCCCCCTTCTTCTTCTTTTTGGCCTTAAAGAGAATGTTTTTATTCGTAGCCGTAGCAGGGGAACACAAATTGTTGAAAACCCTCCAAGCGATGAAATTGTTTCCAAAAACAGGAAGTGGATTCTTGTGGAGAAAAAGGGGGGAAAAAGTCCCCAGGGCTTCCTCCTGGAGTTGTCAACAACAGAAGGAAGGTTTCCCACAGCCCTTGAAGAGGGGGGTGTTGAAAAATACCCCGCAGGCGCAGGTGGGGGCAGCGCGTTGTTATTCGAAAGACTTTCCTTGTTTTTCTTGAGCAAGCAACATGGCCTCCAAGTCATGGAGTTGTGTCTGTGGGTTGGCCAGGACGCAGCGCAAATAGACAGCAGGGTTTCCTTGTGGCGTAGGCAACAGGGTGCGTGAAACGAAACTGTGGCCCTGCTCCCGCTGCCGGGTTTGGAGGGCAATGTTGACAGCGTCAATAAGGTTGTTTTCTTCTTGTGAGAAGACAGTCTTCCCTGAGGAGAAGCCGGGGGACTTGTGCCGAAGTCGCGTAGGGAGATAGCGGTAGCAGAGGATGTTGAGCGTGGGGGCAAAAGGCACTTCAAAAGCCCGAGAGGAGAGGAGGCGCTGATAGAAGTGGAGGCACAGCTCTATTTGTCGCTCAATTAAAAAAGCAAAGCCCGCTTGTCCAAAAATATGCAAGGCAGCATGCAGGTAGAGCGCGTTGGCAGGCCGGCTTCCTTCAAGTCCAAAGCGCCCCAAGTCCCAGGAGTCTTTTCGGATGATGTAGTGCGCGGACTTTGCAATGTGCGCGGCAAGCTCCGGGCGGCTTAGCAAAAGCATACCTGTGCCTATAGGCAAATAGAGTTGTTTGTGCCCATCCATGGTGACGCTGTCGGCACGCTCAATGCCTTTGAGGAGGTGGCGGTGGCGCTCAGAGAAAAGCACAGGCCCTCCCCAGGCAGCATCCACATGGAAGAAGATGCCTTCGCTTTGGCATACGTCGGCAATGGCCTCCAAATCATCCACGCTCCCTGTCTCCGTGGAGCCTGCCACCCCCACAACAGCGACAACACGGCTGCCCTCTTTCCTCGCTTGGAAGAGTGCTTCTTTGAGAGCGCTCAGCTGAAGTTGGCCGCGCGCATTGCAAGGCAAGTGGAGGACATTGTTTCCGCCCAGTCCGAGAAAGTCGGATGCTTTCTCAATGGAATAATGCATGAAGCGGCTGCCGAGAATTAACCCCCTGGCATTTTGGTATTTTTTAAAAGCCCTGGCGACGCCCTCCTTTTGAATGCCCTCAAAACCTTCTTCGGCTTGAAAGCAGAGGTTTCGCGCGCACCAAAGCGCCATTAAGTTGGCAAGCGTTCCCCCTGTCGTCATAAGGCCGCGCGTTTCTTCTTTGGAGAAAAGTGGCCTGTTGACGGTGTCGCCAAAAAGCAACGCATGCAGACGCCCCATGGCGTGCTTTTCTAAAAACGTGAAAACCTCTGAAGTCTCCTGCTTGACGACGTTTTGGTGCAGCGCCACCATCAACCGCGTGAGGGGAGAAACGAAGGCGGGCAAGCCGGAAGTCATATGTCCCACAAAGGTGGGTGAGTCCACAGCAACCCTGAAGGGGACGACATGTTGGAAGAGAAAGTCAAAGTATTCGTCCGGAGACATGCCCGAGGAGGGGAGCTCCAAGAAGGTTTTCTCATAGTCCAGGGGTGTCGCCACGTGTCCTGAGGCCTGTGTGCAGGTGCCAAGCTGAGCATTCAAAGCAGCGTTTAAAGAGGCCTCAACTTCAGAAGAAAACAAGGAAAGAGGGTTAAAATTCATAAGCTAATTAAGGAGTTTACCGCACTTTCCGGAAAACGGCCTCTTGTTTTTTTAAGTTTGTTTGGCTCTGCACAAATCCGAAGAGCCAACGCGAAATATGCTTGTTAAGAACTTATTATGCAGATTGTGTAAAGTTAAGAAAGTAACCCTGTAAAATTAAGAGGTAACTATATAAAATAAAGAAGTGACTATGTAAACAATGTTTGAAAATATTCCCTTGTCGTTGAAGTCTTATCAATGAAGGTTTTTGTGTGTTATTTGGTTGTGGTTTGGTATTTAAGGTTGTAGTTCAATTGTAAGAATGTCTACCAAAATGAAATTAACTGATTTTATAGAGCATGCCGAAGAAGCTGCAAATTTGTTTAAGTCATTGGCGAATCCACTGCGACTCAAGCTTTTATATGCCTTGTCCGAAGGAGAAAAATCCGTCGGAGAGTTGGCGAACATTTTGAAGGCGCGAGACAGCACGGTTTCTCAACATTTGGCCCTCTTAAGAAAGGATGGGGCTGTTGCAAACAGGAGAAATGCGCAGACGATTTTTTATCACCTGGCGAATGAAAAAATAGCCAAGCTCATTGAAGCCCTTCGAGACTTTTATAAATAGTCTTCTGCTCTCGTTGGGTTTCTTGTCCTGGTTTTTTTCTGCAGCCAGTGAGGTTGTTCGAAGCACTGCCTTCTGTGGGTGTCCATGGCCTGGGTTGAGTTTGACTCATGGGTTGGGTGGCCATGGCACCAACGTTGGTTGCAGAATACGAATTGCGGACTTCGCATGTTGAAGGAGTGTGCTTGAGCACGCGTCAGTTTGTTGAGTGCTCGCACAAAGCCCTTCGCGGTGTTGTTCCCCCCCGGCCCCCCAGGGGGTGAGGCGCTTTGCGGTGTCTTTCCACACTCAAGTCATCCTCGAATCAGTCTTGGTGCGTATGCTGTGGGGTGCACAAAGCCCTTCGGAAAGCTTCGGCCCGCAAGAGTGCTTGCTGTGCGCTGTCGGCCCTCAGAATGAAATGTCCCATTTTGCGTTGAGGCTTGGCCTCGCGCTTTCCATAAACATAGACTTCGACAACTTCGGGGAATTGTGCCCAGGCGTCGAGGTTGAGTTGTCCGCCTTTGCGTTTTTGGGCCAGCCAAACATCTCCCAGCAGGTTGCCCATGCACCAATGGCCAGGGAGCAGCACAGGAGGCGGCAGAGGTGTCTGCGTCAATATATGGGCGAGGGCGTCGAATTGGCTAAGTTGTGTGGCCTTGCGCGTGACATGTCCTGAGTTGTGAGGGCGAGGTGCAAGCTCGTTGACAAGCAGCGTAGGCTCTCCCGGAGTTTGTTGAGTCACAAAAAACTCCACCGTCAACAAGCCGCACACCTCCAAAGCTTCTGCAATGGCCAAGGCCACGTTTTGGGCCTTGGTTTGCAGCGCTTCAGGAAAGCGCGCCGGCAACAAGGTGAAGTCGAGAATGTGGTTGCGGTGGAGGTTTTCAAAAACAGGAAAGCAATGGCTTTGCCCAGTGGCGCAGCGCGCGACAATGCAAGAAACTTCCCCGTGCAAGGTGAGGGCTTCTTCCACAATGCAGGCGTACTTGGCAGTGGCCTCTGTTTTTGAAAGCGCCTCTTCGCTGTCAAAGCGCATTTGTCCTTTGCCGTCATAGCCGCCCGTGGCGGTTTTGAGGATGCAGGGGAAGCCCATGCTTTTTAGAGCAGAGTGTACACACTCTCCTGGCAGCACCACGCGGTAGCGGGCGGTGGGGAAAGCATGTGCACTCAAAAAATTTTTTTCGTCAATGCGGTTTTGGCAGGTTTTGAGCACAGCAAGAGAGGGCCTCAATTTGTCGGCATGCTCATCCAAGTGCAGCACGGGGAGGTTTTCTGTCTCATACGTGGCAAGCTGGACTTGGCTAAAGAAGGCGGCCAAAGCCTGCGCTTGGGTGAAGGAAGCACAGTGGGTTTTCGCCAGACGAAGGTGGGCCGGCGCGTCGGCGTCAGCTTCAAGAGAGAGGGTGGAGGCGCCCCTTCTCTCGAGGGCGTGCGCCAACATAAGCCCCAGTTGACCGCCTCCTAAAATGCCGATACTCATGAATGCTCCTGCTGAAGCAAAGTGTTTGAAGTGAGTGCCTCCTGGGCCATCTGCGCGCGGTGCTCTTCAAGTCGCTGCCTTAAAGCCACGTCTGTGGTCGCCAACATGCGCACCGCAAACAAAGCAGCATTGGCAGCCCCGGCAGGCCCAATGGCAAATGTCGCCGTAGGCACGCCCTTGGGCATTTGTACAATGGAAAGCAGGCTGTCTATGCCCTGCAACGCTTTGGAGAGAATGGGCACTCCCAGCACCGGCAAGAGTGTCAGCGAAGAAACCATGCCCGGCAAATGTGCCGCGCCCCCGGCGCCCGCAATAATGCAGCGCAGGCCGCGCCCCTGGGCTTCCTTGGCGAAGCGAAACATTTCCTCAGGCGTCCTGTGCGCGCTGACGACGCGGACTTCATGCGCAACGTCAAACGCTTTCAAAATGTCCACGGCATGTTGCATGGTGTCGTTGTCAGAAATGCTGCCCATAATGACGGCTACCAGCGGCATGGTGTCTCCTTGGAATGAAAGCGGTCTAGACCGGTTTTATGTTGAATTGAGCGAAGGCGACACCCCTTTTGCGCGTGGGGGCACCATGGCAATGCACGAAGGCACCGCGCGCACCTCAAGGGGCTCTTGCGGGCACTCGTCCATGTCCGAAGGAGAAGAGCATGCACAGCAACGCACTCAACAGGAAGGTGCATAAGGCGCAAAAGCTGCCCAAGGCAAAGCATTTCAGAAAAATGGGATGGGGTTTTGGGTGGCCTGCGTCCAGCGCCCATGCCGGCACCTTCCTGAGGGTTTCAAATTCAATTCTACTGAAGTAACAATAACACACCTATTGCGACTTGTATGGAAAAATACAACAACTGACTTTCGTAGGTTGCAATGTCCGAGTTTGGCGTGGGCGCATCCAACTTTTGGAACACCCAACCTCTTGAACCTCATGTTTCACGTGAAACCCTCCATTTCCTCTCTTGGCTTTTTTGGGGTTCTGGTCTAAACCCCCTCTACTTTCTCATGGCTCGGATCCTCGCAATTGCAAACCAAAAAGGCGGCGTCGGCAAGACGACGACGGCCGTCAACCTTGCCGCCAGCCTCGCCTCCGCTGAAAAACGCTGCCTGCTGGTGGACATGGACCCGCAGGGCAATGCCAGCAGCGGCGTTGGCCTGGAGCGGCTTGGGCGCACGGCCGATGTCTATTCCGCCTTGCTGGGTACCCATCGGCTGGAGCAGCTGATTTGTCCGACGGCGCTGCGGTTTTTGGAGCTGGTCCCCTCGACGCCGGACTTGGTGGGGGCGGAACTTGAGCTTGTCCAGGAGGCCCAGCGCGAGTTTCGCCTGCGCGAGGCTTTGCGCTCCGTGGAATATCGCTATGACTATATTCTGGTGGACTGCCCCCCTTCCCTGGGCCTTTTGACACTCAACGCACTGGCCGCCGCCCATGCCGTGCTCATTCCCTTGCAGGCCGAATATTATGCCCTCGAGGGCCTGGCCCAACTGTGGTCCACCCTCGAGCTGGTACGCCAGGAGTTAAACCCCGCCTTGCGCGTCGAGGGCATTGTCCTCACCATGTACGATGTGCGCTCCAACATTTCACACCAAGTCGCCGCCGAAGTGAGCCGTGCCTTCGGGGACTTGCTGTTTGCCACCTCCATCCCCCGGAATGTGCGGTTGGCCGAGGCCCCCAGCTTTGGCAAACCCATCCTCCTCTATGACATTGCCTCCAAGGGCTGCTTGGCCTATTTCAGCCTCGTGCAGGAGCTTTTGGAGCGCGCCAAAAAACGGGGAACCGCCCCATGAAGAACGGATAGCCAATGACGACGGACAAACCTGGCTCCACCGACAAAAAACGCGGCCTGGGCCGTGGCCTGGGCAGCCTCATCGGCGCCGCAAGGCCCGAAGCCACCAAGGCCGGCGTCCTCAAACTGCCGATAGAGCAAATCCAACCGGACGGCCATAACCCTCGAAAATCATTTGAGGACTCTGGAATAGACGAGTTGGCGGACTCCATTGTGCAGCAGGGCTTGCTGCAGCCCATTTTGGTACGCCGCGAGGGTGCCGGCTATAAGCTGATTGCGGGGGAGCGGCGCTGGCGAGCTGCGCAGAGGGCGGGGTTGACGGAAATTCCGGCCCTCATTCGCGAGGCGGGAGACGACGAAGTCCTCGAAATGGCCCTGGTCGAAAACCTCCAGCGGGAGGACTTAAGTCCCCTGGAGGAGGCGGCCGGCTACCAACGCCTGTTGGCGGAGCGCCAGTGGACGCAGGAGCAGGTGGCAGAGCGCGTTGGCAAAAGCCGTACAGCGGTGACGAATGCGCTGCGGCTTTTGCAGTTGCCCCAGGAGGTGAGGGCTTTGCTGGCCGAGGGGCAGCTGGAGGCGGGGCATGCGCGCGCGCTTTTGGGCCTTGGGGACGCTGCGGCCATGGTGGTGTTGGCCAAGCGGGTGGCGGCCCACAAATGGAGTGTACGCCAAACCGAGGCCCAGGTGAGGGCGCAGAAGCGGCCTTTGCAGGCCAAGGCGCCGGTGGAGCCTTCGCGAAATTCGGCGTCGGCCCGGAAGCTGGTGGAGGCTTTGCAGAGAAAATGGGGCACGCGCATAAGAATTCTGGAAAAAGCCGACGGCAGCGGTAAACTTGAAATGGACTATTTTAGCTATGAGGACTTGGACCGCATTCTCGCGCGGCTGCTCCAATAGTCCTGCAGTGGGGAAAAGGTTGTGCACAGGGGAAGCGGCGGGCCACCAGGCCTTGCTGAAAAAGCATGGAGCAGGGGAGCAATATTTGCGAGAAGCGCGGGTTGGCGTTTACAATAAACAGCTTTTGCAAAGGAGAAAAGTTTCATGTCAGGAGAAGCGCATACACTGCTGGGCCGCGGCAGCGAGTTTGAAGGCAAGCTGTCGTTTGAGGGGCAAGTACAAATTGACGGCAAATTTAAAGGCAGCATTGTGGCCCAGGGGACTTTGGTGGTGGGTGAAACCGCCGAAGTCTATGCGGACATTAAAACGGACAACCTCGTCATCCGCGGCCGCGTGGAAGGCACGCTGAAGGCCAGCGAGTCCATTGAGTTGCATGAGCCTTCCATTGTCCAAGGCTCGCTGGAGGCCCCCACCCTCTTCATCGCCAAGGGGGTGCGCTTTGACGGCGAGTGCCGAATGACAAAGTCGGAGAAGTCCTCAGGCCGCAAAGGGGCCTCGTCTGCCTCCTATCTCGAGGCTTCCATCTTGGAGGAGTAACTTCGGCGGAGGCTCAAGCCTAAAAGCGGTAGGCAATGCCTATTTTGGCATCCATCACAAACAGAGCGCTTCCGCTTCTGGTGTCAAACGAAGGGCCCAGCCTCAAAATAAAATTCGCCGCCAGCTTGGAGTTGAAAAAATATTCCACGCCCCCGCCCATGAGGAGGGGGACATAAAAGCGGCTCCCACGTCCAAAAGTAATCAACATGGGCATGTCCACGTGAATGCCCACCAGCAGGGGCTTGGCCGCTACCAAACCCAGGTGGGCGCCCACGGGCAGTGCAAAGCCCCACATGGAGTTGTTGTTGGAGCGGAAATAGGCCAAAAACCCCGGCTCAAACTTCAGCGCAAAAGACAAAAAACCATCGTCAAACAGCTTGGCCTTCAGCAAGCCCTGGAGTTTAACCCCCGGGTGTACATGCTTCACGGAGCCTTCGACGCCCCAGTTGAAAGAGAGGCGCACCCCAAAGTCTATGTTGGAGAGGACGCCATGGGCCAAGCCCACGTGGAGGCCGGGCCACCCCAGCCCGGCGTCTATGGCTGTGGCCCCTTGGCCTACGGTGTGGCCTCCCACGGTGGACCATGGCTGCGCTGTGGCCAGGGCGGGTGCGTGCCACAAAAAAAGTCCCAATACCCATACCCAAAGCGCTTTTCTATTCATAAGGTGAAGTCTCCGAGAAAGAGGGTGCAAAACCCACTAAAAAGCAATGGCCATGCCGACGTGGCAGGAGCTGGCTCCCATCACCCCGGCCACTCCGCCGCCGCCGACGAGGAAAGCGGCCGCGTAACCAGAGCCGTCTCTGCCTTTTCCGCCGCCCGCGGTAAAAGCATAGCCTGAGCGGAGGCGGGACCAAAGTTTTATGGAGGAGGCAATGTGGTATTCCATGCCTATGGCTGCTGCCAAAGGAATAATGGCGACAAAACTCTCCTTCGTCCAAAGCTCAAGGGGGACTTCAAAACCCGCCACCAAAGTTAACGCGTTGGTGGCGCGAAAGCCTGTCGTCAAGTCCAAATAGAGGGGAATGGTGAGTGCCGTTCCAGGGCCGGCGAGGAGGGCAATGCCGGGGCTAAAGCCCATGGCCAACCCCAGCTTGCCCGAGTCATAAAAAGCAAAGCGGAGGGGAATTTGGAAGCGGAAGGTAAAGTCCGCCCCCTCGCCCCAATTCAAACCCAGCAGGCCGCCTACGTTAAATTGGGAAGCCACACCATAGAGGAAAGTCGTCTCCAAACCCGGGTTGCCAACGCCTATGCGCACCGCACCTACGCCTTGGCTGAGGGCAAACCCGCCCAATACCTCGAAGGAGCGCGCCTGTGCCTCTGTTGTGTCCAGGGTGAGGGTGCCGGTGTCGGCTGCGCTTTTTGTTTCCGCGGCGCTTTTTGTCTCCGCGCTTTGGGTGCTCGTCGTGCTTGGGGTGCTTTTTTTGGTTTCCTTCTTTTGCGCCAATGCAGCGGGGGCCAGCAAGCACAGCCCTAAAACAAGCCAGTGTTTTTTTAACATGGTTATACTCCAGTTGAGGGGAAAACCCATTGCTGCAAGCAGTCTTTCTCCAGGCGAAGCAGGCCTTCTTGTGCACGCAAGGCCGCCTTCTCCATCGGCTCTTTCTCTTGGAGAGGCTCCCGCCACTCCATGTATATTTTCATCTTCGGCTCCGTCCCTGAGGGGCGAATCAACACACGGTGCCCTTCCTCCAAGGCAAAAGCCAACACATTGGAAGGCGGCAACTTCAGCTGTGTGTCTTTGGAGGTGTCCACCTGCAAATAGTCACGCATACAAACCACTTTTAGCCCAGCCAAAGTTTGAGGCGAATTTTTTCTCAAGGCCTCGGTAAAGGCAAGCATGTTTTGTGCCGCATCGCTTCCGGAAAAGCTCAGGGTTTTTTGGGCTGAGGCATAAAAACCAAAGCGTCGGAAAATGCCTTCCAAATAGTCTGCCAATGTCATGCCCTGCGCTGCGCAAAAGGAGGCCAAGTCCATGGTAAGCAAGGCCATGGAGAGGCCGTCTTTGTCGCAAACGGCATGGCCTGCGCCATAGCCAATGGCCTCTTCAAAGCCAAAAACAAACTCCCAGGCGTTTTGCTTTTGCAACTCAAGCGCGCGGTTTGCAATCCACTTAAAGCCCGTCAGCGTCTCCTCGTGCCTGGCGCCCAAAGCCTCACACATCCGCTTCATAAGGGAGGTGGAAACCACGGTGCTCAGCAGCAGGGGCTGCGTCCATGGCTTTTGCGTCAGCAAATAATGCCCCAGCATGAGGCCCAACTCATTGCCGGAAAACATGCGAAAGGCCCCTTGGGCATTTCTGGCGCCCACCGCCAGCCTGTCTGCGTCCGGGTCGTTCGCCAACAGCACATGGGCTTGCGTCTTTTCCACCCAGGTTTTGGCCAAGGCCAAGGCCTCCGGCTCCTCGGGGTTGGGGGAGGAGACGGAGGGGAAGGCAGCATCCGGAGTACACTGGGGGGCCACCAGGTGGAGGGCCTCAAACCCCGCCTCCCTCAGGAGGGTTTCTGCCAAGGGTGCCCCTACCCCGTGCAGGGCGGTGTATACCACCTTCAAGGGCGCCGGCCGCTTCCAGGGGCGCAACTCCAAGGCCGCTTTCACATAGGCCTCCTTTAGGGGGGCCCCCAGGCTTGTCCATTGCCCTGGGGCCTCCTGGGGCGAGGCTGTGCCAATGTCTCTGGCGGGGCCTGCAAGCCGCATTTCCCGCGCAACGCCTTCCTCGTGCGGGGGAATGAGTTGCGCGCCATTTTCCCAGTATACTTTGTAGCCGTTATAGGCGGGGGGGTTGTGGCTTGCCGTCACCATAACCCCGCCTGCTGCCCCCAGCTGCAACACCGCAAAGGGCACCAGAGGCGTCGGGCAGGGCTCCTCCCAAAAGAAGACGCGAAAGCCCTCTGCCAAAAAAACGCTGGCCGCCTCCATGGCGAAAGTGTCGCTGCCCCTTCGTACGTCCCTGCCCACCACAATGCCGCGCTTGGGTGCCTCTTCCACCTGCTGTTTGAGGTAGCGCGCAAACCCAAGGCTTGCCTTGCGCACCGTGGAGCGGTTTATGCCCTGGCTGCCGGGGCCTACCATGCCGCGGAGCCCCGCTGTCCCAAACTGCAGGTGGCCTAACATGCAAGCGCGCAAAGCCGGCATGTCGCCCCGGCTTAGCCACTCTCTCAGCTGCGCCGCATCCTCCGCGTCGGCGTCTTCTTCTGCCCAGGCCCGTGTACGCTCGCACAAGGTTGTGTCGTCCATGGCCACCACAAAACACGGCTTCAACAAAAACGGAAGGCTTGTGTGCTATTGGCTGGGTGGGCTGCCAAAGGCAGGCGAAAAAAGTGTCAAGCATTCATTGATGAACTCTCAATGAGGATTTTCGTTCTCTGGTGGTTGAAGGCGAGGCTTTTGCGCAGGGAGCGCACTCCAGTGCGTGACCGGAGCAAAACCGAGGCTCCCGACGCGCAGTTTTGTTGGAGCCTCAAAGGAAGTTTGAGGGCGCTGGGAACGTCTCGCAGTTGCGCTGGTGTTTTAAAGGGAGACAGGCGGGCTCGACGTGTAGCCGCCAGAGGGCGAAAAGACCATTGAGAGGCCTGCAGAGGTGCCCAGGCGGTTGGCCCCCGCCCGCAGCAGCGCCACCGCCGCTTCCGCGGTTGCAATGCCTCCGGAGGCCTTAATGCCCATTTCACTCCCCACCACGCGGCGCATGAGGGCAATGTCGGCTTCGGTGGCTTTGCCCCCCGCAAAGCCTGTGCAGGTTTTCACAAAATGCGCCCCGGAGGCCTTGGACAGCAGGCAGGCGGCCTCCTTCTCTGCTTCTGTCAGCAGGCCTGTCTCTATTATTACCTTCACCCAGGCCCCTTGGGCGGCTTGGACAACCGCCGCTATGTCTCGAGAAACCCACGCATGGTCCCTCGCCTTCAGGGCGCCTATGTTTATCACCATGTCCACCTCGCTGGCCCCCCGCTTTATGGCCTCTTGCGTCTCAAAGGCTTTCACCTCCGGCAGGGTGGCCCCCAGGGGGAAGCCTACCACGGCCACCGCCTTTACGGGGGAGTTGCCCAAGGCGTGGACGAGGGTTTCCACATGGCACAAGTTGACGCAAGCCCCTACAAAACCAAACTCCAGGGCCTGGCTGGCCAGGCGCAGAATGTCGGCCTTCGTCGCCTCCGCCTTCAGCAGCGTATGCTCTATAAAAGGACTCAAGGCAGCGGGGCTTGGGGGCGGCTCTCCATCCATAAGTTGAAGTTTTGGAAAACAGGGGTGCGGAGCAGAGTACATTTGAGTATGAGTGTATAGGACGAAGCGGAAACAAACCACGACATAAGCACAAACGAGGCATGGTGCAAGCGTAGGAGGCTCTCTTGAATTTGAAGGCGATGATGATGACAACGTTGGTTGGGGTTTCGGCGGCCTGGGCAGCAGTTCCGTTAATTCCAAGGGAGACGCTGCTTGGAAACCCGGAGCGTGCAGCGCCGCGGGTTTCTCCAGACGGCAAATGGCTGGCCTACCTTGCCCCGGACCAAAATAACATTCTTCAAGTTTGGATGCGCAGCATCGACAAGCAGGACGAGCGCGTCCTCACCCAGGACAAAAAACGCGGCATCCGCATTTTCTTCTGGGCCTATGACAACCAAAACCTCCTCTATATGCAGGACGTGGACGGCAATGAGGACTGGCAGCTGTTTGGCGTCAACGTGCATAACCGGCAGGTGAAGGCGTATACGGCTTTTGCGGATGTGCGCACGGGGGTGGTGGCCTTAAGCCACAAAAAACCCAACGAGGTACTCCTCTCTCTGAACTTGCGCAACAGGACACTCTTTGATGTTTACCACTTGGATTTGACGACAGGCGCGCTGACACCTGACACACAAAACCCGGGGGACGTCATCGGCTGGAATGTTGACAGCAACCTCGTGGTGCGAGGCGCCTATGCTCAAATCCCCACCGGCGAAAAAGAAATCCGCATTCGCTCCTCCGCCACAACGCCCTGGAGGACGCTGTTCAAAATCAGCTGGGAAGAAGAAGTCGACATTCTTGGCTTTGCGGAACAAGGCAACAAAGCCTACCTCTCCACCACCCTCGGCAGCAACACGGAGCGCATTGTCGAAAGGGACTTGGACACGGGGACAGAAACCGTCATCGCCCACAACCCACGTGTGGACCCCCAGGGCATTCTGGTGCACCCTACCCAGCGCCACATTCAGGCTGTTTCCTATGATGCGGGCAAACCCATATGGGTTGTGAAGGACCAACAAATTTGGGCGGACTTTGAAGTCCTCAAAAAACTCGATGAGGGTGTTTTTGACATTGTCAGCCGCACCCTGGATGACAAACTCTGGGTGGTGGCGACGGAGCGCTCCGACGGCCCCATTAAATATTACCTCTATAACCGGGAAAACAGGGCGCCCACCTTCCTCTTCTCCAACCGGCCCAAACTGGAAGGGGCCCAACTCTCCAAAATGGAGTCCTTCAACATTCCTACGCGGGATGGCCTGAGCATGCTCTCCTATTTAAGCTTGCCGCCTGGCTCCCCCGGGACAAACCTCCCTATGGTGCTCCTGGTGCATGGCGGGCCCTGGGCGCGCGACAACTGGGGCTATTTGGCAGACGTCCAACTCCTCACCAACCGCGGCTATGCCGTCTTGCAAGTCAACTTCCGCGGCTCCGCGGGCTTTGGGAAGGAATTCCTCAATGCCGGCGCCAAACAGTGGGGCCGAAAAATGCATGAGGACTTGCTGGACGCTGTCAACTGGGCCGTGGGGCGCCAAACGGCGGACCCGAAGAGGGTGTGCATTATGGGCGCCAGCTATGGCGGCTATGCTGCCCTGGTGGGGGCGGCTTTCAGCTCCAACGTTTTTGCCTGCGCGGTGGACATTGTGGGGCCTTCCAACCTCATTACGCTGGTGCAGTCCATTCCTCCTTATTGGAAACCCATGCGCGCTACCTTTGACAAACGCATGGGCAACATTGACAACCCCCAGGACAGGGCGCTCCTCCAACAAGTCTCCCCGCTTTTTTCGGCGGACAAAATCCGCATTCCCCTCCTCATTGCCCAGGGGAAGAACGACCCGCGCGTCAAAGAAGCCGAGTCCCAACAAATTGTGGACGCTATGAAGAAAAATGGCTTGCCTGTCACCTACGTCCTCTATTCCGACGAGGGACACGGCTTTGCTCGCCCCGAAAACCGCGTGGACTTTTATGCCAGGGCCGAGGCCTTCCTCGCACAAACCCTCAAAGGACGCGCTGAGCCTATGCAGGCAGAGCGCATTGCGGGCTCCACCGCCCACGTTACAGTTTTGCCCGCACGGACTTTGGCAAAACCTCCCGCCAAAGCCCCTGCCAAAGCCCCCGCCAAAACACCGGCCACACTCCCTGCAAAAACACCTGCAACACCTCGGAAATAAACCTCTTCCGGAGTGAGTTGTGCTTTGGCCTGCCTCTTAAAAAAGGCAGGTTTGGGCGCCAATTTGTTTGTTTTTTCTTAAAATCATTCTAATTCTCGTTCGGCTTGGCGCTCCGTCGTGCTATGGCGCCGCGGCATATCCATAAGGAGAAGCAATGTTGAGATACACAAAGTTTTGGAGCTTTCTGGTGGCTCTGCTTCCAGGGTTGGCATTCGCGTCTGAAGCCAACCTGGAGTTGCCGGACTTGTCCTCAGTCACATTTTTAGGAGGCATGAATGGAAAAACACTGTTGATGGTGGGCATGGGGCTTTCTTTCATCGGCGTTATTTTCAGCTTCATTCAGTATTCCCAACTCAAGCGCTTGCCGGTGCATAGGGCCATGAAGGAAATTTCAGAGCTCATTTATGAAACCTGCAAAACCTATTTGCTGACGCAGGGGAAGTTTATTCTCATTTTGAAACTCTTCATCGGCGCTGTCATGGTTTGGTATTTCGGCTTTCTCGCCCCCGCTCCGGAAGGGGAGGCGGCCGCTCAAGTCTCCACCGCCATGCGCGTGGTTATTATTCTCTTCTTCGCTCTCCTGGGCATTGCCGGCAGCTTCTGCGTCGCCTGGTTTGGCATCCGCGTCAACACCTTCGCCAACTCCCGCGCCGCCTTTGCCAGCCTTCGCGGCCGCCCCTTCCTCACGTATGACATTCCCCTCAAAGCGGGGATGAGCATTGGGATGATGCTGATTTCCGTGGAGCTTGTCCTCATGCTGGCCATCATCTGCTTTGTCCCCGGCTATTTGGCCGGCGCCTGCTTCATCGGCTTTGCCATCGGCGAGTCCCTGGGTGCCTCCGCCCTGCGCATTGCGGGCGGCATTTTCACCAAAATTGCCGACATTGGCTCGGACTTGATGAAGATTGTTTTCAAAATAAAAGAGGACGATGCCAGAAACCCCGGCGTTATTGCGGACTGCACGGGCGACAACGCCGGTGACTCGGTGGGCCCCTCCGCGGACGGCTTTGAAACCTATGGCGTTACGGCCGTTGCCCTCATTGTGTTTATTGTGCTGGCTTCGGCGGGTGTCCCCCAAATCCAACTCCTCGTTTGGATTTTTGCCATCCGCGTGGCGATGATTTTGACGAGCTTCTTCTCCTATCTGCTCAACGCCGTCATCCAAAAAGCCAGGTATAAAAACGCCACCAAAATGGACTTTGAAAAGCCGCTGACGCAGCTTGTCTTCATTACCTCGGCCGTCTCCATTGGCATGACTTTCCTCGTCTCCTGGTTGCTCATTCCCGAAATTAAGGGCGACACTTCCTTGTGGTGGAAACTCTCTCTCATTATTACCTGTGGCACGCTTGCCGGGGCCATTATTCCCGAAATGGTGAAAATTTTTACTTCCACCTCCTCCAGGCATGTGAGGGAAGTCGTCACCGCCTCCAAAGAGGGCGGGGCCTCCCTCAACATTATTTCAGGCCTGGTGGCCGGCAACTTCAGCGCCTACTGGCTGGGCATGGTGATGGTGGGCCTCATGGGCCTGGCCTATTGGACTTCTCTGCAGGGGCTGGGGCCGGTGTTGTTCCCCCTCGAGGGCACCAGTATTGACCCTTCCCCCATTTTCGCCTTCGGCCTTGTCGCCTTTGGCTTCCTCGGCATGGGCCCCGTTACCATTGCCGTTGACTCCTACGGCCCTGTCACCGACAACGCCCAGTCCATTTATGAGTTGTCCCTCATTGAGGAAGTCCCCAACGTCAAAGCCGAGGTGAAAAAAGACTTCGGCTTTGAGCCGGACTTCGTCAACGCCAAACTCTTCCTCGAGGAAAACGACGGCGCGGGCAACACCTTTAAGGCCACCGCCAAGCCCGTCCTCATTGGCACCGCCGTCGTCGGCGCAACGACGATGATTTTTTCCATTCTCTTTATGGTGACGGACGGCCTCAAGGAGGGCTTGCAATATTTGTCTCTGGTGAATGCGCCTTTCTTGCTGGGGCTTGTTACGGGGGGCGCCGTCATTTATTGGTTTACGGGGGCCTCCATGCAGGCGGTGGCCACGGGCGCCTACCGCGCGGTGGAGTTTATTAAACAAAACATTAAACTCGACGGCACCAGCAAAGCCTCCGTTAAGGACTCCAAACGCGTCGTCGAAATTTGCACCCTCTATGCCCAAAAAGGCATGCGCAACATTTTCTTCGCCGTCTTCTTCGCCACCTTGGCCTTCGCTTTTTATGAGCCGGCCTTCTTCATTGGCTACCTCATTTCCATTGCCCTCTTTGGCCTCTTCCAGGCCCTCTTTATGGCCAATGCCGGCGGCGCCTGGGACAATGCCAAAAAACTCGTCGAAACCGAGTTGCAGGCCAAGGGCACCCCCTTGCATGACGCTACCGTTATTGGCGACACCGTGGGGGACCCTTTTAAGGACACCTCCTCGGTTGCCCTCAACCCCATTATTAAGTTTACCACCCTCTTTGGCCTCCTGGCGGTGGAGCTCGCCATTTCCCTGGGCGCCCAGGCCGAAGGCAAATGGTTTGCCTCTACCCCCCTCACCCTGGGGCTTTCGGCTCTCTTTTTTGTCGTCACTTGCTTCTTCGTTTACCAGTCCTTTTATGGCATGCGCATTAAGGACAGTGCCGCCCCTGCACAAACGCCCTCGCCTCAAGAAAGCTCCACTCCCTAGGCTTCGGCTCCTCCATGGCTAGCAACGGCCTCTCTCTGCTCCGGCTTACTTTTTTGGGCACCTCCGCTGCTGCCCCTACGCTGCAGCGCAATGTTTCCGGGCTGGTGGTGAAGGCAGACTCGGAGGTGTTTTTGTTTGACTGCGGGGAAGGCTCCCAGCGGCAGATGATTCGCTATGGCACGGGCTTTGCCGTGACGAGGGTGTTTTTTTCGCACTTCCATGCGGACCATTATTTGGGCATTATTGGCTTTTTGCGCACCCTAGGCATGGGGGGGCGCACGGAGACGCTGCAGCTGTTTGGGCCCGTGGGCGCCAAGCGCATTTTGCTGGCCGCCTTGCACCTGGGCATTGAAAAGCTGGCCTTCCCCGTGGACATTGTGGAGCTGAGCGGGGACGAATGCTTGTCCTTTGCGGGCCTAACGGTGTACGCGGTGCGTGCGGACCACCGTGTCCCCGCCCTGAGTTTTGTCCTCAAGGAGAATGACAGGGCCGGACGCTTCAACCTGGAGGCCGCCTTGCGCCTGGGGGTGGCACCTGGGCCGGACTTTGGGCGCCTGCAGCAAGGGCATGCCGTTAAAAACCAGGCGGGCCACACCATTGTGCCGGCCCAAGTCATGGGTGAAAAACGCAAGGGGCGCATTCTCGCCCTCTCCGGGGATACGCGGCCAAACCCCCTCTTCGCCCAGGCCGCCTTTGGCGCGGACCTCCTCATCCACGAGGCCACCTTCTCCGACGATGAGCAGGAGCGCGCCCTCCAAACCCGACACTCCACCGCCCGCGAAGCCGGGGAAGTCGCCCAGTTGGCCCAGGCCAGCCGCCTTCTGCTCACCCATATTTCCTCTCGCTTTCATGCGGCCACCTTCCCCCTGGTGGCCCAGGCCAAGGCCGCCTTCCAGGGCAGCATTGAGGTGGCCAATGACGGCATGCAAGTGGAAATCCCCATGAAGGAAGCATCGGACACCCCCTAGGCCGGTTTCCAAGTTAATTTGCTGCAGATTTTGAACCAGGATTTTCATAAGAGCTACAAGATTGGCAAGATTGGGCAGTGCCAAAAATCCTGCCCATCTTGAAAATCTTGTTGCGAATCCTGGTTCAGAAGCTTACTGCAGATCGTACGTTCGATTGTATTGCCTTCAGCTTTTTGGTGGCCTGGGCGTGGGGCCAAAAGCCCACCGGATTTTTCCTAGAAACTTACCGGCTGACTAACTCGTCCAGGCCACCCTTGTGGAGTGTGCCTGGAGTGGGGCCCGGCTTACCTTTTCTTGTTCTTGAACCAGGATTCGCAGGAAGAGCTACAAGATTACCAAGATTTTTGGGCAGCGAAATGTAGGGGGACGACTTATCGCGCCCATCCTGCAGTGCCTGGTTAGGGCGCGATAAGTCGTCCCCCTACATTTTTGGCACTGCCCAAAAATCCTGCCCATCTTGAAAATCTTGTTACGAATCCTGGTTCAGAAACTTGCTGCAGATTTTGAACCAGGATTTTCATAAGAGCTACAAGATTGGCAAGATTGGGCAGTGCCAAAAATCCTGCCCATCTTGAAAATCTTGTTGCGAATCCTGGTTCAAAACTTTCTCTTTCCTCCCACCTAACAAAGCTGCTATAGCCGCTCTCGCTGCGCGAAAAAAAAGTGCGGCTGGGTTTAGTCACCCAAGTTAAGTTTCTAGGTGGCAGGAGGAAAGCCACCAAGAAGCTGTTGGTGCTTTTTTATTGCCTTCAGCTTTTTGGTGGCCTGGGCGTGGGGCCAAAAGCCCGCCGGATTTTTCCTAGAAACTTGCCGGTTTCGAACTCGTCCAGGCCACCCTTGTGGAGTGTGCCTGGAGTGGGGCCCGGCTTACCTTTTCTCTCGTGCAGCGCGAATGATGAGTTGTGTTAACCCTGACGCGGAGGCCGATATGGAAGAAGTGGACAAACTCAATGAGGTGGAAGGCAAAAAATGGAATTCCTTGCAGGCGAATTTGACGCGTTTGCGTTGCCTGGGTTTTTCGAGCGCCACCTTCGTTATTGAGCACACGCGAGAGCTGCTAAAACTCTCGGACAACTTTCAATGGTTGCATGAGGTTCATTCACAGGTTGTTTGGGTTCGCATGAAGGCCGACTTTTCAAACCAACCGGGGGAGGCGGCCTGCCAGCTGAGTGCTATCCGCCGCAGTTTGCGAAGGCTACTTCACATGGAGAAACAAAAAACGCTTCAGCGCTCTCAGAGAATACAGAGCGCGCCTTAACTTTACTGCCAGAGGGGCCGTTTTGGGTACGTTCCCAGTTGATTCCAAACGCCCCGCCTCTCCCCGGAGCGGGTGCTCCCCTGTTGCTGGGTCCCCGGCGGTTCCCTTTGGCACTTTTTTATTCTTGAACCAGGATTTTCGTAAGATTCATAAGATTACCAAGATTTTTTGGCAGCGAAATGTAGGGGGACGACTTATCGCGCCCATCATGCAGTGCCTGGTTAGGGCGCGATAAATCGCGCCCCTACAGTGCACTGCCCAATCCTGCCAATCCTGCAAATCTTATTAAAATCCCGGTTCAAGAAACAAAGCACTGCCCCAAACCCCCTCAGTATAAGCTTACGCAGACGAGAATTTGCCCAAAACCCCCTCTGCGTAAGCTTACACAAATGAGAATTTGCCCAAAACCTCCTCTACATAAGCTTACACAGACGAGAATTTGCCCAAAACCTCCTCTGCATAAGCTTACACAGACGAGAATTTGCCCCAAACCCCCTCTGCGTAAGCTTACACAAATGAGAATTTGCCCAAAACCTCCTCTGCGTAAGCTTACGAAGACGAGAATTTTCAAGCGCTTGCAGAAACATATTTTTGTTTGCCTCCCCCTTCCACTGCAGTATTTCTATGCAATGGCCAAAATTATAAAATTGAAATACCAAGGGCTGTGGAACAGCGAATACCCCCTCGTCGTCAACCGCCTTATTGACATTGTCCACGCCTACTCTCCTCATGACTTACACCTGGGCATAAGCTACGAGCGCCTAGCTGCTTTCCGCACACCCTTGTCCAAAATTGAAATACAAGAGCGCGCCGACTCTGAAAGCGCTCTCCTCTCCGAGTTGGACCAACAACGCGACACCCTCTACAACGTCATTTACGCCGTCGCCAAGGCCTTCCAGCGTGCCCCCTTGGGCGACGTCAGCAACCGCGCTCACCGCATTGTCCTCCTCTTTAAGAAACACGGCACTTCCTTGGCTTCCTCCAACTATACCGCGCAAACCAAGCGCCTCTATGACTTGGCCGCCGATGTCCGCTCCCAGCCCGAAATAAACTCCGCTCTCGAGGCCATGGCTCTCAAACCTCTCTTTGAGCGCATGTGTGAGCTGAACGAGCAATTCGACGCGCTTTTCATGGCGCGCAAGCAGCGCCAGGCGGAGACGGAGCGGGTGGACACACGCGCCATCCGCAGCGAGTGTGACAAGGCCATTACGCTGTTGTGGAGCGCCATGGAGCATTGCATGGCCGAGCGCGGTGCTGAGGCTTATATGCCGCTGCTCAACCACATCAACAAACTCAACGCCTACTACAAACAGCAACTCGCCGCCCGCGCGACGCGCCGCAAAGCCAAGCAGGCCGTGGCAACGGAAAGCGCTATTGTGCCTTTTGTGGATGTGTGAGGGGCCTCACTTCTTGAACGACAAGCTGCAGCAAGGTTTTGAACCAGGATTTTCATAAGAGCTACAAGATTGGCAAGATTGGGCACTGCCAAAAAATCCTGCCCATCTTGTAGCTCTTCCTGCAAATCCCGGTTCAAAAACTTGCTGCAGATTTTGAACCAGGATTTTCATAAGATTTACAAGATTGGCAAGATTGGGCAGTGCCAAAAATCCTGCCCATCTTGAAAATCTTGTTGCGAATCCTGGTTCAAAAACTTGCTGCAGATTTTGAACCAGGATTTTCATAAGAGCTACAAGATTGGCAAGATTGGGCACTGCCAAAAAATCCTGCCCATCTTGTAGCTCTTCCTGCAAATCCCGGTTCAAAAACTTGCTGCAGCTCGTCGTTCAAGAAACGAAGCAACAACAGCTCAGGTCAACTTAGAACCGGCCTACCGCCTTTTGAGCCACAGCATGAAAAACAAAGGGCCCCCCAGCAATGCCGTAATGGCCCCCACCGGCAACTCTGTATGCAGGCTGCGGAACAAAAGCCGGCTGAGCATGTCTGCCAAAATGAGGAAGGCCGCGCCCAGGCCTGCACAGCCCGGGAGGACTTTGCGCATGTCCGCGCCCCAAAGGCGTCGCACCAGGTGTGGCACCAACAGGCCAACAAAGCCGATGAGCCCTGAAAGTGCCACCGCCGAGGCTACGGACAGGGAGCACAGCACATAAAGCCAACGCTGCAGGCGGCGCACATGGAGGCCCAGGCTTTGGGCGTCCTCGTCTCCAAGGCTTAGGGCATTCAACTTGCTGGCCAGGGCCCACAACACACCAAAACTCAAAAATTGTGCCCCTGCCAGCCCCCACAGCGCTTCAGGGGCCTCGTAGCGAAGGACACCTGAAAGCCAAAACAACAACTCCCCCAGTTTTCCAGGTGCCGTTAAGGCGCGCAAAAGAGAAATGAGTGCCATGGCAAAAGCGTTAAACATGACACCGGCCAGGAGAATGGAAGCCCCCGGCCCCATACGCAGGCCCACCCAGAGAATGAAGGAGGTGGCCAGGAGGGCGCCCAACAAAGCCAGCAAGGAGGAGGCCGACAAAAAACCCACGCCTGACAAGCCCAGGGAGAGGGCCACACTCGCACCGAGGGCGGCGCCTCCTGAAACGCCCAAAATGAAAGGGTCCGCCAGAGGGTTTCGCAAAGAGGTTTGCAAAACAGCGCCGGACACGGAAAGCCCCATGCCCACCAGCCCCGCGAGAAGGACGCGCGGAAGCCGCATGGAGAAAAAAATGTTGGCCTCAGGGCTGGACATGTCTGCCAGCTGACGCACCTCCAAAGTTGTTTCTCCCAAAAACAAAGCCGCCACGGCGGCCACCAAAGCAAGGAAGGCACTCAGGAGGCATACGCCCAGAGGGGTTGACAGCAGACGAGGCATTGCCAATGCTTAGCCCAACTTCCTGTGGGCCAAAAGCTTGTCTTAGGGGCACAACTCGCTTTGTTTTAATATGCAGGTGGCCTCTTCTTCGGGGACGGGCCTTCCATAATGGTAGCCTTGCCCATATTCCACCCCTATGGCCTTCAACAATTGGGCCTGCTCCTGGGTTTCCACACCCTCGGCAATGCAGCTTCGGCGGAAGGCTTTCACCAAGTCCACAATCATCCGGACAATGGCCTCGCTTCTGTCGTCATATGTCATTTGGGAAACGAAGGACTTGTCAATTTTGAGGAAGTTGAAGGGAATGTTGCGCAACAAACTCAGCGAGGAGTAGCCCGTTCCAAAGTCATCAATGCTCATTTCAACTCCACGCTGCATCGCCAGCGTTACCACTTTTCGCGCCCCCTCAATGTTTCTCACCAGGGAGCTTTCTGTCACTTCCACCTTAAATTGTTTTCCCTCCAACGCGTTTTCTTCGAGGAGTTGAAAAAATTTTTTCAAAAGCTTCAACGAGGCCAGTTGTTTCCCACTTAAGTTTATGGACAAAGAGGGCTTCTTCCCCAGCTGCTCCTTCCATGCTCGGCACTGTTTGAAGGCTTCGTGCAGACAAAAAAGGGTTACCTCGTCAATCAACTCGTTGCTTTCGGCCAAAGGAATAAACTCCGCCGGCGGAATAAACCCAAGCTCCGGGTGCTTCCAGCGCGCCAAACCTTCAAACCCTAAAAGGCAGCCTGTGCGAAGGGAAAAAATAGGTTGGTAAAAAAGTTGCAGCTGGTTGCCTAAGGCCAATGCACGCCGCAACTCTGTCACCAACAGGGAGGGGGGTTGTTTTTTGCGGACGCTCGCTTCGCTAAATGGGTAAATTTCTCCGTGCTCCAACGCAGGCAGCCAACGTGTTGTCGCCAGGAGTTGTTGAAAAAACTCATCCACGCTTTTGGGCTTGGTTTGGCTCCACAACACATAGCTTGCACAAGCGCGCACAGGCAGCTTCATGGTTTCCACTTCAAACGGCTGGCTTAGGCCTTCGAGGGCACGTTTGACTTTTTCCTGCGCATGCTTGGCCTGCACCTTCTCCCGGAAAACATGCAACGAGGAAAACCGCCCGCCGTGCCAATAGGTAACCACATCTTCCGGAGCCATATGCTGTTGCAGCTTTTTGGAAATGCCCTGCAGCAACTCGTCAATGGCTTTATAGCCCAGGGACAAAATCAACTGCTCAAAATCCAACAGCCGAATTTCCACCAACAAACAGTCCTTCACCTTCAACGTCTGGCAACTCGCCATGGCAGCCTGGGTACGCAACAGAAAATCCGTGCGAGCAGCCAAATCCATAATCACCTTCTTTCCGCTTTCTGTTGGTTATGTCCGCCCTCAAGCACGCTTCACAAAAAACACCGCCACTTTCAAAATTTCAAACGTCTGCTTTGCTTTAAAATACACAGCCAGCGCTTCTTCAAGGCGTTATTTTGGGTACATGAGTTGGACGCGCGTGCCTCCCTGTCTGCTTTGCCTTGCCGTGTTGGGCGCAAGCCTCTTGAGTGCTTGCCAAAACCAAAAATGCCATGCGGAGGTGTGCCAGGGTTGTTGCAGCGCGGAGGGCCTTTGCCTGGAGGGCAACACATGGGAGGCCTGTGGCGTGCAGGGTGAGGCCTGTATGCGTTGCAGCGGCGGACAAACCTGTGCTGTGGGCCTTTGCCTGGGTGGAAACCCCCATGCAAACCCAGGCAGCGAGGGCGGCGGCCATGGGAATGGGGGCGCTCTGGCCACTTCCGCACTCTGGTGGAGGGAGGGCGAGTTTGTCCTCCAGCGCTATTTGCCACAGCCTCAGCAGCAAACCTCCTTCCACTTCCACGCCCCTGTGGTTTTGTGGGAGGCCAGCCCCAATGGAAAGCGTTGGGCCGCTGGGCTGGCCACTTCCGCAACGCACTATGAGGTTTGGCACGCGGAAGGAGACAAAACCCGCTTGTTGCATACAGGCAGCGGTGTCCTCCAAAAACTCGCCTTCGCCGAAAACAGCCAGGGGCTGGCTTTTCTTGTGGCCAGTGGCCCTACGCAAGGCCCGTTGCAAGGCCAATTGTGGGTGTCCCTCCATGCCAAGGAGAGTCCGCGAAAGCTCTCTGTGGAGGCCTGTGGCATGGTGGACAGCAGCTTCCACGTGGTGGACTTTGCCTTCTCCCCGGACAGCGCCCGCCTGGCGGTGCGCGCTTTTGTTAACGAGGGGGAGAGGCGCGCCGGCATTTGGCTGGTGACGACGGCGGAGCCTGGCACTTGCATTGCGGTGGTGTACCCCGGGGAGGCCATGGAGCCCACCCCCGGGTGGGGAGCCCTGGGGCCTTTGCAGTGGGGGGACAACCGTACCCTCTATTTTAGAGCGCATTTAACCTATGACTACCCGCTTCAGCTGTACGCTTTTCGCCTGGAAGGCAACAGCGGCAGCGGCCTTCGCAACCCTCTGCTTTCAACCAGCACCCACTCGCTGCTGAGTTTTGCGCTAAGCCCCTCCATGCCCCTGGTGGCCCTCCTTCAGGAAAACGCCGCCTTCAGTCTCCTGCCTCTGGGGCTGCCTTTGAGGCCCTCCCTGGTGACAGGGTGTGAAACGTCCACCCTGGCTGCTGCCGGCAGCATGCATTTTTCCCCCAAAAATGACTGGCTTTTGCTGGTGGGAGAGGCGCGTTTGCAGCTTGTCCACTTGGGCCATAGGGCATGCCACCCAGGGGAGGTGCCCGCTGCCTTGGAGGCGGTTTGGTCCCCCGACGGAAACTTTTTGGCAACCCTCAGCAGGAGGGAGGAGGCGGACGGAAATGCCACCTGGTATATTTTTCTCCACCCCAACAACGGCCACACCCTGCTGCAGCCAACCCTGATAAGTATGGGCTTTCAACACCTGCACCAGCTGCGTTGGACTTCTTTCTAGGGAGGCAGGCGGAGACAGGCGAAGACGCCTTAGAGAAATTTCTGCAATAGAACTTGCCAAGGTGCCCCAATCCAAGGATGTTAAAAAAACAACCCTGTTTTCTTTTGTTTTCTTTCGCAACATTCCACCCAGAAAGGAATCCTTCCTGTGCGCAAGTTGATGTTGATTGCTGTTGTTACAACCGCGCTTTTTGCCTGCAAAGAAAAAGCGGGGGAGCCAGCCTCTCCTTCAAGGCCCATGCCCACACCGCCTCCGCCTCCGGCGGCAGCGGCGGCTGAGCCCATTATAGGTGAGTTTACCTTAATGTCCTTTCAAACACCCACCATAGACTCTTTTGTCCAAGCGGGCGCCAAACTCCCTGAGGACTTGGTAAACTTGGGCCGCATGCTTTATTATGAGACGCGCCTCTCCAAGGCACATGACTTAAGCTGCAACTCCTGCCATGACTTGGCCAGCTATGGCGTTGACGGCAAAGTGGTTAGCCCCGGCCACCGCGGACAACTGGGGGACCGCAACTCTCCTACCGTTTATAATGCCTCCATGCAGTTTGTTCAGTTTTGGGATGGGCGCGAGCCAACCGTTGAAGCGCAAGCCCTCGGCCCCATTATGAACCCTGTTGAAATGGCCATGCCCAACGAGAAGCGCGTTATAGACACCCTCGAGTCCATGCCTGAGTATGTGGAAGCCTTCAAAAAAGCCTTCCCCGGCGAAGCCAAACCCATTTCCATGCAAAACATTGGCAAAGCCATTGGCGCCTTTGAGCGACGCCTCATAACGCCTACGCGCTTCCACAAGCTGCTGGCGGGGGACACCAAAGCGTTGACGGAAGAGGAGCAACGCGGTGTGGAAGCCTTCCATACGGTGGGGTGCACCAGTTGCCATACAGGGCCGGGCGTGGGCGGCACACAATACCAAAAACTGGGGGCCGTTAAACCCTGGCCAAACCTCAAGGACAAGGGGCGAGGTGCTGTGACGCAAAAGCCCGAGGACGACCATTTCTTCAAAGTCCCCACGTTGTTGAATGTGGCCAAGACAGCGCCCTATGGGCATGATGGCAAAATGGAGACGCTGGAAGAGGCGGTGAAGATGATGGCTGAATACCAACTTGGCAAAACAGTGACAGAGGAGGAAGTGAAAGCCATTGTTGCCTTTTTGAATACGCTGACGGGGGAAATTCCAACGGAATTGATACAACCGCCCCCGTTGCCCAAAAGCACCGCCAAAACACCCAAGCCGGATAAAAAAGAGCCGGCCAAAAAAGGGCCAGCTAAATAGGCGCGCCGCTTTCTCCAAACACCACTCCAAGCAGGGCACCTGGTGCCCTGCTTTTTTTTCGCCCCCGCCTCAAAACTGTGCAACAAACCCCCATGTCCTCCGGTTTTTCGCCTCCTAACCCCCGCCCCCAGGGCATAAGGCAGGGCTTCCTCCGGGAGTTGTGGCCCTGGCTGGCCCCGCATAAGGGCCTTTTGTGCCTGCAGGTGGCCGCCTCCCTGACGGCGGCGTTGGCGGCAGGGGCCTGGGCCTGGGCCTTGGGGCCCTTGCTGGGCAGCATGCTGCTTGGCAAAACAACGCAACTGGGCCCTTGGCATATTGGCCCGGAGGACTTCCGCTGGAAGGTGCCGCTGCTGCTGGTGCTTATAGCACTGCCGCGCACAGTGGCCCAATTCCTTAACGCCGGGTGGGTGCAGGTGTTGGTGCAACGCGTTGTTTTTAGCCTGCGCACCCAGGGCTACGCGCGCATTTTGCGCATTCCGCCGGCCTGGGTGGAGCGCCGCCACTCCGGGGAGGTGGTAGCCCACTTTTTGACGGACTTGGGGCATGTGGAGGCCACGTTGGCGGCGTTGTTGCCCTCCCTCTCGAGGGACTTGGCCCAGGTAGCCGTGCTGCTGGGGGTATGCGCCTATTTGGACTTAAAACTGTTTCTCCTGGCTTTTGCCGTGCTGCCTTTGGTGGTGTTGCCTTTGGGGAGGTTTAAACGCGCCATCCGCACAACCGCCAAAAACAGCCTAGGCAGCCTGGCCACCCTCAACACCCTGCTGGCCGAAACCCTCTCCAACTTGGGCATTGCGCAGGCCTTTGGCATGCAGCCGCACCTCCAAGGCCGCTTTAAAGCGGCCCATGCGCGCTTTATGTCCGCGCTGCGCCGCTCCCTGTTTTTGCGCGGCGCTGTTAGCCCCTTTACGGAATATTTGGGCATTTTGGGCGCGGCCCTGTGCATTTGGGTGGGTGTACCCGCCGTGGCCAAGGAGCCTGCCCTCGCGCAGCACCTCCTGTCCTTTTTGGCCGCCTTTTTGTTGCTGTACCAGCCCCTGCGCGCCCTCAGCATGGCCTATGGCCAACTCTCCATAGGCGCCGTCGCCTGGGGCCGCTTTCAGGAGTGTATGCAGGCCCCTCAAGTTTCCACCGAGGGCCACACCGCCTTGCCGCTGCAACAGGCCCTGCGCTTTGAAAACGTCTCCTTGCGTTTTGCGGATGGGCGTATGGGCCTGCAGGGCTTTTCTCTAACAGTGCCCCGGGGGCAAAAAACCGCCCTCGTTGGCCCCACGGGGGCAGGCAAGTCCTCCGTGCTTTCCCTCCTTCTCGGCTTCGCCCAGGCCAGCGAGGGGCGGCTTTGGTGGGACGCTCACCCCCTGGAGGCGTTGGCTTTGCCGGCCTTGCGCAAGCAGCTGGCCTGGGTGCCGCAGGAGCCTTTGTTGCTTTCAGGCACCGTGCGGGAAAACTTGTGCCTGGGCCAGGAGGGAGTGAGTGAGGAGGCCCTGTGGGAGGCCCTGCGGCTTGCAGGGGCCCAGGCCTTTGTAAGGGAGCGCGAGGGAGGCCTCGAGGCCGAAGTAGGCGAGAGAGGCGCCCTGCTTTCCGGGGGCCAACGCCAGCGCCTGTGCATTGCGCGGGCCATGCTGCAAAAGCCCTCGGTGGTGTTGCTGGATGAAGTGACAAGCTCCCTGGACGCGGACAGCGAGGCGACGGTGCTGCGGGGGCTTAAGCCGTTAATGCAGGGGCGCACGGTGCTGATGGTGGCACACCGCCTGGCGACGGTGAAGGAGGCTGACTGGATTGTGGTAATGGACGAGGGCCGCATAGCCGAAGAAGGCCAGCACGCCCAGTTGCTGGCCAAGGGAGGGTTATATGCAAGGCTGTGGAAGGCCCAAACTCTGGAGACGGCCTAGGCCCCTCCGGTTGTTACCCTAGCTACCAGGGCTTCCCCCATGAGCATATAGGGGCCCTCGTCGGCTGAAACAAAGGCGGACTGCCCCCGCCCAAAGCTTAAGGTGCCTGCAGGGCCCTGGGCCACGGCTTTGCCCTCCAACACCAACAACAACTCCGGGCCTGAGCGCTTGGGCGCAAACGGCGCCCTCGGCGCTACCCGCACCAGAGAGAAGCAAAACTCCTCCACCGGGGCCTCCAACACCCAGGCCTCCCCCGGGCCAGGCAATGCCGTTTGCACCCGCGGTACATAGCTTTCAAAACACAGCATGGACAGCAGCGCCTCCACCTCCACACGCTTGGGGCTAAGCCCCCCGCGCAGCACATTGTCCGAGTTGGCCATGACTTCCACCCCCAGGCCGTGCATATAGGCATGCAGGCACCCGGCCGGCACGTATACCGCTTCCAAGGGCTTAAGCCGCACCAGGTTAAGGCACAAACTCGCCAGCACCCCCATGTCCTCCGGGTAGGCCTCCCGCAGGCGCAAAGCCAAAGCCGCTTTGTTGGCAAACTCCCCCTCTTGGGCCAGGCGCAAAAGCGCGGGCTTTGCCGCCGCCAACAAACCAGGCCGCTTGGCCGGGGGCCAGCGCAGCAGACTTTGGAAGAAGGTGCGCAGGGCCTGCGCCTCGTCTGCTTGGCGAAGCAAGGGCAAACAAGGCTGCAAACCCGGGAGAGCCAGGGCCTCAAACAGCGGCCAAAGGCGCGTAGGCGCCTCAAAGCCCAGGAGGGCCTCAAAGGGTGTTAAGGCGCACAACAACTCTGGCTTGTGGTTGGCGTCCACATAGTTGCATGCCTCCGGGGGAAGCCCAAGCCTCCTCTCGCGGGCGTAGCCTTGGCGGGCCTGCTGCGCATTGGGGTGGGCCTGCAAGGAGAGCGGCTTTTCCACGGCCAGCACCTTCAGCAAAAAGGGAAGGCTCCTCCACCCGGGCCCCAGGGCCTCGGGGGTGCGGGAGAGGAAAACGTCCAGGGGCACCCACTGGCCCCCCTGCCATAGCCGGGAGGTACCTCGGGGGTGGGCCCCCACCCACAACTCCGCCTGAGGCCTGGGGGCCGGGGAGGGCCTGCCCAAAAACTCCGGCAAAGCGGTGAAGGAGCCCCACGCGTACTCCTTAATGCTGTTGTGCAGCCAATGCATAAAGCAGTTGTACGTTGAGTTAAGCAGCGGCGACAATTTTTTGGCACCCGCCCTCGCCGCCTCATACATTTGCCTTCCAAAGGCGCACATTCCCACCCGGGAAGCCGCTTGGCCTTCCCTCTCATTTCATATAGAGAAGGGCCCTTGGCGGGCACGGCGCCCTCAACAGAAGCACTTAACTAAAGAAGGAGTTTCTCATGCTGATGGTTGGACAAAAATTCCCCGCATACTCCCTGACGGCCTGCGTTTCCCTCGAGGTGGGCAAGGAGTTTAGCACCCTGGACGAGAAAACCTATGGAGACAAGTGGCGGGTTGTCTTCTTTTGGCCCATGGACTTTACCTTTGTATGCCCGACGGAAATTGCAGAGTTTGGCAACCAGGACGCCGCTTTTAAACAGCGCGGCGCGCAGGTGTTGGGGGTTTCCACGGACACCCATTTTGTACACCTCGCTTGGCGCCAAAGCCACCCGGCCTTAAAGGCACTGCCCTTCCCCATGCTGGCTGACACCAAAAAAGAGTTGTCCCAGGCGCTGGGCATTTTGCATGCGGACGGCATTGCCTACCGCGCCACCTATATTGTGGACCCGCAAGGCATTGTGCGCTGGCTCAATGTGAATGACTTGCCGGTGGGCCGCAACGTGGCAGAGGTGCTTCGCGCGTTGGACGCGCTGCAGACGGGGCAGCTGACGCCTTGCAACTGGCAAAAAGGACAAAAAACGCTGTGAGTCCTCAATGGTCTTTTTGTCCTCTGGCGAACGAAGCCTCGGTTTTGTTCGGGTCATGCACTGGAGTGCACTCCCCTCACAAAAGCCTCACCTTCGTCCACCAGAGAACAAAAATCCTCATTGAGGGAACCCCCCCTGGTTGGTTTTTAGCTGGGGGCTGTTGGCCTGTTGAAGGGGTTTTTTGGGGATGAACCCAGGTGACCTGCCTCTTTTTTGGTACCCCTCCCCGGTGGGGGCTATTGGTTTTGCCTTCCGCCACGCCGCCCTCTGGGAGGTGGCCCTCAAGCCCTGGGAGGCTTGCCCCAAAGCTTTGCTGCCCTCGCGCGAGGAGGAGGCCTTTGCCCTCGCCTTGGACGGCTACTTCGCCGGCAACCTTGCCGCCTTGGAGGCCTTCAAAACAGTGCCCCAACGCGGCACCCCCTTCCAAAGGGAGGTGTGGCAGGCCCTTGCCCATATAGCGCCCCACCAGCACCCAACGTACGCCGGCATGGCCGCCGCGGTAGGCCGCCCCAAGGCCTTCCGCGCCACCGGCAGCGCCATTGGGAAAAACCCCCTCTTTCTGGTGCTGCCCTGCCACCGGGTTTTGGGCAGCGACGGAAGCCTGTGTGGTTTTGCCTGCGGCGTGGACGTTAAACGCTGGCTGCTTCAGCACGAGGCGCGGCACTTGGCCTGCGCGCTTGAATAAAGCCTGCGGTTGTGCGACGAGGGGGGGCTGCCTGTTATGAGTTTTAACAAGAGAGTGTTGCAAAAAGCGGTACACAGGGCGGTTGACAAAGCCGTTGAGGAGGCGGTGGAAAAAGCCGCCGAGGTTTTGAGGCAAGGGGGCCTTGTCGCTTTGCCCACGGAAACGGTGTATGGCCTGGCGGCGGATGCGCTCAACCCCGAGGCGGTTGCGAAGGTGTTTGCGGTGAAGGGCCGCCCTGGAAACCACCCCCTCATTGTGCATATAGGCAGTGCCCAGGAGGTGGGCCTGTGGGCGCAGGACATTCCGGAGGTGGCATGGAAGCTGGCCGAAGCCTTCTGGCCAGGGCCATTAACTTTGTTGCTGCGCCGCAAACCTGAAGTGCCCGCCGCCATTGCCGGTGGACATGAAACCCTTGCCTTGAGGGTGCCTTCTCACCCCCTGGCTTTGGCGGTGTTGAAGGCTTTTAACGGCGGGCTTGTCGCGCCCTCGGCCAACACCTTTGGGCGCTTAAGCCCTACGCTGGCGGAGCACGTGAGGCAGGACTTGCAAGAGAAGGTGGACTTCATTTTGGATGATGGGCCTTGCCGCATTGGCATTGAGTCCACCATTGTGGACTGCACGGGCCCCTCCCCCAGCATTGCCCGCCCTGGGGGCCTCCCGGCGGAAGCCCTGGCCCAGGTGTTGGGCTTTCTTCCTCCAAGGAGCCTCCAGGTGGCCGCCCCCGGCTGTTTGCATGCCCATTATGCCCCTCGGACGCCCCTCCTGTTGGAAAAGCCTGAAGCCCTGGAAGCTTGCGCCAAAGCCCTGTGCGCCCAGGGGAAACGCGTGGCTGTTTTGCACCCGCACAGCATGGCCCTTCCTGAAAACGCCCAGTGGGTTTGCCTTCCGGAAGCGTTGCCTCAATTTGCGCATACGCTGTATGCCCTCTTGCATGCGCTGGACAAACAGCCCTTTGACGTTTTGTTGATGAGCCTTCCTGAGGCCGAGGGCCTTGGGAGTGCCCTCCAAGACAGGCTGGTGCGCGCGGCCAATGCGCACTTTTGAGGACCGCTTCCACTTTGACATGATCTCTTCGTTGGGCTCGTTTTTGTTCGGGTCATGCACTTGAGTGCACTCCCTCCCACCGCCCTTCCGTCAGCAAGCTCCACCGGAGCTTGCTCCTCACAAAAGCCTCGCCCGCCTCGACCTCATGTCAAATTGAAACCGGTCTGCAGATGGAAAACGGTTTAAAGGAGTTGACTAAAGAGAGCTGCAGGCCGCCGCCCCCTCCAGGAGCCATGCAATGGCTTTTTCCAACTGCTCCTCCAGGGGTTTCATATGGTTTAGGAAGAGGTGTGTCGCCCCGGGGACGACGAAGAGTTTGTTGGGCGCTTGCATTTGGTTTGCGAGTGCTTGGAGGTTTTCCAGTTTTCCAAACTCGTCGTTTTCTGCGTGGACGAAGGCCACCGGTTTTTTGAGGTGGGCAACAAAACGCATATCAAAAAAGTCAACGCCGACGCCCACTGCCAGCACGCACTTAACGCAGGAGGCCTGTGCCGCCAAAGAGAGGGCCGTTCTTGCGCCGAAGGAGAAGCCGCTGGCGAATAAGGGCAGCGAGGGTTGTTGTTGGTGGAGAAATTCAAGGGCGGCGAGGGCGTCTTCCAACTCTCCGGGGCCTCCATCATAGCTTCCTGTGGAGTTGCCGACGCCTCGAAAATTGAAGCGCAAGGAGGAGACGTGGGCCCAAGTCCATGCCTTGGCCATGCGGTAGAGGGTGTTGTTGTGCATGGTACCTCCAAACCGAGGGTGGAGGTGGCAAACCACAGCCGCCGCTTGAGGCTGCGGTGGGGACTCCAAAAGCGCTTCCAGGTGGCCATGCGCAGCGGGAATGGAGAGGCGTGTTGTCAGCATGCGGGTTTTTTAGGAGCAAAGCCTTTCGCGCAAGCGTTTGGCTTGTGCTTGGAGTTCAACATCCAAGGAGCCCAACTCAATGGACTTCAGCCGTTGCTTCAGGCTGGGCGGACATTTGGGAAGAGGCTTGCCATTGTCCAGCCAGTGCTCCAAGTGGTTTAAGGCCTTGCAGACAATTTTTTCTTTGGGGTGGTCCAGCAGCGAGTCCAGGAAATAAATGTCGTCAGGCAACTCGTTGTATTGCTCTATAAACTCCGCAACACCCTTTATCCACGAGGCCCTGTCTTCAGGTTGCATGAGTTTTTTAATGCTTTCTCTGAAGGCTTTGCGGGTGCCCTGGGCGTCAAATTGCTCTGCCAGGGCCGGAGGAAGCTCTCCTTGGGTGAAAATGGCATCCGCGGCCTTTTTATATTTTTCATAAGAGTGGCTGCGGGCAATTTTGGAAGTGTCCTTGGCGTCCTGCCTGGAAGCATGGGGGCTTTTGTTTCGGTTGGCATCTATTTCGCGCCACGTTTTTTTGCGCTTTCCGGAAAACCCACTGTCATTGTTGTCGTCATATCGGCTCATAAGGGACTTCGCTTTCGAGGTATGGACGGCAGTATATATTGTTTATGTAGGTGTCGGAGGCGCCGGTTTTTGAGGAGAGGGCTCGTTTTCAGAGGACACTTTTTTGGTTTCCTGGGGGTAATGAGTCTCCAGGCACTCATTGCAAAGCGCGTGGCTGAAAGTAGCGTCTGAGCGCTGTTCAATATAGGTTTCAACGCGCTCCCAAATTTGCTGATCGTTGCGGACACGTTTGCAGTGCATGCAAATAGGCAACATGCCTTGCAACTGTTTCACATGCTCCAAGGCCGCGCTGAGTTGTTGGATTTTGGAGCCCAGGGTTTCTTCCAGCTCCAAAAGGCGTTGGCCCACGCGAAGGCGGGCATGAAACTCGCCAATGTGCACAGGCTTTGTCAAAAAGTCATCCGCCCCCGAGTTGAGGCCTGAAATAATGTCTTCTTTGCGAGAGCGCGCCGTCACCATGAGGACATAGCGGTATATGTTTTGTTTGCGGATGAGGCCACAAAGGGTTGGGCCGTCAATGCCGGGCATGCTCCAGTCGAGGATGACGAGCCTGGGAGCATCTTCAGTTTGCAGAATTTCCCAGGCCTTAATGCCGTCTTCCACGGCGATGACAGAAAAGCCCAGTTTGCTCAGCTGCGTAATAAACAGCATTCTCGTGACACTCTCATCCTCCGCCACGAGGATGTTTTGCAGAGTGTTGGGTGGATTTGGTTGCATAAACACTTTCTAACGCGCAGAAGGCGAGAAAAAACCAATAAAGGCTTGAAAGCGGCAGAAGCTCCGCTGTTGAGAGACGTTACAAGACGCCCAAGACGTTTTTTTCATTTTTTTCATTTTGCAATTCAACGCCAGCCCCCTGGAATGCGTCACCTAGGACACAGAAATTCCCGTATACATGAGTTTAGCAGGAAACGAACTTCAAAAACAATACAGACTTTTTGTATGTTGGTTGGGGCAGCCTTTCCTTGTGGGGTTGCTGTGTTTTCGCTTGCTTTGGGCGGGGGCAGAAGAAGGGGCCGCTTCAAAGCTCAAAGCTTGGGTTTTGTGCCACAAATTGGCGCCAGCGCATGAGGGCAGGCAAGCGCTCTTCCTCGGGGGCGTCTGCTCTAAAATGGAAGTTGTCTCCAATGGCGCCGGCAAGCTCATCAATGGCTTGTTGGCGTTGCTCAACGCTTTCGGACTCGAGGGCCAGGACAAGCCACTGGGCCCTTCGCTCATGCTGAGCGCGTGCCCACCAGCGCTTCCAGAGGTTGGGAGAGGGGCCCAGGTGGATGCAGGAGAGTTGTTGCAAGGCCCAGGCGGCGGTTTCTGCCACCCATGCATCCGCGTCACCGGTCCACTCAATGAGTGTTTCAATGCTGCCTCTGTCTTTGGCGGCGACGACGGCTTTGGCAGCGAGGGTACGCCGGAGCGGGTCCTTCACATGCAGTGAGTTTTGGATGAGGTGGAGGGCCTGGGGCCATTCCTGGAGGGTTTTGAAGTGAGGCAACACAGCGCGGGCGATGGAGGCGGCTTGAGGGTCCGCATCCAACAAAGCCAGCAAGACAGGCTCCAAGTGCTCCGGGGAGGCGAAGACGCCAGCGAGTTTGAGTGCAGCGCAGCGCAGTTTTTTGTCATTGGAGGAGAGCAGCGGCGTCAAAACCTGGGCGCCGGCGCTGCGAAGTTGCAACAAGGCATGGGAGATGGGCCCAAGCGTATTCAACGAGGCGGAGGTTTCCTCCTCACTCAAGAGGTTGGAGTGGGGGCCGGGGAAGAAGGGAATGAGGGCCTTGGCGGAAGCCTCCGGCGTATGCCCGAGGATTTCAAGGGCGGCATTTTGAGTCGCCACATCCTCCTCGAGAAGCCAGATGATGGCCTGGGAGATGCGCTCTTGCAGGGCGATTGAGTCCAACTCCGCAGGCAAGGGTTGTTTTCTGCGCACCTGCAACAGCGCATGGAAGGCGGCCGGGAGTTGTTGGCAAAACAAGGTGAAGTCCGCGAAGGGCTTTTGCTGGAGGGGGTTTTGTCCAGAGTCCCCATAGAAGATGGCGACGAGTTTGCCTCCCACGGCAATGGGGTAGAGGAAGACAGAGCGGGGCCTTCGGTGAATGTCCAAGAGGAAGCGTTGAAGGCTGGGCTCATTCGGAGGTGGCCCAAAATAAGCGGAGAGGGTTTGGGCAACGGAATAAAAGAGGCCAGGCAAGGCCAAGTCAATGTGTGTCCGCAAAAAGCCTTCCTGGGTACCTTTGCCTGCACAAGAGAAGCCCTGAGCTTTTCCGTGGATGACGGAAAACAGGCCGACAAACTCAAAAGCGCACAGGCCAAAGCGCAGAAGAACCGTCGTCAATTTGTCACGGTCCGTCTGCGCAAGGCTCAGCTGCTGTTTGGCCTCCTCGAGTGTCCAGTTGGGTGCAGGCTCCGCAGCGCTGCCACTCCTAAAGGAGATGACCCAAGGAAGCGCATTCTCCGTAAAGCTTTCTTCTTCCAAAAAAGCTTCAGGCACCGGAGGAGGAACGAGCGCTCTAAGTGGCGGGGCGGCGCTGGCCGTTTTTTTGGGCAAGGCAGCGGCGCTGGCCGTTTTTTGAGGAGGAGGAGAAGGGCTTGGGTTGGCAAGGAATTCCTCCAGCCAAGCTTCCACAGGAAGCCCCTCGTCAACGGCCGAAAACTTCTCCGCTTCAGTTGGGGAAGGCTCGGCTGGGGAGGGGTTTGGCAGAGTTTCCAAAGCCGGGAGTGGAAGCTCCCTCTCAGCGGCAGAGCGCTTGGGAAAAAGCTGTCGCTTTATTTTGACAAAAAAGTCCCTGAGGACACTCGAGTTGGAATACCTGGGCGTATTTTCCGAGGAAGGCGACGTTGGTGCAGCAGGCGTGCTTTCCAAGGAAAGCTGCACAGGAGGCAAGGTTTTGTTTTGAGGCAGCGGCGGCGTTTCCAAAGAGGAGCCCTCCGGAGGTGGCGGCTTTGCCTGGGAGAGTTTGCCCAAAAGCGCCTCGATGCGTGGAGGGACAGGCACGCCATAGAGTGTGGAGAGCCATTGGTGGATGCGGCACTCCAGGGCCACCCATGGAAGCAATTTTCTTCCGACGCGCAGGCTGAAGGCTTCAAGGGCCTCCAGGTTGGGTGGGTAGCCGATGGCGACATGCAAAGCCTCGTCCTCCTCACACAGGGGGACGCAGCAGTGTTGTTGGCACCATTCCGGAAGGAGCAATTTGGCCAAGGAGAAGTCCGGGTAGAAGTGGTTGAGGTTAACCGGTTTAAGGCCAGTGGCTGCAGACAAGGCTTCCAGCATGTCCTCTTCGCCAAGCAAGGCTTTGTCCAAGAGGGAAGAGTCAACGCTCCACCCTTCCTCCTCGGCCTGAGAGGACAAGGCATGGAAGGAGGCATTTTGCAGTCCTAATTGCGAGAGGGCTTGGAGAAGTTTGTCAGACATAGACGGCTATGGCTTGGGTTGGACACGTACAACGAAGGTGCCAGCGCATTTGTCATGAAAGGTTTGCCGACGCTTGTCAAAGAGGGCCCACCAGAAGCCTGAAAGCGCCAGGCCGAAAGAGAGGAGAGAGAAGAGGCTGCGCAAAGAGGCCTGGAGAAAGCCAATGGAGTGGCCTTCTTTGTTGACGAGTTTTAAGCCCAACAGTTTTCTCCCCGGAGTAGCGCCATTCCACAGGACGGCAAAAAAGGTTGCATAGGCTGTGGCCAACAAGGCCAGCAAGGCAATGCCCGCAGGGCCCAGCACCTGCCAGGCCACCATGTTGCCAAGCCAGGAGGAGGTTGCAGAAGCAGGGCCCGGCTCCGCAAAAGCCTTGGCCGCCCACAACATGCCAAACGAGGCCAAGCACAACAGCACAGCGTCCAACAGGAAAGCCCCCAGCAAGGCAGGCAGCGGGGCCGGCACAGCCTCATGTGTTTTTTCCAGCGGGTGGAAGACGGGGGCTGTGGCGGCCACAGGCTGGCTTTCGGGCTCCCTAAAAGTGGGCCGGGCACTCAAATGGAAAATAGGCCCCATGGGTGCCGCAGAAACCGGTGCTGCAAAGGCCGGCGCCGCGGAGGTGGCCGTTTCTTTTTCCACTTCTTTTTCCACCCGGGAGGGGAGAGGGGCTTGCTCCGCAGGCGCCAGCATTCCCAACAACTCCCTGGCTTCCTCGGCCTGTAGGGTGAAAGGCTCTGTTTTGGGAGGCTCTGCTGTGAAAGGCTCTGTGGGAGGCTCTGCTATGAAAGGCTCTATGGTGAAAGGCTCTGTTGCTGCGGTTGGAGCATCCGCCAGGGGAAGGCGTGGAGGAGTGACGGGCGCAGGCACGTCCGAGAGGGTTTGGGCTTTAGGGGAAATGTTGGCCTGGGCTTCCAAAGGTTTTGCTGAGGCAGCCACAAAGAAGGAGCCCTCGGTGGCAACCTCCTGTGTTGTCGCCAAATGCGTTTTCATATGTGTTTCCGAACGTCCTTCAAACAAGGAGACGGAAGGCTCCAACACAGGGGTGTGGGTGTCGGAGATGACAAAGTCCGAAAAAGGAAGTGGCGCCAAAGGCTCCTCCATGGGTGAAACCGGAGGGAATTGGGCCTGGGTTTGGCGCGCAGCCTGCGTAGCAATAAGGTCCCACGGAGGTGCCTGTGGGAGAGCGGCCTTTTCAGCTAGAGACGAAGCAGGTGGTGCGAGAGGCTCAGCGGCAGAAGGCGAAAAGCCCTGAGGGTTGAAGAGGGCCTCGAAGTCCGGAAGCTCTTCTGAGAAGACTTCATCCAGCAGCGTTTTGAGTGTAGCCGAAGGATCTGCCACGTCCCCCAAGTCTTCCGAGGACAACAAGGACTCGGAGGGAATGCCCAGGACGCCGGAGTTTGCCGCCGAAGTGTTTTTATAGGGCGAAAAAACCTCCATGCGCTCCATGCCCTGGCTGGCTTGAGCGTTGAGGGCCTGAGACGTAGGTGTGGGCAAGGAAGCGGCAGCGTGAGTGGCGGCGGAAATGCGCCGAGAAGGAATGGTGGGAGGCTTGGGGGAGCTGACAGCCTGAAACTCTTCTTCGAGAGCGGCGACTTCGGACTCTCCGAAGAAGACGGTTTTGCGTTGGGGCATGGGGTAGGTTTTGGCCGGGCGCGGCGACGCTGTCTGCGCAGCATCCATCGAAAGGGAAAGCTCCTCCTCGAAGGGTACTTCAAGCGAGAGTTCTTTGTTGGGGCCATCCATGGAGAGAGGGTGCGACTGTTTGTCTTTTTCGTCAGTGTTGCTCACGTTCTATTCGCTTTCTCAGTTATGAAGACGAGCTATTTTATCCCAATTGTCCTGCCATAAACTGGAGAATTGCCAACACGGCTACTCCAGCGGTTTCTGATTTTAAAATACCCGGGCCCAACCCGACAGAGAGAGCGCCTTGTTGTTTGGCCAACGCCACCTCTCCGGGTGTCCAACCACCTTCGGGGCCAACCAACACCGTCAACTTACCCTGAAATGCTTCCTGGGCACAAACCTCTCTCAAAGAAAGCTGCGTTTCTGACTCATTAAGCAACAACAGCCTGTGGCCTTCGGGTTGTTGGCTAAGTGCTTCGCCCAGCGGAAGGCAGGCATGCAACTTGGGCACATGGTTGCGCTCCGACTGGCGCGCAGCCTCCTCGAGTATTTTGTGCCACCTTCCAAAACGTTTTTCAGAAACAGCCTGGCTTGGCTGCGTCCGCTCCGTCAGCACCGGCCATATTTGGGCAACGCCCAACTCGGTGGCTTTTTGCAAAAGCCACTCAAAGCGCGCAGGCTGCCTCAGCAAAGCCTGCATTAAACACACAGAGCCTTGGGCGGTGGTGCGCTCCTCAAGGAGTGTAAGGTGAATGTGGGTGGCATTGCATTCTTCAATAAGGGCCAAAAAGGTTTTCCCTCCTCCGTCGAATACTTCCAGGTACTCACCGGGGTGGCAGCGCAAAACATGTGCCAAATAATGGTGAGCCTTTTTTTCAAGCTGGCATGCGCCCAGCTGTGCATGGGGAATACAAATCCGTTTCACAATATTCTAAAGCCCGGGTGTTTTAAAGCTTAAGCAAACCCATTCCTCAAACTCACGCTTGGCACTCAACTGCATGCCAAGCTGAGAAAACCGTGTTTCCACTTCTGCTGACTGAGGTGCGAGGATACCTGAAAGGATGAGCGTTTTCTGCGTTTTTTTGCACAAAGCTTCGGCCAAGGCCTTGAGGGCATTTGCGAAAATGTTGGCGACGACCAGCTCAAACCCCTCGTGGATGCAGCCAAGCTCCGCGTCCGAGAGGCGCATGTTGTGAATTTGATTGAGCTCTATGTTTTCCCGGGCATAGAAGAGGGCGGTGGCGTCATTGTCCGTGCCGAGGGCGTAGCGTGCGCCCAGTTTGCAGGCGGCCATGCCCAGAATGCCGGTGCCGGTGCCTACATCCAACACGCTTGCCTGGGGGAAGGCGGTGCAAAAGGCGTCCACTTCTTCAAGGCACAGGCGCGTTGTTGGGTGCTCTCCGGTGCCGAAGGCCATTTTAGGCTCAATGTAGAGGGCTTGTTTGCCAGGCGGAGGCGAAAGCCAAGGAGGCCCCACCCAGAGGTGGCGGGTTTCTGTCGCCCCAATGCGCTCCCGCCATGCGGTGGACCAGTCCTTCTCCTCTTCGGCAGCCAGGGAAATACAGTGGGCTTGCCATTGGCTTTGCGCGGCCTTCCGCGCATTTTCTGCTTCCTCCAGGCTTTGGAAGAAAGAGACAATATGCGTTATCCCCGGAGGAGGGCTTGGTTGCCCCGGCATGGCCAGGAGGTGGTGCTCTCGCCACTCCTGCCCGAGGGCGCCATGCGCATAAAGCAACTCGCTGAGGAATTCCGCATGGGTTTCCGCTATTTCCAGTGTGAGGTTAAAAAGGGACACGCAGGGGCTTATAGCCTGTTTGCCCAAGGGAAGCAGTGGGTTTGTGTCGACAAACGCCCAAAAATTTGATAAGTAGCCCCAAGCCCGGTAGCCTTCATGGCAAAAAAGCGAGTTTATGTGCCCAGATAATGATGACACAGACCCCGGCAGCCTCCCTGGTGTGTTTTCCAGCACAGAGGATGACGCCCCTCCGACGCCGCCTCCTTTGCCGAGGCGAGCGAGCAACCCTATGCTTCCTCCCTCTCTTTCCTCTTCGCAAAACCCCTTCCAGGAAATGCCAGAGCCACACCTGGCGCCCAATGCAAGCCCTGCGGGCAAACTGAGTTTTTTTCAAGCGCTGGCCAAACAAAAAACCGAAGCCCTGGAGCGCGGCCGCGCCCTCTATTTAAGCCTTGAAAGAGAACACCAGACATTGCGCGCCAAGTTTATACAGCTGCAGCAATATACACACACGCAAAGCTTGCCAGACTCAGAGCATGCGGAGCAGCTGAAGGCATTGCAAGAGTTGGTGGAGCACGAGGCTTTGCGCACACATGAGGCAGAAACCAGGGCGCAGGCACTCCAAACACAAGTGGGTGAGCTGGAGGAGGAGCGCAAGGACTTGGCGCGCGCCTTGGCAGAGGTGGAGGGCCAATACTCACATTTCAAGCAGTCCATGGAGACAGAGTTGGACTCCCGCAAGCAAATAGCGGAGGAGTTGATAAACCTCAAAGAGGCGTTGGAACAAACGCAGGACCAGGCCGCGCAAATGGCGGCGGAGCGCTCGGACATTGCAGGACAGCTGGAGGCGACGGAAGAAGGCTATAAGCAGTGCGTGAAGGAGGCAGAGCAATTGGCGGTGGAGAATGAAACACTCCGCGCAGAGTTGGAGGCCTGCCAGCAAGAGGCCGAGGCCCACAAGTCCGAAGCCGAAGCCCACAAGTTTGAAATGGAAGCCTACAAGTCCAGCCTCCAACAGCACCAAAGCAATGAGATGCATTTGATGGCCTCCGAGTTGGAGGCCCTCAGAGAGCGCCTAGAGTCCAACGAGAAAGAACATGCCTGGCTTGAGCAAAGCCTGGAGCGCTCCGAAACCCGCGTACAAGAGTTGGAAACCGCCTATACCTCGCTGCAGGCAAGCGCGCATGTTGCAGACCAGCAGACTTTGAGGGCGGAGTTGAGCGCCGCCCGCGCGGAAATGGGGAGAATGCGGGAGCAGCTGGTGTCCACCACCGAGAGAGCGCATATGGCCCAACAGGTGCAAGCCAGGGAAAAAGCCCTGGAAGCCCAACTCCACGCCATGCGAAGGCAGCTGGAAGCGCAACCTCCCTCGGCGGCCTTGCATGAGTTGGAGCAACTGCGCGACACGGTGGCACTGCTGAAAAAACGCCTCATGGTGGCAGAAGCCGCTGTGGAAGCTGCCGCAGGCCTCAAATCCAAAGTGGCGCGCCTTGAAAACATGCTGCGCCAAAGCGGCCGCTAAACCCCTCGCCGACGCATGCCTAAGCCCCTGGCCGTTTATGTGCACTTCCCCTTTTGCCTCTCCAAGTGCCCCTATTGCGACTTTGCTTCTGTCCCCACGCGACACATTCCCCATGAGGCCTACGCCGAAGCGGTGTTGACGGAGTTGGACAGGCGCTGTGCAGCTTGGCCTGGGTTTGAGAGGGGACGCATGCAGGCAGGCAGCGTTTATTTTGGCGGAGGCACCCCCTCCCTGTGGAAGCCGCAGTGTGTGGCGAAAGTGCTGGAGGGCCTGGAGCAGCAGCTGGGCTTTGCCCCGGAGGTGGAAATAAGCCTGGAGGCCAACCCCAACGCGGCGGGGCAGGCGCAGCTTGTGGCATTGCATGCGGCAGGGGTTAACCGCCTCTCCCTCGGGGTACAAAGTTTTGATGATGCCCTCCTCCACCGCCTGGGGCGCACACACAGCGCCAAGGAGGCCAAGCAAGCGGCCAACGCGGCGCGCAAGGCGGGTTTTGAAAACCTCTCGGTAGACCTCCTCTATGCAGTGCCGGGGCAAAGCCTTGGGCAAGCCTGCGCGGACGCGCAGGCGGCGGTGGCCTTGGGGGTGGAGCACCTCTCTCTCTATGCCTTAACGCTGGAGGAGGAGGCGTTAAGCCAGCCTGTGCCCATGGCCAAGGAGGCAGACAGCCTCCCCTCGGAGGACTTGAGTGTGGCCATGCGCGCGCACATGGCGCAGGTGGCTTTGGAGGCGGGCCTTGGCCGCTATGAGGTTTCCAACCATGCACTTGCCGGCAGGGCTTGCCAGCACAACTTAAGCTGCTGGAGAGGAGGCGACTATATGGGCCTTGGCGCCGGCGCTGTGGGCGCCTTCATTCGCCAGGGCGAGGGCCTGCGCTGGTTTAACCACCGCCGCTGGGAGGAGTACGCCAAAGCCCTGGAGGAAGGAAAGCTGCCGCAAGCCCACGAAGAAAGCTTGCCCCCGCAGGCACTGTTTATAGAGAGGGCCATGCTGGGCCTGCGCCTTGCCGAAGGGGTGCAGCTTGAGGCCTTGTGCACCGCCTTTGGGAAGGCGTTAAGGCCCATGGAAGCCTTGGCCCAGGCCTGGGAAGCCGACGGCTTTGCCACTTATGCTGCCGGGCGCCTGCGCCTCAGTGAGCGCGGCATGGACATGCACAGTGCCCTGTGCCTGCAGCTGCTCTAAACTCAACGAGGCAAGGAGACGGCATTGGGAGAGAAGCTAATAGAGTGGGCAAAAACCTGGGCCGAGGGGTTGGGCCCCTGGGGCTATGTACTGTTGGTTTTTGCCGCCCTGGTGGAATATGTATTCCCCCCCTTCCCCGGGGACAGCGTGGTGGTGGTGGGAGGGGCCTTTGCCTTGCGCACCCCCCACTCCTGGCTGGGCGTATGGCTGGCTGTTACCCTGGGCAATGTGCTGGGCATAGCCTTGCAGCACCGCCTAGGCCATGCATTGGCCCAAAGGGCGCAAGGAGAGCCCGGGTGGGTGGCAAGGAGGTGCAAGGCCTTGGGGTTGACACCGGCGCGCATGGAGGCAATGCAAGCGCACATGCAAAGGCGCGGTGCGGTTTTGTTGGTACTCAACCGCTTTTTGCCCTCCTTCCGCGCCTTGGTATTTTTAGCGGCAGGGGCCCTGGGCATGTCCTTTTGCAAAACCATGGCCTGGGGGGTGTTGGGGAGCCTCGCATGGAGTGCTTTTTTGCTGGGAGTGGGCGCCTTGTTGGGAGGCAACGCGGAAAAAATGTTGGAGGTGTTGGAAGGCTACCAGAGGGCAGCAGCCTGGGCCTTGGGGGCGGCCCTGGTGTTGTGGGTGTTGTGGCGGTTTATAAAGAAGAGGCCTCCCAAAGGGGCGGCATAAAGCTTGCGACATAGCGTACAAGGCTCAACCAGCCCTCGAGGAGTTGCGCCTGGGTTTGGGCGTCGCCCTCGGCAAGCAGTTGGACAATGGGCTCCAAAAAATGCAGCTTTTGAGGGAAATATTCCAAAGCCATTTTGAGGCACGCTTCGCGCTCTGCGCCCTCCTGGTTGGCCGCCAAAAGGAGGTGCAGCATGGAGAAAAACGCGCGGGCTATGGGCAAGCTGGAGAAGGTGTGTTTGGCCTGGGCCATATAGTGGACAAGCCTCTCCTGGCCTTCGGGCAACTCGGCGAAGAAGGTGCGGTTTTTTTTCTCCAGCTGCACCTGGAGAGGGAAAAGCTGAAGCCGCTCCTGGGCATGTCGCCAAAACTCAATGGCGAAGGCGGCCTCATTGGGTATTTCAGCGGAGGTAGAGGCCATTCTCCTCGCCAAAGAGGAGAGGACAAACACCTCCTGGGACTTGCTGGCAGGGTGGCTGAAATAGCGCGTTAGGAGGGGTTGCACCTCCTGCCAAAGCTGCGCAAGGCCCAGGTTGCTGCCTTGGAGTTGGGAGGCCAAGGCAGGAGAGAAGAAGGCTTCTTTCAGCAGCAAAACGCGTTGGCGGAATTCGCCTTGGGCCTCCTTCACCCCAAGGCGCGCAAGCTGCAGGGAGTAGAGGCAAATGGCAAACTCCACGCGGCGGTGGCCCGGCGGGGACAAGGCGGCCACGGCGGCTTTGAGGCGAGGTGCGTCCTTGCGCGCATCCCAACAGTCATTGAGTTGTTTGGAGAGGCGTTTGGACTCAAACAACCTCAAAAGGACAACGGCCTCCTCCCAGAGTTTGGTCAGCGTTAAGTCTCCTCCCAGCAAGGCTGTGGGCTTCCCATTTCGCCATATATGCAAAAGCAGTTTGGCCACCTCGGGAATTCTGGCTTTGGAGGCCAGGGAGCCCCGGCGCGCATGCTCCAAATCCAACAAGGCCGCCGCCAGTTGTGCCCGCGCGGAGGGGTGCTTGCGGAGCTTGTCCAGCGCCGGCATGAGTTTGGGCAGAGACAGGCTTTGGATAGACAAGAGAATTTGACGTTCAACGTCCATGTCCTGCAAGGCAAACCTCGTGGTTATGAAAGAGAGTTTCCCTCATTCCTTTAAAACAAAATAGAACAAAACCGTTTGGCTTCCCACTATTCGGTTTATAAGGCGGCCTAGGGGCACCCCCCCCGAAGATGCGTCTGCATGCGAAAGGAGAAGAGGAGATGGCCTTAAACCCGGAAAAAGAGAAAGCCATTGAGTTGGCGTTGTCCGCAGTGGAGAAGCAATTTGGCAAAGGTTCCATTATGCGCCTGGGCAAGGAGGCGCCTTTAGCGAGGGACATTCAAGCCATTTCAACAGGCTCCATTTCCCTGGACATTGCCTTGGGCGTCGGCGGCGTGCCGCGCGGGCGCATTGTGGAAATTTATGGCCCGGAGTCCTCCGGCAAAACCACGCTGTGCCTGCATATAGTTGCCCAGGCGCAGAAGGCCGGCGGCGTCTGCAGCTATATAGACGCGGAGCACGCCATGGACATTGCCTATGCGCGCAAGCTGGGGGTGCGCACGGACGACTTGCTGCTCTCCCAACCGGACACGGGGGAGCAGGCCTTGGAAATAGCGGACATGCTGGTACGCTCCGGCGCCATGGACGTTTTGGTGGTGGACTCGGTGGCAGCGCTGGTGCCGAAGGCGGAGTTGGAAGGGGAAATGGGCGACGCCCACATGGGCGTGCAAGCGCGCCTTATGAGCCAAGCTTTGCGCAAGCTGACAGGCACCATTGCGAAGAGTCAGACGTGTGTCATTTTCATTAACCAAATACGCATGAAAATTGGCGTCATGTTTGGCAACCCGGAGACGACGACGGGAGGGAATGCGCTCAAATTTTATGCCTCGCAGCGTTTGGACATACGCCGCATTGGCGCCATAAAAGCCGGGGAGCAGGTGGTTGGCAACCGGACGCGCGTGAAGGTGGTGAAAAACAAGGTGGCGCCTCCGTTTAAGGAGGTGGAGTTTGACATTATGTACGGCCAGGGCATTTCCCACGAGGGAGACATTTTGGACTTGGCGGTGGAGGCTGGCCTCATAGAGAAGAGTGGCGCCTGGTACTCCTTCCGCAATGAGCGCATAGGCCAAGGCCGCGACACGGCGAAGGAGCATTTGAAGGAGCACCCGGAGTTGGTAGCGGAGTTGGAGCGGCAGTTGCTGGAGAAGCACGGCATTGTACGCCCCCAAAGAGGAGAGGCTGAGCCACCCACGGAAGAGAAAAAGGGGCGCTCACCCAAAAAGTAACCCCAGAGGCTGGCGGTGGCCACTTCCACTCCCCCGGCTTAGCCCGGTGGCCAAGCCAGGGGGCGCCCCGCCAGAAGGTGCAGGTGCAGGTGGAAAACCGTCTGGCCGCCATAGGCGTTGCAGTTAAACACCAGGCGGTAGCCGTTGTCCGCATGCCCTCTCTCTCGGGCCACCACCGCGGCGGCCCAGGCCAACCTGCCCACCAGCAGGCTGTCGGCTTCCAGCAGCGCGTCCGTTGTGGCAATGTGGCGCTTGGGAATGAAAAGCGCATGCAAGGGCGCCTGCGGGTGCACGTCCGCAAAGCCCAGCACCGCCTCGTCCTCATAGAGTTTTTGAATGGGCAACGCACCGCGTACGGCTTTGCAAAACAAACAGTTGTCAACCAAGTCCATATTTCCCTCCTCATTCGGCTTGGGCAAAACCTCCACCCTCCACCGCACTTTGGCAACGGCCACACAAGGCGCCTTCTTCTTTTATTTCCTCAAAATACATCCAACAGCGCGGACAGCGAAGGCCCTTGGCCAGCTCCACCGCTGCCTTCACGCCTTCTTCCAGGGGCGCCGCCTCCCTCGCCGCCTCCGCTGAGGAAAACCACTCCACCTGGCTTACAATGAAAAGCTCTGCCAGCAAGCCCCAATGCTTCTCCAGCAAGGCGCGCCGCTTCCCCTCGGCCCACAACAGCACGCGTGCGTCAATGGACTTTCCAATGAGGCCCTCGCGCCGCCTGGCCTCAAGCAGTGGCAACACCGCTGAGCGCAATGCAAGCAGCTGTGCAAATTCCTGGCGCGAAGCCTCATCCAACAAAGGCTCCGGCTTCGGAAACTCGGCCAAAAACACGGACTCGGGTTTTTCGCCGGGCAAATGCTGCCAGGCTTCTTCGGCGGTGAAACTCGTCAGCGGTGCAAAGGCCACCAACAAGTCTTTGGCAATGTGCCACAGGGCTGTTTGCGCGGAGCGGCGCTTGGGGGAGGCCTTGGGCAGCACATAGAGGCTGTCCTTGAGGATGTCAAAATAGAGGGCCGACAAGTCCGTCGCGCAAAACTCCACCAGCGTACGGAAGGCGTGGTGAAACTCATAGGCCTCGAAGGAGGCTTTGACGCGCGCAAGCACTTGGGCAAGTCGCGAGAGGGCCCACTTGTCAAGCAACTCCAGCCGGGAGGCGGGGAGGGCGTCTTCCTCTGGAGAAAAGTCAAAGAGGTTGGAGAGGGCATAGCGCAGGGTGTTGCGCACCTTGCGGTAGCTTTCGGACAAGCTGTCCAAGGCGCCCATGGAGAGGCGGACGTCGTCCTTATAGTCGCTGGAAGCCACCCACAGCCGCAGAATTTCCGCGCCGTGTTTTTTGAAAACCTCGTCCGGCTCTATGCCGTTGCCCAGGCTTTTGGACATTTTTTTGCCCTCACCGTCCAAAATAAACCCATGCGTCAGGCACGTCTCATAGGGCGGCACGCCACGCGTGGCCACGGAAATGAGCAAAGAGGACTGAAACCAGCCGCGGTGCTGGTCGCTGCCTTCCAAATACAGCTGCGCGGGGAAGGGCAGCCCCTTGCGCGCCAGGGAGGTGAAGCTGGTGCCCGAGTCAAACCACACATCCAAAATGTCGGTTTCGGGCCTAAAGCGCCTGCCCTGGCAGGCCTTGCAGGCATAGCCCTCGGGCAGGAGTTGCTGCATGGGCGTGGAATACCACAGGGCGGTGCCCTCTTTTTCCACCATGTCGGCCACCTTCAGCATGAGGCCCTCGTCAATGACGGGCGTTTGACAGTCCTCACACAGGGGCACCACCACCGGCACCCCCCAGGTGCGCTGGCGGCTGATGCACCAGTCCGGCCTTCCAGCCACCATGCCGCGGATGCGCTCCTTCCCCCAGGCGGGCACCCACCGTATGCTGTTTTCAATGTGGTGCAGGGCTTTTTGCCGAAGGCCGTTGGCGTCAATGTCAATAAACCACTGGTTGGTAGCGCGGAAGAGGAGGGCCGTCTGGCAGCGCCAGCAGTGCGGGTAGCTGTGTTTGAGCACCTCCCCCTTCTTGTTGAGCAAGGCCCCCTTCTCGACGAGCCAGTCCACCACCACCTCGTCGGCCTGGGTGACTTTCAGCCCCTGCAGGCGCTCCCCCACGGTGGCGTCAAAGCGTCCGTCGTCCAGCACGGGGTTATAAATGTCCAGGCTATATTCCAGGCCCATTTCAAAGTCCTCCTGGCCGTGCCCCGGGGCGGTGTGTACCAGCCCCGTGCCCGCCTCCAGGCTGACGTGCTTGCCCACAATGACGGTGCCCTCCCTCTCCAAAAAAGCATGGCGGTAGCGAAGCCCCAAAAGGCTTTCTCCCTTGAGGCCCCCCTGCCATTTTTCGGGGAAGGCCAAGTCCTCCTGGCGAAAAACACCGGGGGAGGCTTTGGCCTTGGGCTTCAACTCCCCGGGGGCGACAGCCGCGAGGAAGGAGGCCAAAAGGCCCTGGGCCACCAGCACTTGTTTTTCCCCGAGGGCATAGAGGCCATATTCCAATTCCGGGTGGAGGCATATGGCGAGGTTGGCCGGCAAAGTCCACGGGGTAGTCGTCCATATGGCCAGCTGTACAGGGAGGCAGGAGGAAAACGGCAGCCTCTCCCGGGGGGTGGTGACGTCAAAGCCCACATAAACCGAGGGCGAGGTATGCTCGGCATACTCCACCTCCGCCTCCGCCAAAGCGGTTTTGTCGTGGATGCACCAAAACACGGGCTTCTTCTTCCTATAGAGCAACCCCTGCTTGGCAAAGGCCGCCAGCTGGCGAATTTCCTCGGCCTCATAGGCAAAGTCCAAAGTGAGATAGGCGTCGTTCCACCGGCCTAATACGCCCATGCGGCGAAAGCCCTCGCGCTGAATATGCACATATTCCAAGGCATAGGCGCGGCAGGCCTCCAGAAACTCAGCGCGCGTCAAAGCCTCGCGGCGCTTCTTCTTGTTGGCCAGGCGCTTTTCCACAGCGCGCTCAATGGGCAGGCCGTGGCAGTCCCAGCCGGGTACATAGTCCGCAAACCAGCCGGCGAGGTTGTGGAATTTCACAACCATGTCCTTCAAAATTTTGTCAAGCGCGTGCCCGGCATGCAGCGCGCCGTTGGCATAGGGCGGGCCGTCATGCAGACAAAAGTTGGGGCGGCCTTGGTTTTTTTCGAGTTGTTTCTCATAAATGCGGTGCTCTTCCCAGAAGGCCAGCATTGTGGGCTCCATGCTGGCGAGGTTTGCTTTCATGGGGAAGGCGGTTTTGGGCAAATTCAGCGTTGCTTTGTAGTCCACAGTCATGCCCCGCTTGCTAGCAGGTTTTTTTGTCCTCGTGCGCCAAACTTAAGTACCAAAGAATGTTGGCCTTCGGAGCAACCTGGTTTTCAAAGGTGTGAAAAAAAGCCAGGGGGAGTATACAAAGGGGATGGTGCCTTCCATAAAGAAGGGGAGGCGAGGAGTCCCGAAGGCGGCGCGACTGCCCCCCCAACGAGCCTTCCGCCGGAGGACAGCAGACAAAAGGCACCACCTTGGCGTTGTGTTGCTGGAAAGAGAGGATCCCCATGCTTTGGAGATTTGTATTGTTTTTGTTGGTACTTTCTGGCCTTGTTTTCGCGCAAGCGCCCGCCGAGGCTTGCAAGGAGCGCTGCTCCCAGGCGATGATGGCGTGTTTGAACCCCTGCGCCAACGCCAAAAGTGCCCAAACCAATTTGGAGTGCATCCGGACGTGCCGACAAAAAAACCAGGCATGCCTGCAAGACTGTAAATAGCAAATATCTAAAATAACTTGGGAAACCTGTTTCGCTGAAATATTTCTCGCACACGAACGTCTATAGGTTATGTGCTCAAGAATCTTTTGGATGGTTGTGTCGTTGGTTTTGGCTGTTTTTGCTTTAACTCTAGTGGGTTGTGTTGTGCGGGCCCGTCCGGCAGTCGTGGTGGGGGCGGACCCCCATAGGGGGCGCCGTGTGAAGCCCCCGCCGCGGGTTTATGTGGCGCCGCCACCTCCGCCTCCTCCGGTTTATGTGGCGCCACCTCCGCCTCCGCCGCCGGTTTATGTGGCGCCGCCGCCTCCTCCGCCTACAATTTATGTGGCGCCGCCTCCGCCGCCCAAAGTTTATGTGGCGCCTCCGCCTCCGCCGCCGGTTTATGTGGTGCCGCCTCCGCCTCCGCCTGTACGGGTGCTGCCGCCTCCGCCTCCGCCGCCGGTTTATGTGGTGCCGCCTCCGCCTCCGCCTGTGCGGGTGGTGCCGCCTCCGCCTCCGCCTGTGCGGGTGAGGCCTCCGCCGCCTCCGCCTGTACGGGTGCTGCCGCCTCCGCCTCCGCCTGTGCGGGTGTTGCCGCCGCCGCCTCCGCCTGTACGGGTGTTGCCGCCGCCTCCTCCGCCTGTGCGGGTGAGGCCGCCGCCGCCTCCGCCTGTGCGGGTGTTGCCGCCGCCGCCGCCTGCTCCGCGGGTGCATCAGCCGCCGCCGCCGCCTGTACGGGTGTTGCCGCCGCCTCCGCCTGCTCCGCGGGTGCATCAGCCGCCGCCTCCGCCTGTACGGGTGTTACCGCCGCCGCCGCCGCCTGCTCCGCGGGTGCATCAGCCGCCGCCTCCGCCTGTACGGGTGTTGCCGCCGCCGCCGCCTGCTCCGCGGGTGCATCAACCGCCCCCGCCGCCGCCGCGTGCTCAGCCTCCGTCGCCTCGGGGACATCCGTCGTCGCCTTCAAGGCATTCACGGTAGGCTTCGGGCGCCAGGGGACAAAAAGACCATTTAGGAAAGCCACCTCTCATAGGTGGCCAGAAGGCTTTGCCCAATGGCTTGCCAGCCCAGGGTGGAGAAGGCCATCTCAAAGGCCTCCTCGGCCAGGCGCTTTTGCAGGGCCTCCTCTGCGGCCAGGCGCAGGCAGGCATGTGCAAAGCCCTCGGGGCTGTCTTCCAGGAGGGCCGTCTTCTCGTGTGTCAACGCCATGCCTTCGCAACCTATGCGCGTCGTCACCAGGGGTTTTTTCATGGCCATGGCTTCGGCAATTTTGAGGCGTGTGCCGCCACCCATACGCAGGGGCACCACGTAGACGCTGGCCTGGGCCATGTAGGGGCGCACATCCTCCACCGTCCCTGTCACCCTCACGCTTTGGCTTTGGCGCGCAAGCAAAAACGGCGGCGGGTTTTTGCCGACAATGGAAAAGTGCGCCTTGGGCTGCTTTTCTACAATGCGCGGCCAAATGTGGTCCAAAAACCAAAGCACACCATCATGGTTGGGGACATAGGCCATCATCCCTGTGAAGACGAAGTGGAAGGGCTTGGGCTTTGCCTGGGAGGGGCGAAAATATTCCAAGTCCACCCCGTTGGGCACCACGGCGCCGCGAAGCCCGGGCAGGTGCTTGGCAAACAAAGCCAAGTCCCTCTCGGAAGTGGCGAGGACTCCGTCCTGCGCGCGGCAAGTCTCCAGCTCGTCTGCGCGCTGTTTTTTGTATTCCGCCCAATAATGCAGCTTCCTTGGGCCCAGGGCAGCAACCTCATGCATGCGCCGGAAGTTGTCCCATTCCACGTTGTGCGCATCCAGCACTTTGAGGGCTTTGGTTTTCAGCCTAAAGGGGCCCAGGTGAGAAAACTCGGTATGCACAATGTGGAAGTCGCCGTTTTCCAGCAGCGCGTTGAGCGCACGCTCATAGCGGGGGCTTGTCACGGACTGCTGAAAAAAGCTGTGGCGGGAGAAGCAGGAGAAGAGTTGCCCCAGGCGGCGGTGGCGGTGTTTCCACAAATAGGGCAGCGTATGCACCTCCCGGAGGGGGAGGGCTTCCAGCAGCCTGCGCTTGTCTTCGGGGGTGCCATAGCACAGCACCGTCACCGTGTGGTGCAAGGCCACCTGCCTAAGCAGCTGGAAAACGCGTATAGCGCCGCCAAAATCCGCCGGCAAAGGAGAAAAAGGCAGCGCGAAGAGGACATTCATTGTTTCTCTCCTTCCATATGCAGCTCCACCACCGCCAGGGAGAGGGCAGGCAAGTCCAAACTCCCCCCGGGGGAGGCCTGGGTTTGTACAAAGCCCGCCTCGTCAAAGCGCGTCACAAATGTCCGCATGGTTTGAAGGGGGCCGCAGCGCTCCAGCGAGAGTGAAAGGGTTTTGGGTGTGGAGGCTTCCCTGTTCAAAAGCACCAGGACGAGTTTGCTTCTGTCCGCATGGGTGGAGGCAAAAGCGGAAACCCCCTGAGGGGCTTCGCTGGGGAGGAAGTAGCCAAGAAAGTGGGCGCCGTTTCCGTCATAGTTGCGGAAGGCGCGAAAGCCCTGGGCGGCGGCGCTGCCTTTGGAGTGGAAGTGCCAGAGGAAGGCGTAGTCCAGGCCCTCCTGGGCAAAGCGGCCCAGCGCTTCTGCCTGCGCAAGCCCGCCGGAGGGGTGGTTTTCGGCGCCAAAGTTATATTCTCCAATGGAGAGCTGGAGGCCCGGGTAATTCTCGTCCACCCACTGGCGCATACGCGGAATCAGCCGAATGGTGTCCTTCACCCAGGACTCGTCTTTGTAGCTTGGGTCCCACAGGGAGCGCGTCATGCGCAGCCTCAGGGCGCTGGTTTTTTCGTCCACCTTGCCGCCCTGCGCATTCCACACCCCCGGGCCCTGCGGGTAGTGGTGCAAGTCCAACACATCCAACATCCTCTCTCCCGTTTTTTGTTGGTGCTCATACAGCTTCCTCAAATACCAGGGCACCAGCGGCACATTCCCATGCGCGCGCCTGTCGGGCGCGAGGTATTTGCCCCCCCGCGCCATGTCCTGGGCGGACCAGAAAAAGTGCGTCCACCCCCACTCGCAGGGGCCGGCAATGTGGGCCTGTGGGTCCGCCTTGCGGATGGCGCGAATGTGGGTGATGGTTTTTTCCAGCAGGGCGCTGTAGCTTAGCGGCTCAGGGTGCACATCGCGGTGCGTTTTGTGCCAGAGGTTGGGCTCGTTGTCCAGGAAGTAGAGGTGTACCGAGCGGCCATGCCCCTTCTCCTTCTCCTCGGTTTGGATGGCGTGGACCCACGCTTCCACCATCTCCGGGGGGGCCGGCAAAGAAGTCAGCGAAGGGGGCCCCGGCCGAAGGGGCTTTCCGCGGGGGCTTAGGCCGTTTCCAATGCCCGGGTGGTATTTCTCAAAAGCCTGTTGCGAAGGAAACAACGCGCGCGGAAACCCGACGGAGCTTGTGTCCTTGGCTACCCAGCCCAGCATGGGAAGGGTGAGTGCTGTTTTGAGGCCCCATTGGCGCTGCTGCTGCAAAAAGTCTCTATAAGTCCAGTCCGGGTTTTGGGTGTAGTTGAGGTTTCTAAAATACCAGTCGGAGGCGGCATTCCAGGCGTTGCCGAGTTTCCAGTTATAGCGGCTGCTGGGGTTTCCTCCCCAGCGGCGGGCGGTGGCCCCCAAATAGAGGGCGGTGTCATCATCAGGCAGCTGGGGGTTAAAAGCTACGCCATAAATGCCCGGGGAAATGGGCCTGGCTTTGGCTTGGCAGTCCACCCTCACCGGCAGGGCTGCCGGGGCTTTTCCCAGGGCGCTGGGCCTTTTTGGGGGCGGTTTTTGAGGAGTGCTTGCATGCTTTGGCTTGCATGCGCACAATGCAAAGCCGGCGCCAAGCAAGCCAACCAGCAAGCCAAGGAGCGCCGCTGTATGCAGGCATGTCGGCGCTCGCCTTGGAGGGGTTGTCATGGAAAAAGTAGGGTTGCTTTCCATCATCGTCATAACCGTTGTCCTGCCGATGTGGGCGGCCAAAACCCCCCAGCCTGGGCTGGCCTTGCGCAAGGCGGTGCTCGGCTTTTTTGCATGCAACCTCTTTTATTGGATTGTGGCTCTCTTCGTCTATTTTTTCCTCCTCCAGGGGCGTAACCCTGAAGAAGTCCTCTCCCGAAGTGTCCGATGATGCTCCTGGACGCCCTCTTGTGCGTGGTGGCAGGCCTGGTGCTCCTTCCCTGCCTCTATTTGGCGGGGCTTTCGCTGCTCTCTTCGCGTACCCCCCCTTCGCTTCCTTCGGCGCCTTTGCTTCGCTTTGACATTCTGGTGCCTGCTTGCAATGAAGAGGCGGGCATTGTGCGTACGGTTGAAAACCTGCAACAGCAAGCCTGGCCCAGGGAGTTGTTTCGCGTCATTGTCATTGCCGACAACTGTACAGACAGCACGGCAGCCCTCGCGTACAAAGCCGGCGCCGTTGTATGGGAGCGCCTGAGCGAAACCAAGCGCGGCAAAGGCCATGCCCTGGAGTTTGCCTTTCAAAAAAGCCTCGAAGAAGGTTTTGCGCAGGCGGTGGTGGTTGTCGACGCGGACAGCCTTCTTTCTGCAAATGCGCTGAAGGGTTTTGCCTCGCGCATAGCGCAGGGGGCCATGGCCATTCAGGCGCACTATGGCGTCCTTGAGGTGAAAAGCAGCTGGCGCACCCGCCTTATGCGCGTGGCTTTTGCCGCCTTCCATGGCCTGCGCTCTCTGGCCAGGGAGCGCCTTGGTTTGTCCTGCGGCTTGCGCGGCAACGGCATGTGTTTTGTTTCCAGGCTTATAGGAGAAGTCCCCCACCAGGCCTACTCGGTGGTGGAGGACGTGGAGTACAGCCTTTTGCTTGGCAGGGCCGGCCACCGCGTCTTTTATGCGGCAGAGGTTGAAGTGCTCGGCGAAATGGCGGGCGACGAAAAAGCCTCCCGCCCCCAACGCCAACGCTGGGAGGGGGGGCGCTTCTTCCTCATGAAAACCTTTGGCCTTTCACTGCTGCGTCAAGGCATTTGCAAGAAGAGCCCTCTGCTTTTGGATTTGGCCGTGGACTTGTTTGTCCCTCCTTTGAGTTGGCTTGTGCTGGCCACCTCCTTGGGTTTGTCGCTGTCGCTTTTGCTTGGTTTGGCAAGCGGCCAGGCCCTGGCCTGTGCCTTCATTTTTGGAGCGGGCTTTTGTTGCCTGCTTCTCTATGTGCTTCGCGGCTGGCAACTTTCAGGCACAGGCCTTGGGGGCCTTGTCGACTTGGCCTTCGCGCCCTGGTTTGTGCTGTGGAAACTCGGCCTGGCCCTCCGGGGAAAAACCAGGCCCCCTTCCTCCTGGGTGCCTACCCGGGGTGAAGCCCCCAGGCAGGGCCCCTCGGGAAAGCCTCCTGGAGGGGTTGCCGCCCTCCCCTCGGGGGGGGCCTCTTCCCCCGGGGGGTGGAGAGTTGTGGGGCATGTCGCTTTGTGGTTTTTAATTGCAGGCGGCCTTATGGCCGCAACCGCCCTGTCTGCTGCTTTGGGCAACGGCAACCTGCTGGCGGCCGCTTTGCCGGTGCTTGCCTGCGCTGTGGGCATGGTGCTTTTCCGTTTGCCCTTGCGCACAAGCAGCTTGTGCCTCCTCTTTCTTGTGCTGGTTTGTGACTACCTCCCGGAGCGCCCTTTTGAGGGCCTCTGGGCCTCCCCCCTGGCGCCTTTGGGACGCCTTCTCTTTTTGAACCTCTCCACCACCACCGGCATTTTTTTCCTGAGGTTTTCAGGTGTAGACGCGGCTGTCCTCATGCTTTTTCTGGTAGGCCTTTGGCGCAGCGTTGTGAAGGCGGAGCCGGGGGCCTTTGTGGGCACACCTTCTGTGCGTCCGCTGAATTTTTTTCTGCTGCTTCACTTTGTCACCGTCGTCGCTTTGTGCTTGTGGGGCCTTGCCAGGGGCGGCAACTTTAACGCCTCTTTGTGGCAGCTGCGCCAGCTGCTGTTGTTTCCCCTCATGAGTGGTTTTTTCCTGCATGCCATTTCCGGGCGCAAGGAGGACTTGCTTCTCATTGCGCGCCTTTTGGTGACGGCTGCGCTCGTCAAAGCGCTCAAGGGCATTTATTTTGTGCACGCCGTTGTCCGTCCCCTGGGGGCGGAGGTGGAGTTTACCACCTCTCACTCGGACACCTTGCTGTTTGTCCCCGTGCTGGCCATGGCTGTGGCGCTTGTCTATGAGAAAGCCCGCCTCAAAACCCTGTGGCACTTGCCGCTGTGGGTGCCCATTGTCGCGCTCGGCATGAAGTACAACGAGCGGCGGCTGGCCTATGTCGCGCTGGCGGCTTCTCTGGTTGTTTTCTTCGCCATGTTTTCGAAAAGTCGCCTAAGGCGCCTGACGCTGCAGGCTGCGCTTTGGCTTGCGCCGCTGGCTGCCCTCTACCTCGCTGTGGGGTGGAAACAACACCCCTTTGAGGCCCACCCCCTCTGGGGGCCTGCCTTGCTTGTCAAGTCCCTTGTCAAAGGAGACCCGCAACAACTCGGCCCCGACTATCGCGACATGGAAAACTTCAACCTGCTTTATACGTGGAGCGAAAACGCCTTCGTCCCCCTCGGGTTTGGACACCGCTTTGAAGAGCGCATTGCGCTGCCGGACATTTCTTTTGTGATGCCTCATTACCGCTACCACCCCCACAACAGCGTTTTGTGGCTTTGGGCCATCGGCGGCCTCTTCGGGTTTACGGCCCTCTTCTTGCCCCTCGTCGTTGTGGTTTTTTTGGCCGCCCGCGCCTTCCCCCTGTTGCAAAACCCTATTGAGAGGACTGCCCTCCTGACGGCTTTGTCCTTTGTCGTCAGCTACCTCCTTCAATGTTGGGGGGATATGGCCACCCTCTCCTATTTCGGCTCCATGGGGCTTGCCCTCTCGCTTGCTGTTGTCAGCACATTGGCTGTACGCAGCGGAGCTTGGCCCACCCCCCAAAGGGGCCGTCAACCCCTTTGAATTTTGGGGCGCCGCAGAAAAAAGGGAGGCAGAAGGGCACATTTGCTTTTCGCAACACAGTTGCAATAAGTCTTGCTTCGCGCACAGCTGCTGGCTATACCAAGGCCTCTCGATGAAGCTTGGAGGTGAAGGTTTCCCACAAGGCTTTGAGGGGAGTTTTGAGGTGAATTCATGACGTGGCCTGGGCTTGTTTTTGCCTTTTTTTTGTCTGCGGAAAGTGTGTTGACAGACGCACACCCGGAGGCTTTGGCAAATGCGCAGCCGGCTTTGGCCGCAGAGCCGGGGGAGGCCAGCAAAGCAGCCCCGGAGGTGGAAGAAGAGCCCTTGGCAGCGTTTGAAGAAGAGGGCGCAGAAGAAGCAGAAGAGCCCACGCCCGAAGAAGAAGAGGCGTTGAGCGAGGAGCCCATGCTGACTTCTGTCGTCAAAGGCCAAAGCCTCCCCAGAAGCCGGGGGGCGGGGGATTTTCAAATGGAGGTGGGCCCCCTGGCGGTGGTTCCGCGCAATTCCGCCGCGCAACTGTTGACGCTCGCCCCTGGAATTTTGCTGACAAACGAAGGGGGGGCCTTGCACGCAGAAAGCATTTTCCTAAGGGGGTTTGATGCGCGGGAGGGGCAAGACATAGAGCTATGGGTGGGTGGCTTTCCCGTCAACCAAGCCGGCCACATCCACGGGAACGGCTATGCCGACTTGCACTTCCTCATTCCCGAGCTGGTAGACTCCCTGCGCGTCCTCGAAGGCCCCTTTGACGCAAGACAAGGCAATTTTGCTGTGGCAGGCAGCGCGGAATACCGCCTGGGGCTTAGGCAAAAAGGGATGACACTCAAAGGAAGCCTGGGCTCCTATGGCTCCAGGCGCCTGCTGGCCACCTGGCGGCCTGCCTCAGGAGACGGGCAAAGTTTTGTAGGCGCCCAAATATACCAAACCGCAGGCTTTGGGCAGAACAGGGATGCGCGCAGCGGGACAGCCATGGCGCAGGCGCTGCTGCCCATGTCTGAAACGCTGTCGCTGCGTCTTTTCTCCTTCGCCTATTTTGGCAACTACCACTCCGCCGGCGTATTGCGCGAAGACGATGTGCAAGCCGGG
>Ga0209737_10000030_pt1 | contig 116810 bp, 97 predicted proteins | sample TergutCu122P3_FD_187284 | JGI IMG/M metagenome (GOLD analysis project Ga0209737, IMG submission 187284) | Cubitermes ugandensis P3 segment gut microbial communities from Kakamega Forest, Kenya - Cu122 P3 (SPAdes) (version 2) | ecosystem: Host-associated > Arthropoda: Insects > Digestive system...
TCATTCTTGGCAGAGCCAAGCGGCAAAGCCGAGCGGCGGGCTTGACCCGCAATCCCCTAATAATCAACATCGTTTTTTAGGGGATTCCGCGTCAAGCGCGGAATGACGGACTTTTAAGACAGCCTCATCCCCCTTTTATTATTGAAAATCAATAAGATCAGGCAATAAAAAACTCACAAACTTGGCAAACTCATCCCCGTAATTTTCCGGTACAAATCCAACGCATAAACATCAGTCATTCCCGAAACGTAATCCAAAACCGATTGGATTTTTCCGTAAGGTGTTTCCACGTCTGTTTCGTATTGTTCCGGAACGCGGGCTAACAATTGTTTGGAATAGGCTTTTTCGGAGTTAAACACGGCTTGAATCAGTTTGTCGATAAGCGTGTAAATGATGTGATAACCGGCAATCTCAATATCAACCACATCTTTCGACTTGTATATTTTCCTGAAAGAGAGCGCAGTGCATTGATTGTAAGCCTCACATACTTCTTTTTGAATGCCGTCAATAAGCGAACCTTGGAAATTTCCGGCAAGGATTTTCTCCTCATTTTCCACAAATACGTTGGAACATTCATCCACCAAAACCCCGATTACCGACGAACGGAGATAGGCTATCTGTTCGTTTATGTCTGTGACCGGCAGCATTCGTTCGATTTTTTTTGCACGTTCTTCCGCGGGAAAAAAATTGAGTAGCAGCTCTTTGGTCTCTTCTGTGCTAAGCAGTTTCAGCTTGTGTGCATCCTCAATGTCCATAATCTCGTAGCAAATATCATCGGCAGCCTCGACCAAATAAACAAGCGGGTGACGAGCATACCGGTATTCGTCTAAACGGATTAATCCCATTTCGTCTGCAATTTTTACAAAATCATCTTTTTCACTTTGAAAAAATCCGAATTTCTTCTTTTTACCGGCAGTGTGGCTCGACTCGTAAGGATATTTGACAATGGAAGCGAGCGTAGAATAGGTTAGTACAAAGCCCCCTTTTCTACGTCCTCGAAATTGGTGCGTTAACAATCGAAAAGCGTTGGCATTTCCTTCAAAATGAATAATATCGTTCCACTCTTTGTCGGGAATAGACCATTTTTCTTTCAGATGAAGACCGTCGCCTTCCGAAAAAAAAGAGGCAATGGCGGTCTCGCCCGAATGTCCGAAAGGCGGATTTCCCATATCGTGCGCCAAGCAAGCGGCTGAAACGATAGCTCCTATTTCCGACAAGAAATCGGTGTCGGTATCGTGGTATTTCGCTTTCAGTTTTTGAGAGATGTTATTCCCCAACGAACGTCCTACACAAGAAACCTCCAAACTGTGTGTCAGCCGGTTGTGTACAAAAACGCTTCCGGGTAACGGGAAAACCTGCGTTTTGTTTTGCAGCCGGCGAAATGACGCCGAAAAAATCAACCGGTCATAATCGCGCTGAAACTCCGACCGATCGTGTTTCTTTTCGTCGTGGTATGTTTCCAAACCGAAACGTTTAGTAGAGAGTAGTTTTTGCCAAATCACGGTATATTAATTTTTTAGAGATAAACCATTGGATAGTTTTAAAATTATGATTGTTCGTAATATTACCTAAAAATGCGAATCATGGGTTGAATGTTGGTTTTCTTGTCCCATTAGGGACAATATGTTGGTAGAAAACAGATTAATTTACCAAATAGCGTGCCGTAGGTACGCAATATGTAAGAACATAAATCACATTTTGTACCTAACGGCACATTTTAACCCGTGGATTCACATTAAAAGAAACCATTACGCCATAGGCGTTTATAAAGAATGAGCCGTTAAACAAAGCATCTTGCTAAGTCTAAGTCAAAAACAAATTTCTAATTTGTATACTCATTATGCTTCGTCTTTCGTTGCACACTTCATAACTACCACAAAGATAATTCCTTTTTTGAAATTCACATCTTTCTACGTTATGTTTCAAAAGAATACTTTTCGCAAATTAGAAATTTGTTTTTAACTTAGACTCAGTAAGATACTATGCCTAATGGCTCACTCTTCATTTTTTAGCCATAAAAAGATACTAGAAATTTAAAAAGGAAAAGGAGGCTGTATAAAGCCTCCTAATTTCTGTATATCTTGAAGTTTATTGTTAACAAGTAGAGGCTGTGTCCTCTTCAACTTCGTATGTGAGTTACGAATTATTTTTCTATTTTCCATCAACCATTTTTGGTATCGTTACCATTTTTTATCCCTTACAAATTTATCGGTACCAACTTTCCACTCACTTTCGCAAAAAACCGTCCTTCTTTGTTCAAATAGATGTCGTAGCCGTTTTTCTTGGCAAGAGCGAGACCATCGTCTTCGCCAAATTCCGAGATGTAATCAAATTCATACGAGGTAATTGGGCTTCCGAATTTATCGATCAATCCGAATTTACCGTTTTTACGGACGCGTCCTACTCCGCCTTGAAAATCTTTTGCTTCTTCAAATTCAAAATCCTCGGTCAGTTTGTCGCCCTCTTTGTTAATATAGGTGTACAGCGTTTTTCCGTTTTCCGATTTCCCGACTGCGGCAATCCCTTCTCTAAACCACGAAACCACGGTGTATTCATTCGGGATAACGACTTCGCCTTTGGGGTCAATAAATCCGTAGTTGAAATATTGATCCTGAACAGCTGCCATTCCCTCGCTGAACGATTTGGCATCTTGATAAACGTTTCCGTTGAACGGTTTTCCTGTTTTATCAATAAAGAAAGATTGATTGTCAACGGTTTTTACTACAGCAAGTCCGTAATTGAAATTGCTTGCCGCAACATATTTTATTGGAACCACCACTTTTCCTTTTTCGTCCACAAAACCGTATTTGCCGTTTTTACCGACGCGAGCCAATCCTTCCGAAAATTCGGATGCATAGTCGTAATTGGCTTTTACGGCCATTTTTCCGTCCTTCACATACCCATACTTATTGTTTTTCAATACGCGCATCGGTACCGGCCACTTTTTTTGCATTTCACTTTTGGCTTGTGCGGTCAATTTTCCGGAAGGATATTGGTAGATAAACGCTTGATAAGCTTCTTTGGTGTTCGCTTTTTGTACCTCTTTGAAAAAGGTAGCCTCTTCTGCGTCACGTAACTGCTGATTTTCCGCATCCTTTTCTCTGCGCTCTTTGGCAAGGCGTTTTTGCAGGGCTAAGGTCTGGGCTTTTTCTGCCTCGGCAGCTCTTTTTGCGGCGGCTTCTTCGGCTTGTTTTTGCGCCTCGGCTTGCATTTGCGCACTGATCATTTCCGACAGTTGTATCATTTCGTTGTATCCGGCATCTTTTGTCGGATTGGAAGCGAAATATTTCTTGCAAGCTGCTTGTGTAGCCTCCATATCCGAAAGTCCGTATTGCGATTTTGCCGCAAGGTAGCTTAATCGGGCATTGGTTTTACCTCCTAACCTTTTCTCAAGTTCGACTATTTTAGTCAAAGCGCCCTTATAATTATTCACATTAAAATCTTCCGTAGCTTCGTAATAAAGAGATTTGATGTAATTCTCCTCGGTCGACTGAGCCGTCAGAACACCTCCCGACAACCCCGCGCTTATTAATAAAAAAATGAGTTTTTTCATTTTTATTCTATATTTGTTTAAAAGTTTAAAATATTTGAAGTTCAAAAGTTTAAGGTTTAAGAGTTTAATGTTTAAGTCCAAACCTTTGAACATTAAACTTTTAAACCTTAAACAGTTATTCATCTTGACAAACCCGAAACCCGATACGATTATTTTTATGTTTAATATCATACGTCTCACTTTTGCTGATCATGCTGTTTGTTGCATCGTCCGACCACGAACCGCCTTTTACGAACCGTCTATTTTTATCGTATTGATTGGCAATCCATTCACTCACATTTCCGGTCATATCATAAATGCCAAGTTCGTTTGGAGCTTTTTGAGCTACCGGATGCGTAGTTTCTTCCGAATTATATGCACACCACGCCACTTCGCCCATATTATCGCTTCCGCTGAATTGAGTCCGCAATGATTTCTTACCTCCTTTTGCCGCATATTCCCATTCATCCAATCTCGGCAAACGGTACTTCATTCCGGTCTGATGGTTCAGTCTTTTCAAAAATTCTTGAGCCTCTTCCCATGAAACTTTTTCTACGGGACAGTTATTACATCCGGTAAATCCTGATGGATTAGAACCTGAACCCATTACCCGTCGCCACTGCCCTTGTGTAACTTCTGTTTTTCCGATGTAAAAAGATTTCACATCTCCGCTTCCTTCTACATAAATCAGTTCCAAGTCGCCCACATTCCGGCTTGCTTTATTCTCCATATATTTTTGGATTTTTTCGATTCTCTGTGCCGGATAGCTGAAAGATGGCGCCTTTTCGACTGCTTTTCTGTAATAAACGCGTGCATCAGCCCACAGTTTTTTTTCATACAGAGCATCAGCCTCGTTGACGGCTTTCATCCAAATTTCATACGGAGGAATCGTTGTGTTCCAAAAATCGGGGTCATTTTCGCTGATAGTCGGCTCAAACGTTCGGTTAGCGTAGTAAAAATCCGCTGCTTTTTGCTTATCCGTCTGTTTAGCAGCATTTTTTCGCTTGTTATATTCCTCTACGATATAGGCGTAATCAGCCTCATTCCACTCGGCATTCACTTCAACATTCATTACTTCCATTCGGTTTGTAAGTGAAAAAATTTGTCTCATTGACCGGTTGAAGCCGGGTACGTCTTTATCTAATTTCCCGTAATTGATTCGTTCCAATTTGAAGTAATTTATCAATGGTTCGTTTTGAATTACAACACCGGGAGCTTTCGCGTCCTGTTTTCCGACAACGGCATCCGAAAACATTTTTGTCCACGGTTCGGTTACCGGAACGGTTAACATCTCTTCCATATATCCCGCTTTTTCGGGTATCACTACCATTTCGGTTTTGGCTGATGCAATGTAACCATTCATCTGATTGGAGTAGAACAGCACCGTAAAGTGAAACTTTACATTGGTCGGAGTCAGCAAGGCAAACCTTTTTTGCAAATCGGGATACGCGTCCAAATCCTTGTAAGAGATTTTTTCGTTTTTAATCGTAAAGTCATCCTTCCGTTTCCATATCATATTTGCCGTGTAAACAGGAGATCCCAAAACCATTTTATAGGAGTAGTCCACTTTACATTCATCCAATAAATAGCTGTTTTTCCCTGCCGCATATTTTGCTTTGCTTGAAAAAGAGCCGGACAACACCCCATCTTGCCCTTGCCCGTAGACTGTTATAAAAGAGAGAAACAGGGCAATTGCCGTAAATTTAAGCCTTTTCATGTAATTGAATATTATTTCAGTATTAGTCTAATTTTGTTGTTTACTTCAAAAAAATGCAAATTTAAAAAATATAGACTTAATATTCAATTAAAAAGACAATTTATTGAGATTTTTTTCATCATTAGAGAGAAAAAAGAAAGTCCTGAAAATAAATTTCCCAGGACTTTAACTTTTATAATAAGATTATTATGCTTGTGAGATAGCTCCTGTCGGACAAACATCTGCACAAGTTCCACAATCGGTACATTTGTCAGCATCAATTACATAAATATCGCCTTCTGAAATAGCTTCTACCGGACATTCACTAACACAAGATCCGCAAGCAATACAATCTTCATTAATTACGTAAGCCATAATTTTTTTACTTTTAAAATTTTTAAAATTAGAATTTATACGCGCAAAAATAAGGTATTTCAAAGTGTTTATAAAATTATTTAGTTGTTTTTTGCATAATTTAGAATAATTCTAAATTACAACAAGATCCTTTCTGTATTTTTTGATAAATTAAGTAATGCAAAATAATTATTGACATTCGGTTAGATTCGGAATGTAACGGAGTGAAGTGAGGAATAAGGAATCTGCCGGGAAATCTATCAATAATTTTTTTGCACTACTTATTGGTGGTTTGTAAATTATTTTAGTACTTTTGTTCAAACAGCGAAGGGGAAGTATGGATAATCAGAAAAATACACAAGACACGGCGGAAGAACAAGCTTTAATAGAAAGCGAATATCAAGCGTTGGTTGCAGACTACTTGAATTCCAATCACAGAAAAAAAATAGAAAAGGTAGAAAAAGCTTTTCGCTTTGCGAGTCAGGCGCATAAAGGGGTAAGACGTCGTTCGGGAGAACCTTATATTATGCACCCGTTGGCAGTGGCGCGCATTGTGGCGCGTGAAATTGGACTTGGTTCCACCTCTATTTGTGCTTCGTTGTTGCACGATGTGGTAGAGGATACCGAGTATACGGTGGAGGATATTGAGAATCTTTTCGACGAGAAAATCGCCTCTATTGTTGATGGACTTACCAAAATATCGGGAGGTGTATTTGGAGAAAAAGCATCCGAACAAGCGGAAAACTTTCGCAAACTGCTGCTTACGATGTCCGAAGACATTCGGGTAATTCTGATTAAAATAGCTGACCGTCTGCACAATATGCGAACGTTGGGTTCGATGCCGCAAGCAAAGCAACTTAAAATTGCCGGCGAAACGCAATACATTTATGCCCCTCTTGCCAATCGCTTAGGTCTTTACTCCATCAAGACCGAATTGGAGGATTTGAGTTTCAAATACGAACATCCCGATAAATACGAAGAACTTTCGCAGAAACTCGCAAACACGCAGCATGAGCGCGATCATTTGTTTGCACTTTTTTCAAAGCCGGTAATGGAAAAATTGAATGAAATCGGGTGTAAATTCAAGATACACGCCCGGATAAAATCTATTTATTCCATTTGGCACAAAATGCAGGTCAAGAGTATTCCTTTTGAGGAAGTGTACGATATTTTAGCGCTGAGGATCATTTTTGACCCCGAGGAGGGAAAAGACGAAAAGAAGAGTTGCTGGGAGATTTACTCGGCAATCACGGATATATACAAGCCGCATCCGGAACGCATCCGCGATTGGATAAGTACGCCCAAGGCAAACGGCTACGAGGCGTTACACGTAACGGTAATGGGTCCCGAAGGGCAATGGATCGAGGTACAGATTCGCAGTCGCCGGATGGACGATATTGCCGAAAAGGGATTTGCCGCCCATTGGCAATACAAAATGAATGAAAAGGACGATTCGGAACTGGAAAAATGGCTGCAAACCATCAAGGAGTTGCTCGAAAATCCGGAGCCGAATGCGATTGACTTTTTGGATACCTTTAAATTAAACCTGTTTGCTTCCGAAATTTTTGTTTTTACTCCGAACGGCGATATTCGCACCTTACCGCAGGGAGCGACTGCGCTTGATTTTGCGTTTGCGCTTCACACCGACATCGGATTTCAGTGTATCGGTGCAAAAGTCAATCACAAGTTGCAGCCGCTGACGTATGTTCTTAAGAGCGGGGATCAAGTTGAGGTCTTGACATCCAAAAAGCAAAAGCCGAACCCAGACTGGATTGATTTGGTGAAAACCGCCCGCGCAAGGGGAAAAATAAGATCGCTTTTCAAAAAAGAATACAAGGCTTTTACCAAAAAAGGAGAGCAGGCTTTGCAGGGGGAGTTGGAGAAAATGAATCTGCCGTTCTCTTCCGAAAATATTTCAAAGGTGTTGGAGCATTTCCAAGAAAGCAGAAAAGAAGAGCTGTATTACAAGATAGGAAAAGGAACGTACAATATTGAGGATTTAGACAAAACGGTTTTCAGAGGAAAAAGTGGAAACCGCTGGATAAAATATTGGAAACCGTTTTTTGGGAAATCTACCGTAAACGAAACCGCTTCTCCTGAAAAGAAAAAACAGCCTAAGAAAGTCAACCAAAAAGAGGTGTTGAAAATAACGGATGAGCAATCGGGTATCGACTATATGATTGCCGAATGTTGCAATCCGATTCCGGGCGATGACATCCTTGCCTTTTTGGAAGAAGACGGGCTAATGATTGTGCATAAAAGGCAATGTCCGGTAGCAATGAAACTGAAATCCAATTTTGGCGAACGGATTATTTCGGCAGAGTGGGAAACGCACAAAGTACTTTCTTTTCCGGCGACCATTGAAATAAAGGGAATCGACCGTATCGGTATCTTGGGACAGATTGTCAAAGTAATCTCCGAAGTACATGCCGTAAACGTAAATAAGGTAAACCTGGAAAGCAAAGACGGCATTTTTGGCGGTTCCATCACGGTGTATGTTCACGATGTGGAGGATGTTAATAATCTGAGTATGAATCTATTGAAGATAAAAGGGATTAACTCGGTAAATAGGTTGAATTAGGAGTAGTTATGATATAAAATCCAAATAATTATTTTTATTTACCACCAAATAATTTGATTGTGTGTAAGCGTCGGCAAAGGCATTAGGCACTTTGGGTGTTTTGTTTCCCCATTTTATTTCGAATGCTGAAATTTCATCACCTGCAATTTCAATCAAGTCAATTTCTTGGTCATCGTAAGTTCGCCAAAAATAGAAGTCTTTATTTGTGTTTTCGTTCAGATTTTTCTTTTTGCGCTCGCTAATCAAATAGTTTTCCCACAAAGCCTCGACATCTTGGCGGATAGACAATGAATTATAGGCGCCAATCAACGTATTACGGATACCATTGTCGTAAAAATACCATTTGCCGGCTTTACTCACTTCCTTTCTCAAATTGCGACTAAATGCGCCAAGTCGGTATACTACAAAGGTTTTGGAAAGCAAATCAAGGTATTTTTCTACCGTGTTTTTACTCATTCCAATTTTTTTACCAAGTTCGTTATACGAAACTTCGCTACCCATTTGCCAAGCGATAAGTTGCAAAAGTTCTTTCATTTTCGAAGCATTTTTTATGCCTTCAACCATCAGTATATCCTTTAACAAATAAGCATCTACGATATTTTTGAGATATTCTTTTCGTTCTTCATTGCTATTCATTAGCACTACATCGGGATAAGAACCATAAATTAACCTGTTTTCGAGGTTTTGCCGTGTTTGCAGCGGATTTTCGATTTGTGAAATTTCATTTTGCGAAAATGCCGTCAGAAGAAACACCGAACTGCGCCCAACAAGCGGCTCGCCTGATTTGTTAAACAGGTCAAAAGACGAAGAACCGCTGATAATAATCTTAATACCCAGAATTTCATCGACCATCAATTTGAGTTTCGCACCAATATCGGGAATATGTTGAGCCTCGTCTATCGCCAACAAATCAATGCCGTTAAGCAGATTTCGGTAATTGCTGATGCTTCGATTTTCGAGTAAAGCCAACACATCATAATCTTCGCCGTTGAATATGAGCGTTTTCCCTTCAAATTGCCCGATAATCTGTTTCATTAATATGGTTTTACCAACCCTTCGAGAACCGAAAATCATTACAACCTTATTGGGATTCAGACTATTTTCGATTTTTAGCAGTAAATCTCTTTTTATATCCGTCATCGTAAATTCCTCCTATTTTTCGATAGCAAATATAAAAAAAGTCAATCAATTGACAAAATTTACGTAAAAATTGTCAGTTGGTTGACGATTTTTATTTGTGTTGTTTTCTTTATAAACTATACAGACGGTAAATATAAATGTGATGATAGAGAAAATCACTCTTTCACAATCAACTCCTGCCCTAACGAAATATCATTCCCCTTCAAGCGATTCCAACGTTGTAAGTCCTCGACGGTACAGTTAAAGCGTTTAGAAATGTTATAAAGTGTGTCACCTTTTTTTACAACATAACGCTCGTTTGTTTTGGAAGAATTTGTAAAGGAAGTAGTCGTTTGAGAGGACTCTTTGGGAGCATTTTTTTGTTCTTTTTCTAACTTTTTTTTCCGTTTTGCATCCTGTTTAGCCAATTTCTTTCGTTGTTTCGCCTCCTCTTTTCGCTGTTTCGCCAGGGCTTTGTTCTCTTTTTCGATTGTTTTTATGGTCTTGCGAATTTCTTTGTCGGTCGTAACCCGGCGGGCGGTAACATACCTGTCCTTGAAATATTCGATCTCGCTGCTCTCAATGATAATGCCCGACGAAGAGGAAGCGTGGATAAATTCAAATTTTTTTCCACCTTTTTTCTTATAGACGATTCCGACGTGATTAATCCCTTGTCCGCCGCCGCCTTTGAAAAAAACCAAATCCCCCTCTTTTAATTTCTTTTTTCGCACTTTTTTTCCGTCTTTCGCTTGGTCTTGCGATGAACGTTTCAGTTCGATTCCTACCTGTTTATAGCAATAACGGGTAAAACCCGAACAGTCAAAAGCATTCGGACCCTCGGCTCCGCTTCGATATGGTTTTCGCTGTTGTTTCACGGCAAAAGTCAACATATCTTCTATTGAGTTGAGGCGAGGAATATCGGTAAATTCCGTTTGAGCGAAGATATTACCACATAGGAAAAGTAAAAATATCCAACTTAATCTATACATAGCGCGAATTTAAGAAAATTTGTCGTATTAAGCAAATTGAAAGTTCGTATCTTTGCATCTTAATTTTTATCACTCGCTATGCTGATAACCGAATTAAAAGAGAAAGTGCTTGCCGGTAAAGACATTACCCCGGAAGAGGCTTGTGCGCTTGGCAGAATACCGGACAAAGAGGCTTTATACGCTGCTGCTGCCGAGATTACCCGGAAATGCGCCCCACGGAAATACAATTTATGCTGTATCCGGAATGCCAAGTCGGGAAAATGTTCGGAAAATTGCAAATGGTGTGCTCAATCGTCTCATCACGATTGTCAAATTGAAATATACGGCTTAATTGAAGAGGAAGATGCTTTACAAAATTTGGAATACGCCAAACAGAAAGGTATCGACAAATTTTCATTGGTAACAAGCGGGAAACGTCTTTCTGATAAAGATTTTGAGAAAATATGCGCCATTTACCGAAAAATGGATGATAAAAAGCAAGATTGCGAATTATGCGGTTCACTCGGATTGCTCTCCAAAGAACAACTGCGCTTGCTGAAAGATGCCGGTATGCAAAATTATCATTGTAATCTCGAAACGGCGCCTTCTTATTTCCCGTCACTTTGCACCACTCACTCGTTTGAAGAAAAAATCCAAACCCTGCAATGGGCAAAAGAGGAGGGACTGCAAATCTGCTCCGGAGGAATTATCGGTATGGGTGAAAGCATAGAGCAGCGTGTCGAATTGGCATTTGAGCTAAAAAAATTAAATGCTTTATCTATTCCTATCAATATATTAGATCCGATTAAGGGAACGAAATTGGAAACGATTCCGCGGTTAAGCGACGAGGAGATATTAACCACCATTGCCTTGTTCCGCTTTGTCAACCCAACGGCATACCTTCGTCTTTCCGGAGGAAAAGCCACGTTAAGCAAAGAGCTACAACTGAAAACATTGGAGACAGGACTGAACGCTTCTATTACCGGCGGACTGCTGACCACTCCCGGCTCAACTACAACAGAGGAGGACAGGGTGATGTTTGAGATGTTTTATGAAAGAAGCCTCCCCCCAACCCCCTCCTCAAGGAGGGGGAGTGGCTAAGATGGGAAGGACATTTGGATAATAGAACAAAATAAATAAAAACAAAATAAATAATTGAACAAATAATAAAATACGCTCTCTTACTCCCCCTCCCTGAGGAGGGGGCTGGGGGGAGGCTCTTTACAAATGGACTTAAATTTCGACAAAACCCACCTCTGGCACCCTTACACCTCAATGATAGACCCATTGCCTGTCTATCCGGTTGTTTCGGCAAAGGACGTTTTCATCACACTCGAAACCGGCGAAGTGCTGATTGACGGAATGTCTTCGTGGTGGGCTGCTATTCACGGATACAATCACCCGCACTTAAACCGCGCCATAGAGAACCAACTGAAAAGTATGTCGCATATTATGTTCGGCGGCTTAACGCACGAGCCTGCTATTCAGCTGGGTAAGATGTTGTTGGAGATGGTACCGGAAGGGCTTACCCGCATTTTCTATGCCGACAGCGGTTCTGTTTCGGTAGAGGTGGCGATGAAAATGGCGGTGCAGTATTGGTATTCAAAAGGAGAAACACGAAAGACGAATTTCATCACCATTCGCAGCGGTTACCACGGCGATACGTGGCACGCGATGTCTGTGTGCGACCCTGTAACAGGCATGCACAACATCTTTGGCGATGCGTTGCCGAAACGGCATTTTGCAGATGCGCCAACCATCGGATTTTACGATGAATGGAACGATAGCGCAGGCGAAGAAATGCGCGAAAAAATTGCCCGTTACGCCAATGACACGGCAGCGGTCATTCTCGAACCCATCGCGCAAGGTGCCGGAGGAATGCGTTTTTATCACCCTCGTTTTCTCACGCTTGTTCGCGAATGGTGCAACCAATATGACTTATTGCTGATTGCCGACGAAATTGCAACCGGTTTCGGACGAACCGGCAAACTTTTTGCCTGCGAGCACGCCGGCATTACGCCGGATATTATGTGTATCGGAAAAGCATTGACCGGCGGCTATCTGACCTTTGCCGCCACGCTCACTACGGATGATGTGGCGTTGACGATTTCCCAAAATTCCCCCAGTGTTTTTATGCACGGACCTACCTTTATGGGTAACCCGCTGGCTTGTGCCGTTGCTGTTGCCTCGTTGGAATTGGTCAAGCAAGATTGGGAGACGAAAGTCAAGTCCATCGAAACCATTTTGAAACGTGAACTTGAACCGGCGCGTTCTCTTCCGGCAGTAGCAGATGTACGTGTGTTAGGAGCCATCGGTGTAATCGAGATGAAACAACCTGTTGATATGGCAAAAATGCAACAGATGTTTGTTGACCGAGGTGTTTGGATACGTCCATTCGGCAAGTTGGTGTATGTTATGCCGCCGTATATTATAAAAGAGACGGAATTGGTTAAGTTAGTGAGGGCGATGATTGAGGGAGTAAACTCTCTTTAAAGCGATTAAAATTCCAATTCTAAATGAAAGACTTCGCCGCCATAGACTTCGAAACCGCCAACGGATACCGCACAAGTATTTGCAGCGTAGGCGTGGTTATTGTGCGCGACGGTGTGGTGGCGGAAAAAATTTACCGACTCGTTCGTCCCGAGCCGGAATATTATTGGCGCGGATTTACCGAAATTCACGGATTAAGTTTTGAGGATACGACAAACGCAGAAATTTTCCCCAAAGTTTGGACGGAAATTGCACTACAAATTGCCGGTTTGCCTTTAGTGGCGCACAATAGTCCGTTTGACGAGGGTTGTCTAAAAGCAGTGCATAAAATGTACCAAATGGATTATCCCGATTATGAATTTCATTGCACTTGCCGGGCTTCGCGCAAGATTTTCGGCAAGAAATTGCCTAATCATCAACTGCATACCGTCGCTGCGCATTGTGGGTTTGATTTAACAAACCATCATCACGCTTTGGCGGATGCGGAGGCTTGTGCGGTGATTGCGATGAGGATTTTATGACCGCTTTTTCCGAAAAAACGATAACGCCAAGAAAGTTCCCACCCACGTAAGCACACCGCAAATAAGTGCAAAAACCACGCTGCCTAACAGGTATTGCAACAAATCAGTCGCGACTACCTCAAACGAAATAGTGTGAAATTGAGGTAAAACACTATTCCCCAATAAAATTCCGCCGGTAACGTAGCTGCCGAAAAGAATAAACGGAATCATCGGTGGAATGCTGATGTTCGAGAAAACAATAACAATCCATTTGTTCAGTTTCATAAGATGCGCCAACGCAAAGGCGACAAGCATCTGATAGCCCCAAATAGGAACAATGCCCATAAAAACGCCAAAGCCTGCGGCAGATGCTAAGCGCAGATTGCTATCGGGCGACTCGGTAAAATTCTTCCGAAAAAAAGCCTTTATGTTTTCTTTGGTCAGGCTACGAAAAAAGGCAAGCGGCTTTATCCACAAAAAAGCAATGAGTACCAAAAATGTATTCAAAAAACTAATACGGGTAAAATCGCGTAATGGACGAAAATGGGAAACGCGCTCTTTTTCAGGCGCATAATAGACCTTGATTTGCAACGGAATCAGCGGGATACCTTTCCACGCGGCACGCACCAATACTTCTAATTCAAATTCATATTTCCCCGTTAAAAAACGCATCTTTTCCAACTTTTTGATCGGATAAAGACGGAAACCGCATTGTGTATCCGCTAAGTCAATGCCGGTTTCCAACTTGAACCAAAAATTGGAAAATTTATTGGCAAAGGTATTTTTGCCCGGCATATTTTTTTGTTGGAGATTGCGGCAACCGATGATAAAACTGTCCGGGTTTTCTTTTATTTTTTCGACAAAAAGAGGAATGTCGTCTACAAAATGTTGTCCGTCTGAATCAATGGAAATGGCATAACGAAAACCCGCCTCCAACACCGTTTTTATTCCAGTTTTCAACGCGTTCCCTTTCCCTTTGTTTTTGGGATAAGAGATTACCCGGATATTTGGTATCGAGTGAAGTATTTCTAACGTATTGTCGGTCGAACCGTCATTAATTACGAAAACATCCTCGCAATATTGCAACGCATCAGTTACGACTTGCCGGACGGTTCCCGCGTTATTGTATGTAGGAATCAGTATGCAGCAGTTGAATTGTTTGAGTTCTTTTTTGGTGTCTAACATATTATATCGAAAATCAGTTGACTGATTGTAACAAAATCAACGAATGGTTGATATTTTGGTAGTGATTATAAATGAGTATGTTTTTAAATGATTGATTTTTCCCTTTCCGGAAAGAAACAGCGGAAGGTATCTCTTTCTTTTTCAAGATATTTGCTGCCAACCATAAGGCGAAAGAAGAGGAGGTCATATATTCCCCGCACAAATGTTTGTAATAAATCAGTTCCGCGCTTTCGGGGATAAATTCTTTTTCCAATTCCGAATAAATGGCATTTGTAATACAGTCACCATTTTTGCCTAAAATTACGATTTCTATATCCGATATTGCCAAATTATGTTTTGCTAAAAAGGTTGAAATAACGGATTTTACTTCGGAATCGTTTTCCGGATTGAGGAAAGAATGAACAGCGGTCAATTGGGCGAATGTCTCTTCGGAACGCTCACTTTCCAGCAGGAAAAATCCGGCACCTTCGCCAAGTATTGTTCCGCGATGCGTGCTTTCAAAGAGCTTCAGATTATCGACTGGCTCTTTTCTCCAACCGTCAAGCATAGCGATCAGGTCGAAGTAATGACGCGAATATTCGTCAATCCCTCCCGTCAAAACGCAAGAAGCATCCCCTTCGTTCAGCAACATCAGCGCATCTTGCAGTGCATATTCAAACGAGGAACCGCGATGGCAATAGGTATTGTTGTAGCCCTTGATTTGTCTCATCATCGCAATTTGTGCCGCAACCGTATTGTGCGACGAATTGATAAACGGAATGGGCGAAAGCATCTGTTCATTCTCGTTCAACATCGAAAACAGGAATTTTTCCAAATCGACAATGCAGGCAAGTCCTGTGCCGACCACGATGGCATCGACCTTGGCATCGGGCAAATTATTCATACAAATACTCGATGCACCCAATCCCATTTTCAGTATGCGCGACATACGGCGTAATTGCACGGGGTTGATAAATTCCTTATATGGTGGTTCGACACTCAATAGATGAGGCTTGGATGAGTGATGCAACGGGTGTTCCAAAAAACTTCCGTCGAATGTTTGTTGGGGCGAAATCAGCGCGATTGAATTGATATAAGCCTGCATATCAAACGTTGGATATGATTAATGTTGAGTTACTTCCTCCGAAACCGAACGAGTTGGAAAGTACGTGCGTGATTTTCCGCTTTTTGACTTCTGTTTCAGGGGCAAAAGAGAGTTCCGTGATGGGATTTTCCAATCGTAAATTCGGGAAAACGGTTTGATGTTTCAAGGATAAAAGGGCAATGACGGCTTCGATGGCACCGGCGGCTGCCAATGTGTGTCCGGTGTAGCCCTTTGTCGAACTGACAGGCGGCACTTTTTCTCCGAAAACGGTTTGAATAGCGTTTCCTTCGGAAAGGTCATTTATCTGTGTTCCGGTTCCGTGTGCATTGATATAGTCAATATTTTCGGGACGAATGCCGGCGACTTCCAAGGCTTTTCGGATGGTCATAATCGCACCCGAACCGTCGGGCGAGGAGGCTGTTTGATGAAATGCTTCACAGCGGTTGGCATAGCCGGTCAACTCGCCGTAAATTGTTTTTCCGGTAGCGGCTTCTTCCGATTCCAAGACTAAAAATGCCGCGCCTTCGCCGATGGTTACGCCGTTTCGGTCGCGGTCAAATGGTCGGCATCCGGTCGGGGAGACAATTTCCAACGAATTAAATCCATTCAACGTAAAACGAGTGAGCGCATCCATTCCGCCGACCAATACGCTATCCAACAGTCCATTTTTTATCATACGGGCTCCTGTCATTATGGTATTTGCGGAAGAAGAGCAGGCGGTACTCATTGTCGTTACGTTGGATTTTATGCCAAAATATTCGGCAATCCGTTCTGTGCAATCGGCACACTCTAACGACGGAATTTTATCCGTATGTTGCGAAAGGTCTTTATAATAACGCTCATTCAAGTCCACTCCTCCAACGGTAGTGGAGCCCAATACACCCATTGACGGCAATTGGGATCCGCAACCCGACATACAAACAGCTTGTTGGGCGGCGATCAACCCAAGAAGGAACGTCCGGCTGTATATTTCTTTGTATGGAAGTCCCGCTAACCGGATTAATTCCTCATTGCTTCTTTTAATTTCAGAGACAGGATAACGGTGAAGGGAAGTCTCTAAAAAAGAGATTTTGCCGATTGCCGAACGTTTTTCCGTCAGCGATCGAAATGTCTCCTCCTCTCCGCAACCGATGCCGGAAATGATTCCAACCCCTGTTATAAAGACTCGTCGGTTCATTGTTTGCCTTCCGATTCAATCAATTGTGCCATTGTACGGACGGAAGTTAAGATTTCTTTCCGTTTTTTCGGGTCTTCAATGCGGATGCCGTATTGTCTTTCCAATAGCAATATCAGTTCGATTGCATCGATCGAATCCAATCCAAGTCCCTCTACAAAAAGCGGAGCATTTGCATCAATATCTTCCGGTGTAATATCTTCCAATGATAATGCTTCGATAATTTGCGTTTTTAACTGTTTGATTAATTCTTCTTGTGTCATTTTATTTAGTTTTTTAATTATCAATTCTTTTTCGTTTATCGTAAATAATTGCAACAGAAGAGCATAATACGAAAAACGAAAACAGCGCAAGACTTTCCGGTAAAACGGAATACCAATTGCCGTCCCGGACAAATATATCGTAAAATCCGCTCAATCCCCAATTTAACGGCGATAATTTACTAACAACTTGCATTGCATACGGCATTACGAACGTAGGAATCCAAACCCCGCCGATGGCAGCCAAAATCACGACCGATATAGAGCCGAATATTGCTGCTTGCTGATTACTTGTCGCTATTTTTCCAATCGCAATGCCATATCCGATAGCCGCCAACGATGCGGAAACGGACATCAATACCAATGCTAATGCGCTGTGTCCCATAGCTAATGACGGAAGACCTAACATTGGAAGGATGTATTTGCCCATTATAAACATCAATGTTAACTGTGACAAACAGACCACTAAATAGATAATGATTTTACTCAACATATATAACCAATAGGGGCAAGGCATTGTCAGTAATCGTGTAAAACTACCGTCTTCGCGCTCCTTAATGATATTTCCGGAAAGGGAAATCACGATAAAAAACACGGCAAACATTCCCCAAGCCGGCACATTGTGCTGTACGGAATTAGGGATAATCCGCGCCTCGTCCAATTTGGCGTATTGCTCTTTTATTTGTACCGGATTATTGTTAATTCCTATATTTCCGATTGGGAAAGGAATTAATTTGTTTACTTCTTTGGTCACTTCTCCGAGCACAAATTCGTTTTGTAAAGATGCTGCGTGTTCCCGCATCGTACTCATCAAGGTCTCTTTAAACGAACTTTTGGTAGTCGGGTCAATGTAAATGAGTATGGCAGATGGGGTAGCTACGATTGAGTCGGATGTGCCGGTAAATGTTTGCATAACGCTCCGGTGTACATTTTCCCGAATAAATTTCGTAGTGTTTTCAGGAATGACAATTCCTATTTGATAATCTCCTTTTGCTACAGCCTTCTCCAAATCCTCCTCTGTAAGCGGGTCATTGCCTATTTTTGTTACGACTTTAAAGATAGGGGTTGATAAAATATTTCGTTCTACGGCATTGCCTAACGAATCCTTATCGGCGTTTAACAGGAGTAACGGAACCCGGCTTTCATTAATCGAATTAAACGTACTGTCTTGCAAGTAAGCCATTAATACCACCAACGAGAGGGGCATTAAAAACATCATTGCCAATCCTGCCAAATCGCGAATTAGCAATAAGTAATCTTTGTATAATAACGCTTTTAATTTCCGCATAAAATTAATTTAATAAACACGAAGACACTAAGGACACAAAGAGGAATAAAAAAACTTTGTGCTCTTCGTGTCTTTGTGTTAAATATATTCCCATAATAAATAATATTATACATCATTAGTCTCTCAAATTTTTGCCTGTTTTCATTAGAAACAGAGCTTCCAAATTTTCCGCGTGTTCCATTTCAATCAACTGTTTCGGTTCTCCCTCGCAAATTATACGTCCTTCGTCAACTAACGCAATAGAAGTACAAAACGTTTCCGCCTCATTCAGATGGTGCGATGTATAGACAATGGTGGTGCCGGCTTTATTTATCTCCCTCAGATTTTCTATGATTACGTGGCGTGACTGTACGTCGATCCCAACTGTCGGTTCATCCAAGAAAAGAAGGCGGGGGTGATGTAGCAATCCGGCAATCAGATTTACCCTTCGTTTCATTCCGCCCGAATATTTCCCAACTTGCCGGTTTTTGTTTTTCTCCAATCCGAAAAGAGAAAGCAGTTCGTCAATCCGCTCATTCAATGTTTTTTTCTCCAAACCATAAATTCCCCCGAATATTTTCAGGTTTTCATAAGCTGTCAGGGTAGGATAGAGGGCAATGTCTTGAGGCACAACACCTATCAATGGTTTTATGCAGTCCATTTCCTCTTTTACGGAATATCCGGCAATCTGGACTTCCCCTTTTTCAAATGAACGCAACCCGCACATAATGCTGATAGCCGTTGTTTTTCCCGCACCATTAGGACCCAACAGACCAAAGATTTCTCCTTCTTTAATCGAAAGGGATAATCCGTTTACAGAGGGGGTTGGGTTTCCTCGGTAGTGTTTGTACAGGTCTTTTATTTCGATAATCGTATTCATTATGCTCCCAATTCTCTTCGTATAAATTCTTCCAATACACTCTTTTCCGGCAAATTTACCAAATATTTGGAAATGAACAATTGGTTATCCATACCGGATGTGGCGTATTTTGCCAATGTTTCGCTTTTGTCACCACAAAGAATCAGTCCAATAGGCGGATTGTCGCCTTCTGCCATTTCATTTTCCTTGTAGTAATTGAGATAAACATTCATTTGTCCGGCATCGGAATGGTCAAATTTCCCAATTTTCAAGTCAATTAAAATATGGCTTTTCAGTATGCGATGGTAAAAAACTAAGTCGATGCGGTAATGAACGTTGTCAAATGTAATTCGTTTTTGGCGGGCTTCGAAGCAAAACCCGGTACCGAGTTCAATTAAAAATTGCTGCAAATGGTTCAAAATGGCTTGTTCCAATTCCGATTCGTTATACGTTGGACGTTCCTCCAATCCGAGAAATTCCAAAAAGTATGGGTCGCGAATTACATCCAAGCACTGCACCGGTTTTTGATTCTTGAATTTACGGATAACTGCCTCTTTATCTTTCGATAAGCCGGTTCTGACATATAAGGCTGTATTTATTGCGCGTTCCAATTCACGGACGCTCCAGTTGTTTTTTATTGTTTCTACTTCGTAGAATAGACGCTCCAGCGGGTCATCTTTCCGCAATAATTCCACGAAATGGGTAAAACTTAATCGGGAAAGCAAAACATCGGAAGGTATTGGATATTCTTCCGGCAATTCGGCAGACGCAATTTGTTGAATTACCAATTCGGGGGTCAGTGCCCCCCGAATTGTATTTATTTGATTATCTACTGTTTGCAATTCGGCAGTCAGTGACTGCCGAATTCGAGATTTTTTAGGTACTATTGATTTAATTCCCTCTGAATTATCGTATTGAAATTCGGCAGTCACTGACTGCCGAATTTGCGGATAAGTCATATAAAACATTCTGCAATTTCTTAATGTTCTTAAACTTAATCCTTTTAGACCTTTTATTTTTACATTTCTTGCTATCTCTTCAAGTAGTTGACTACCATATTTAGCACGGTCTTCTCCATTTTGCTCAAATTCTACGATGTAGCAACCAATCAACCAATTACGCATAGTCAAGTTCAGATTAACCGCTTTTTGGGCGTTTAATTGCAACAAACAGTGCGTTTGATAAACGTTGTCTATCAATTCATTAAAATTGTGTTTTTTCGCTATTTCCATATTTTATTGTTTTATTTCAATATTGTTTAGTTAAAATCAAACCTTCGCGTCTTTGCGAACTTTGCGACTTTGCGTTAAAATTTAATTATGCGCTTGCGCTTTTTATTATAAACGCAAAGTCGCAAAGTTCGCTAAGACGCAAAGGTTAATATAAAATTTTACACAGCCTTTTTCAACTCCTTAAAAAACTTCTCCTCCAACGTCGCAATCCTATACAATATATCTCCCAATTCGTCATAAGTATATTGCTCCCCTTGCCGTTTTTTGAAAACGCGGGCGGCTTTGTAGGCAAAATCGCGCCAAAGGTCGCCGATTTCGGTCATTCGTTTGGAAAAATCATTGAGTTCCGGTATGCCGGTAATTGGTGCTGATTGTTGCAAGAATGCGGCATACATATAGCGAAATCCCGCTCCCCCGGTTCCGATTTCTTCCAACATTCGGATGACTTGGGCTAAGTTCAACGCTGCCTTTCGCTGTCCCATTTTTTCTTCCCAAGTGCGTATTTTTTTCGACAAATAGTAGATGCCGTTTACTCCAAAATAAGGAATCCATTTTGGCTGCGAAGTCATAAGCCAACAGTTTTTCTTGATGGCTTTCCGGATGATTGGCGCTAAGTCGGGAAGCGCTTTCGGAACTGATTTAATCCAATACATTTGCCCAAACAACGGATAAGTGCCTCCCTTGGAAAAGCGTACCCGCTTTAAATCTTTGGCAGAGATGGTTACTTTTTCAATTGTATTGGGGTCGCTGACGATGTAGTTGTTTTGTTCGTCTTTCCCGATCACACAAATATTATGTCCGTTGAAATGAAAGCGGTATTCAATCGGCATATAAGGTAAGTAGTACATTCCCACAACACAACCTACCGGTGTGCCGGTAAGCAGCACCTTGTCCAACTTCTGCATCGCATGTTCTTTGTTTAGAAATCGCCTGATTGTCCGCTTAAATCCCAACAAGCGGGAGATGCGCGAAAACAATACGCCCGGAAATGTGCGAAAAGAGGTAACAGCCATTCCCGATAATTTCACGAAAGGAATGTGCGAAAAAAACAATCCGCTTGCCACTCCGAAAATCATTGGCTCGGAAATCTCGAATCCGTAAAATCTCAATAAATTGGCGATTACGCCATTTTCGCAATGGGCTGCGGGTTTATGTTCAAAATTCATACGAAATTATTCATTTTTACATTATTGCCGTATGGAACTCGCAGGGACTTTTATTCTCGTGAGTGAATGTTAGTTCGTGCGAGTTACATCTGTTTATACTTTTTTCAATTCTTCCACGGAAATACGGAGTACCTCTGCGTATTGTTGTAATACATCTTCGCTCAATGCGTCAAATACATCAGGTTCAAGATGTTTCTTTATATTTCGCTTGGAAATTCCCGTGTAATCGGAAAGTAAACCAATTTCCATTAAATTTTTTTCCATGTGGAAAGCCAACGGACTGACTTCTCGAGCCAATACTTGCGTCCGTATCTTTTCGCACTTTTCGCTGATGGTGTCCCAAGTGAGGTCGAGCGCATCTTTTTTTACGTCCCAACCGTGGCTGATAACCGACTGATAATTACCGTCTTTGTCAATGCCATAAATCACATCGCGGACAACCGTACCTTTGAAATACCCTACATCCTGTGGAACATCTTCTATCTTCATAACCAATATTTTAACAAACCGTAAGCATACAGTAACAATAAGAAAACCGTGCGCTTTCGGGAACCATCAACAGGATTTTTTCTCCTTTTTTCAACTTGCCGGAACGAAGTAACTCTTCCAACATCACAAAAGCAGAGGCTGAGCCGATATTTCCAACGTATGGCAAATTCAAAAACCATTTTTCATCGGGAATCGTAAAGTCAATTTTTCCAAACTCCGATTTGATTTGTTCCTTGAAAAACATCGAAGAGATGTGTGGTAAGAACCAATCAATATTGTCAGGTGTGAAATTTCGTTTTTCGGCGAGGCGTTTCAAGAATTGTCCGCCAAGCGGAACGATATATTCAGCAAGAATACGAGTGTCTTGTTTCAACGAAAATATAGATTTTGCCAACCATTCTTCTTCCGAAAACATAGAAAAACCATCAAATGTGCCGTCCGCTTGTTTTTCGCCACCGGCGTACATACAGGTTTCCATTTCGTTGGCAAAAGAGGTTAATTCAATCCAATCTATTCGTAGGGAAATTCCTTTTTTAGCCGGTTTATTTTGCAGCAAAAGAGCCGCTGAACCGTCCGAAAGCATCCAACGCAAAAACTCTTTTTCAAAGGCGAGCATCGGTTTTTCTTCCAATTGGGCTAAGTTTTCCGCCTCTTTTTGAAAATTCCGGGCTGTCATCCAAGCCGACATTCGTTCCGAACCGGCGCAGATGGCATTTTGCGCACTTCCCGTCAAAATTGACATTTGGGCATATTTCAATGCGTGCATTCCCGAACAACAAGTACCGGCGAAAGAAACTACTTCCGTATTCCGCTTGCTGCCCAATTCGCCGTGTACCATTACGCCGTGCGAAGGAATGAGCTGCTCTTGTGAAGATGTCCCGCAGGCAATCACGTCAATATCTTCCAATGTAACCTCTTTGTCCAACAATTCTCGAATGGCATTTGCCGTAATTTGTACGTTGGTATGTGTTACATTTCCTTCTTTATCTAATGCGTAGTAACGTTTTTTTATTCCGTTCTTTCCCAAAATTACCCGTTTAGCCAACAACGATTTTTCGTTAATCACGCCTAAGTATTGCTCCATATCTTCATTCGGAACCGGATCGTTCGGAAAAAACGCAGACGCTTTCGTTATGTAAACAAATTCGTTCATTATAATGTATTACTGTATTTTCATTTTATCATTCCAACTCAATTCGTAGCACATCTCGCGTTTATGCTTTTTGATAGCAGAAAAACGTAACGGATAGGTCAGGTAAAAAACCAACAACCCAAACGGCGATGCGACATACAACACAAAAAACAGGTAGTAGCAGAACAATCGAATACGAAGACTCCTGTTTTTGTCTTGATATCCGCCTTTTTTTCGTATAAAGTTTGCCCATAAACCGAAGATACGATGTCCTGCTTTTTCGACAAACACTACGCTCGGTTTATATTCAACCGCGCCGGCTTGCATTAACTTTTCTTGTAAATTTGCCCATTCGCCGTTTTCTAATGTCTCTTTGATAATTGTGCCGAAATGCGAAGTCGCTTTTATATCCTCGTCTGATACCCCTGCCGCAGGCAACCAACGCGAAGCGGCTTTTTGATTTTTGAAAAGCCAGCGAACAATGGTTAGTACGCTGATTAAATTCGGCTCTTTATCTTGCAAAACAATGTGTCCGACGTAATTTCCGCCGGCTTCGTAAATATATTTCCGTATTTTCCGTTGCGCCATTACCCACATATTGCGGCATCCGGAAACATTCACAATGTTTTTTCCTTTCAAATACGCTTTTATCTTTTCGTCTTGAAAAAAAGCGTGTAGCGGAAGTGAAGGCGACAAATACCACGATTGTCCGGCAATAATGACTAAATCGGCATTTGCTACATCCGTTAAGTCAATCTCTTTCAATTTACCAGTTGGAATACCGAGCCGCGATTCGGGAAAAGCCTCGAAAAACTCCCAACACGTCCAAGGGAAAGGGAATGGAGTTTCGGGTTCTATCGCTTTGTAAATAATTTTGTTCTCTGCGTTTTCCAAAGGGATACAGAGATTACGAGCGATGTCTAAGGCTTGACCGCTCTGCGTGTAGTGGAATATGGTTATTGTTTTTATCGCTTTATCCAATTTTCTATTTTCATTTTACTGCTCAATCCTCTCCAACTGCATTCGCAATTTTATTTTCGGATGATACATTACTATCTGTTCTGGAAAACCGTTGTTGTAATTTTGATAATCTAAATTCAACCGCGTAATACATCCGGGCATTTCTACCTTTTTCAACTGTTTTTCAGCCGTGTTTGTCAAGAAATAACCTTTGCCGTCTTTTGTTTTTATTTTGTAGCCGACAGTCGCTTCTTTCCCTTGATACACCTTCGCATCGAAGTGCAACGGAATATTGTACAAAAATAGTGTTCTTAAATCTTTTTTTAGTAAATTTAAGACCATTTTTTTATTCATTTGCTCCATAATGCGGTTTACTTTGAAATCTGTTTCGCTAAATTCAAAGTCAAAGACCGTCATTCCGAAAAGGGTTGTAAAGATAGTACGTGTAGAGTTGGCGCCCTCCGGTTTTACAATGAGCAATCCGGTGAGATTCGTCTCTTTGTAATCAATCTGCATATTAAACATACGAATAGGAGCCTCTGCCTTGAAGACGGGATAGAGTTCCTGTTTGGAAATGTTCTTTTTCGTGCCGGTAGATTCCATTCCGGAAAAGAATTTCGGCGAGCAACTGGTGAAGGAAAGGATGAGGAAAAGGGAGATTGCTTTTCCGATGTTTAATATTTTTTGTATTTTGAGCATTATGTCAGTTTTTAATTTGATTTTTGTGATTTTGGATATTATAAACAGGATTTGTTTGTCATTATTTTCCCGATTGCATATAGCGGAAAAACGTTGATTTTATCATATTTACCAAAATTCTCGAGAGAAGTTCGAATGCCGTATTCCGATTGTTTTTCTTTCATAAACTCCCACATGCTTTGCATCTTACCACTTTTACCTGATTTTACTTCAATAGGCACAATGTTTTCGCCACACTGAACAACAAAATCTATCTGAGCATTGGTGTTTTTTTTCTCTCGCACCCAACAGTAAAGTTCTTCGTCAGAGTAACACGATGCGTTCTTTTTTAATTCGCAACCTGCAAATATCTCAGCAACAGCGCCTTTATTGATTGTATCGAAATCGTTTGAAAGCAATATGCCGGAAATGTCCAAGTTTAAAATTCGTTGGTAAATACCTAAATCAAAAGGAATTATACGGCGATATTTGGGATTTATTTTTGCGCCGAGCGGTATGCCGTCTGCCGAAGAGTGCGTAACCTGATAACATAAACCCGCCATAAGCAATAACTCTAACGAATTTTTAACTTGTTCGTTATTAAGGTTTTGAGAAACATGTTCGTAAACAAATTTTCCTTCTACTTGCTGAGCTACTGAACTGAAAACCTCGTTTACTCTTGCGGCAGGAATCCGTTTTTTATATTTAGCAAAATCGTTGCGAAACGACACCAATAAACTATTTAACACTTTCTGACAACGCAAAAAATCGTGCGTTTCTACGAACTCGGCAACCACTTCCGGCATTCCGCCGATAATCAAAAAGTTTTTAAGTTGCTCCACTATTTTTTCGTGAATTGCGTCTGAAACAGGTTTTTCGGGGGTTGCCTCTTTGATAATTTTTATCCACATCTCATATCCATTTGCACGTAAAAATTCATTAAAAGAAAACGGATACATAAACATTGAGTCGATTCGACCAACGCCAAACGAAGGAATTTCTTCAAGGGCAAATTCGAGTAACGAACCGGCGGCAATAACATGAAGTTCAGGCATCTGTTCGTAAAAATATCGCAAAGCCGAAATAGCGTCCGTGCAACTTTGAACTTCATCAAGAAACAGCAATGTTTCGCCCGCTATCACCGGCTTGCCAAATAACACAGAGAGCTCACTGCAAATGATTTTCGGGTCGGAATGTTGTGCGAAAACTATTTTGGCAGCAGCGTGATCTTTGTTCTCAAAATTTATCTCTACAAAATGTGTAAAACGCTTGCTTAGATTACGAACAGCAGTAGTTTTGCCTACTTGACGCGCACCACGAAGCATCAACGGCTTGTGGCGCTTATCATTGCTCCATTCAAATAAAGCATCGTCAATTTTTCTGCTAAAATAACCCATAGAATTTTTATTCCGTAAAAATATGGTGCAAATATATTGCTTTTTCCGTAAAAATACTACCCGAATTTCAAGTATTTCCCGTAAAAATACTACCCAAATTACGTTTTTCTTACTTTCCTATTTTATACTAAACCGGCTTGCCGGAATATCCACATTCAATTTTTTGTTTGAGAATTGGTATTCGGTGTAATCTTTGTCTTTTGCTTTTTTATCTTTTGAAGCTTCTACCATACGCAAGCGGGTTACAGACAGGTCGTTTTTGTCTAAGTAAATATTTACTTCGTCTATGATTGCTTTCGCAGCATCGTTTAACGGAAATATTTTTACCAAATATTCTTTTGAATCTTGAAAATATTCCAATTTATAATTTCCGGTCATTGCCTGCAAATTTCCGGTCATACTCGCCGAAAGCACATCTTTCATTTCTTTCATCAGACCGTTGGAAGCTACGTCAAATACATTTGTTTTGCCGTTGGAAACCATTTTGATTTTGGATCCGTTGATTACGATTTGATATTTTACCGGAGTGGTGTAATCCAAACTTACCTTGTCTTCCTTTTGGTAGTAGAATTTTCCTGTTGAGGTTATATCTCCTGCCATTGCCGCGATGTGTTTTATCTGCGTGAAGTCACTTTCGATGGAATTTACTTTTTTCGCTTCCGCTTCCATTTTCTTTTTGAAAGCATTTACATCGCTGTCGTTCATTGGTTTCATTTCTCCTTGGGCAAATGCCGAAAAAATTCCGGCACACAGTACCAACATAAATACGCTTATTCTTTTCATAATCATTAATTTATATTAAACAGTTATATTAAATAATTTATCTACTCTTTTGATTGTATAGTTGTTTTCCGACAAATAAGTCAGTATCTTTTCCAATACCTGTTCCGAATGAGGCAACCGGTCGTGCAATAATATGACTGAACCGGGACGGATTCGTTTAATCACGCGTCCGACTATTTTATCAACATTCCCGATGGTAGTATCCAACGAGCGGATGCTCCACCCGATTGTGTAGTAGTTGAACGATTTTAACGCCTTCCTTATCAACGGATTGGTAATGCCGAAAGGAGGACGGAAAAACCTTACCGGTTGCCGGGTAATAGCCGTTATCGCATTTTCGCAATGCCGGATGTCGGAAATCATCTTTTTTACCCCAAACACCGGGAACGAATGGATATGTGAATAGGAATGATTTCCGATTAAATGTCCTTCGGCAATCATTCGTTCCACCAATTGCGGATTTTTTTCTACTTCGCTCCCGATGCAGAAAAATGCTGCTTCCACGTTTTGCTGTTTCAGTATATCCAATATTTTCGGCGTATACTCGGCATTAGGTCCGTCGTCGAATGTCAGCGCCACCTCTTTTTCCGTCGTTTCCTTCTTGCAATACGCTTTTACATACACTCCGGAAGAAATGCTGTATGAGGCGTAAAAGAAAAACGCGAGCAAAAATAATATGAAAAATACGATGGATATGGATAAAAGCAGCATATAATTGTTGTCTTTCAATTAGCTACAAAGATACAACTCTTTTTCTTTTCTTACAAAAAATGGAAATATTGCCTTGTTGACGCGGGGCATTTTACCACTTTTCAATTCTATGAACCTATTTCATATAAATATTCCGGAGCATAATCGGCTTCGTTTGACTACTCGTCTAAAATTTATTTAAAAGATATTCAACTTTAATTTCTAAGTCGCGAACACGACTTTCCAAACTGTCAGTTTGATTTTTTTCTTTTTTATCTCTACTTACATTACCTTCATCCGTATTTTCCAGCAATTGATTCAATGGAATGTTTAAACAATTTGCAATTTGACTGAGACGAGTGATAGAAACATTCGTCAGCCCCCGTTCTATTTTAGAATAGGCTACATCGGAGATTTGCAACTCATCAGCCATATTATACTGATTCAAACCTTGCTGAGTTCGAATAATCCGTATTTTATTTCCTAAAGATTTTAAGTCCATTGTTTTTATTTAAAAATAAAGTTTGGAACTTGTAAAAAATCGAACTTTAAATTGTTTTTATCGAATTAATAGTTTATTTTTGAACAATATAAAAAACATACGGTTTATAAATGAACTGAAAGTGTTTTTAAATAACAGTTCTGTAAGAGAAACTTTTGCTATTATTTTTTTCTCGTAAACAAAGCAAAAGAACAAGATGATAACAAAAAATGTGTTTAATCTTTAATTAAAAAAATATTGTTATTTTTGTAAAAATCAAAAAAAGACAAGTATTGTGCTTTTTTATTGACACAAGAAATGTTAATTTTTTTAGAGTAGGTAATAATTGGAAATAATTATGAAAAGAAATTTTTTGAAATATATTTTATTATTAATTGAGTTTGTGATTTTCTCACAAGTACTATCTGGGCAATCATCTATGACTATAACGGAAACCTTTATGGGGCAGATTTGTTCTAGCTTTCCTACTGATGTTCGTACTGTTACTTATTCTACCAAAAAAGAATGTGAGCAAGTAAGGCAAAGAATACATAATACTCAAAGAGATGTGGGAGGGTTAGGACCATCAAGATGCGTGGCTCTAACTACATGTTCTCCATGTTCAGGGTCAGATCCTGCTTCCCCAAACCAACCTAATCAAAATAGTAATATACCCGAGAATATAAATTTCAACGGTCCCGGACAAGGACAATCCATTTATTCTGTCAATAATCCATTGCAAGATAATAAGAATTGGATAGATGAAGAAGAATTGAGGATGTATTTGCAAAATCTTAGTGAAAGAATTGATGGTAATTTTGGGAATAAAGAGTTTGATGAAGAATGGATGCAGTTGGTAGAAAATGGAGTTGAATTTATACCGGTTTCTAAAAAAGGACGGAAGTATTATGGAACAGCTCCAACAATCACCGCGAATGTAACAGAAACAAGTGAATTAAAATTAGATACTGAAGAAGATTCTCCGTTTTCCGGTTCTATTGCTTATAAACAAACAATGGATGACCGCACTCAAAGCGATTTGAGGCGTGAAAGGGAACAGTTGATAAATAAGATGAATCAACTTGATAGATTTTGTGCTTCACCTCATCTTAAGCAATATTGCGCAGAATATCAAGAAATGAAAAAAGAATTAGAAGCAAAATTTGATGAGCTAAGCACCGAACTTAAAAAAATGAAAAAGGATGAATATGATGCCGAAGTAAAAAAATATGAACAGGAAAAAGCAAAGTATGAGCAAGAATTTTTTAAGTGCCGAAGCGACCTTTGTAGAAAGAATATGCGTGAGGCTATAAAAGAAACAAAAGATAAATTAGCCGAGATAGAAGATAGACTTAGTGCTGAAAATAGACTTGTAGATAATTACTTAACAAACTACCGTGAGCCGAAAATGTCAAATGCAGATAAAAAAGAAGAAATAGCTGATGAGCGTTTGAGAAGGATTTTTGAACAACAAAAAGAACTGTCAGAAAAACTTGCCAAGGGCGAAATTACAAAGACTGAATTTGCCTTGAAAGAGGTCAATTTAGTAAAACAAGCAAAAGAAGCTTCTGAAGACAAGGCAGCGGCAATAGCAGAGCGTGCGGTAGTTAATACGTACCAAAACATAAAAGAACCTGTGGCAGATTTTATGCAGAAAAATAAAGATCTAATTGTTGATACAGGAGAATTTTTTGCAAAAAAGGGGATCTCTGTTTTAGGAGTTTTGTCTGGACCAAAGGGAGTAATAGTAGCTGAAGGGATAATAAATCCAGGTATTTCTACCGCAATAAATCAATCATTCCGAGAGCAAAGGACAGGAGAGGCTGCGTGGAATGCAATTGAAAGTGGCATAAAAGATGGAATATCAGGAGCTATCCCAATAGTATCTGACGTGAAAGATGGGGTTGATGGAGGTAAATTATTTTACCGATGGTGTAATGTGCCAAATAAAGAATAAAAAAATGAGACACATATTTATTTTGTTATTAATCGGTCTTTTATGTTCAGCATTTAAAGGATATGCTCAAAAAATGTCAAATAGTCCCGTAAAAATAGAGGTCTTTTTAGATAATGATATGCTTAAAGATGCTTCTATCAATGTAAAATTTATCAACTCTATTGAATATACACCCAATGGGTTCTTGCTATTGTCTTCTTCCAATCAGTTTTATATGCTTGGTATGGGTGGTATGTCATCCATACTCAATAAAACAAAAGCCGTTATAGATGCCTTTGCCGTTACACAAGATGAAGCATTATGGGTTGTGAGTGGCAACAAGTTGTACAATATGGATTCGCAAGGGAATTTATCTAATATGTTCAACTTGCCGATTCCCAAAGCAGGAGTAACTTCGGGAAATGCCGAAAATGTTGCCTACATATACGACCGCACTTTTCAGAAGGGAAAAAAAGAATATGCTGTTTATCAAATATCCGATAAAGGGATATATGCAAAATTATTATCAACTCCTGCACCCATTTTGTCAGTATGTGAATATAAAACAAGCCTCTTACTATCCACCGAGAATAAGATACTATGTGCCGATAGTAAAACAAAAACATTTTTTGATTTGTATTCTTTGCCTCAAAAACAAAATATAATTTCGGTAACCTGCGATACCGTCAACCGTTCTGTCTATTTTTCAACACAAGACACTATTTACAGAATAAAAGAGAGCAAACTCGAATATGTTTGTACTGAATTTGGAGGCATATTGAGATACGACGGCGAAGGACTTTTGGTTTTTAATCCTGAAAAAAGTTTAATCATCAGATTCCGAAATAATATCCTGTATTCCCGTATCAGAAAAAAAAGGGATTTATCCAACTTGGAATTAAGTATTGATGCAACATCGGAAAATGAAAAATTAAGCCTATTACTCAGCGAGCCTCGAAATTTAATTATTCAAGGACAAATTTCCCAAGCCATTCAGAAGTATGCTCAATTAGCCGATAAAAACAGTACTAATTCTGCTTTATTGACAGAATATGCTTACGCATTGGCATTAGGCGGTATTTACGAAGGCGCATTGATGAATCTTGACAGAGCAAAATTGTTCGGCGCATTTTCAGAAAAAGATTATTTTTTTGCAGGTCAAGTGTTTGCTCTTATGGGCTATAATGAACCGGCGATTGATTTTCTTAAACACAGTTCTGTTCCGGAATGGATATATCCGAAATACAATGAGTTGTATCAAAAACATAAGTCGGTTTCGTTTATGCCGCAAGGCGATGGCGTGGAATCCGTATTCAAACGAGCCAATTATTTGGCGGCAACCGGCATGTATTTCCAATCAATCGCCTTGTACGAACAAATATTGGAAGAACAGCCCGACAATTATCTTTTTCATATCGGATACAGCATTCCTTTAGAAAAAGTAGGTTTACTAAAATTAGCCTCAAATGAACTGGAAACAGGTATTTCATTAATGGGTAATAACCCGGAATATGACCAAGCAAAACAAGCATTTAACAGTCGACTTACCGCGTTGAAGCAAAAACAGAACGCGGAACCTTCCAAACAGACTTTGGGAAAATTGCAGGCATTCAATCCCAAAACTATGCTTTATGCAGGGGGTATGTTTTCATCGTCCTACACCGCTTTTAACTCACGATTTGGAGTGTATTTATCCAATTCATTCACCGCTTCGTTTGGTTTAGGCATTTCGGGAAATTCTGATGTAACCTATTTCAATATAGGTATATCCGGTTATCACCGACCGGGAAGGGTGTTTGTTTATGGGCTTGGCATCAACGGACAGGCAGGAGGTGATATGGGAGTGTTTAGTATCAAACCATCGGTAGGATTGAGCTTTGTCAATCAAAAAAGAAACGCAAGTTGGGACTTCTTTTTTGACTTATACTGTCCTCTACAAGAAGGTGTTGGAACCAGATTCGGATTTTCAATAGGTAGAAGTTTTTATTTTGGCAAAAGATAATGATTATGAAACGATTATATATATTGCTGCTATTAGCAACCGGTTTAACACAATCTGTTTTTTCACAAGACAACAGTGAAGAGGAATCTTTTAAACAAATTATTCTGACGCAATACGGCGACTATTTTGAAAAAGTAGAATTTACAAAAGAAGGTTTAGCCTATTTAAGTGCAAAAGAGAACTATTCTTCACTTTCATTAGAAAAAAAGATTTCTGTTATAGAATTTATTTTATCCGAGTGGAAAGAAAAGTTGGTGGTGGTATCGTACCAGTACAAACGTGAGCTTTGGGAGAAAAACGCATCAAACGAAACTGTTTTATTAGATAGTTGGGATATGAATACCCTTGCCATACAGCAAAAAAACGAACGAACATTGCAAACAACAAATGTGCATCCTTGGTTTTTTTATTTTGGGATGAACAATGCTTTTGGCTCCTTTGATTATCTGAATATTAGTTTAAGCGTCAGGATTGGGTTTTATTTGCTTGATAATACTTGGGATTTAGCCGTTTTTTGTACCGCCGGAACTCATCACGAAACTCGTGGATCTTACTCCGAGTACACGTATCTAAACACAGGAATTATGAGCAAAGTATATTTTCCGATTAAAAAATATAAAATTAGCCCATATATTGGAACAGGAATTTCTTATATAACTGCCAATACATATTATAATTCGGCAAACAGTTATGATTCAAGTTCATGGGATTTTCCTGTTTATACCGGTATTAGCTGGTTTGTAGGTCCCGGCAGTTTGGATTTAGGCTTTCAATTCGGGCAAAATTTTACAACTATGATTGGATATACTTTTTCACTAAACAAATTAAAGAAATAACTGATAAATCGAAGTAATCTTCTTACACAAAAAAACATCAATATTCTGGTAGTGTCGTATCAACGATAAAATGACAATAAAAACATCCGTATTCCCGTAGAGACGTGGCATGCCGCGTCTCTGATGCAATTCGCGTATATTCATCGGAGACGCGGTATGCCACGTCTCTACGGGGAAGCGTAGTCAAACAACATTTTATTGTTGACACGATAGTAGTGAGATTATTATTTTATCTCTCGTTGGTTTATTTATTGAACTAATTCCAACACTTGATAAGTATCTACCAACGACTCTAACGAAGAACTATTTTTCCGCACCTTATTCTCACAAAGATTTATAAACTCATCAATTTCCCCAAAATATCCCTGAGAGACTAATTGATTATTTTTTGCAATGGGAAGAAATGAATTGCCATCAAATAAAACCTGTCTTTCAGGTGTGCAGGAAAGTATTTTTTCGAGCGGAATAGAGAGAATGGTTTGCGGTTTCGGCGAAAAAATAAGGGATTGATGATTTTTCATTTCGTAAACGCCGTTTTTGGTGTTGACAAGCAGTTCTTCAAATGGTTGCGTCCACGAGTAGGCGGTTGAAACTTCAATTGTTCCGATGATGTTGTCGTGTTTGACTTGCAATAGAATCGTGAGGCTTCCTTTTTCTTCTTTTGTTTTCACAAAGGAGATAATTTCGGCTTTCCCAAATAAAAATACGACCAAATCAAGTGGGTGAATGAACATATCCCACACAATATTTCCTTCGGGATAAGCTCCGACGGCAAAACAGTAATTGTACGAAATTACGTGTTTTAAGTCTAACCGTTTATTCAACAATTGAGTACACGATGAGTACCTTTTTTGCATTCCCGCCACGCAATTTGCTTGGGTTGTCTTCGAAGTTTCTATCAACGTTTGTAATTCATTCAACGATAGACATACTGGTTTTTCAACAAAAACGTGCTTGCCGCAACTCAATGCTTTTTGTGTTAATTGAAAATGGCTTGCGGGGTCGGAACAAATAAATACCCCTCGTACTTCCGGATCATTCAACACTTCGTCAAAATTGGTGGTCGCGATGATTGAAGGGTAATTTTGCTGTACTAAATCAGTCGTTTTTTGACTTCTTGTAACGATATATTTTAACGGTACATTCAAAAACGCCAATACAGGGTACAGGTTATGAAGGCTGTGATTGCCGATACCTACAAAAGCATACTTGGATTGATAGGATTTTTGAATGATGTTTTTTTTTCTAATCCACTTGAAGCGGTTGATTAAACTATTCATAATTTTCAAAAGTTTTAACTTACAAATCTTTTAACTCTTTTCAAATCTTTGGGCGTTAGAGCGATCAATTTATTTTCAAACAAAACAAAATCACTTGTATTGTTTGTTACAATTACATCGCACTTCTTTTTATCCAACAAAACATAATGTACATTATCCTCTATATCCTTATTCGGATACTCAAAGCCCATTTCTACATCTTTGCTCGAAAGGTCAATTACAGAAAACTTCTTATATATTTTTTCTCCACTCTTAATTGCTTCATCGCGAGAAAACTTTTTTCTTCCTTTCTTTCCGGTTTGCAGTATACTAATAGTTTGAACTATTGCCAATGAAGAGGTAAATAGAATTTCCTTGCGAACTTTCGTAAATAAATAATCCAAACACTGCACATCATCGACTTGCTTTGTGAAATAATTTACCAATACGTTGGTATCAACGTATATTCGCCTTTTACTCATAAAACAACGTGTTTAAATTGACTTTTTTCGGCAGGGGTTAATTCATCGAGATTATCTACGACAAACTCGCGTTTTGCAATTTCGATTAAACGTTTGTAGGACATTCCTGTTTTTTTTAACAATAGCTTAAAAATATCTTCATTGTCCTTTTTTATCAAAGCCAATTCTTCTTTTGTATGCTTTCCCATAATCGTAAATTTTTTAATAATTCAACAACACAAAAATACAAAACTTTGTTTTAGTAACAAATAATGATTAAAATAATTTATGCCAAAAACAGGTGGTTATTTTTAGTTCTTTTGAAACAGTTGCTTATAAGTAACCTCCTTTTTGTCAGTCCATTGATATTTCCCATAAAACAACTCAATCAGTCTTTTAGGAATAAACGATTCCAATGTTCGCAGCAATACAATGTCGTATTTTCGATGGAAATTAATCCAACATTTATTACAATTTGCATATTTTTTTTGAAGTTTTCGCGTCTGTGGCGAGTTGAAGATTTCATCTAAACTGTTTTCGTGCAAGTTCCCTAATTTAATGTCAAGATTCTGACAAATAGGCACATCGCCGTTGGGATGAATGACAATTGAATCGCGGATGCTGTGGCATTTCAGTTGCAGGTTTTTATTCAACCACTCTTCGTAGAGGAATAAAAAATCGTAGTTCTCCGAAGTCTGTTTTACATTTTCGGGAATCATATTGCGGAATTGCCAACTCTGCTCGAAACCTGTTAGGTTTTCAAAACCTAACAGGTTTGAATTGCAATCCGAATTACTTTTTGACGAAGAAGAATTTCGTACCTGATGCGCGCTTTTTTCCGTTTCAAAGAAATCCATATTGTTGTAAATTCCAATACGAATGTCAATGTCATATTTTTTCGCGATTTCCACCACAAATTCCATATCGGAAAAACTGTTGTAAGGCGACAGGGTAAACATCAGGGAAATAGGCACAATATCCTTGCACGCCTCAATTACTTGAATCACTTTATCATAGCCGTCTTTTCCGCGCATATATTCGTAAGTATCTTTATCGCCGTCGAGCGAAACGTACAATCGGCGCGGCGAGTATGTTTTTACCGCTTCAATCAACCGTTCGGGTTTCAAACAGTTGGACAATAAGTCGAATTTTGGGTGATTTTCTTTGAACCATTTCAAAATTTCCGGCGCATCGGGGTGAAGTAAAAATTCCCCGCCTTCGAGACCAACTACCGTATCTTTTGAGACGCATTTGCTTTTCATAATCGAGATAAACATCTCTTTGGACAGGTGTTCGGCGGGTCTTTTTTTCCATATCAAGCAATGTTTGCATTGGGAATCGCACAAGGTCGTCCCGTAAAACATCAAGGTTGATATTTTTTTTCGAGAAGGGAAAAGCAAATTGTTGGCAAATTTTAATCCGCGTTTTATATAGTCAGATGCTTTGTACATAAAATTGTGATAAAAAATGTAACTTTGTAGCGACTGAAAAAAGCGCATCATTCTGCGCTTGACGCGAACCCCCATGAAATAAATGGTCATTAGGGGATTCTTGGTAAACCAAGCGGCAAAGCCGAGCGGCGGGTCAAGCCCGCAATGACGATTTAACAGCCTCAATCAATTACAAAGATACATATAAATAAATTGTCTTGAACCACGATTTTAATAAGATTTACAAGATTATCAAGATTGAAACAAAATCGTGGTTCAGACGAATAAAATATAATATGAAATATGGAAAATAAGCATCGGTATTTATTCTGGGTTATTTTGTGTTTGTTCGCTTTTTTTGCCTGCAACAAAGATGAAGCAGCGTATATTGCACCCGATTATACTTGTATTGTTGTGAATCAAGGGAATTTGACATCATCAAACGGAAGTCTGTCTCTTTTGCGAAAAGATGGGGGCATTGAACAGGAAGTTTACACAAAAGCAAACGGTTGGAAATTGGCATCCATTATCGAATCAGTAACATTACACCGCAATATGCTGATTTTAATGTGTGCCAACGAGGATAAAGTGGAAATCATTGACAGCAAAACGTTTAAGACGATTTGCGAACCCATTCGCGGGATTGGGATTCCCCGTTATTGCGCCGTTTTTGAAAATAACGCATACATTACTTGCACTGACAGTTGGAATCCAAGTGCAAGCGGGCGAGTTTGCAAAATAGATTTAACCACGAAAACCGTAACTGCGAAAATCGACGTGAACAGTATTCCCGAAGGGATAAAAGAGCGAAATGGATTGCTTTATGTGGCTGTTGGAAAGGGCGTTACGGTAATTAACCCGAAAACGGACAAAATTGTTCAAGAGATAAAAATAACTGAAACCGGTGTTGCTGCCAAACACTTAGTTGCCGATTACGAGGGGAAATTATGGGTTTCGTTTACAGAAACGGACGGAAAAACGGGAATTGCCGCATTGAATCTCGATACGAATGAATTTTCGCCGTTTATCCCATTGGAAAATATGGATATGTGGGGAACGATTGACATAACTCCCGATGGCAAAAAAATACTCTACTTGTATGCCGCCGGAGTTATCGGAGCGCAAAACATTGAGGCTGAAACGGCTATTTATTCGTTTGATATTGAAACGAATACATTACAATCTAATCCGATTATTAAAGGCGTAGGTTTTTATGGATTCAACGTGAATCCGTCGAACGGGGATATTTATACTGCCAATGTAAACGGGTTTATCACAAATAGTATGATGTATATCTTCAATGCCGAAGGAGAGAAAATAAATGATGGTGTGATTACGGGAGTGGGGAGTTGCCGGTTTGTTTTTCCATGATTGAAAATCATGGTTCAAGACAAAACCCACTCCGAAAAAGGCTTACGAGCCAAGTGTGAGTTAAAATATCGTTTATCGTCAGAAACCTCTTTCCCTATCCATTCCGGTTTTTCAAAGGTTTCATTTTCAGCATCTAGCTCTATTTCAGCAACAACCAATCCTTTATTTTTACCCAAAAATTCATCTACCTCCCAACATTTTCCGGCATATTCTATCTTGTAGCGTATTTTTTCGACAATCGGGGTTTGGCTTAACTTCAAGAGTTCTTGGGCATCTTTGCGGGGAATTTCGTATTCAAATTCTTGTCGGGAAATACCTTTGCTTTTGCTTTTAATAGTCAAAAATGCCTTCTCACCGGCAATGCGTACCCGAACAGTATTTTCTCTGGCTTGATTCAAATAACCTTGTGCATAGTGAATTCCAATGGCATTTTCTTTCCAAGAATTATTTTTCAGCAAAAATTTGCGTTCAATTTCGATGTTCATAATAATAACTGAATGACAGAATAACAGAATAACTGAATGATTGATTTATTCAGTCACTCAGTTATTCAATTATTCAGTTATTTTTTAAATAATCTCTATCCCTTGTTTAGCACAAAGTTCCACACCAACATCTTTCAATTTGAATTTCTGTATCTTACCGCTTCCGGTCATTGGGAATTGGTCGATAAAGAAGACGTATTTCGGTATTTTGTGACGGGATATTTTTCCGCGACAGAAATCTTGCACCTCTTCGACTGTCAATTTCATTCCATCTTTCAAGATGATGAAAGCACCTACCTCTTCGCCATATTTTTTGGAAGGGATTGCGGCAACTTGCACATCTTTGATTTCAGGCATGTGATATAAGAACTCTTCAATTTCACGAGGATAGACATTCTCGCCGCCGCGGATAATCATATCTTTGATGCGTCCGGTGATGCGAACATAACCATCTTCGTCCATTATACCCAAGTCTCCCGAATGAAGGAAACCGTTCTTGTCGATTGTTTCGGCAGTTGCAGCCGGATTTTTGTAATACCCTTTCATCAAAAGGTATCCGCGACAACAAACTTCTCCTTGTTCGCCCGGCGCACATTCTGCTCCGGTTTCCGGATTGAGGATTTTTACTTCAGTGAAAGGAAAATGACGACCTACGGTGGTACATCTTCTTTCAAACGTATCGTCGATGGTTGTCTGCGTCATACCCGGCGAAGTTTCCGTCAAGCCATACACGCTGGTGATGGTCATAAACATCTTTTCGCTCACGGCGCGCATCAGTTCGACCGGACACAAAGCTCCAGCCATAATTCCGGTGCGCAACGAGCTCATATCAAACATATTAAACATCGGATGATTCAACTCGGCGATAAACATCGTCGGTACTCCGTAAAGAGCCGTACAACGTTCCTTGTGAATGGATGCCAACACGACCAACGGGTCAAATTTTTCGACCATTACCTGTGTCGAACCGTGCGTCAAGCAGTTCATCGTAGCCAACACCACACCGAAACAGTGGAACAAAGGCACGCAAACACACAGTTTGTCGTCTTGCGTGAACTTCATATTTTCGCCGGTAAGGTAACCGTTGTTGGCAATGTTGTGGTGCGAAAGCATTACCCCTTTTGGGAAGCCGGTGGTTCCGGAGGTGTATTGCATATTCACGATGTCGTGGCAGTTGATGCTGCGTTTAACCTCTGTCAATTTGTTGTCTTCGATATTTTTTCCTAAGAGCAACAACTCGGCAGTATTGTACATTCCACGGAATTTTTCCTGTCCGATGTAAACCACGTTTTTCATTTTCGGGAAACGTTCGCTTTTCAAATGTCCGCGTTGAGACGTTTTCAATTCGGGAAGCATCGTGTAGGTCATATCTATATAGTCGCAATCCCACGTTCCGTCAATGATGCAAAGGGTGTGCATATCCGAGTTTTCGCACAAATACTCCAATTCGTGTTGCTTGTAGTTGGTGTTTACGGTAACGAGCACGACTCCGATTTTGGCGGAGGCATACAAGAACGTCAACCAATCGGGTACGTTTGTTGCCCAAATCCCTACGTGGTCTCCTTTACCTACCCCGATTGAGATTAAGCCTTTTGCCAATTCGTCCACACGTGTGTTGAATTGCCCCCAAGTAAAGCGCAAGTTGCGGTCGGAATAGACGATGTATTCTCTGTCGGGAGTTTTCTCTGCCCAATATTCGAGCCAATCTCCTAATGTTCTATCTGATAATTGCATTTTCTTTTAAGTAATAAGTTATGAGTATTAAAGTTGTAAGTAATAAGTTGTAAGTGATGAGTTGCTGTAATTACTTGTAACTTATCACTTACAACCTGCAACTTAATCAAAACGGCGCGTAAACTACTGCCAAAATCTTAGCTGCTTTTCCGTCTTTTGCGTGTACGTGGTGTTTTACAATCGAATCATAGAAAATGCTGTCGCCTTGCGTCAAGGTATAAACATCTTTTCCGTAGCTGATTTCGACTTCGCCTTCCAACACGTAAATAAACTCTTCGCCTTCGTGTGCCGACAAGGTAAATTTATTCTCCTCATTTGGCAAAATATCAATAATGAAAGGTTCTACGTGACGACCCGATTTGTGTCCGGCAAGCGAGAAATACTCCATGTGCGTGCGTGCATTTACTGCGCCGCCCGAAAAACTGATGCTCTCTGTTCTGACTTCTTTACGAGAAATAACCGGTCCTAAATTATCATTATCATCCAAAAAAGTACCTAATCGCACACCCAATACACGTGCAATTTTAATCAGCGGAGCCAATGATGGTAGATTATCGCTCTCTTCAATAGAGGCGATTTGTGTAGTTGCTAACCCTGAACGTTCAGAAAGTTCGTCTACTGAAATATTCTTCGATTCACGAATGGATTTGATTTTTTTGCCTACAATAGTGCTGTCCGACATAGTGAATAATTTTTACGTTACTTTTAAATATTATTTTTTTCGGGGACAAAAGTAAATAAATTAAAACAAAAAACAAACTTTAAATTAAAAATTAATAGAAAAATAGGCAGTTTTTTTATAATATGACGTTTTTTTTCTTTGTTTGAGTCGATTTGTAACCAGTGTGTTTTTATTTAGATAAAAGCGGTGCTATTCAAAAGTCCGTCATTCCGCATTTGACGCGGAATCCCTTAAAAAAAGATGTTGATTATTAGTGGATTGCGGGTCAATCCCGCCGCTCGGCTTTGCCGCTTGGCTCTGCCAAGAATGACGAAACGTTTTTTTTGACTTTTTAGACAGCCTAATGACAAAACGTATTTATTCATAATACTCAATTTTACGTTCAATAATACCTGTGCAGGTCGGCATTAAATTATATACTTGTTTATAAGTTGTCTTTGTTATCCAATTGCCGTGTTTATCAAAAGTGTAAACATATTCGGTTTTTTATCAAACTCTTTTATGCCTTTAATTTCTTTTTCTAACTTTTTTGCTTCCTCTTCACTGTATTTACCGTTTATTATAGGAGTTTTACATATATCATGATTATGTTTTTAGATTTCCTTTTCCGTCATATTTATAACACCAATAGGCTTAGATTTAAATATATTGATTTTGAGCAAAAAAATAATCATTAAAATTGCGAATATGAAAAACTTTGTAAGTACAGACTTTATTTTATATCTTTGCACCCGAAATTGTAAGTTACTACTGCAATTCCAAAAAAACTATATTTTTGTTTCACATTTTCCCGGTTGGGCAGATACAAATAGCTGCTTTCAAGTTTTTGAGCTTTAGGGTGGGGAGTTCTTGATTTTTTAATATATTAAAAATGAAAAGGATTTTATCTGTAGTATTACTGGCTTTCCTGTTAGAAAATTCCCATATTTATTCTACCTTGTGTATATTTCTCAATCGCTCGGATTGAGGGTTTCACCCATTTGTTGATTTTCTCCATTTTTAAATCAGACTATTTAATGTGCATTGAACTTGTGCGCATTATTCTTACGTTTGTTTATCTATTTAACAAAAAATGTATCTTTTATAAATTTTAAAATATGTGGTAAGAATATGGAAATACTAAATATTAATTGGTCAAATGCTTTTATGGTTTCTATCTTAGGTGTAGGAATTGTGTTCGTTGTGTTGATAATGCTTGTTTTTTTGTTAAACGGTTTTAGTTGCTTGTTCGTTGAAAAGAAAAATCGAACAACACATATACAGGAAGTTACAGTTGATGGTGTTCCGACAGAAGCGGAAGCAGCCGCCATCGCTATGGCGTTGCATCTTTATTTTGAAGATGTACACGATGAAGAAAGCGACATCATTACTATTGTTGATAATAAAAACTCAGTGTGGAATTCAAAAATTTTAAGTTTACAATGAAAAAGATTTTATTTATATTAATAACGTTGTTAGTAGGAGTTGTTGCTCCTATGGCAGCACAGGAAATAGAAGCGCCATTACACGTTGGCGAAAGTTTGTTGAAATTTGTGCAAGATACCGGCTTTGCGGGTATTATTGACGATTGGCGTTATCTCGTAATGATTGTCATCGGTTGTTTTCTGTTATATTTAGCAATTGTCAAAAAATTTGAGCCGTTGTTGCTTTTACCTATTGCTTTTGGTATGATACTAACCAATTTGCCTTTTGCGGGAATGTATCACGCCGAATTATATGCAGGCGGACAAGTGCATTGGGGTGAATTTGCAAACAGCGCAGGACTGCTCGATTATCTTTATTTAGGAGTAAAACTCGGTATTTATCCCTGTTTAATATTTATCGGTGTGGGTGCAATGACTGATTTTGCGCCACTCTTGGCAAATCCAAAAAGTCTTTTGCTTGGAGCGGCGGCTCAATTGGGGATTTTTGCTACTTATTTGGCTGCTATTGGTTTGGACTTTTTACCGAGAGAAGCTGCTTCCATTGCCATTATCGGCGGTGCAGATGGTCCGACAGCAATCTATTTGACCTCAAAACTTGCGCCCGAACTTTTGGGTCCGATTGCCGTTGCAGCATATTCATATATGGCATTAGTACCTGTTATCCAACCGCCGATAATGAGATTTCTGACTACCAAAAAAGAACGTAAAATTGAAATGAAACAGCAACGTTCAGTGTCACAAAAGGAAAAAATCATTTTTCCGATTATGGTAGCAATCGTAGTTTCGTTACTTTTGCCTGCGGCGGCTACGCTGATTACCTGCTTAATGCTCGGCAATCTAATGCGTGAATGTGGTGTAGTGGAACGTCTTAGTAAAACCGTGCAAAATGAACTGATGAATATTGTAACAGTGTTTTTGGGTATCACGGTAGGCGCAACGGCAACAGCAGCAAATTTTCTCGACATCAAAACATTGAAAATTTTAACAATGGGTATTGTGGCGTTTGCTCTCGGAACAGCGGGTGGCGTACTCTTGGCAAAACTGATGAATGTATTCAGCAAAGAAAAAATCAATCCTTTGATTGGTTCGGCAGGTGTATCAGCAGTACCAATGGCTGCGCGCGTGTCGCAAGTGGAAGGACAAAAGGCAACCCCAAGTAATTATTTGTTGATGCACGCTATGGGACCAAATGTAGCGGGAGTTATTGGCTCGGCTGTGGCTGCGGGAATTTTACTGAGTTTGTTGAGGTAAAGACGACAGTATAGTAGTTGAGTGAAATATAGAAATAAACAACAACATCCTATTTCATACTTTAAAATATAAAATTAGGTATTAGTACGATTACAAATTTATTATTTTTCTTTTTATTTCGTTCAATTTTGTCTATTAATTTTTGCGGATAAGCATAACATTTTACTGTTGACCTGAGTTCGATTTCGGCGGCAGGTAAGTTTTTCAGTTAAGATATATACAAAAAAGAGAAATAAAGTCTCCCTCATTTCTCTTTTTTCGATAAAAATATTTTCTAATTGATTTTACAACCGAAAAATCAATCCTGTAATTTCCCTTTGTTTGCGCCGGTTTGTAACCGGTGTATTTTTGGTGGTGATGTTAAATCCAACTATTAAATTTCCTAATATACCATCTTTTTACAAATTGTGTTAATGTACAATAGCTGATTAGGAATGCAACAAGCCACAAATAAAAATGGAACGGAACCGGGTGGAAGCCAATTGTCTTGCCAATCGCTGTGTATGGAAGTGTAACCCCTACCGTCAAGAGTACAGCCGCAGAAAGAAGCAGTTGCCAACTTGCACGTGATTGTAAGAATGGGATTTTTTCGGTACGCAATACTTGTACAATGAGCGTTTGCGTGAAAAGACTTTCCAGAAACCAACCTGTTTGGAATATGCCGGCAAATACCAATTGATCGGCAACGGATAAATCACCGTATCCAAGTCCTTTAAACATCATCGGACAAATTATCAAGTACATCAAACCGAAAGTGGCATAGTCAAATATGGAACTTGTTGGTCCGATAAATATCATAAAACGTTTAATATCCGTAGCAATCCATTTACGCGGTTTTTTCAGGTAATCGGCATCCACATTGTCCCATGGAATAGCAACTTGCGAGATGTCGTAAATCAAATTCAAAATAAGAATTTGCAACGGAAGCATCGGCAGGAACGGGAAGAGGTAACTTGCTCCGAGCAACGAAAATACATTTCCGAAGTTGGAACTTGCCGTGATTTTGATGTATTTCATCGTGTTGGCAAACATCTTACGCCCTTCGATAACCCCTTTACTCAACACAAGCAGGTTCTTTTGCAACAGGATAATATCGGCGCTCTCTTTGGCAATATCGACAGCCGTATCGACCGAGATACCTATATCCGCCTCGCGCAAGGAAACCGCGTCGTTAATACCGTCGCCCATAAACCCGACAACGTGCCCTTTTTGGCGCAATAAGCGTACAATGCGGCTTTTTTGCATCGGAGCCAATTTGGCAAAGATTTGATGTTGCTCAATCAGGTTGATGGCATCTTCGTCCGAAAGATTTTCAATATCGCTGCCCAATACTACGTGTTGATCTTCGAGACCCACTTCGGAGCATACTTTTTGAGCGATGACATCGTTGTCTCCCGTAAGCACCATTACCCGTATTCCGTTATTTTTCAGTTCATTCAAGGCTTCTCCTGCGGATTCTTTCGGAGGGTCGAGGAACGACATAAATCCATCGAGTATCAAATTGCTCTCTTCTTCCGGAGCATACGTTTCATTGTGATCAGGGGCAAGGTATTTGTGCCCCACAGCCACTACTCGCAATCCGTCTTTGTACAGTCCTTGCAGGTTTTTGGTAATCAGTTGTTTGATTTCCGGCGTAATATCTGTTTCGCCTTGCGGGGTATCGACTTTTGCGGCGCAGGATAACATCTCTTCCACCGCGCCTTTGCATATCAAAAGACGTTTGTCGTCTTGTTTTAAGATGACCGACATACGGCGGCGTTCAAAATCAAACGGCAATTCGTCCACCATTTGCCAACTTTTTTCGAGTTGCTCCTTATCTTGCAAATATTGGCTGTTGAGGATTGCCGTATCCATCAGGTTTCTCATTCCTGTTTCAAAATGGCTGTTCAAATAAGCGTATTGGAGGGCTTTAATGCTGTTGTCGAGATAGATGTCGGTGTATTTCATTAAGACGATACGGTCTTCGGTCAGTGTTCCGGTCTTGTCGGTACAGAGTACGTCCATGGCTCCAAAATCCTGTATGGCACTCAGTTTTTTCACAATCACGCTCTCTTTTGCCATTTTTATCGCCCCTTTGGCGAGGTTGCTCGTTACAACCATCGGAAGCATTTCCGGTGTAAGACCTACCGCTACCGAGAGGGCAAACATCATGGCATCAATCCAGTTTCCTTTTGTAAATCCGGTAATAAAAAAGACCACCGGAACCATAAACATCATAAACTTAATCAACAACCAACTTACTTTGCTGATACCGATGTCGAAACTGGTTTGATTAACAGTTCCCGCAAGCGTTGCCGCCATGGAGCCGAAATAGGTGGAAGAACCCGTACTGAGTACAACAGCGGTAGCCGTACCGCTGTTGACATTCGTACCCATGAAACAGATGTTTTTCAGTTCGAGGGCATTTTTGACGGAATTAGCGCTGATGGTGGTCTCGTCTTTTTCGATCGGCAACGATTCGCCGGTAAGAGCCGATTGAGAGATAAAAAGGTTTTTACAGTGAATTAAGCGCACGTCTGCCGGAATAATATCGCCCGCTCCGAGGTGAATCACATCGCCCGGAACAAGATCCGATAACGGTATTTCTATCTGAGCAGATTTTCCTTCCTCGTTTTTTCGGATCACGCTGCACGTGATATGCACCATTTTTTTCAGCGCTTCTGCTCCTTGTTTCGACCGGTATTCCACAAAAAATTTAATAGTGGCGGAAACCGATACCATCACAAGAATAATAGTCATTCCGGTATAATCATCGGTAAAAAAAGAAACGGTTGCAAGTACAAGCAATACATAATTAAAAGGATTGTTGAATGCCTGCAACAACTGCACGTACCACGGCTTCATTTTCTCGTGTACGATGGAATTGTTCCCGTATTGTTCGATTCGTTGTTTTACCTCCTCGTTCGAAAGTCCGGACAATGAGGTATTCTGACTTTCATACACCTCTTCGGGTGTTTTTGCCGCAGCGCCGATTAGATCGCGTGCAATCTGTTTTTCTTTTTCGGTTTCTTCTTTTTTGGAAGATAAATGCTTGTGTATTAGCTTAAATGGAAATAAACCCATAACTTGATATTTTTATGAAATGTGACTAATGTAATATTTTACGTGATAAACATATTTGACGGTATAATTGTTTTATCATTTTTTAAATAATTAAATCAAATAATCGTACATTTGCGTAAACTAAAAAAAATGAAAACAAAAAAAGAAATTGTAGAAAATTGGCTGCCAAGATATACCAAACGTCCGTTGAATGAATTTGGCAAATACATCTTATTGGTCAATTTTAGTAATTATGTAGAGATATTTGCCGAAATGTTTAACGTGCCTATTTACGGAAAAGACGGAAATATGAGCAGCGCAACAGCAAACGGTATTACGATGATTAACTTTGGAATGGGTAGCGCTAATGCGGCTATTATTATGGATTTGCTGACCGCCATTCAGCCGAAAGCCGTTGTTTTCCTCGGAAAATGCGGAGGGTTGAAATCCGGTAATTCGGTGGGCGATTATATTTTGCCCTCAGCTGCCATTCGCGGAGAAGGAACGTCGAATGATTATATGCCGCCGGAAGTTCCCGCATTGCCGGCGTTTTTCATACAAAGAGCCTTGTCGTCCAATTTGCGGGATTTGGAACACGACTATTGGACAGGCGTGGTTTACACTACCAACCGGAGAGTGTGGGAGCACGATGCGGAGTTTAAAAAAACGTTGAAAAATACCCGTTCAATGGCGGTGGATATGGAAACGGCGACACTTCTTATTGTAGGCTATGCCAATTACATTCCGATTGGAGCCCTTTTGCTGGTTTCCGACCAACCGATGATTTCGTCGGGCGTGAAGACCGAGGAGAGCGATAAGTTAGTAACCAAGCATTTTGTCAACGATCACATTCTGGTCGGGATAAAAGCATTGGAAACAATTATGAATAACGGCAGTACGATTAAGCATTTGAAGATGGAATAATGCACGAAAGCGCGAAAAGCACGAAGGTACGAAAGAATGGATGCGATTTACCCTTTCGTGCCTTCGTGCTTTTCGCGCTTTCGTGCTATTTGAAATTTCTCCCCTCCTTCTTGCAAATCATCTGCAACGCCCATTTTCCGGACAATACGGATGGTGGAATCCCGCCACCGGGGAAGAGCCATTGACCGATCATATAGAACCGGGAAAGTCCGGGTAGGGTTGGTGGTAATTGTTGGGTGATGTTTTTTGGCGAGGGGAGAAATCCTTCGTGCGACCCTTTCCACGCGCCGGTATATCTTACAGTGGTCAGCGGAGTGGCTACGTCGCACACTTCGATCGAAGAGGATGCTCCGGGGTAGTGTTCTTCCAATATCCGAAGCGCCTCTTTTTCAATCTGTTCTTTTTCTTCTTGATAGGCTTCTTTGGAAATATTTTCCCAAGTTTCCCAAGGACTTTCAAAACGGATGACAATGCAGGTTTTTCCCTCCGGAGCCATTGTCCGGTCGAAATTGTAATTCAGAATCCGGTATCCCGATTGCAACGTCGTTTTCCCGATTTTCCGCCCTTTTGCCAACACCCATTGTACCGGAACATCTGTTTTTAAATCGGCATTTATCCCAAAAGAAACTTGTACAAATGATTTAAAAATGCCCCAATTTTTATACGCATTTTTTGATTTTGGCGGGAGGTATTTTTCTTTCAACAAATGAAAAAGGGTATTATAGCCGCCTGCTGCACTGATCACGTAATCGCCCTCAATTGTTGTGCCGTCTTCCAGGATAACCCCCTTTGCCTGATGATTTTCTACGACGATTTCGCGGACTTTCTTTTTAAAGAGGATATTTCCGCCCAACTTCACATACTTTTTGTGCATCCGCTCGGCAACACAGAGCGAGCCGCCTTTCGGATAGCCCGCATTTCCCTGCGTGTACCAACTCAATATCAGCAGAAACGGAATGATCGAAAAATCGGTTTTTCCATAAAGACCGTGAAGAGATGAACGCAGCCATTCATTTTTGATGTTCAGCCAATTAAAATAGTCTTCACACGTCTTTTTTTTGTGTTTTACAACTGTAAAAAGGGCGGGGTAGAAGTGAAAAAATGCCTTCAAGTAGTCGAGCCACGTCCGGAGCGATGGAGCCAATTCAAAAGATTCGAATTTTCCGAAACGACGCATATCGGTACACATTTTTTTGATGGCGCGGGCATCTTCGGGAGCTTTTTCCAACAGATAATTTTCCCACTTGTCAATATCGGTGTAGATGATAAAATCTTCTGCATCCGGATTGACCAACTTGATATGAAAATCGGGATTAATTACTTCTATATCGTCATTCAGTATATCTGTATCACGGTATATATCGTGAAAAACCCCGTATTTAGACCCGACAAGCCACTGTATGCTGTAATCAAATTTATACCCTTTGCGGTACCATGCAGTACACAAACCTCCTGCGATACCGTGCATTTCTACGATTTGGGAGTCAAAACCGTTCATTTGTGCGTATATTCCTGCCGAAAGACCGGCGACTCCGCCGCCTATGATGATAATTTTCTTCTTTTTTACCACACTTTAAATAAAAGGATTTATAATTTTTAACCGGTTTTCTATTAACCGGTTATGCTGAAAGTCTTCTGAATATAGGATATTACAATTTGCTTCAAGTGCAGAAGCTACGATAATACTGTCGAATAGCTGAAAATCGTATCTGGAGATCAATTTTCGCGCCAAACGTAGTGTTGATACAGTTACGGAATGAATGTCACAACCCTCTAAATCACCCAAACATATATCAAGAATTTGCTGTTTGGGTAATTTCAATAATCGTTTGCTGACATTCAGATATTCGGAAACAACCTGTGATGACACGACGGGCGATAAATCTATTAAATCATTCGCTTTTGTCTGTTTTTCAGGACTATCGCTATCGCGAAGATAGATGAAAATATTTGTATCAATTGCAAAACTATTCGTCATAATTATTCGCCTCTTCACGATTAAATTTATAACCAAGTGAACTGAAACTTACAGAATGTTTTTTGCTGTTTTCCTCGCGTTTTTTTCTGTTTTCTAAAATCGTATCTTCTTTCAAGGGTACATTAAATGTCTCATTTACAGGAAATGCAAGAACCTCTATTTTTTTTCCATACCAACTTTTCGGTATAGTAATTATTAGATTATCAATGGTGGGTACAAATATTTGTCTGTACATAATTTTTCTTGTTTATTATACAAAGATATATTCTTTTTACATAAATAACAAACGGTAAATTTCCATTTGATTTTTTATATAGTTTAAAATAAGCTACGAAGGTCATAGAGAATTTTCTGTCCAAATAATAAAAACTCATCCGAATGATTTGAAAATACAAAAAAAATAACTACTTTTGCCGCGCAATTTTTATGCAGTAATACTTAAAAATAAAAAATAAAATGATTGTAGTTCCAATTAAAGAAGGCGAAAACATCGAAAAAGCCTTGAAGAAATTTAAAAGAAAATTTGAAAAAACAGGCGTGGTTAAAGAGTTGAGAAGTAGACAGCAGTTTGACAAACCATCGGTAATTAAACGCCAACAAAAAATTCACGCGGTTTACGTGCAGAATATGCTTCGTACCGAAGAATAAATGTTTTTTTATTGCAAACTACAAATTTTTTGCATAGATTCGCTGCAAGTACTTATTTGTAATTTGCTCTTTTATGTTTATAGAGAAATTTCTACAATATATAAAGTATGAGAAGGGATACTCTTCTCATACTTTTGTATCTTATCAGACTGACTTGATTCAGTTCCGGGATTTTGTAGAAAGTAAGTCGATTGCCTTTGAACCGGATAAAATAGATTCGTCTCTCATTCGAGAGTGGATTGTATCTTTGATGGAGGATGCGGTTTCGGCGAGTTCGGTAAACAGAAAATTGTCATCGTTGAAATCTTTTTATCGTTTTTTGAAACAGCATAGCTTGGTTTCGCATAATCCGTTAAAAAAAATCACAGCGCCTAAAAACAAAAAACAGTTGCCTGTGTTTTTGAAGGAAGATGAAATGGAAAACCTGTTAGACGACGGGTATGACCACTTGTTTGAAAATGATTTTGAGGGAACGAGAGACAAACTGATGATAGAAATGTTCTACACATTGGGCATACGCCTATCGGAACTGATAAACATAAAAGACACCGACATAGACCTCGGCAGGGAGACCATTATGATAACAGGAAAGAGGAACAAACAACGCCTTCTGCCTTTTGGCGATAGATTTAAAAACGCTGTTTCCGAATATTTGAAGATGCGCAATGAAGTTATTCCCGACCGAACCGGAAATTTTTTTATAAGAGAAAGTGGGGAGAAGTTGTATCCAATGTTGGTTTACCGGGTTGTGAATAAGTATATTACAATGGTAAGTTCGTTGTCGAAAAGAAGTCCGCACGTGCTGCGACACACTTTTGCTACCGCAATGTTGAACAACGGTGCAGAGTTAAGTGCAGTCAAGGAGCTTTTAGGACACAGCAGCCTTGCCGCAACGGAAGTATATACACATACTACTTTCGAACAGTTACAAAAGATTTATAAACAAGCTCATCCTCGAGCATAAAATTAGGAGGACATAACAATGAAAGTAACAGTAAAAGCGATTGATTTTGACGCTACCGCGAAATTAGAAGAATTTATTCAAAAGAAAGTGACGAAATTGGAGCAATATTCCGATGAGATAATCAGCGTAGATATATCATTGAAAGTGATAAAGCCGGAAGTTGCCGACAACAAGGAAGTGTTGTTAAAGGTGTTGATTCCAAACAACGAATTGGTAGCTACAAAAGTAGCCGACACGTTTGAGGAAGCATTCGATAACGCGATGAATGCTCTTATTCGCCAAATAATTAAAACGAAAGAAAAAGCGAGCGAGAAAAGAAGCTAAGAAAATTTTAACACAAAGAAAAGACACGAAGGACACAAAGGTTTTATTTTTCTTTGTGTCCTTCATGTTTAGATGTTTCTGGAAAATAACTACATTTGTCAAGATTCTTATCAAAAACAATGGCAAAACAAACAACCGACTACCAAAGCGTCCTTTCGGATTTAAAGCAGAAAAAATATAAACCTGTCTATTTCCTGATGGGTGAGGAGCCGTATTATATTGACGTAATCAGTGACTACATCTTGAATAACGTATTGGACGAGTCGGAGCGCGAGTTTAATCAAATGGTGCTGTACGGGAACGATGTGGATATAAAAACGGTCATTAATACCGCCAAACGTTTCCCGATGATGTCGCCCTATCAGGTTGTGGTGGTAAAAGAGGCGCAGAATATCAAGAACTTGGACGAACTTTCATTTTATCTTCAAAAACCGCAACCCTCTACCATTCTTGTTTTCTGTTACAAATACGGAAAACCCGACGGGCGGAAAAAATTTATGACGGAGATTGATAAATCGGGCATTCTTTTCGAGTCAAAAAAACTGTACGACAATCAAGTTCCGGCATTCATTACCAACCACCTGAAAGAAAAAGGCGTAGGAATTGATCCGAAGGCAACTCAAATACTTGCCGATTATTTGGGAGCCAATTTGGGAAATATCGTGAATGAATTGGATAAATTGGTTATCGGAAAACCGGCAGGAACAAATACGATTACACCCGAATTGGTAGAAAAAAATGTCGGAATCAGCAAGGATTTCAATAACTTTGAACTGTTGAATGCGTTGATTACGAAAGATGTTTTCAAAGCGAATCAGATTGTCTTTTATTTTGAGCAAAATCCGAAAAATAATCCGTTGGTGTTGACTTTGACGGTTCTCTATAATTTCTTTTCCAACCTGATGGTTTACTATTATTTGAAAGATAAAAGTCAGGGAGCCGTAGCAAGAGATTTGGGCGTAAATCCTTATTTTGTAAAGGATTATCAAGCAGCGGCGAAAAATTTCACCGGTTGGAAAACGATGGAAATTATTTCGCTTTTGAGAACGTACGATGCCAAGTCGAAAGGTGTCGAAAATTCGTCCGCATCGGATGGCGAATTATTGAAAGAATTGGTTTATAAAATATTACACTAAGTAAACGAGTAAACAAGTTGACGAGTAAACGAGAAGTTCTCGTTACTTTCAATCTTGTTCTTGTTTACTCGTTTACTTTTAACTCGTTTACTTTTATATGGAAATAAAATCAGCTGAATTTGTAGTCAGTAGTCCGGCAGTAAACAAATGTCCGGAAGGTAAATTGTCCGAATATGCGTTTATCGGTCGGTCGAACGTGGGAAAATCTTCGTTAATCAATATGTTGACGGGAAAGAAGAATTTGGCAATGACCTCTTCTAAACCGGGAAAAACATTGCTTATCAACCATTTTATTGTGAATGGAGAGTGGTATTTGGTCGATTTGCCGGGATATGGATATGCTCGAATCGGTAAATCGGGACGCGAGAAATTAGAGAAAATGATTCAAGGCTACATTCTTCAACGAGAAAATTTGACCAATCTGTTCGTGCTGATTGACTCCCGCTTAGAACCGCAGCAGATTGATTTGGATTTTTTTGAATTTCTCGGCGCAAACGGCGTTCCCTTCTCGATAGTTTTTACTAAAACGGACAAACTTTCAAATGCAAGATTGAACGAAAATCTGAAAAAATACAGGGATAAATTATTCGAGCAATGGGAAGAACTGCCTCCGCTTTTTGTATCGTCTTCGGAAACGAAATTGGGTAGGGAGGAGTTGTTGAATTATATTGAAAATATTAATCGGACGCTTTGATGTACGAAAAAAGAACAATTTTTAATATTGAATTTTAATCTCAAAATTTGTATATTTGCGAACATAATTTTAAAAACATACAACTATGGCAAGACCAATTGCAGACACCCCTGTTTTAAAAGGGAAAGAAGCCCTGCGCTTTATGTTGGAAATGGAAAATGTAAAGCCGGTTGCTGATTTGGAAAAACGAAAAAGAGAAATGGATGAAGCCTACGAATGGGTTAAAAAACACGCAACATTTCCGGTATGGTGAGTTTAGGAGAAATTAATTCTGACATTAGGCTGCGCAGGTTGGAATTAGGCACGGAAATAAAACCTTTTGAAAGTGAAGATGAAGACTTGAATAATTTTTTATTAAATGATGCTAAAAATTATTTGATAGAAAAACTTGCAGTTACCTACGTTTTTGAAAGCGAAACAGAAACGGTTTCTTATTTTTGTTTGTCTAACGATAATTTGAGGCGCGAGGTTGATATGGAAACTTGGAAGAAAATAAACCGAAAAGTTCCCAACAGTAAGCGAAAAGGGAGCTATCCCGCAGTAAAAATCGGACGTTTGGCGGTAACAAAGAAATATGCCGGAAGTGGCTTTGGTAAACTGATGCTACGTTATATAGAAAGAATGTATCTCAAAGACAACCAAAAATCCGGTTGTCGTTTCATTACAGTGGATGCTTACGGTGGAGCCGTGGATTTTTACCAACGTAACGGATATAATTTTTTCACGGAAAAAGACAGCGGTAAAAATACTCGCATAATGTACTTTGACTTGAAAAGTATCGAGTAGAGGAACGGGCTAATTCTAACCAAACGATTTTGAGAATTTGACTCCTATTTTTGGCTTTTACTTTCAAATTTCAACAAAAAATCACTACCTTTGCAGAAATTTTAATAGAAGCACAACGTAAAAAAACATATAGAAAATGCTAACAGTAGAGAAAATTGGCGGAACTTCGATGTCGCAATTCAAAGATTGCCTTCACAACATTATAATTGGAAAAAGAACGGATGCGGATATGTACAACCGTATTTTTGTCGTTTCGGCGTATAACAATGTTACGAATTGGTTACTCGAACACAAAAAGACCGGTGAAGCGGGTATTTATGTGAAATTTTTGAATAACGAGGACTACACTACCGCGTTAGACGAATTGTGTGAAAAATTAATCGCGCTAAACCGTACTTTTGAAGATATAAATTTGAATCAGAAAGAGGCGGACGATTTTATCATCAAGCGCATCGAAAAAGCCAAAAACTACCTGCAATCAATGAACAGCGTGCTCGCTACCGGTTATGTAAACAAGAAGAGCCTGCATTTGGCTGCTCGTGAAATTTTGGCATCTATCGGTGAGGCGCACTCGGCATTCAACTCAGTAAATATCATCAACAACCACGGAATAAAAGCCACATTTGTTGATCTTTGCGGGTTTGATGATTCGGAATCATTGACCATCGACCAGCGCATCAATGCGGCATTTAAGGGAATTGACTTTTCCAAAACGCTTTGCGTTGCTACCGGGTATACCAAAGGAACAGAGGGGATTATGCGCGCTTTTGACCGCGGATATTCCGAAGTAACTTTCTCTAAAATAGCCGTTGATATAAAAGCGGACGAGGCGGTGATTCACAAAGAATTTCACCTCTCTTCGGCAGATCCGAAATTAGTGGGAACGGATAAATCTATCCCGGTAGGGTTCACCAATTTTATGGTTGCCGACCAGTTGGCAGACATCGGTATGGAAGCCATTCACCCGAAAGCCTCCAAGCCGCTGGAAATGGCGGGGATCAATATCCGGATTAAAAACACATTCGAGCCGGAACATCCGGGTACGTTGATTTCCAAAGATTATGTATCGCCAAAATCAAGAATCGAAATCGTTTCGGGAACAGATAAAGTGCTTGCCGTTGAAATACATGACCCGATGATGGTAGGCGAGGTAGGATACGATCTTCACGTGATGCAGATTTTTGCCAAATACGAAGTAAGCTACATTTTGAAATCAACTAATGCCAACAGCATCACGATGGTCATTTGGGATAATGCTATAGCGAAAGAATTGATTACCGAGTTGAAGGAAACGTTCTATCATGTTACCGTGAAACAAGTAGCCCTTGTTTGCTGTATGGGAACAAACATCGCTCACCCCGGTTTCTTGTACAAAGCAGCCAAAGCTCTTTGCGACAACAATATCAACATCGAATGTTTTGCACAATCGCTCCGCCAAGTAAATATGCAGTTTGTGATTAACAAGGATGGTTATTCAAACGCGATTGTGGCGTTGAATGATGCGTTGTGTGTTTGATTCGATTTGTCTGTGTCTGAGCCACGATTTTAATAAGATTAAAGGGGTTGTCTCAAAAGTCAAAAAACACGCTTCGTCATTGCGGGCTTGACCCGCAATCCCCTAATAATCAACATCGTTTTTTAGGGGATTCCGCGTCAAGCGCGGAATGACGGACTTTTGAGACAACCCCTTCTTGTTAATACAAAAAGCCAAACATCCAAAGCGGAATTTTATTGCCAAATCCCATTTCTGAGTCATCTATTGCCAAATAAGAATTTGGAACGCCTGCAATCTGTGTGAATTTTTTGCCTTTACCTCCAACTTCAAAAACATATTTATTATCAACCATAAAATCGCCCTTTGCCGAACTGTTTATTTTATCGTAAACCTTTAATTGGTTATAAAAAAATGTCTCACGTAAATTCCCTGCATTCGGATTGTTCTCGCCAAGCGCAAAAGCCAAATTCGGATTGTCTAAAAAGATTTTTGACGGCTTGCTCAGGTCACCGGGACTCTTCTCTATATTTCGCAACAAACCTAAAAGACGCGCTCGTTCAAGCAAAATCAACGATTTAGGCAGATTACTGCGTTGTATTTCTACCTGCTTGCTTAAATCTGTCATATTGGGGGTAAATGGAGTCATCGTTGAAATCACAGCCAATAAGCGTTTTAGCTTATGCACAGAAGGATATTCAATATTTTCAATAGCCGGCAAATCTGTTTCGATAACTGCATTGACTGTATTAAGTAAACGCATCGGGTAACTTTTCAAATCTTCCTTATAATAAGGGAAATACCCCGTTTGTAAATACTGACGGAAAAGAGGTAAAATTTTTATGTCTCTTATAATTTCAGCAGCAATCGAAACGTGATTTTTCAATAAATCTTCAAAATCAACTGCCGGCATATTTTTTACTCCTTCAAATTTCAAAAACTCACGAAAGGACAGTCCAAACAGTTCATAATAAATAGCGCGACGACTTAAATCGGCATTCCCTTTATAGATATTTAATATTGAAGAGCCTGAAAATACCACTTTTATATCGGGATATGAATCATAAATATTTTTCAATTCTTGTGCCCAAGTTTCGTAAGGATATTTATGTACTTCATCTATAAAAAAATGTGTTACACCTTCCTGCCAAAGCTTTCGCACCACATCTATTAGCCGATTTGTGGTAAAAAATAAATCGTCTAAACTCATATAAAACGCTTTAGAAAAATCAAGATTCTGCTTGATATATTGGAGCAACATAGTAGTTTTACCTGTACCTCTTGCACCAACAACAGCAAAAAGACGGTTATTCCAATTAATTTGCGGCATCAAGTAGCGAACGAAATCATTATTCGTTTGTTCCAAACGATTACGATATGTATCAATTAACGTTTCCATAAATATTGTATATTTCAAAATGCAAATTTACTTTATTTTTGTATATTTCAAAATACACTTTACGTAATTATTGTATATTCAAATATAATTTCCGTTTTCAATCCTTATTTCTAAAGGTTTTATTAAGAAAATTAGGTAGAAATTAGGTTTCTATACTTTTACTGCTGAGCCTCCCTTATCTCTTTCTATTAAAGGCAAAAAGTCATTCCGAACCTTAACGCAGTGAAGTGAGCAATCTGTTTGTAATTGAATTTCAATAAAATTACTAAACCAATATAAAAAAGATTCCAAATGAGCAACGCCCACTTGGAATCTTCCAAAACCTATTTAAAAACTAAATTTCTAAATTCAATTACTTAACGATAGCTTTTACTACTTCGCTACCTACTTTTACGATGTAAACACCTTTAGGAAGAGCGATAGTAGAAGCAGATGTAGTAGCTACCAAGCGACCGTCAATACCGAAGATTGATGCGCTTTCACCGCCTATGATAGCTAAACCGCCTTCGATAGTGTATACTTTAGCTGATGCTGATGAAGATACTTCTTTTACACCAATACCATTCATTCCTACTAATTTGATATTTCTAAGATAATACACCGCACCGTTTTCGTTGAATCCGATACCGAAAGCAAGCTCTTTCATCTCCAGCAAATCGGCGATTCCTTCCAAACTTCCTCCGGAATTCAAAATTTCGTCAAAAGCTATCGAACATGTAACCCACTCTCCGACGGTACCTACCTTGACGACCTCTCCATCTGCATCAGTAGGGAAATCTTTAAATGAAACTCCTTTATCAATACCATTTCCGCCGCCTAATTTGAAATTTCTGTCTCCGAAATACAAGATAAGCTCTTTATAAACATCTTCTCCTGCGGTTAGAGGTCCAGCTTCATTATTGGCAGATTCCCAAAATACATCGAATTCAACACTTTCAAGGTTTTCAAATGCAAACGCTCCTCTTACATCTTGGAAAACAACGAGTTTGTCGTAGCTTGGAAGGACGCTGTTGTCTAATTCTATTTTCAAAGCGTTCCCGCCGTCTTTGTTTACAATAGTAGCATTAATACTTCTTGTAGGATCCCAACCATTCGCAGACATTGGATAATATTTGTATCCTGGCCAAAACATGAATCCTGCATCGAACAGATTTAAATTAATCCAGTTGGAAACAAATTCAGGATATGCAAGCGCTTTGTTAACCGTTGCTGAAATAACTTTTACTTCTGCCGGTCTTCCCGTATTTTCTAAAAACCAGTTGTTATAGTCAGTAGGAGTTCCGGGGATACCATCAAACCATCCGTTTCCAACAGAAATATTTGCTACTCTATAGCCTTGTCTGAAAACTACGGTTGAAGAACCTTTAAATCCATCTACTGCTACTTGAAAATTAGCGTCACCCGAATTAAATATAACCGGATCTCCATTTGCATCAATATAAGACACATTAAGAGTTATTTGTCCCGGATATAAAGGAGCTTCGAACACTACCGTTACCGATCCCATACCTTGACCAATAAAATCAACTCCCATCTCATCTGCTCCGGAAAGATCCCAGCCTCCGGAACTCCATGGTCCAACGAATTGAAGCATGTCAGTAGTTCCTGCTTTAACATCTGTATGACCATTGCTATCGAACCAATCAAATTCAGAAGCCAGGGTATTCCCGTTAAAGTCTTTCAAAGGCGTAGCAAAAGCCGCCCAGCTCATAAATAGAGCACTTGCTAAAAATAAAATTTTCTTCATACTAAATAATTTAAAGTTAATAATAATATTAATGTTTTATCTTTTTTTTATTTATCACACATCGGGGCAAAGATAGAAAAAGGAGAATGAATGAACAAATGTTTTTGGAGTATTTTTTGTTAATGAACAAAAAAATAAGTAATCGGGCTTGACCCGCAATCTCTTGAAATACGTCATTAATCCCTTTTTATTACTTGCTCCAAAAATAAAAAACAGACAGATAAATGAAATCCATTGCCTGTCCGTTTTTTAAAGAGTTTACTGTGTAACTTTTGTTATTCGCAGTCTATTCTATTCCATTCTATCCAATCGCCATTCGCTAATCTGACTCTTATTTTAACATAAGCATTCAAGACGCTCGCATTAGAATACACCCAGGTTACTTGTGTTGGAGTAATATTACCATCACCAGCAGCAGGTGCCGATCCTAAAATTATTTCACTACCACTATTATTCAAACCAATAAATACCAAAGAACCTGCAGTTGATGAAACAGCACATAAGTTTGTTCCTGTGATAATATAACGAAGTGTACCACTCCTCTTCCCACATTCTATTACCGGTTTAATAACAGAGAATGTTTGAGTTGATGTGATTTTAGTTCCGTTTGAGAATACGGTAACGGTAAGTTGTGTCGGAGCAGAAGGCGCATTTTTCGGTATTGCAATGGTTAACTCGGTATTGCTAACATAAGTCGCCTTGGCAACAGTTGTACCAAGCAATACGTCTGATACTGTATCGCCTTCCTCGTCAATATACCAATCAATGCGATTGAAATTCCCACCTGTCACTTTGATATTAAAATCACATGCCGGTACTGGCTCAATATTCGGAAGAACATCAATAATGAATGGTTCGAGTGCAAAAATCATAAGACCTTCGGTGAATGTGGAATCATCTTCTTCGCAACGCGGTTCGACTCTCAACACGAATATACCGCTTCCCGCTTCTTTCGGTAATTTAAAGGTAAGTTCATTATCGTTATTCGTACTGACAGGCAATCTATATTCTGCCGGTGAGCCCGAATTAAAGATAACTGCCGCAACAGATTTGAGAACTCTACCGGTAATGGTCACATCTTGTCCTTCCAAAAGCGGTTCTTTTTCGCTCGAAGGAGTAACCCCGGTAACAGAAACCTGACTCAACACTCTAAACAGACGTGATTGCCACAACATAGAACCATCGGTTCCGTTTACGATAACAAGCCCTTCGCTGCACAACGGATAGTCTGCCGGAATCGTTACAGCGATTCTCCCTCCTTCAAGGCGGAATTGACCTCTTTCAAATACATCACCGTTGGGAAATACAATCGACCCTACCTGATCCAATCCGGAACCCCAGAAAGATACTTCGCTTCCGCGTTCTGCATCATAAGGACCGAAAGCATTTATACGGAATCCTTCATCTTCTTTGCAGCAAGATTGAAAAACCAACCCCGCTGTCAGCAAGCACAACAATATCGTTGCCGCTACTCTACTATATGATTTATTCATTACTTTCATCTTAATTATTAATTATTAATTGTTAACATGTGGATAAGGTCTTCCGCCCGTGAATATGTTTCCGGTATAAGCGCGTTGACCCACTTTTCCGAAACGAACACCACCGCCATCGGAAGGTACTACGCGGAAGTTGTCAATGAAAAGCAAGAAATCTCCGCTTTGTTTGGTTACCGAGGAGAATACTTCCCATGTAAAGGTAAAGTCTCCCATAGCTATCGCATCATTTCCTACTGTCAATGGCTTAGTTGTTGCCGGAAACGGATGATCTTGATTCATATTATCTGCCATGGCATCAGTAATCGGTCTTTCATAATTATTCCAAATAAACCCGGCGAGAGGGACGGAAACAGTCATCCATTGACCTTTATAACCAAATGCAGCCTCTGTCCATTCGGAAGTGAAAGGCGTTTTCGCCTCTTTTCCGAATTTGAGTTCCCATGGCGCTTTGGATTTATCAATTTCGGCTTCAAACGGGCACCACCAAGCGCCTCCCAAGCTCGTCTCTGCTGTTAAATTCGTGAGTTCGCGTCCACTCGCATTCTTTCCGTCATTTCCTTTCGGCGGGAAATAAATATTGGCATAAACGCCGTTAATCTCATATCCTTTCGGAACGAACACTTCAAATTTCAAATCCAAATCCTTTGCCTGTAAGTTCCCCCATTCGCCCCAAAGCGGTCGAAGCAATTCTACCGGTCTGTCTCCTTGGTTCACCCGGTACTCAATAATATTTCCGGGTTTATTTCCGGTTTCATTCATTTGATCAAAAAGACCGTCACATCCGATTACTGTTGAAAGGTCGAAACCTGGAGGCAATAAATACGCGAAATCTGGATCCCAAGCAGGAACGCCACTCGGGTTCTGAGATCCGGTCAACATAGTACCCTTAACGGTAGCTTCATACAAGTCAAAGTCGATAATAATATTACGTCTGTCGCGGAATAGAATATCCGACACTCTTGTTCCCGCACCCGATTTAACCACAATCGGTCTGGAATCAGCTACACCTTTCGGAACAGTGATAAAAAGCTCTTCTCTGCCTTTCACTTTAAATTCGGCAGGAATAGTACCCCCAACTTTATCATAGAAGAAAACTTCCAGCGGTTCGATGAAATACTCTCCCGCTACGCGCAGGATTTGACCGTCAGCAACAAACTCGCAATAGAACATTTTGATGATCGGAGCCGGGATGTTGACCGAAAAATCAGCTTCGGCAGTACGTCCATGCACAGTTATCAACCGGATACGTTTAGTCGATGAATCAATTTTCGGAAGTTGCAAAATGATGCTGTTATCGGTAACAAACGCAGGATTAACCTGAGCCTGCACTCCATCAAACCATACTTGCGACACAGCCGCTAAGTTTTCACCCACAATAATGATAAACTGTTCGGGGTCAGCTCCGGCAATAATCGAGTCTTTCATTAGTCTATCGGAGGGAAGAATGAAATTGATTACCGGCTGGCATCCGCAATCATCATCATTGCACGAAGAAAATACCCCCACGAAAAAGCTCAAAACCGCGAAAAACGGAAATATCTTTTTTAATGTTTTCATAAATATAATTACTTTAAATTTTTCTTTTTATTTAGTACATATAAGCTTCATTCGCCAAGTCTTCTCTGAAATCCTTAACTTCCGGGCTAAGACTGATAGAACCCGGGATAGGCAACCACATGTCAAAAGTACCATTGGTTAACGTCGGATTTAAATCCACCTCTACGCTGCTGGGAGAAACCGGATCCATTCCAATCTCAGGGTGTTCGATTCTCATCTTTTCATACAATTTCACGCGCACATACCCTCTTTGTTCAGGAGTTACCGTGAAACCGAGATTCAAACTTGCAGTACCAAGCGCATTGTCAGGATTGCCTGCACCCCATTTCCGGGTATATCTCCATTCGCGTTGTTGCTCTTTCAAATAATTGCGGGCATCGGCGGGATTACGATAGTAGAGACGTTTCAAATCCAACCAGCTTTGTCCTTCGATGGCAAATTCTTTTCTGCGTTCTTGAATGAGGTCTGTTTTCGTTTTTTTGTAAACAGGTATTTCAACGGTTGCCGACATAGGATTTCCGGCGCTGTTATTCCCCGCGTATGTATAAGATTCTGTTCCCTGTTCAGCCGGAGCATAATGAGCAATTTCGGTAAAGGTTACAAGACCTTTTCCGGCTCTGTTGAGCACAATTGCCAAATCTTCCATACCTTCGGATGTCGGATCTTTAGTACCTGCCACTCTTCCCATTTTAGCCTCGGCGCGTATTAAATAAACGTCTGCCAAACGAAGGAAATCTAAGCGCATCGGGCAACTCAACGTTGGGTGGTTGCTTGATTTGTATCCGTAAACAAACTTCTTAATGTTGTTCAAAACCGGAGCTGCCCCCAATTGATCTTTCTCATAAGCCGGAGCCTTTTCATTGCGATAGTTGAAATAATCTGCGCCTTCAAACCAGCAAATTGTTCTCATACGTGTATCATTTACCTTGTCGAATGAGTTAATCAAGTCATAAGAAAGCGATTTTGCAGTCCCCCAGATGGTTCCCCAAAACTCGTCGCTTGCGAACTGTGCTTGAAAGTGCGCCCCGTCATTATATCCAAAGTCGGAAAAATGAATAGCAAACAATGACTCGCGAGAATGTCTCAACGCTTGCACATTCCCGCTAAAGTCGAAAATATCGGCATAATTAGAACTCAACCCTCCCAAACGATCAATTACTTCGGTTGCCTTTTTAATTGCTTCGTCATACAAACCATTCCTGCCTCTTGCATCATCAGCATCAGCCGAGTATTTGTATTTAACATCTTGCGCTTGGCAAGAAGCCATTGTTAAGTAAAGTTTCGCCAACATACCTTTGGCGCCCCATTTACTGACACGCCCGCCTTTGGGTCCCCAGTTTGCTTGTTCCGGCAACCATTGCTCGGCAAATTTCCAATCCTCTTCGATAGCCGCGTAAAGAGTAGCGCGGTTGGCTCTCGGTATGGAGGAAGACGAAATTTTATTTGCGATATTGTTCTGATTGTTTCTAACCAAAGGCACTTCTCCCCAATATTCGGTAAGCAAAAAGTAAGCCATTCCTCTAAACATTCTTGCTTCTGCTTCTATTTGGTTTTTTTCGCTTTCAGACAAACTTGATCCTCTGACTTGATTGATGATAAAGTTTGATGCAGAGATTACACCACTGTACAGGGAGATGAAACCTGCTTCCAATATAAGGTTGTTGTTCGTTACATTTCCTTTGAAAATGGCACCCTCGTCTTGGTGCGTTGAATAGAGATTTCCGGACAATCCCTCGTTAACCACCCACGTAAATTTAGTGTTAAATTCCGTCCAAATCGAACCACCGTAAAGACCGGCGGCAAGGTTCAAGTATTGCTGAAATGTTTGAACACTTTCTGTACTATACCCATCTTCTATATCTCGCTCCAGGAAATCTTGACATCCGGAAGAGAAAAGCATTGTTGCTACACCCAGTGCAACGGCTTTATATTTTATTGCTTTGAAATTCATAATATATAGCTCTATTTTTGATTAAAAATTAAAACTCAAATTCATCGTATAGATACGAGGCACCGGATAACTACCGGTATCAATTCCCTGTCTTGTTATATCCGCATTAGCTACTTCCGGATTGTATCCGCTGTATTTACTGAATGTATAAACGTTTTGCACATTTGCCGACAAACGCAAGTCGTTGATATAAATCCTGCTTATCCATTTTTGAGGGAAACGATAAGAAAGCGCAATGTTTTGGATACGAATGAATGAACCATCTTCCACAAAGTGGTCGGAAGCGTCGGTCAAATTTATCGTAGCACCATTCGTGTTCGGACGCGGAATGTTGTCTTTTCCTGCGACAACTTGTTTCTGTCCGTCTACGACTTCCACTACCGCATGATTTCTTACTGAGTTCAACTGGTTGATGTATGCGTTGTCTTGTCCTTCCAACTTGGTGCGAAGCAAGTTATACACATCGTTTCCGTAAGAAGCATTTAAGAAGATTGTCAACGACCAAGGTCCGTAAGAGATCGTATTACCCAAACCGGCTGTAAAATCCGGATTCGGGTCTCCGATCCAAGTTTTATCATTCGCGTCAATAACCCCGTCACCGTTTATGTCAACGTAGTTAAGGTCACCGACATCTGTTCCGGCTTGCCTCTCAACTTCACCCAGTTGTTTTTCATTCATAATCAACCCATTTGTTTTGTATCCCCAAAACATACCCGGCGCTTTTCCTTGAACCGTTAATGATGTTGCTTTTTTGTTGTCTTTAAAGAATGTTTCTCCTACTCTTTCTTCGTCCAGTTTAACCACTTTATTACGAACTACGGAGAACGAAAAGTCACTTGACCACGTAAATTCGCGTCCTGAAATTTTAGTAATCACGTTTTGGGTATTCAAGGTAGCTTCAAAACCGGTATTTCGGATACTACCCAAGTTTATTTCCGGTGGTCTTGTGTACTGGTAGTCGTCATACGCTAATACAGCTCCGGGATTTGATGTTACAATCAAGTTATCATTTTGTTTATAGAAAGCGTCAAATACCAACGAGACACGATTGTTAAACATTCCGTAATCAAGTCCGAGATTCAACTGCCAGTTAGTTTCCCAAAGCAAATCACGGTTAGGCCAAGCGGTCAAAAGCGCACTTGTTCCCTCTCCTTCAAACGAGTTATAACTTCTGAACGTAGAAAGATAGGCAATTCGAGATCCTGCATTACCGGTTTGTCCGTATCCAGCTCTCAACTTAAATTGAGAAATTACATTTTTCAATTCAGAGTCTTTGATGAAAGACTCCTCTTCAACACGCCAAGCCAATGCAGCAGCCGGGAAGAATCCCCAACGAGATTCCGGAGCAAAGTTGGAAGAACCGTCAAAACGCCCGGTAAGCGTTAACATATAGCGACTGTCATAACCATAATTCAAACGACCCAAATAAGACAACATAGCATAGCTTCCTTTGTATCCGCCGATAGGTCCGCTCTCGCCCAATACCCAATTTTGATAAGTAGGATTAGTCAAATTTTCTACCGGATAGTTTGTTTTTTTGGTTTGAACTCCCTCCCAAGAGCTTTCTTGTGCCTCGAAAGTTGCCATGGCATTCACATTGTGTTTTTTAATTTGCTTGATATAAGTCATTGTAGAGGCAAATCTCCAATAGAGGCTTGTTCTACTGTATCCTTCCAAGCTGTTAATATCTCTATATCCCTTTATCACCGTAAAGAATTGCCTGTCTTGCGAACCGGTATAATCCATACCGAAGTCATTACGCCAACTCAAACCTTTGGCAAGTTGAATACTACCCCAAATACCTCCCAGTACGTTGTTGCTGTTTACATAGATAGGTGATTTGTGGGCATCTTCTATAGCATTAAACTTAGCGCCTCCCGATCCTCCGAATCCTTCGGTTACGTAATCCCCATACGCATCGCGTACGGCTATGCTTGGCAAACTGGTCAATGCTTGCATCAATGGCGACTCGTCGATAACCACCCCGCTACCAACGCTATTGTTGGTGTTAATCGCGTCAAAACCAGCTTGTTTGGCTTGAGAAATATGAGTAAACGCTAAGTTCATCCCCGTTCTTAACCATGGTTTAGTTTGATTTTCCAAATTCAAACGTCCGTTGAAACGTTTAAAATCGGTTGCAATCATCGTGCCTTCTTGATCTTGATACCCCAATGACATCGCATATTGAGTCTCTTTGGAGCCTCCCGATATGGATAATTGGTGACTGTGTCCGGTAGCTATACGGAACATTTCATCTTGCCAATTGGTACCCTTACCCAAAAACGAAGGGTCGACTTTTAATGCGTCATCCGGAGATGCTCCGATTGCTTTCATTACGTAAGGGTCTGTTATATACTCCGCATATTCTCTAAGGTTCATCATATCCAATTTTCTGGAAACCTGAGAAACCATAAATCCTCCATCATAAGAAATTTTTGCCGCTTCTCCCTCTTTTCCTCTACGAGTAGTAATCATTACTACCCCATTTGCAGCACGAGAGCCGTAAATTGCTGTAGCAGAAGCATCTTTTAAGATTTCCATAGACACGATGTCTGCCGGGTTGATAGATGCTAACGGGTTAGATCCTCCCCCTGCTTGCGAAGCGGCGCTACCAACAGGCATACCATCTACCACATACAATGGCTCATTGTTTCCTGTTATGGAGCCTACCCCGCGAATACGCACGGAAGTTGCAGCACCCGGTTGTCCCGAACTTGCATTTACCTGTACTCCTGACACTCGACCTTGCAACGCTTGGTCAATCGAAGTCACAGGACCTGCTTTTCTCATTTGATCTTCGCTCATTGATGACAAAGATCCGGTGAGGTCGCTCTTTCTTACTACACCGTAACCTATTACCACAAACTCACCCAACTGTGTGCCACCATCCTCTTTCAAGGTTACATTTACAGTTGTGGTACTTGCCGTAATCCTAACTTCTTGGGTTTGCATGTCCATAGAAGAAATGACTAGTGTTTCTCCGTTGGCAACCGAAACTTCAAACTTCCCATCGAAGTCTGTTGCCACACCTCTTGTGGTTCCTTTAACAACCACATTCGCTCCCGGAATGGGACCCATTGGATCGGATACTACCCCTCTGATAGTCCGATTTTGAGCCATAACTCCGAAAGCCGTACTGAATAACAATAAAGACAATAAAAACTTTCTCATTACTAATGAATATTATAATTAATTATTAATTGAAAATATAAATTTGCATTTTTCATACGATGTTACAATTCTAAAAACCCAAATTGCGGCAAATATAACCTATTTGCTATAAATATTCATCATTATTAGCAAAAAATATCCTAAAAAATATCTGAATATTTGATTTTATTAAGAGTGTCCGATTAAACCTTTTCAAAAATCAACCGTAATGTCTTAATAAAATAGCTGTTTTGTTGGTAAGACGAATGAAAACAAAAAAGGTAACAATGAAAGTTGATTTTTTTTTCATAATTTTATTAAGAACCTGAGTTTTGGATAAGCGAGATTCCTCCCTCCACTGCGTTGCGGTCGGAATGACCGGTATTTCCGGTGTGCGAGGGAGTGAAAAGCAGCGGCGAAGCCGCTGCTTTTCACTCCAATACCCTACTTTGATAAGTCAAGAAGTCATTCCGACCACAACGTAGTGAAGGGAGGAATCTTTTCTTTGCTGAAAATCAATAGAATAAGAAAATTCTTATCCAAAACTCAGGTTAAGAGTTTGCTCTTTTTCCGTAAAACACGTAACTTTGTTTCCATTATGAATCGTTATCCAACCGTTTTAACCATTGCCGGCTCCGATAGTAGCGGAGGCGCCGGCATTCAGGCAGATATTAAAACCATATCTTCACTGGGCGTGTATGCGTGCAGTGCGATTACTGCGGTTACCGCTCAAAATACATTGGGAGTCCGTTCTGTACAAGGAGTTTCTCCTTCCGTATTGAAAGACCAAATCGAAGCCGTTTTTGAAGACCTCACGATAGATGCCGTAAAAACGGGTATGCTATATAATAAGGTATCAATCGAAATCATAGGTGAATGCTTGAAGCGTTTTCATCCCCGTTTTTTTGTGTTAGATCCGGTTATGATCTCGACAAGCGGCAGCAAACTGATAACCGATGATGCCATAGATGCGATGCAACGAATGCTTTTTCCGTTGGCAACTGTGGTTACTCCCAACATTGCCGAAGCGGAAATGTTTACCGGCGTAAAAATTTCATCGCCCGATGATATGCAGGCAGCCGCAGAAGTGATGTTGCAAAAAGGGTGTAATGCGGTTTTGATGAAAGGCGGTCATCTGTCTGGAAACGAATCGGTTGATATGCTTTTTGAAAAAGGAAAAAACGGGCAGGGAATACGTTCGCCGTTTATCGAAACAAAAAATACACACGGTACAGGTTGCACGCTGTCCGCAGCCATTGCCTCCTATCTTGCCTTAGGTGAAGATTTACGCGAAGCATTCGTTTTGGCGAAAGATTATATTATTCATGCTCTTTATGCAGGGAAAGATGTTGAAGTCGGTAAAGGACACGGGGCGGTAAATCATTTTTTTGATCCGAAAAAACAGGTGATAATTTATAATGTATAATGTATAATTAAGGAGAAACGAAAAGATGAAAGAAAATGCTGTTTTGGTTAAAAGTGAAAATTTTGCAATTAGAATTATTCGTTTGTATCAATATTTGCAAAATGAAAAAAAGGAATTTGTGTTGAGTAAACAATTGCTGCGAAGTGGGACAAGTATCGGCGCTAATATAAGAGAGGGAGTTGTTGCGATGTCTAAAAACGAGTTTAAAGCAAAATTAAATATCTCGTACAAAGAATCTAACGAGACGCAATATTGGCTCGAATTATTGGTTGAAACAGACTATTTGACTCGTAAAGAATTTAACAATTTGAATGCAGATTGTTCAGAATTAATAAAATTATTGACATCTATTATTAAAACAACAAACAAAAATAATTTATAATGTATAATTTACAATGTAAAATGTGGAGGGATGAAATTATCTCCCATTATACATTGTAAATTATACATTGTAAATTAAATTAAATTCCGTAAATTTGTCGTCCTCATATACATTATAATTTATGGCGCAAAAACTGTGGGATAAAGGCAAAGCCACCAATGCGGAAATCGAACGATTTACTGTTGGACGCGACCGCGAAATGGATATTTATTTGGCAAAACACGATGTGCTTGGCTCTATGGCGCACATCACAATGCTTGAAAGTATCGGTTTGATAGAAAAAGAGGAACTTCCTGTGTTGCTTACCGAATTGAGAAATATCTATACACTTGCCGAAAAGGGTGAATTTGTCATTGAAGACGGTGTAGAAGATGTTCACTCGCAAGTAGAATTGATGTTGATTCGAAAATTGGGTGATGTCGGAAAAAAAATCCATAGCGGGCGTTCGCGTAACGACCAAGTGCTGTTGGATATGAAACTGTTTACCCGCGAGCAAATCCAATTCATAGCCGAAGATGTAAAGCATCTTTTTGATGCCCTGATTACGCAAAGCGAGCATTATAAAGAGGCGCTTTTGCCGGGTTATACCCATTTACAGGTAGCAATGCCTTCTTCTTTCGGATTGTGGTTTGGCGCTTATGCCGAAAGTTTTGCCGACGATATGGAACTTTTGTTGGCAGCGTGGAAAATAACCAATCGTAATCCGCTCGGTTCGGCAGCCGGATACGGTTCTTCGTTTCCGCTGAATCGTCAAATGACCACCGCACTACTTGGATTTGACAGTATGGATTACAACGTGATCTATGCACAAATGGGACGGGGAAAAATGGAGCGTACCGTGGCATTTGCCTTGGCAAGCATTGCGGCAACGGTTTCCAAATTGGCTTTCGATGCTTGTATGTTTACGAGCCAAAATTTCAACTTCATTAAATTACCCGATGAGTGTACGACCGGTTCGAGCATTATGCCGCACAAGAAAAATCCGGATGTATTTGAATTGATTCGGGCAAAATGCAACAAAATACAATCCCTTCCGCAGCAAATTATGATGGTTATTAATAATTTGCCTTCCGGATATTTTCGCGACTTGCAAATTTTGAAAGAAATTTTCATTCCCCTATTCCAAGAATTGCGGGATTGTCTGCAAATGACGACCTACATCGTGAGCGAAATCAAAGTCAACAAGCAGATTTTAGACGATGTCAAATACGACCTTATTTTCAGCGTAGAAGAAGTAAACCGTTTGGTACTGAACGGAATGACTTTCCGGGATGCGTATAAAAAAGTGGGATTGGATATTGAAAACGGAGATTTTACACCAAATAAAAAAGTACAACATACGCACGAAGGAAGTATCGGCAACCTCTGTAATGACGAAATTTCTTTGTTAATGCAAAGCACAACAGCTAAATTTTCTTTCAAACAGGTGAACGATGCAATCAATAATTTGCTTACCTTTGTGGCTAATTAACAAAAAACATGGACGAAACAAAACAATTGTTAGATAAAATTGTAGAAGGCATACAAGAGAAAAAAGGCGAGAAAATAACTATCATAGACATGTCGAAATTAGAAAACTATGTATGCCGTTATTTTGTTATATGCCAAGGTAAGTCGAGTACGCACGTAAGCGCTATCGCAGACTCGGTGAAAGACTATGTGCGGAACCAGATTCGCGTTAAACCGTTTGCCACGGACGGATACGGCAATGCTCAATGGATCGCGATGGATTACGGCGATGTGATTGTACACGTATTCCAGCCGGAAATCAGAGAATTTTACAAGTTGGAAAGCCTTTGGGAAGATGCAGTGATAGAAGAAGTAGACGAGTTATAAGTAAACGAGTAAACAAGAAAATGAAAGGACAAGTGAATGAGTAGACAAGAATTACAAGTAAACAAGCGGACGAGATATACCGTCAAGCTTTCTCGTTTACTTGTTTACTAAAAACTCGTTTACTAAAAATTAAACAGATATGGCAGAAGAACAAAAAAATAAAGACAATAACAAAATGCCTAAAATGCCCAAAAAGATTAATATCAATCTTTATTGGGTGTATGGGGTGATCGCAGTGCTTCTTATTGGGTTGAATTTTCTAAATACCACGCAACCGACAAAAGAAGTGGGATGGAATGAAATAAGAGGATTACTCGAAAAGAATGTGATCGAAGACATTACCGTAGTGACCAATAAAAATATGGCGCTCATCAAAATCAAGCCCGATCATTTGGGTGTTGCTTTTGGCAAAGATTCCGCCACATACGCCAAAAATCCGGTGATGAAAGTACAAATTCCTTCTGCCGACAAATTTACGGATGAGTTGAATACTTGGCAAAAGGAGGCTCAAACCAATATCAATGTCCGTTTTGAGGAGCAAAAAGATTATTTTATGGATTCGCTTGTTTGGTTTGGTCCGTTCATTTTGATCATCGCTTTTTGGATCTTCATTATGCGACGGATGACCGGTGGCGCAGGTATGGGCGGCGGCGTTTTTGGTGTCGGTAAATCAAGAGCGCAACTTTTTGACAAAAGCGCAAACAGCAATAATAAAGCTACCTTTAAGGATGTTGCCGGATTAACCGAAGCCAAGCAAGAGGTAGAAGAAATCGTAGAGTTTTTGAAAAATCCGAAAAGATATACCGAATTAGGCGGTAAAATCCCCAAAGGAGCCTTGTTGGTAGGACCTCCGGGAACAGGTAAAACATTGCTCGCAAAAGCCGTAGCCGGTGAGGCGAATGTACCGTTTTTCTCCCTTGCAGGTTCCGATTTTGTAGAGATGTTTGTCGGCGTGGGAGCCTCCCGCGTGAGAGATCTTTTCCGTCAAGCAAAAGAAAAAGCTCCGTGTATCATCTTTATTGACGAGATTGACGCGGTAGGTCGAGCGCGTAACAGAAACGTAAATGTGGGAGCAAACGATGAACGTGAAAACACACTCAATCAGTTGCTTACCGAAATGGACGGATTTGGCACCAACAGCGGTATCATCATCCTTGCGGCAACCAACCGCGCCGATATTTTGGACAAAGCCTTGCTGCGCGCCGGACGTTTTGACCGGCAAATCAGCGTTGACCTGCCGGATGTACACGACCGGAAAGAGATATTTAAAGTACACCTTCGTCCAATAAAAATAGACGAATCCATCGACATCGACTTTTTGGCTCGTCAAACACCCGGATTTTCGGGCGCGGATATTGCCAACGTTTGTAACGAGGCTGCCTTGATTGCCGCCCGAAAAAACAAGCAATATGTGCAAAAGCAAGATTTCCTTGATGCTGTGGATCGCATCGTAGGCGGATTGGAAAAGAAAAATAAAATCACGACCCGATTGGAAAAAGAGTCAATCGCTTGTCACGAAGCCGGTCACGCTACTGTGAGTTGGATGTTGCAATACGCCAATCCGTTGTTTAAAGTAACCATCGTGCCGCGCGGAAAAGCGTTGGGTGCGGCTTGGTATTTGCCGGAAGAACGGCAATTGACCACCAAAGAACAGTTGTTGGACGAAATGTGCGCTGCATTGGGCGGACGCGCAGCCGAGGAACTTGTTTTTAACAGAGTTTCCACCGGTGCATTGAATGACTTGGAGCGCACGACTAAACAAGCGTATGCTATGGTTGCCTATTTCGGAATGAGCGAAAAAATGAAAAACGTATGCTATTACGATTCATCGGGAGCGTCCGACTATGCTTTTACCAAGCCTTATAGCGATGAAACTGCGCTAATGATTGACATCGAAGTCAAAGCATTGATCGAATCACAATACGAAAGAGCAAAAAGCATTTTATTGGAATATAAAGAAGGACATACTCAATTGGCTCAATTGTTAGTCGAGAAAGAGGTCATCTTTTCCGATGATTTGGAACGTATTTTCGGTAAACGCAAATGGGCTTCCCGTGCCGACGAGTTAATGGCTGAAAATAACGACAAAAAAGAGGATGAAATAAAAGAAGAAAAAGAAGAGGAAAAGGAAAAGAAAGAGCCGGCTCCACCCGAATATTCGCAATCGACGTTTGGAACATTTTTTCGGTAAGCGCAAATGAGCTTCCAACGCCGATGAGTGTCAATGACTGAAAATAGGCGACAGAATGATAATAAAATTATGCTTAACACGAAGACACAAAGGGCGCAAAGTTTTAATTTTTCTTTGCGCCCTTTGTGTCTTTGTGTTTAATAATATTTCTTTATCGGGAGTCGAAAATGTTTTGCCGGACAATATAAGCAATGCGCACTGCTTTACCGCGCCGGAGGCGGTTACATTCAATGTCAGAGAAGTGGCGCGAACCGAGCCGGTGGTAAGTACCGTTACCAATCCGGTATGCGGCGACATTGATGGAGACGGCGAGATTGAAATTTTAGTCATGAACCTGATACCGAGCACATCTTATTATTACGGATCATACTCGGATGCCATTCTTGTTTACGGATTCAATACCGGTAACAATGAACTTTACTTAAAATATAAAATAAGCGTTCCGCTGAACGACAATCTCACCTTTTCGCCGTTAGCCATCGCCAAGGTGGATAGTAATCCGTACGCATCCATCTTTTACACCTCTTCGGCGTATGGCACACTCGCCAAATACGATTTCAACGGAACGGATTATACCGAAACTTGGACAGTTTCTTACACGATAAACGGACATTACGCCGTAGTCTCGCCCACGATTACCGATATAATGGGCAACGGACGGACACAAGTTTGCATCTTGGATAAAGTGTTCGACACAAAAACAGGCGCATTGTTGGCAAACGGGAATTTTATTGGAGATAACGGTTATCTATCGTCTTATTCCTTCGGGAGATTCGGACACGGAAACACGCTCCAGCAGGTTAGAGCTTCCGCTTTTGAATCAATGATGGTAGCAGTCGACATTGACGATGACGGTATTAAAGAATTAATCGGCGGCGATTGCGTGTATGCTGTTAATCTAACCAATTTTGACGGAATAGCCGGAAATTCGTTTACCTTGAAACAACGCGCCCGAAACGCGGCGCACCCTGAAATCGGAGACGGCGGTACGGCAATAGCCGATATTAACAACGATGGTCAGTTGGAAGTAATCGTTTCCGGACCTCGCGCGAATGGCTTCAATACATCCAATTACGGAATGTTGTACGTTTATAATCCGCGAACGGGTGAAGTGATACATACCAACAATATTAACAATATCCCTCGAAACAACCGCGTTTTCGGACCTTCAAGACCATTTGTCGGCGATGTGGACGGCGATGGGTATCCGGAAATATGTCTGACAGGTGAATTTGTTTTGCAAACTTATAAATACAACAATCACGCCAAAAGATTGGACTTGGTGTGGAGTTTGCCGACCTCCGATTTTTCAGGTTCTACCACATTAACGATGTTCGATTTTGCGCAAGACGGAAAAGCGCGGCTTGTCTATCGAGATCAAGAATCGCTCCGGATTATTGACGCTTCCACCAATCCGCCGACGATAGAGGTACGGGTAGAAGGAATTTACAGTCCAACAGTCAACGAATTTCCGATTGTGGCAGACATCAATGGCGACGGCGCTGTCGAAATTATCTTAACCGGAAGCCCTTTTGAAGATTGGAACTTGTGGCCTCCAAATTGGTCTGGCGAACTTCGGATATACGCCTCGGACGGCAAACCGTGGGCTCCGGCGCGTTCCGTGTGGAATCAGTCGGCTTATAACGTACTGAATGTAAACGAGGATTTAACCATTCCGCCCAATTTATTAAGTCCGGCAACCGTTTTTCCGGGTAAAGATGGTGTATTAGGAACTTCCGATGATGTTCGTCCGTTCAATAATTTTCTGCAACAACAGACTCTTTTGAATCGAAACGGCAATCCGTTGTGGGTAGTTCCCGATTATATGTTGCAACCCGGTTGGGAGATACAGGTAAATGACGACAATTCAGCTACCGTTCGTTTCTGTGTAAAAAATATCGGAAATGCCAACGGGATTCCTCCTTTCGGAATCAGTTTGTATAAAAACAGGCGAAATCCGGCAAACCTGCTTGCAAACCAATTCTTCGATGTCGTACCGGCGGTGGAAGAAGAAATCTGCTACGAGTTGACTGTTGACCATTTTGAAAAAATTGAAGGCATTGATGCTTCCGAATTTGTCCTTGCCGTAAACGACAACGGAAAGGCGGAGTACATAATTCCCGAATGTGATTTCACAAACAATCCGAAAGATGTCGATGAGCGGGATTTTCCGGTTGCTCATCCCGAAAGCGCCGTTATTTGTGCAGGCGAAAGTGTCGAATTTAATATTGGAGAAAAAAGTAAAATTCCGGCGGGAACAACCTTTACTCGTCTCCGGAATCCGATGTACGGTATTTGGCAAGATGTAGGAAATGGGGTGATGCGTTATGCTAATTCAACACCTTACACTTCTGAAACATTGAAAGATACGTTGACCTTTGAATTACGAAAAGGCGATTTTTTTTCCCGGGCAAACATCGTCATTACCATCCATCCGGTGCCGGTCGTATCCATTACAGGTGAAAGTGTTATCAATGTACCCGAAACCACTACCTTATCGCCTACTACGGGCGGTACGTGGAGCAGCAGTAATCCGAAGATTGCCTCCGTATCGGCAAACGGAATCGTAACGGGATTAGATAAAGGCGAGGTTACATTTACCTTTACCAACACGCTGACCGGTTGCTCGGCAACAACGGACGTTATCACGGTACTTTCGGCATTTTATGCAAAAAACGATACCGTCGAAGTGGTCAGTTGCGGAAATGTCAATGTGACAATTCCGATTCTCAACAACGACTCAATAATGAATGACGGTGGCTGCACCAAGCCTACTGTTACCATTTTAACGCATCCAACTTTGTCCGAAGCGCAGGCATCAATCATTCTTAATGAATTAAATTATCGCGCCATACAACTGTTTGACAATTATGAAGCCGACCAACTGAGGGATTCCGTTCAATACGAAGTCTCCTGTGGTTTGGTAAAAAGAAATGCGTGGGTGCATATTTTTATTCAAAAAGACGACCAGAATGCAATTGAATTGAGTTTACATCCCGAAAAATCGGTTTTGTGCATACACGACCAACCGTTAGAACTGACGGCAACAATCATAAATACAAAAATAACGGACACAAACATTGTTTGGAATTGGTCTCCCCCGCTCTCCTCACACGAAAATACAGCGTGGTACGTTCCATCACGTGCAACGACCGACTCGGTTATGGTTACGGCAACCGACCAAATAACCAAATGTGTGAGTTGGGGGATGTTTTACATCACAGTTCAGGATTCTGTCCGAATAACCATCGCGCCCGATAATCAGTATATTTGTCAAGACGGCGAAAAGGAAATCGCGCTGACGGCAAAAGTAGAGACCGGAAATCCTTCTGAAATCGTATGGTATGATGGAGAGAAAACATTGATACAACCAGACAGCACGAGCGTAAAATGGGGCGTGATACCGGTAGATAGCGCACGCTATTGGGCGTATGCAACAGACTCTGTATGCGGCAATTCCCCTTACGCCTACACAACAGTATATGTTACAAACAAAATATACTTACTGCTGGAAACCGATACGACAAAAGTACAAATCGGCGATAACATAACGTTGACCGTTACCCCAACCAACAATGAACACGGAACTTACCGCTGGTACGATGCTTTTACAGGTAAACCGCTTGGCGAAACAATTGTCAACACATTCACATACACGCCGGACAGGGAAGGTAATTTTGCATTTTTCGTGCAAACCGATAACGGCTACTGTCCGGAGGCAATCTCGAATGAAGTAGATATTTTAGTTACTAATTTTTTCATCATTCCAAACATTATTACCCCCTACAATCGCAACCGGATGAACGACACCTTTATGACCCCTCGCGAAGATCGTCCGGGCTACAGAGTGGAGATTTACAACCGCTACCAACAAAAAGTATTTGAAGGAAACAATGGCTGGGACGGTACCTACCGAGGCAGACTTGCCGAACCGGGAACTTATTTTTATCGCCTTTTTATGAATGGGCGGATATTTAGGGGGACGGTGGAAGTGGCGAAGTTTTAGATAGTGATTTTTGAGAGATTTTCAATTACATTTGTAACAATATGACTTTATATGCGTATTTTGTATTGGAAAAAGTGTATTGGTACAACGATTTATGAATAATTACAACACAAAATACACAATAAACAAAGTGAACATAAACATCTATCAAACAATGCTTTACACTAATATTCTTTTATGAAAATTTTAGAAGAAAATAGAATGGGAATGTACGTGTATTTAACGGTTATGTAAGCGGGACAGTGAGGTGCGATTGAGAAACGAAAATTCAAAAACATATAAAAAAAACAGTTTCAATTAAAAATAAATTGTACCTTTACAAAGGTGTTTCTTTAAGAGAAAACTTGAAATGACAAACAAAAAAAGACAGAAAAAATATATTCCTTTTCACCGACATAACCCTGAAGTGTTGGCTCGTAAAGTTGAAAAACTACAGGAAGATATTGAGCAAGGAAAAAACACATTAAGTGCTGTGATTAAAGCGAATGAACAGCATACTATCTTTTTGTCTAATTTTTTACAGCACGATATGAAAAATGCCATTCATAGTATGGACGGAATTTTATCAACTATATCCGGTAATATGGTGAATGACGATGAAATTAATTCTTTAAAAACTTCGTTAGATATTTTACGGCGGACAGTAAACAATTTTAAAGATTTAATCCCTCATTCTCAAAATGGTGAATTTACACTAAATGCCTTATTGTCAAGTGTAGAAGCATTGACAAGGGGAAATATTGGCAAAGACATTGAGTGTGAATTTATTTATGACCGAGGTGCTGAAATAATAATAAATCACTCATACCAAGCGTTATTACAGATGTTGCACAATATCATAATTAATGCAACAAAATCAATGGAAACAGTAGCAAACAAGAAATTGTTCGTAAAAGCAAACATAAATGACAGTAAATGTGAGATTATTATTCAAGATGCAGGATTGGAGATACCAAAGGAGAATTTAGATAAAATTTTCTCTTACGGTTTTTCAACAACAGACGGAACAGGAATCGGATTGTTTCACGCAAAATATGTATGTAATTCGTTCAATGGCGAAATAAACGTAAACATCCAGTGTGAGCAACCTTTTACAAAAGAATTTATTATCAACTTCCCCATAAAAAAATAGAATATTTATGAATAAAAGCGTGCTCATAATAGACGATGAACAGATACAAGTCAGTAATTTGACAAAGGCATTAAAAGAAAGGTTGCCTGATGTTGAGTTTATCCCGACTTTTGCCGAACAAGATATTCTTTCCGCAATCGAAAGTAAATTTTATTCATTGGCAATAGTCGATTTACGAATGGATAAGTATAATTTTAACGGCATTACGCTAATAGAGAAAATTATTGAAATTAATCCATTTTCAAAAATAATAGTAACTTCTGCTTTTACGCAAGAATACATAGATAAATTAAGACCTTTTATGTTGAAAGGCAAAATTATCAATATATTGGAAAAAGAAAAGTATGAAGTGTGGATACCAAAAATTGTGAACACTATCAACGAGTATTACGAAAAAATGGACGAGGATAGTTCACCGTTACAAACAGCACTTTTGCAATATTACGCCGAGGCAAAAAACGAACTTGACACTATCAAAAAAGGCGAGAAGTTTGAGAATTTCGTAAGTTTGCTTTTTGGCAATATTGGCTATCAAGATATTAAACGCAGAGTGATAGACAAATCGCGAAATGAAGTTGACTTGATTGTGAGAAATGAGATTAACGACTTATTTCTTAACAAACTTGGCGATTATTTCTTAATTGAATGCAAGAATAAACCAAACGATAATGTTGGTAAAAACGATTTTATCCAATTTTACTCAAAGTTAGATAATACAAACGGACTTGCTCGTTTTGGATTTTTATTTACTGCGGGATATATTGCTCAGACGACATATATAGAGGCTGTTAGAACGTCAAAATCAGATAAGAAAATAGTTTTTTTCTCAAACTCAGAAATAGAACGCTTAATCAAAACAGAAGATATTCGGAAAGAGTTCAAAAATATTATTGACGAGCAAGTAAAAGACAACTGAGTATCTTGAAATAAAATGTCTGCCGATAATAACTAAGGCTTAAACGCAATGTAGCGTAGCGGAGTTGCGATTTAAGCCGTCGTTGAACGAAAGCATCGGTAGCGTTGTTTGAGCGGTTTTCTATCTATGGGGTTTCAATCGTTGGCGTTTATTCCGCCGGGAGGAAGATGAAAGGTTTTGTGGGTAGATTTTGCACCGTAAGTGGTCTGTTTCAGCGCCACTTTTTGTTTTTTGAGAGTTGATTTGTCTTTCCAATCGTCCCTTGTTTGCCGTAGCGTACCAAAGATGAAGTACAAACCGTTAGGCATAGCGTCTCGCTATGTTTGAGTAAAAGCAAACTCATATCTTTGTAGATTGAAAAGAAAGAGTAAATTTGCAATATGCCAAACGCAGGAGCATTTTTCCTCGCTCGTTGACCATTGGGTTCAAAAATAAAATTTAACATAAATATTAAAACAAATGGAATACTCAACAACCACATCTCCTTTTTATAACCATGATATGGACAAACATGTATCAGCAATAACCAAAACAACCAAACTGTCCGAAGGCACATGGTTATATGAAAACGAAGATAAAATAGTCTTGGCTCTATCGCCCGCGACCTGCTGTGGGCTTCTTTTATGCTGTTGTTTGCAACTGCTTTCATCGTATTTCCATGTATTTGTGCCTTCTATTTAATAACCGAACCGTCTGAGGATTGGAAGGGCGATTTGTTTTTTCTTTTTCTTCTTGGCATTCCAATTTTTCTTGCAGGTTTATTTGGATTTTTTCCTATGTTTTTACATTACGCATTTGGAAAAGAGGAAATATTTATAGGAAAAGACGGAAAAGAAAGTTATTTGTCAACCGGCTTTGGACGAAAAAAACGCAAAGTATTATTTGATTGGAATGCCGTTACGAACATTTCTCAGAAAACTGTCAAAACCTCGTCCGGCAAAAATAGTCGCCGTACTTCCCCAAAAATAGAAAAATTCATCGTCATAAAATTAAAAGAAAAAACCGTAAAAGACTTCGGCGGTAGACCGACAAACGAAATAGTTTTAGGTCATAATTTAACAGAAAAACAAAAGGATTTTGTATTATCCGCGTTACAGTATTTTCATAAAAATACGTTGTCGCGCAATCAATGTCATTAAGTTAAGGATAAATTATATTAATCTTTGCGTCTTTGTGTCCTTTGCGCCTTTGCGTTTAATACAAAAGAGCAAACTTTAACGCGAAGACGCGAAGTACGCAAAGACGCAAAGTTTTCTTAATAAAATTTATCAAACAAATACTACTTGATGGTAGTGGGCTAAATTGACTGATAGATTATTTTACACCCCCGTTACCGTATTGGCAATTATGGAAAGATGAATTGAAAAATTTGAATTTTGAAGAATTGAAAAATGAATGGTATAAATAAGAGATTATGTCCGAAATTCAAAACATAGAAGTCCACAGCAAGTTATCGAACACATTGCACATTTTATTTCTTTTTTGTGGCAAATTCATGTTTTTGGCGAAGGAAATACACGTACAACAGCTGTTTTTTTAATAAAATACTTACGAAAACTCAGTTTTAAGAATATCAACAACGATTTATTTGCTCAACATTCGTGGTATTTTCGCAACGCACTTGTGCGTGCAAATTATGCCGACATATCGAGAAACATTGACAAAACAGAAATATATCTCAATCGTTTTCTCTCAAACCTTGTGTTTGGCGAAAAAAATGTGCTAAAAAACAGAGAGTTGCATGTAAATTTTGTGGAAACGGAAAATGTAGTTGTAAAACAAGAAAATGATACTGCAAATAATATAAAGTTCGGTGTAAATCAAGAAAAAATGCTTTCTTTAATCGAAAATACGCCAACAATTACAGTTAATGAAATGGCAAAATTGCTCGGTATTTCGGAAAGAGCAATTGAGAAAAATTTGGCTAAATTTAAGGAAATGAATATTTTAACTCGAATTGGTTCCGATAAGACAGGGAATTGGAAAATCAACGAGAAGAAAAATGAGTAAAAAACGACAGCTAATAACTAATAAGGCTTAAACGCAATGTAGCGGAGCGGAGTTGCGATTTAAGCCGGTGTTGAACGAAAGCATCGGTAGCGTTGTTGGAGCGGTTTTCTATCTATGGGGTTTTAATTGTTGGCGTTTATTCCGCCGGAAAGAAGATTTTTTCAAAATAATCATATCCTTGTGAGGCTGTCTAAAAAGTCAAAAAAGACGATTCGTCATTGCGGGCTTGACCCGCAATCCCCTAATAATCAGCATTGATTTTTTAGGAGATCCCGCGTCAAGCGCGGGATGACGGACTTTTGAGACAGCCTCTACAAAGTGAAATATAAATCAATATCCCGTCTCATTCCATCTCATAATGTTCCAAATATCATTTTTTTTCTCCACCATACAAAGACACGCCGATTCGGGGTAGAGATTTATTAGGCGTAATCCCGGATGATAAAATATGATCATTAACGACGAATGTTGCAGTTGTCTTAACTGCTTTCTGTCTTATACTTTTATATCCAATCTGTTCCAAAAAATATTCCGGCATTGCAAAATTGTCCAAAATTCGCTATCTTTGTAACGATTTTATTTGTAACAACTCATAATAGATGAAGAATATCCGCAATTTTTGTATTATTGCTCATATTGACCACGGAAAGAGCACGTTGGCAGACCGCTTATTAGAAATAACTAAAACCGTTACAGGAAAAGACCTTCAAGCACAAGTGCTCGACAGTATGGATTTGGAGCGGGAACGTGGTATCACGATTAAGAGCCACGCCATCCAAATGGATTATTACTACAAAAACGAAAAATATACGTTCAACCTGATTGATACGCCGGGACACGTCGATTTTTCTTACGAGGTTTCGCGTTCCATCGCCGCTTGCGAAGGCGCGTTGCTGATTGTCGATGCCTCGCAAGGGATTCAGGCTCAAACCATATCCAACCTCTATATGGCGTTGGAACACGATTTGGAAATCATTCCGGTTATCAACAAAATAGACTTGCCCGGCGCTATGCCCGAAGAGGTGGAAGACCAGATTGTCGAACTCTTGGGATGCAAGCCGGAAGAAATTATCCGCGCCAGCGGAAAAACAGGCGAGGGGGTGCCTTTGATATTGGAAGCCATTGTCGAGCGTGTGAAACCTCCGTTGGGAGACCCGGATGCACCGCTGCAATGCCTTATTTTCGACTCGGTATTTAACTCTTTTCGCGGAATTATCGCCTATTTCAAAATTGAAAACGGAACCATCCGAAAAGGAGATTTCGTAAAATTTATGGCAACCGAAAAAGAGTATCTTGCCGACGAAGTCGGAATCCTAAGACTCGATATGGATCCGCGTGAATCGCTTTCTGCCGGAAACGTAGGATACATTATTTCCGGAATTAAGACCTCGAAAGAGGTAAAGGTGGGCGACACGATTACCCACGTCAAAAATCCGAGCAACAAAGCAATCGAAGGTTTTGAAGAGGTTAAACCAATGGTTTTTGCCGGAGTATATCCGATTGAAACAGAGGATTTTGAGGATTTAAGAGCCTCTATGGAAAAGTTGCAGCTGAATGATGCTTCGTTGACCTTTCAGACAGAATCTTCGTTAGCGTTGGGATTCGGATTCCGTTGCGGGTTTCTTGGTATGCTCCACATGGAAATCATTCAGGAGCGTTTGGACAGGGAATTTGATATGAACGTGATAACCACTGTTCCGAACGTAAAATACAAAGTATATACCAAAAAAGGCGAAGAAATTGAGGTGCACAACCCTTCCGGACTCCCAGACCCTGCTTTGATAGAAAAAATTGAAGAGCCTTATATTCGTGCGTCCGTCATCACGACTACCGATTTTATTGGTGCAATTATGTCGCTTTGTCTCGGCAAAAGAGGTGAACTGGTGAAGCAAGAATACATTTCGGGCAATCGTGTGGAGTTGATTTATAATATGCCATTGGGCGAAATTGTGTTCGACTTTTACGACCGGTTAAAAAGCATTTCAAAAGGATATGCTTCGTTCGATTATCACCCGAACGGAATGCGCGAATCGAAACTGATTAAGTTGGACGTTCTTTTGAATGGTGAGCAGGTGGATGCATTATCTACGCTCACACACTTTGACAACGCCTACACGCTCGGCAAACGGATGTGCGAAAAATTGAAAGAGTTGATTCCGAGACAGCAATTTGACGTAGCCATTCAAGCGGCAATCGGTTCAAAAATTATTGCTCGCGAAACGATTAAAGCAATGCGCAAAGACGTTACCGCCAAATGCTATGGGGGCGATATTTCCCGTAAACGGAAATTGCTTGAAAAGCAGAAAAAAGGTAAAAAACGTATGAAGCAAATCGGCTCGGTAGAGGTGCCGCAAAAGGCATTTTTAGAGGTGTTGAAGTTAGATTAAAGTGATGCAATCAAAAAAATTAGGTGTTGTTGTAGTATTTATTAGATACTTGTCCACAGGACACTGTCCATAATTTTGTGCAAATCCAGTTAATGATTAGTGATAATTTAATCGTATCCAAAAGTTAACACACGGTCAAGTTTTGAAATTTTTAATCATTAAATAATCTTCATTGCCAACGTGGTCTATCCTTTCGCCTGTGATTTCGTAACCCAATCGTTGGTAAAACCGTACTGAGGGATTGTTTTTTTGTACTGAAAGCGAGGTTTGTCGATAGCCGCGTTTGCGAAGCAAATTGAAAAGATATTGCATCATCTGCGTTCCGATTGATTTTCCACGCCACTCGGGTAAAACGGAAATGACAAGTTCTGGCGTTTGATTATCAATGTGTCCGTATGCCGGAATGATGCGTGTCCACGCCGCGCCAACGATTTTTTCGTTTTCTTCCGCTATCACGCCGCAATCGTCTTTTCCTCCGAAATTTTTTATGTAAATGACGATTTCGGGCTCAAAAATGATCTCGCGCGGCACAGGCTCGGCATCGGGGGGCAGAAAAATGGCGTTATACAAAAAGTCTTCTAAAACAGGATATTCTTGTGGTTGAATCTGACGAATTTTTAAGTTATTCATTGTAAAGCAAATTAGTTTTCGTTCACTTTTTTGCCATACCTTCTATTGAAAAACGAATCCTTAATTTTGAAGCATACCCATTTCTTGTTATCCATATATGCCGCAAATTCCGCTCGCCCTTTTGTTTTAATCATTTCAATCGCTTTACTACGGTCGCTGCTTTCAATCCATGAGGCAATTTTGAGTAACAGAGGATTGTACTTTTTACAATTCTTTACAGAGGCGTATATCGTACAATCGGCACAGGTAAAAAATCCATTTTCGGTACAACAAGGCTTTACTTGGCATTGTTTATATACAACCGCTGATTTTTCCGAATCCCCTCTACAACCGTCACATTTACCCGATGTGAACGAGGGGCAAGCTCCACAATAAAGTCCGCAATATGCGATTAGGTTTTCGTCTTTGGTTATTTGTTTTTCGTTCATAATTCAATTTATTTTATGTTTTTGAGCCAGTTAGTTACCCAATCATCTTCACCATCTCCCTCACCAGCACCACTAATTTCTCCTGAGCCGCTTCCGTATTTTCCTGCACCTCCTCGTGAGTAACAGAACTCAAATTGGCATCCAAGCCGACATTCCCGACTACCGAAATACCAAAACAAGCAATTCCCGCATGATTCGCGACAATCACCTCCGGAACAGTAGACATTCCGACCGTATCACCGCCAATAATCCGGAAAAAACGATACTCGGCTAATGTCTCGTAAGCCGGTCCCTGCGTTCCCACATAAACCCCCTTCTGCAATGGGATATGATGTTTTTCAGCGATTTTTTCTGCTTTCCGAATTAACTCTTTATCATAAGCATTACTCATATCGGGAAAACGAGTGCCGAAGCGGTTGTCGTTTTTTCCTCTCAACGGATTTTCGGGGAAAAGGTTTATATGATCGGTAATCAGCATAATATCACCGGGGGTGAAATCGGGATTTAGTCCGCCTGCTGCGTTGGAAACGATTAATGTTTTTATGCCGAGTTGCTTCATCAAGCGGATTGGAAGTGTAACTTCTTGCATCGAATAGCCTTCATAGTAGTGAAATCTGCCTTTCATCGCCATTACCGGAACACCCGCCAAGGTGCCGAACAGCAACTTGCCCGAATGTCCTTCGACCGTACTCGTCTTGAACCCCGGTATTTCGGAATAGGCAAATTCTTCGGTTATTTCGATTTCTTGAGCAAGATTTCCCAACCCTGTGCCGAGTATAATGGCGATTTCGGGATGAACAGAGAGTTTATTTTCAAAATAGGCGCGCGCCTCGTTTACGTCTTCCCACATAGTCATAAATTTGTTTGTTAAATGATTTTTCCTGATCCTGCAAAAAGCGGATAGTAAGCGGAATATAATAGATTTTATTTTTCAACGATTCCGGAAAACCGGGATGGCTGCGGAGCCTTGTTGCGTCTTTTTCTGTTGTAATGATTACTTTATCGGGATTGGGTATATCGTTGAATTTTTTCTCTATCTTCATCAAATCTTTTTGCGAAAAATTGTGATGGTCGGAAAAGCGGAGCTGAACGATTTCCTTTGCTTGTTTCTGCAAATATTTTTCAAATGGGGCAGGGACGGCAATCCCGCTCAACGCAAGCGCTGTTTTGTTTGAAAAATCCGGAGTTTGATTTGACTTTTGAGGAAATACCGCAATTGGTTCGCCATAAGCAACGGTGGTGAAATAGAGCGTTTGGTAAGGATACAGGTTTAATTTTTTGGTCATAATCCGCATATCCATCGGCGTAATGTCTTGCGGACATTTGGTTACGATCACAATATGCGCCCGTTTTAGGGATTTCAGCGGTTCACGCAACTGCCCTAACGGCAAAAGATAATCTTCCATAGCCGGACGGTTGTAATCCATTAAAAGGATGGAAACGTCGGGTTCAACGGCTCGGTATTGAAAAGCATCGTCAAGAATAATCACGCCGAGTTTCGTATCTTTCTCTTTCTTCATTTTACGAATACCGTGTTCGCGATTTTTATCTACAGCAACGATCGTTTCGGGGAATTTATTTTTTATCTGACACGCTTCATCGCCGATTTCCAATGGCGAAGGGTTTTGTGATGCCAAGACGTATCCGCGACTTTTTCGTTTGTATCCGCGACTTAAAACGCCCACTTTCATTTTCGATTGCAACAGTTCAACAAGGTATTCAGTGGCAGGCGTTTTTCCTGTTCCTCCCACGGTGATATTTCCAACGCTGATAATCGGTACCTCAAACTGATGTATCCGTAAAGCGCCGATATTAAACAACCAATTACGCACAGCCACAACCATCCTATAAAGAATAGAAAAAGGGAAAAGCAGTATCTTGATTATGGTCGATTTGGTGTTCATAGCGAAAACGAAATTATTTGCCTCTAAATTATGGGTTTTAATTTTAAGAAGCAAAAAAATGTGAAGATATTTGTTCTTTATTATATCTTTGCAAAAGAATTTTAAAAAAATATCAATAAATATGGCTATAATAAAACCATTCAGAGGCATTCGTCCTCCGCAAGCGCTTGTAGAGCAGGTTGCTTCTCGTCCTTATGATGTGCTCAATTCTGAAGAAGCTCGCCAAGAGGCGGCAGGAAACGAAAAATCCTTATATCGCATCATCAAACCGGAAATTGACTTCCCCGAAGGAACAGACGAACACGATGAAAAAGTGTATGAAAAAGCGGTTGAAAATTTCAATGCGTTCCAACAAAATGGTTGGTTGGTGCAAGACGATGAGGATAGATACTATGTCTATGCACAAACAATGAACGGACGTACGCAGTACGGTTTAGTGGTTTGTGCCAACGTTGAAGATTATATGAAAGGTAACATCAAAAAGCACGAACTTACTCGTCGCGACAAGGAAGAAGACCGGATGAAGCACGTTCGCGTGAACAATGCTAATATCGAGCCGGTGTTTTTTGCATACCCGCACAATGATGAATTGGATGCCATTGTTTCGAGAATCACTTTGGGAAAACCTGAATACGATTTTGTGGCTCCGGACGGATTTGGACATCACTTTTGGATAATCGAAGATCAAAAAGACATTAACCGCATAACCGAAATATTTAAAGGCATTCCGTATTTGTATATCGCCGACGGACATCACCGTAGCGCCGCCGCCGCTTTGGTGGGAGATGAAAAACGCCGTCAGAATCCGAATCACAAGGGAGACGAGGAATACAACTTTTTTCTTGCCGTTTGTTTCCCTGATAATCAGTTGAATATCATTGATTACAATCGTGTGGTAACAGATTTGAACGGACTTTCCGATGCGGAATTTTTGAATGCGTTGAAAAAGAATTTCATTGTTGAAGAGAAAGGCGCAGAAATTTATAAACCGGAAAAGTTACACAATTTCTCTCTCTATTTGAGCGGAAAATGGTATTCGCTGACTGCCAAAGAAGGCACTTACAACGATAACGACCCGATTGGCGTATTGGATGTTACCATTTCGTCCAATTTGATTTTAGATGAAATATTGGGTCTAAAAGATCTTCGGAGCGATAAACGCATTGATTTTATCGGCGGTATCCGCGGTCTTGGCGAGTTGAAGAAAAGAGTGGATAGCGGAGAGATGAAAGTCGCATTGGCTCTTTATCCGGTTTCAATGAAACAACTCATCGACATTGCCGATTCCGGAAATATTATGCCTCCGAAAACAACTTGGTTTGAACCGAAACTTCGTTCGGGGTTGGTTATCCATAAGTTGGACTAATATCTCCCTCCCATACCGTAAATGATTTTGATTAACCCTAACTGATTTTAATTGGGGATATTCGGGAAATGCAGAAAAAAAATATGAGTTTTTCGTTTTGGTAGTAAAATCCTGCTTTTGATGTAGTTTTTGCGGCAATTTATTGGAAAATCATCTGTTTCTATACCATATTTTCGATAAATGATTTTACGTGTAAACCAATTAAATTACAATTACCCCGATTTCGCCATATTTGTGTGAAAATCGGGGTAATTTTCAGAAAATGATAACACGTAACAATATTACTATCAATATGTTATTCATTTACTGAATATCCCTAATTGGTTAGGGTTAATCTTTTGAATATCACATCCTCTCAGGAACCTCAATCCCCAATAACCCCATTCCATTTTTAACCACTTTCGAGATACTCTCCGACAACCGTAAGCGGAAGGCGCGCAATTGCTCGTTTTCCTCTCTCAAAATAGAAAAATCGTGATAAAACTGATTGTATTCTTTCACCAAATCATAAACATAATTGGCTATTAATGCCGGACTGTATTGTGTGCCAGCCTCTTTCACCACATTGGCAAATCCGGCAACCGATTGAATCAAGTTTGATTCTTTCTCTGAAATTTCCAAATCAGAAGGTAACGTTTCCGGAATTTCGATATTCATTTCTGCCGCTTTGCGCAATACCGAACGGATACGGGCGTAGGTGTATTGAATGAATGGCCCCGTGTTTCCGTTAAAGTCGATGGACTCTTTCGGGTTGAAAGTCATATTTTTACGAGGATCTACTTTGAGGATAAAATATTTCAATGCACCTAATCCCGTGATTTTAATAATGTTTGCGATTTCTTCGTCCGAAAGTCCGTCCAATTTTCCTAATTCTTCCGACGTTTCGCGTGCTGTTGCAATCATTTCGTCCACCAAATCATCGGCATCGACAACGGTTCCTTCGCGCGATTTCATTTTGCCTTCCGGAAGTTCCACCATTCCGTAAGAGAAATGTACCAAATCTTTTCCCCACGAAAATCCGAGACGATCTAACAAAATAGCCAATACTTGAAAATGGTAATTTTGTTCGTTACCAACCACATAAATCATTTTGTCAATCGGGTATTCGTCAAAACGCTGTTTGGCGGTTCCGATGTCTTGTGTCATATATACGGAAGTGCCGTCGGCGCGGAGTAGCAGTTTTTCGTCCAACCCGTTTGAGGTCAGGTCTGCCCATATTGAACCGTCTTCACGCTGGTAAAATACGCCTTTTTCCAAGCCTTCCAATACTTTTTCCTTTCCGTCTAAGTAGGTCATTGATTCGTAGTAAATTTTATCGAAAGAAACGCCCAATCGTTTGTATGTTTCGTCAAAGCCTTTATACACCCAGCTGTTCATCATTTTCCAAAGTTCAACTGTTTTCGGGTCGTCTTGTTCCCATTTCAGCAACATTTCTTGCGCCTCTTGTATCAGCGGAGCTTGTTTTTTTGCTTCCTCTTCGCTCATTCCGTTGGCGGTCAATTCTTTGATTTGGGCTTTGTATTCTTTATCAAAACGCACATAATATTCGCCTACAAGATGGTCGCCTTTTTTGCCTGATGATGCCGGTGTTTCGCCGTTCCCCCATTTTTGCCAAGCTAACATTGATTTGCAAATATGAATCCCGCGGTCGTTGACAATGTTGGTTTTTACAACGCGGTTGCCGTTGGCGGCAAGAATCAGGCATAAACTGTAACCCAATAAATTATTGCGGATATGACCGAGGTGTAATGGTTTGTTGGTGTTTGGCGAGGAGTACTCCACCATAACCAATGGCGAATTATCACCGGCAACTGTAATTCCGTAATTTTCGGTAGTCGCAATGCTGTTTAGCAACTCAATCCAACAACTGCGTGCAATAGAAAGATTCAAAAAACCTTTGATTACATTGAACTTAGCGATAAGCGGTTCTGATTTCATCAATTCCGTACCCAAATCATTTGCCGTTTCTTCCGGCGATTTTTTTGAAATTTTGAGGAACGGAAAAACGACTAACGTCAAATCACCTTCAAACTCTTTTTTAGTGCCTTGCAGTTGAATTTGTCCTGCTTGAATTTCTTGACCGTATAATTTCTTGATCGCGGCGAGGACGGATTGTGCTATTTTGTTTTCTATTGTCATTGTTATTATGAATTTAATCGGACAAAGATAATATTTTCATAACAAAAAAGAGCTGTCTTAAAAGTTTGTTTAAAAAAACGGGGCTGATTCTCTTTTGATTCAGTCCCGTTTTGAAATAGAGTGCGAAGATACGATTTTTGAGAGAATATTTTTTGGATTTTGGTTTTGTTTAATATTTTCACTTGCATGTCTCTTAAAACGGATACCCAATCGCAAAATGATAAGCAAAATCCCGCCCGAAATTCGGTTTTGAAATAACCCAGTGCATATCATCCAGCAGTTCGGGACTGTATATTTTCATTCCCACATCTAACCGGATCAGAATAAATCCGAAATTGGGACGAATGCCGATTCCCCACGACAATCCCATCTCTTTCCAGAATGAATCCAACTTGAAAAATCCTCCCGGTTGGTGCTCGTAGTTACGGATTGTCCACACATTTCCGGCATCAACAAAGGCGGCGTATTCTAAGAACGTTTCTGTTTTCAGGCGGTACTCTATGTTAAGCAAGATGCGAATGTCGCCGGTTTGGTTTACAAAATCATTTTTGTTGTCCGAATGGTAGGTACCGGGACCAAGTGTACGGGTGCTCCACCCTCTGACAGAGTTTGGTCCGCCCGCAAAATACCGCTGCTCGTATGGAATCAGCGAAGAATTGAGGTACGGACACGCAATCCCCACTCCTGCGTGAAAAGCAACGATGTTTTGAGAATTTAATAGAAAAAAACGGGCAAAATCAGCCCCAACCTTGAAATACTGCGCAAACGGAATGCTGTACAGTTGGTATGTTCCATCCGCTCCTTTCGTGCTCGATGCCATCGAAATAAGGTAGGGCAGCGTGCCGGCTATGTCTAAACTTGTGCGGAGGGTATATCCATCATTTTGTCTTGTGCGAGAGGGATTGTAACTCGTATATACATTCGAGTAGCTACTGCGCGTGATAAACAAACCATTGTAACTTTCCCGCAACACGGCATTTTCCGGACGGTTCAGGTAGGTTTGAAACGTGTCGGATACCCACGGCGTGGCAATGTAGTTGACATTATACAGGTTGAGCGTATGATTTAACCGGTTGCGCAATGCCGACCACCGGTACATCCAGTCTACATTTACAAAACGTTGGTTGTATTCCGGACGGTTTTTCCAATTAATCCCCGATGTGAAGACAGTTCTTGAATTAGGCTGCTCGCGGATTCTTTTGGAGATAAAAGGAACCAAAAAACGCGGAAAAGTTAAGGAAAGATCAACCCCGTATTGAAAATAATTACTTGACAACAGATTCAAGCCCGACGAAGTGATAGACTCAAATCCTCCATTCAGCCTGATACGAAAAGTCTCCGACCCGTTAAATGCGTTTTTATTCTGAAAGGTGGTGTATCCGGCTATGCCGAGGTCGCCGGCGGAATTAGTGCCGTCAAGTCCGGTTTGCCAATAAAAGATATTGGAAGGCGCAAGTGTTATAAATGTGTTTAATAGGAAAGTATCAGGACGGTTCACTTCCCTGAAATATATACTTGCCTGTTTTATAGCACTCATGGAATTGAGCGAGAAATAGGTATCTTCCAACGCACGGTCGCTGTAATAACTTCCCGGACGAATAAAATTGTTGTAATACAACACATCCTTGCGAAGAAAACGGCGTGAACCGTAAATGATTTTCAACCCCCTGTATAATATGGTATCGGGATTACCGAAATCATGTCTGCTCTGCGGGTTAAATTGGTCGTAACCGCTCACAATCGTAACCGAATTGATGCGATACCGGTTGAACGCCACGTTGTATCGGAGGCTGTCTTCCCGATTATCCCACGTATCTCGAATCTTCAACTTAACATCCACCTGATTGCCGACTAATGAAGAGTCAACCAAAAAATAGAAGTTCTCCCTGGAAAGATTGTAATATCCTACATTCCGCATCGAACTTATCAATGTTTGCAGCCCTTTGTCTAAATTTTCCGGCACGAAACGCATTCCGGGCTGAATATTGAGTAACCTTTTTACGCGAGGACGTTCAAGCATAGATAGGATAACCGTATCCGTAATTCCGACTTCATAATTGCGTATGGTGTAGTATCCGTTTGACCGGACGTGGTAGGTTACGTTGACCTTTCTTCTTCTTGATGTGGTATCGGATGTTACTTCCGCATCCAAATGACCAAGATTCTGCACCCGTTGGGCAAGTTGCCGTTCCGTTTCTCTCATTGCGCGGATACTGAAAATAACCGGCGGTTCGCCCAACCGGCGGATGAAACGGTTACGCCATTTGGTGGTATCCCTTCCCGACAAGGAATACATCCTGAGTCCCGGCTTGCTGATAATGAGAAAATCCCTGTTAGGTGTCTGTTGCACATAGTTTCTCAGATTGCCGGGGGATATGTCTTTGTCATCTGTCCTGATCGTTACTCTGTTTAGCAAATATTGATCTTTGGGGACGAACTTGGTTGTGCTGCACGAAGCGAATAACGGCAGCAGTAGTAATAATAGTATGTAGCGTTTAGTAAGCATATTTTTTTTAAAGCCTCTCCCCCCAACCCCTCTCCACAAGAGAGGGGAGAAAGAGGAGCGTGTCTTATTATTTGTTCAATTTTTAGAATGACCTTCTTGTTTAGTCACCCCTCTCTTGTGGAGAGGGGTTGGGGGAGAGGCTATTCCGCCTGAAAAACCTCTCTTGATTGTTTACCGGCAGCATTTCAGTATCCCTTTTTCTCCGGAACCGGAAGAGATCCCTGAATCTTTTTCCTTCGCGTGAAAATACCATCCCGACACCCTGAATGGTGTTGGACGAACGGAAAATCTCGTTGTTGGTGTGGCTGTATGCCTTTGCACGTACCGAACCCGATTTTGTCAATTTATATTCCAAATCAAAATCCCCAATCCAAGGCGATTCGCTTGCCATATTGGCATTTCGATAACCCACGTTGGTATTGAACGTCAACCGGTCGTTGAATAGCTGCGTGGAGAGAAAGACGTTCATCTCCAAGTCCGAGAAATCACCTTGTGTAGCAAGGTCTGTACCCAATGTCCAATTTTTCCCCAATATGCCGCTCAACGAATTATTCAGTACGGATGTCAACGAGGAGGCAGCCAGCGAAGTCATCACATTATTGTTGCCCGTAGAAAATTGGCTGTTCGGTGGAAAAAACGAACCGAAAGCTACCAAATAGGCAAACTGCTTGATGCGCATATCGTCTGTATTGATCAAGCTACTGACCATTCGGTTGACATCGTCGTTGGCATCGGGTAGCGTGATTTCGTAAGTTAAATTCAGCTTGTTTAAACTCCCTTGAATATGTAGGATACATTCGACCGGAACCCTTGTTTGAACAAGCCCTAACGTGGCAAACGAGGCATCCAATGTATTCAAATCGGCTCTCACCCGGTATGATGCCGTGATGTCAAAACTGCTCATCATCGGATCTCCGTTCAGGTTTACCCGGCTACCTTGCTGGATGGTAAATAGTTTGGGAGGGAATTGGCTTAACCTCATTCTAAGATGCCCATTGTCAACCGTGTATTGACCGAAAAGCCGGATACCGGACATATTCGAGTCATAGTCTGCCGTGATATTTCCGTCGCCTCGCACGAACAGTTCATCGCCGGTAGCCGAGTTGATTAATAACCCAAATTCTGCCTCTCTTGTCAACTCAACAGCCACTTTGGCTTTGACCGAAAAGCTGTTTCTACGCGGACTTCTTCCGGCTTCCGGGTTCTCCGATTCCGAGTTCAGGAAGACGATGCTCCGGTAGGTATTTGCCTGTGCGGCAGATTCGGGCAGGCGGATTCTCAAGTTTGAATTATTTCCGTTTCTCAAATTTCCGCCGACTGTAGCCTCTCTCATATTTCCTCTGACGGTCAGATTACCGTTTGCATAAAATGTTCCGTAGAAAAGGCTGTCTATTTTGTTCGGATTATTTAACACCAAAAGATTGTTTAGTTGAAGCGAGCCGGAATAGGTGAAGTTTGAAAACCGGTCGTGTTTGACGGCACAATTCAGGCGCGCGCTATGATTTTTATTGTCATAAATCATCATGTTTTTAACGTCTATGGTGGTTGGTGTAAAGCGGATCGTGTCCGAAAGGTGGTAAGTCACATTCGTATAATCGACCGTAGCCGAGGCATTTTGCAGAAAGATATACCCCCGGACATCGGGCGCGAATAATTTTCCTTCCACTTTCAAATCGGCGCCGCAGTAGCCGTTCAGGTTATGCAAAATACCTTCAAGGAAAGGCTGTGCTATTTCGATAGGCAATAAATGCAGGTTCACATTAAAATTCATCAAATCCTGTATGGGCGAAACAAAACCGTCGGCTGTAACTATTTCATTGTTTGACCGGATTAGTGAAAAACCTACATTCATCCCTTGCCGCCTTTCGTGCCAACGACTGTTCAAGACAAGCGAACCGATTGAGTCCTTTTTATAAGTAATATCATCCACCCGGAAAGCCTTTGTGTAGAAACGCGGTTTTTCGAGCAGTCGTGTAAAACAGATCGTTCCGTCCAAATAACCGTTTACAGGAATATCCGAGATGTCAAACCCGCCCAGCAATGTAGCAATGGATGCCCGTTTGAAGAAAACCTGCAATGTGTCGGTAGTCGAGGCGGAGGCAACGCCGTTTATCCCGAAAAAAGGTTGATTTTCATACGTCAATCCGAAGTTGTTTACGGTGATTTTTCCCGGCTTCACCGTAACCATAGCCGGCTTGAAACCAACGTGAAGGTCATTTACTGTAAGGTCTGACGGCAAGAAATTGGCAGTCAGTATCAAGTCTTTCCCCGGAATTTTCCTTTGGAAGGAAAGCAACGATTGAATTTCCCCTGAAAAGGAGAAATCGGCGGGTGAATTGTCGTATTTCAAAACTACTGAGACCGTATCATTTGCTACCTCTGTTATAATTTCCGCACAAATCGGCGTTTTCATGGCGATAGTCGAACGCACATCTACTGCATAAGCATTTTCCCTTTTTCGCAGGCAGACCACTGTTTCGTCTAACGGTAGTTTCCCGTAAAAAAGTTCGGGAAATTCGGCGTGTAACGAGATTGCTCCCGATTGCTCCCGAAATTCGCCCCAAATTTTTGATTGCCGGTTGAACGTTACAGGCGAGCGAAACAGGTTTAAAAATGGCTCTACATTTTTAAGCGTAACGGAATAGGAGAAATTGTTTGGTGTGGCGTTCGGGGGCAATTTGGTGTAGTTGAAAAAAGTCGGCAAATAATCGTGCAGTATATTTTGAGCTGTTTGCGCAAGGGTTGCAGGGTTATAAACGCCCTCTATTCGCGCATTCAAATAAGGTGAAATGAGTTTGAGCAAATTCTCGCCGTTTGCCGTTCTGTCTACTTTCAGGAGGAGGCTGTCCGCGTTAATCGTAACGCTGTCGTTTAGCACTACTGACAGATTGTTCAATCGTGCGCTTCCGAGCATATTTTCCGGTTTGTCGCCGCGTACTTTTACGCGAATATCGGCGCCAACGACATTCTCCTTAAAATCGCTTGTCAGATGCAGGTTGTACGGACTGAAATGGCGAATCGAACCGAGCAACCTGTATTCCGGTACATTATTTTCCGATAGCGTCACTCTTCCTTCTAAGTCGAGGAAAATATTTTCATCATCCAACCGGACTTGAGCTTCCATATTGTTGATGCCCCGGTAAGCGCCTTCTATCCCAATTTTTTGATAAGCATAATTTCGGAAAGTGAAAAGAGGTATCGTTCCTATAACTTGAATGTCAGGTTCTTTTCCTGCGGATATGTTGACGGTTGTATGCAGGTCAAATGCGGATTTCCCGGTTTGCAACGAAGGGTCTAAAATCGTGTTTAAAAGGAAAGAGTGACTAAGAACCGCTGCATCTGCCGAAAATTTTCCGTTTTCTATATTATATCCGATGTTTCCGTTTATGGATATTGTACCCGGAGCGGTGGAAAAATCGCCATTTACCTGTAAGCGTTCTAGTTTTCCGCTCAATCTTACCCGTGATTGCAGATTTCCGAACTTGTTGACAATATCCGGAAGTTTGGTTTCGGGCGAGGAGATTTGTAAGATGGTTCGTACCCCGTTTTGCGAGACAAACAAGCGCGAAATATCTGCCACATAATTACATTCCCGGTAATTGCCCCAATCGCTCATCGAGGAGTTGGAAAGCGACAAGGCTATTTCATCGTTATACGAAACATTCAATGTTTTTATCCCCAACGAAGGAATTGAACCGTTTAGAATTCCCTCTAATTTCAACGGTTTGGAAAGTCCGGCGAGAGGAGGGTAAAATGCCCGTAAATCTTCCGGCACAATTTCCGATTTTTCGATTTGGATGTAGTAAATGCCGTTTTTCATATACGGGGAATCGCCTAGCGTGACGTATTGGTAATCAAACCATACATCCGAAAGTTTTAAACGACTATTGGGTAAATCCAACAGAAAGCCCACTAAACGAATAAATTCTTTGTCTTTATGAATCTGTACGCGCAGGTTTTCAAGATTCAGCCCCGATTGCTCTTTGCCGGACAGACGATAAACCTTTGCGGCAAACCGGTCCGGTTGAATGGAACCTAACGATAATCGTCCATTCAAGTGTTGGACGTGGATGCGCGAAGCGTTAAACTGTTCCGGAGTTTCCTCTTGTGAGAGTATATCGTACCGGAATGTTCCGTTTCGCAGTTCAATGTTATGAATGACTAAATCAAATAAAGAAGGTTTTTTTTGCGCAGTGTCTTTCGAGGAAAAAGCATCGATCAAAAACTGAAAATTGAACGGTGCATCGGCAGAATCTTTGGAAAGATAGGCTTTGAAATCTACCAACCGGACATCGTCTATCCTCAATGTGTTATTTTGGTAGACGTGAAAAAGAGAAGTCCCGGCAGAGAGCGAACTGATATACAGCAGCGTATCGCCCCGCTGATCGGCAAGGAAAACATTGTCCAACGAAACGCCCCGCAATAAATCCAGCCGGATGTGCCCGATAGAGATTTCGCTATTGATTTTTTCTTGCAACCAGGAAACCGTCATACGAAGCGCTTTCTGCTGAATAAAAGGGATATTCAACAAAACAACCACCAGAATATTGAGCGAAACAATAACCCCCAGCGCGATAAGAATGATATTGCGGACTTTTTTCAATTTCAGCAAAAGTATGTAAAAATACTGTGTTTGCGAGAAATCACAACCAATAATTGTAATAAAAACGTTTTATGGGGGGAAAGTGTTTGGAAATTGAGAAATATTTCAACATAATTGGGCTTTTTACTCCTTAAATCGAAAAAATAATTACTTTTGTTTTTTGAGAAGTTGTTTTGAGTTATTTAACATAAAGTTAGATTCCTCATTCCGAACGCAATGGAGTGAGGAAGCTAACTCAAACAGCTTCTTAGAAAATGAGAGATAATTAAAACACTTAAAATGACACAAGAAGAAAAAGTAACACATTGGATTGATTTATCGGACGAAAATTTCCGTGTTGCTGAGGATTTATTGAAATCCAAGCACTTATTGCAAACAGGGTTTTTCTGTCATCTGACAATTGAAACAATTTTCAAGGCGTATTTTGCGAAATTAAAAGACGAAACACCGCCTTATATTCACAAATTGGCACGATTGGCTCAACTATCCGGTTTTTACGATGATATGAGTGAGGAACAAAAAGATTTTATTTATAAGCTCGACCCATTTAATATAGAGGCACGTTATCCCGAATATAAAAAGATGATTACTAAATCTCTGAATATTCAAATTTGTGAGGATTTATTACGACAAACAGAAGAATTACAGCAATGGATAAAAGAGAAGATATAATAGATAAAGCAAAAAGATACAAGCAGTTAGTTGTTAATAGTAGTCTATTGAAAAACATAGAACAGGTTTATCTTTTTGGCTCGTTTGCCAAAGGTACGCCAACGAATGACAGCGATATTGACGTGGCTTTTGTCGTTAAGAATATTGACGGTAATTTCTTTGATGTGATTCCACCTATTCATCGTTTGACCGAAAAGGTTGATTTTCGCATAGAACCGCACATAATAGCGCGTAACACCGATTATGCAGGTTTTCTTAATGAGATACAACGAACAGGGATATTAATTAATTAAATACGAATAAAAAAACAGAAAAATAAAACATTGATTTTAAAATAATTGAGCTTTTAGCTTTTATTCTCACTTCTCGAAATCGGCAAAATTTCAAAGTGTAGTCGAGAATTAAGTTGCGAAGGTTCACGTCTTTGGGCGTGAACTGTTCGTGCTTATTTGACTACACAGGTTTTGCCGAACCACGAGAAGTAAATAAGCAATCACGAACAGTTACACGCTTTTTTCGTGTTTGTAAGCGAAGTAATACAAAGCAACAAAACTAACTTATAATCAAACAATTAACAGAAAAACAAAATAATATGAAGACCAAAAATTTATTTCTATTGGTAGCTTTGCTATTTGGAATAATAGCATTTAGCGGTTGTAAAAAAGACAACGATGATGAAAATACCCACAATAACAATTCTGAAATCTCGGGATTTTATGCGTTGGATATTAGCGAAGAAACGGATTGGGACTATGTTGTGGCGGCAGGCAACGAAGAAGGTTCGTCCGTATGGTTTAACGTTGACGGGGCTGTCTCAAAAGTAAGGTATCCTAATCCGGCAACAGATTACCTGTATATTCACAGCGAATCAAGTTTGATTCAACACGTTAGTCTGACCAATCTTTTCGGAGTTACGTTATTATCGCAGGAGTTTGTTAGTGATAAAATAGATATTTCAGTTTTGCCTGTCGGTGTGTACATATTATCGGTGAAAACCGATAAGGAAATTTACCGGCAAAAAATAATGAAAAAGTAAATTTACCAAGAGAACAATAGAAAAAACTGCCAATCCTTTTCCGGTTCGGCAGTTTTTTTATTTTTTTACTTCCCCAAAATAACCCGCTGCATAAAAATCCGCAACTCATCATTCGGTTCCGCCCCTTTGGTCATCAGGAAATTCCCATTTCGATCCAATAAAAAGAACGCGGGAATGTTTTTGATTTGATAGATTTTTCGTAGTAAATCGGAATTTTCGACGTGCAAAAACACCATTTTATCCTTATATGGCGCAGCAATGCGGGCAACCTGCTCGGGTGTATTATACAAGAATACGTTGATAACGACCAACTCTTTTTTATACGTATCGGAAAACCGCAACAAAACATTCAAATCTTTTTGTGTTTGATCGATTTGCGTATTTCCGAAGTTCAGGTACACATATTTCCCGTTGAAGTCGGACAAACGATGCTGTTTACCTTTCGGGTCGGTACCAATAAAGTCGAAAGCGGGAGAACCAATCGTATTTGCTGTAGCTTTTTCAATAATAGAGACCAGCAAATCGCGATTTTGCTCCGTTTGGATGCCTCCGCCCAGTTTGCGAAGCAACTCAATGACCTTGAATTTATCGAAATCCTCAATATTGACCAAGTCGAAAACCAATCTGATTGCCGCTAACTCCTTCAAATACGTGTCCGTTATCCCGTAGCGATTTTGCAACAACGCGAAAAGCATTTTGGCATTGCCGTCTTCCACAATTTTGCGGAACTGAGCATATTCTTCCCGGTTATCCCTGTTTTTTATAATGAAATCGCTAAAAATATTATTAAACACATCCCAAAAAGCGGGATTTTCCGCATCAGCTCCCATTCGGTTAAGTTGAGCGATAATGCTGTTTTGATTAACTCCAAAAGCAAAATTTTCCAATAATAAGTAACGATACTCTTTAAAGCGAATTTGAAACCGGCTATCAAGATCGGAAAAGATATTCCGCATCTCTTGAATGGATGCCTGTATAGAATCCTGATCATTGCCGTATACCAAATGCTTGATGGAATAAAAGTCAAACGCCTCTTCAAATTCCATCAGTTGAAAATTAAAATCGTTCCTTTTCAACCCTTCAATCTCCAATAAATATTCTGTCGGAGTAAAGTAAGGATCCAACTTCTGAGGCAATGATTTTTCGATGTATTCGATCAGCTTTACTTGGTATGATTTTTCCGGCTCCAAAAAAATAAATCCGGAGTACAAATCCATTGGAATAAATGCCTGAATAGGCGATGCAATATCTACGACAAATGAAAAAAAGCCGGAAGAGTCGACTGTTACTTCCGATAAGATTCGCTCGTTTTTTAAGATTTGATCGGTATAAGTTCGCAACGTAAGCGTTCGTCCCGCATAACTTTTTTCAACTCCCGAAAGTGTCGTCTTCCCTGCATTCGCAAGCGAAAACGAAAGAATAGATAGTATGAAAATAAAAAAAGTTTGCTTCATATAATTAAGTACGATAATTACTATAATGTCAAACTACAAATATAATAAATTGTTGTATCTTTTGTGATAAAATCAAAATAGATTCTTACCTTTGCGGAAATTTTAAAAATTCGCTGTTGGTGCGGATTTGTAATCCGTACCTCGTTTATACAGTTTACAAAACCGCGTAAGCAAAAAATAACTTAAAATCAATTCATTATGGACGACGGACCGAGTTGTAGGCAGAAAGCAACAAGAGTAGTAAACTCTCTGTAAGGTCACTCGTGTATCCTTACGGAGTTAATAGTAAGGATTATGTTTAAAGAAATAATGAAAAAACACTTCCAAAAACTGGTGGATGCAAGAAGTTGGAAGGCGTTGAAAAACGAGTTAACCGAACTCGAACCGGTACAGATTGCCGAAATAATCGAAAAATTGGATATGGAAAAATCTGATTTGGTTATTTTCTTTCGTTTGTTACCAAGGCGACTCGCCAAAGATACATTTCAGTATCTCACCCTCGAAAATCAAGAACTTATTATTGAAGGCTTGGCGGCCAACCACGAGAAAATCGCGGCATTGCTCAATGACCTTGACCCCGACGACCGTACCGCATTTTTCGAAGAATTACCCGGCGAGGTAAGTATGCGCCTTATTCAGATGATGTCGAAAGAGGAGCGCGAAATCACCATTCGCCTGCTTGGTTATCCAGAGGAAAGTATCGGTCGTCTGATGACCCCCGAATACGTGGCGGTTAAACCCTACTTTACCGTGGCGCACGCGCTGGAACATATCCGCAAATTCGGGCGTGACTCTGAAACACTCAATGTTATATATGTCGTTGATAATAATTGGAAATTAGTTGACGACATACGAATAAAAGAGATTATCCTCGCCTCGCCCGATCAAACCATTTCGGAAATCATTAACAACCACTTTGTTGCCCTGAATGCGTATGACGACCAAGAGGTTGCCGTGAAGGTTTTTCAAGACCAAGACCGCGTAGCGTTGCCGGTAGTGGATACGGACGGCGTATTGCTCGGAATCGTAACCTTCGACGACGTGATGGACGTACAACAGGAAGAAACCACCGAAGACTTCTTGAAGTTCGGGGGGTTGGAAGATTTAGATCTTTCATACACCAAAACTTCGGTATTTGAAATGGTCAAAAAACGCTCCGGATGGTTGATTCTTCTCTTCTTCGGCGGTATGTTAACCGCCTCGGTAATGGGATATTTTGAAGATGCGATTTCAAAAGTTGTGGTACTTACCTTGTTTATTCCGCTGATTATTTCGAGTGGAGGAAATTCAGGTTCGCAAGCGGCGAGTCTCATTATCCGCTCGCTTGCACTCCATGAGTTGAAACTGAAAAATTGGTGGTATGTGATGCGAAAAGAGATCTTTTCCGGTTTGATACTTGGTTCTATTCTCGGGTCAATAGCATTCCTTCGTATATTTATTTGGCAAAAAGCAGGTCTTTATGATTATGGCGAATATTGGATCTGGATTGCGATGAGTGTCTCGGTATCGCTTATCTTTATTGTATTGTGGGGGACGCTCTCCGGCTCTATGATTCCGTTCGTGTTGAAACGGTTTCGCTTAGACCCTGCTGCCGCTTCTGCTCCTTTTGTTGCCACGCTGGTGGATGTGACGGGGTTGGTTGTTTATTTCTCGGTAGCGGCGATGTTTCTTTCGGGGAGATTGTTGTAGGTAATGCAAAATAATCATTGACATACTTTTAGGTTAGATTCCTCACTTCACTTCGTAGCATTACCAATGACACGAATTTGCAAGGAGTTCATAATCAGGTTACGGAAAGATTGACGGCAGATCCTTCATTCCGCTACTCCGCTCTACCGCTTCTTTCCTTACCTCTCTTCTTAAGTCAGAAAGTCATTCCGAATGCAACGAAGTGAAGTGAGTAATCTGTTTGTAATTGAAATATTTTTAATTAAAAATTCAGGTAATGATGCCAAAATTCGCGAAAACTATAAAAATAACACTTAGGTGCGATTGATAAAGACAAAAAAACACAATAGTTTTGCTATTGTCTAAACGAAGACGAATGAACACAACAAAAAACGAAAATCGCACCCATTTATAGGTTAAATTAAAAATAACACCTAAGTGCGATTGACAAGAATAACTTAAAGCAATATCTTTGCCATATAGTGTTAGTAAAAAACAAACAGAAAAAATTCAGCACTAATAAACACTAACACTTTTAATAAAAACGAAACTTAACGACTTGGTCTTGTTTATCGATTACGGACTACGGTAATTTTAAAATCTCATTAAAATAAATCTTTAAAAAATTTCCAATTATTATGTCCAATCAGTAAATTAAGAAATACCTAAAAAACAGCACTTAGGTGTGATTGACAAAGCTAATTTAAAACAATAATTTTACCATCGGTCTTTAGCAAAGACTAATACCACAAACAATAGCAAACAAAAAGACCTCAATAGCAAACAGAAATCGTACATAATTATAGGTGACGCTTGCTTGTAAAATCAACACCTAAGTGCAATTAACGAAGATAACATGAAATAACATATCTGCAAATACTATTAGCAAATATTAGTCAACATTAACGAAAGTTGACGCTTTCGGCAGGGGGCGAAATACAACAACTCAATCATCGTCTATCAATTACGGCTACGTAATCTTGGAACACCATTGAAAAAAAATTAGAAAAACATTATTCAATATTATGTCTAATCAATAAAACAGAGTAGTATGACTCAATTAATGCAAAAAATCAACCAAACAGCGAAAGCCATTCGCGTAAATAATGAGTACGTAGAATTTCAGCAATTTTTAATTAAAAAATCCATGAAGATTGTAAAAATAATACTTAAGTGCGATTGACAAAGGTGGTATGAGACAGTAACTTCACCATTAATCTTAGTAAAGACTAAGATGCTAATAAGCTAATGAAATCGTAACCTATTTAGAGGTAGATACTTATGTGAAATTAACACCTAAGTGCGATTGACGGAAGCAGTACAAAGCGTTATATTTGTATTAACATTAATAAATACTAATTAGCATTAGTGAAAATTAATGTTTTTAACAAGAGCAAAATTTTACAACTTACTTATGTTTTGATTATAAACTACGGTAACTTTAAGAAAATCAATTGGAAGCAAATCTTAGAAAAATTTATCCAATATTAGGCTTAATCAGTAAAATAAAAGCACTCGCAAAAATAACACTTAGGTGCGATTGACAAAGGTAATTTCAGGTAATATCTTCGCTATCAGTCTTAAAGGAGACTAATAATCGCAACAAAAGAAATAAAATTAAAGCACACCCATAGGTAATTTACTTACAAAATAGCACCTAAGTGCGATTGACAAAGGCAATATGGGACAATATCTTTGCCAAACAACAATGATGAAAATTAATTAAAATTATCAGATATTAATACTTCAACCAAAAATATCAAAATTGATATTCTCAATAGAAAAACACTTAGTCAACTTACTTACTTGTCGATTACAAATTGCATAATCTTAAAATGCCATTAAAAAATCATTAAAGACAAACTCTTAGAAAAAATTATCCAATACGGATACTTATCAACAAAACAGACAAATGCTAATAATCGTGATAAAAAACGAAAATTAGAACACATTCATAGTGTGGGCGATATTCGCTTGCAGCAAAACGCCGCCTAAGTATTATTTGACAAAGGTAAAATAAAATAATATCTTCTCCAAAAAATATCAGTATAAAATTATTACAAGCTGATATTTTTAACAGAAAAATGAATTTTTAAAACATTAATTACAAGAATTATGAATTTTATAAAAAAATACCCAATTATTATGTTTAACCAATATAAACTGAGCAATATGATTAAATTTATTAAAAAAATCAGCAAGGCAATGAAAACGATTCACGCAAATAGTGAATACGCAAAGTTTTCAAAAGACAGCAACGACAAAGAGTTTGTAAAAGTGTTGCAATCTGCCACAAAAGAGAATGATGCTTTCTCGCAACAGAGCTTAGGCTACTATTATTATCGCGGGAGATATGTAAAAAAAGATTTGAAAAAATCTCTTAAATGGTTTGAAAGAGCCGCTATACAGGGCGATGCCGATTCTCAATGCTGGTTAGCTCATTTTTACACCAATGGTGAAGAAGTGGTGCAAAATATGAGAAAAGCATTTTCTTGGTGGGAAAAAGCAGCCAAGCAAGGTTATAAATACGGTCAATACAATGTTGGCGCCGGTTATTATTATGGCTGCGGAGTGAAGAAAAACATTAAAAAAGCGATTGAGTGGTACAAAAAAGCCGCCGAACAGGGTTATACCGATGCGCAACAAATGTTGAAGAAAATCTACCGCGAAGCAATTGTAGCCGAAAGTATTATACAAGCAGAAAAAGCGGCAAACAGCAACACGATAATAGACTATATAAGTGAATCGTGTCAGAAATCAGCCGAATTGATTTTCGGACCTTCATTAGCAAACAATAACGTTGTACATAAACCAATTCTTGTTGAAGTCGAATAGAAAAAAATAAAATAGAAAAATATCAGACTTTGTTTTTATTACTTACAATTAACTAATCATACATACCGGCCGGTGTAGTTTGTTTTACTTGTAAAAAAGAATCACTATGTAAAATTTATCAGAAAAAAATCACTTTTTTAAACTAAAATTAAAAGAATCATGAAAAAAATTATTATCCCTTCCCTGCAACTTATTCTTCTTGTTGTCCTTATCCTAATGTCGGTTACTTCGCAAGCAGCAGGAACCTTGAACTCTCCAATTGTTATCGACATAGCAACAGTTTCAAACGGAACTCGCGACGGATACGTAGCCGCCTCCAATTCGGTTACTATCATTGAAAACGGTCACTACCTCATCACAGGAACTTCTACTGCCAAACAACTTGTTGTTAATCAGAGCCTTAACGACCTAAGCATTTACTTTAATAATCTACACATTACAAACAATTTGAGCAATGCGATGCAAATTAACGGAAATTCGCAGGTTAAATTGATTCTTGACGGGGTGAATAGCTTAATCGCAACCAACATAGGATCGGGAATGGCCGGATTATTCGTGAACAATGCCGCTCACCTGATTATTTATGGACCGGGCGAATTAACAGCCAAAGGTGCGAACTCTGTACAAGGTTCCAAAAATGGATCCGGAGCAGGTATCGGATCAAACGGTACCGGAAGCAATGCCTTCATAAACCCCGGCGCTATTACAATCTACGGGGGAACCATTATCGCAATGGGAGGAAGCAACGCAGCTTCCAATACCGGTACGGGCGCAGGTATCGGCGGCGGCGGCGGCGCTTCTGCCAACGGTGTCGGCATAGTGAATCCAATCAATATCTACGGAGGACATATTACCGCTACCGGCGGCGAACTTATCGGCAATGTTGGCAACGGAGCCGGCGGTGGCGCAGGTATCGGCGGCGGCGGCGCAGGTAAAGCCGGTAGTTTCGGAGGACACAACGATGGCGGTATTTACATCCACGGCGGCACGATAACAGCTACCGGCGGCGGTAGCGGAAGCAGTACCGGTACCGGCGGCGCGGGTGTCGGCGGCGGCGGAGCCACAACAAACGAAAGTAGAGGCTTGGGAAGATATTTTGAAGAACCGTCTATGATCATTATCAGCGACAACGCCAGTGTTAACGACAACGGCGGGGAAAGTACCGTAGGAAACGGTGAAGACATCGGTGATGGCGGATCGATAAGAGTAGACGGTGTATTCCCTACATTAAAAGGGATAAATTGCGGAGAATCGACAAGCGTACAAATATCCGAAGGTCTTACCGTTACATTTAAGACAAATGCAGCTTTCTTGAATGCAGCCTCAATTTCTTACCAATGGTATGAAAATAGCATTCTAAGCACTATGGGCGGCACATTGATATACGGAGCCACATCGAGAGAGTACAGCACGCCAAACACATTACCGGAAGGCACTTACTACTACTATTGCGAAGTAACGGCTAAAAACGGAACCCTAACCTCCATCGAATACAGCTGTCTTAAAACCGTAACGATAGGAACGAAAGATCCTTGTAAGGGAACTATGACTTGGTTCGGCAATGAAAGCAGCGATTGGAATGACCCTGATAATTGGTGCAGGGGTATAGTGCCTACCTCTTGTTCGGATGTGATTATTTCGGCAAACGCGCCTCACTATCCGGTATTAACGGCTGCCGACAATGCGGTGTGCAACACCATTCATTTTGAATTTGGCGGCGAAATAGCAGGAACGCATTATCTTACTTACAACGAGGCAAGCGCCGATATGACACTCACGGGCGGGCGCTGGTATATGGTTGCTCCGGTGTTTCAAAATCAATATTCGGGCGACTACTACATACCTGAGAAATACGGTGCGCCCACTTATCGTAAAAACCCGCGTATCTTTATGCAATATTATCAGATGACCAACCCGCAACACGGTTGGAAGGGAAGCAACGCCTCGTGGTCGAAACCGTTCAACACGGTTGATGAGCTACTTGATTTGGCAAGCGGTCAAGCCGTTAAGATAGAAAACGCAGGTTCTCATACCATTCTCTTTCCGAGCGACAGCACAAGCTATGCTTATTACAACAGCGCAGACAAAGTAACCAGAATGACGGGAAACATAGTTCGCACCGGAAACAAGCGTTTTATTTATGAGCCGAAAGCCAATGAAGATGGAGAATTTACCGTAAAAATTCCAACCTTCGGATTTGACCAGATGATTGTGGGTAACCCGTTTATGTCGCACTTGGATATGCAAGCGTTTCACGCAGCCAACGAAAAATATTTCCGGTCGAGTTTCTACATTTGGAATGCCAATGATAATTTTGAGGCAACCATTTGGAATAACGGAATCGTTATAAGCACCTCCTCCGATGAAGCAACAATTGTTTCGCCAATGCAATCGTTTGTGATGAACTTGACTCTTGCAGGAAAAATAGCGAACAACATTGATGTGCAATTTTCGCCGGAAATGTCGATAACAAGACCCGGAGGCTTCACACTTCGTTCAGCCGATGCGGTAAGCGATGTGGTGAAACTCGAAGTACTTCGCAACGGGGTGCGTCAGTCAGGCTTGGCAATTTGCTATCAAGATGGAGTCGACAATCGTTTCAACGACCAAAAAGATGTCGAGACAATGTTGCCAGTCTCCGTTACCGATTATGTAACGCTCTATGCCTTAACCGACGGGAAAGCACTTTCCATTCATACAATGGGAGATGTTACGAATCCGGTAAACTTGGGTATCTCCATCGGAACTGATTTGAAAACCGACATTACGAAAGGAAAACGAGAAATGTACAGCATTCGCTTAGCCGGTCAGGCTACCCAACTAAATGGCGAGGAACTATATCTGTATGACGCACAAAATGATATAATGCACTCACTGGAAATACCTTATGATTTTGTCTACGACGAGGCAGCCGACCTTACAGACCGTTTTCAACTGCGCGCCGGAAATGATTACTTTACTACCGGTACGAAAGATGGAACGACAAACGACAAGATGATTCTTATCTTCAACCAAAATGGCGAAATCAACGTAAAAAGTACAAGCATCGACCCAATTCGCGAAGTAAGCGTATTCAATCTTTTGGGTCAAAAAGTATACGAAAAAACAAATTTAAACACTTCAGAACATACCTTCCGCTTTTCGGAAACACAACAAACAATTATTGTGAAAGTGCGTACGGAAAACGGCATAAAAACTGAAAAAATCGCACGTTTGTAAACCAGTAGGGGCAACCCTCACGGTTGCCCCTATTAAACAAACAGAAAAAATCGAAAAAATGAAAACTTGAAAAAATCCTACTTATGTAGGAGCAGGGGCAAAGCTCACGCCTCTATCCAAAGTGAAAGCACGAACGGAAACAAAATGAAAAACAGTATAAAAACTTGAAAAAATCGAAAAAACCGAAGACTTGAAAAAATCGAACGTTTGTAGGCAAAATAAAAGCACACACAGAAAAACAAATATAAAATATAAAAACCGAAAACTTGAAAAAATTGAAAAACCTGAAAGACTGAAAAAAATCGAACGTTTGTAAAAGTAGGGGCAACCCTCGCAGTTGCCCTTATTTTAAAATTTAAAATGAAAACACAGACAGAAAACAATATAAAAACAACGTAAAACTTGAAAAAAATCGAAAAATTGAACAAACGAAAAAATCCTACTTTGTAGGAGCAGGGGCAAATCTCACGCCTCTATCCAAAGTGAAAGCACGAACGGAAACAACACAAAAACAGCACAAAAACAGCATAAAACCCTAAGACTTGAAAAAATCGAAAAAACTAAAAACCCTAAAACCCTGAAAAACCTGAAAAATGAAAAAATTGAAAAACCGAAAAAGATGAAAAAATCGAACGTTTGTAAAAATAGGGGCAACCCGCAAGTTGCCCTTATTTTAAAAAGAAAACACGGACAGAAAATAATATACAAAACAACATAAAACTGAAAAAATCGAAAAAATAAACAAACGAAAAAATCCTACTTATGTAGGAGCAGGGGCAAAACTCACGCCTCTATCCAAAGTGAAAGCACGAACGGAAACAACACAAAAACAGCACAAAAACAGCATAAAACCCTAAGACTTGAAAAAATCGAAAAAACTAAAAACCCTAAAACCCTGAAAAACCTGAAAAATGAAAAAATTGAAAAACCGAAAAAGATGAAAAAATCGAATGTTTGTAAAAATAGGGGTAACCCGCAAGTTACCCTTATTTTAAAAAGAAAACACGGACAGAAAATAATATAAAAACAATATAAAACTGAAAAAATCGAAAAAATGAACAAACGAAAAAATCCTACTTATGTAGGAGCAGAGGCAAAACTTACGCCTCTATCCAAAGTGAAAGCACGAACGGAAACAACATAAAAACAGCATAAAAACTGAAAACTTGAAAAAATCTACCCAAAATAAAAGCACAGACAGAAAAACAAATAAAAATATAAAAACCGAAAAAATGAAAAAATCGAAAAGAAACCTAAAAGCTGAAAAACCTGAAAAAATCTAATGTTTGCAAAAAGGGGCGACCCGCGCGGTTGCCCCTTATCTTAAAAAAGAAAATACGGACAGAAAACTCACGCCTCTATCCAAAGTGAGAATACGAACAACAATATAAAAACGAGAAAAAATGAAAAAATTGTACGTTTGTTGATAAAATAAAAATACGAACAGAAACAACATAAAAACAGCATAAAAACCGAAAACTTGAAAAAAATCGAAGAAACCTGAAAAAGCTGAAAAAATCCTACGTTTGTAGGAGCTGGGGCAGCCCTCACGGTTGCCCCCCTCCCAAAAGAGATCCATCAAATGAACCATTATCCCGCCTACATTGTCTACAATCCATCAAATTTATATTCTATTTAATGATTATCCGTGATTGCACCTAAAAAAATCCCGTAGGAATTATCTCTCGGTAGAAACTCTAAATTGCAAGCCGTAGGTTTGCAACCTTGAATAAATTAGGACGCAAACCTACGGCTTGCGATTTAGGACGGGATTATTTATCTACCGAGAGATGAGGGTGTCTAAAAAGTCAAAAAACACGCTTCGTCATTGCGGGCTTGACCCGCAATCCCCTAATAATCAACATCGTTTTTTAGGGGATTCCGCGTCAAGCGCGGAATGACGGACTTTTAAGACAGCCTCCTAATTTAGGTGTAATTCCGGACAATCATTTTCTATTTTCAATGAAGCGCATAACAACGACAAGTGCTATTTGTATTAATTGCTACGACAACAAAAGCGCAACTATGGCAATATTATCAACTCAATAATTTAATAACGATACCACACAAACCATACAAACATTCACTCCTCCGAAAGAAGGATGGTGTACATTTTATCATAACGTAATGAGAGAAGGGATTGTACTATGATGAATGAGGAAACAAGAGATGCAATAGTTGCTCACTGTTTGGATTTTGACCGCGAAACAGTAGAAGAACTTTATGAACAAGCTATTGTTTTTATTGATGCGATAGAAAAATTGATTTGATTTAATTTTTTATTCCCCACCCGGCAGAAAAAACAACGTATAATCCTCTCTCTGTAAATCAGGGTCAAGCAAGACAATGCCGTAGAAAAATAGATCAATCGTAACGCGTACTTCCGGATGTTTTTTTATCTCTTCCCACGCTTGTGTCATCTCTTTTGACCAATAAATGTCATCAATGACGAAAACGGATTTGGCGTGTGATTTGGGCAGGCATTGGTTGAAATAGTTTAGCGTGGCATCTTTGCGGTGGTTGGCATCAAAAAAGACAAAGTCCAACCGTTCAAAACCCGCAAGGACTTTGGGTAAACAAGTATCTATATTGCCGATTTCGACGTGAATATTTTCAAATCCGGCTCTTTTAAAACCAATTTTTGCATACTCGGCAATCTCTTTGCAGCCTTCGATGGTAACTACTTTCGATTTGGAGTCGGGAGCGGCAAGGTACATGGTGGTTAATCCGAAAGAAGTACCCAATTCCAAAATGTTTTGAGCTTTGTAAAAGTTCACCAACCGAAACAATACTTGAGCGTATGCTTTCGATTTGGCAGACCTTTTTACAATCGTTGCGATTTTCTTACGTCCCGATTTTCCTGTTCCGAAATTTTCGACATTGACCTCTTTTTTGGTTTTCAGGTAATGTTGGCGTACTTTTTCGATGAGGCTATATTTGTAATAGGGCGATTGCTCTTCAATCACATCCGTTACCAATTTGAATACGAATGGCGAATGAATACCGAAACCTTTCCGGTGCTTTGACCGGAAAAAGTAGCGTATATATTGGAACAGGTATTTTAATTGCATCTTTTTTTTAAAATTCAAAGTTGAAGAGTTTAAGGTTGAAGACCTGAGTTCGGGATAAGCAAGATTCCTCACTTCACTCCGTTACGTTCGGAATGACCTGTGTCTCAACGTTTACGGAGGAGGAGAGAGCGGCGGCTTTTCCGCCGCTCTCTCCTCACTTACCTCTCCTCATAAGTCAGAAAGTCATTCCGAACGCAACGCAGTGAAGTGAGGAATCTGTTTGTAGTTGAAATTCAATAAAATCAGAAAATTCTTATCCCGAACTCAGGTCTTAAACCTCGAACTCCTAAACTTTTATTTTACACGCTCAACATAAGAACCGTCACGCGTGTCAACCTTAATTTTTTCGCCTTCGTTGATGAAAAGAGGAACGCGAACGGTAGCGCCGGTTTCAATAGTTGCCGGTTTCAACGTATTGGTTGCGGTGTCGCCTTTCAAGCCCGGTTCGGTATATGTTACCGTGAGGACAACGTGCGTCGGAAGGTCGGCATAGAGGATTGTGTCCGATTCTGCGTGAACCACCACTTCGATAATGTCGCCCTCTTTCAAGAAATCAACGCCGTTGATGCTCTCTTTCGGGATTACCACTTGTTCGAAGTCGTCCATATTCATAAACGTATATCCCATATCGTCGATGTAAAGGAATTGATAATCACGACGTTCGATGCGAACTTCTTCTACTTTCACGCCTGCGTTGAAAGTTCTATCTAAAATACGACCGTTTTGAACGTTTTTCAATTTTGTGCGCACAAAAGCCGGACCTTTCCCCGGTTTAACGTGCAAAAATTCAACGATGAAATAGTACTGTCCGTCAATATCAAGACACATCCCATTTCTAAAATCTGAGGTTGATGCTGCTGCCATTTTTTATTTTTTTAATTAGTAAACGAGTTATTAGTGGACGAGTAAACGAGAAAAGAAGTAAACACAAGTAAACATTGACCCTTGTCCTGTTTACTCGTTTACTTGTTTACTGTTATACCGTCATTATTTCTTTTTCCTTTGCCGCGAGTAAATCTTCCACTTTTTTGATGTATTTATCGTGGATTTTTTGCACTTCCGCTTCTGCGTCTTTTTGCATATCTTCCGAAAGTCCGTTTTTAACCTCTTTTTTCAATGCATCGTTGATGTCGCGACGCACGTTACGGATACGCACTTTGACATCCTCGCCTTCGCCGCGTGTCTGTTTAACCAATGCTTTGCGACGCTCTTCGGTCAGTGCGGGGATGGTCAAGCGGATGATTTCACCGTTATTTTCGGGTGTAATGCCCACATCCGAATTCATAATTGCACGCTCGATTTCGGAAATCATTTTGCGCTCCCAAGGTTGAATGGCGATGGTGCGGGCATCGGGAGTTGTAATGGTTGCAACGCCTGAAAGCGGCGACAAGTTTCCATAATACTCCACTTTTATCGCGTCCAAAATACGCACATTTGCCTTTCCTGCACGAATACGCGCCAAAGCATCGTCCAAATGAAGAACCGCGCTCTCCATTTTATCTTGAGCCTCTGTAAGATAAGTTTTAACTTCTGCCATAATTATTTGTTTTTAAAAGCCTCCCCCCCAACCCCCTCCTCAAGAGGGGGAGAAAGAGGAGCGTGTTGTATTATTTTATTTAACTTCTCATTTTTAGATCGACTTTCCGGTTTTCACCGCTCCCTCCCCTTGAGGGGAGGGTTGGGGGGAGGCTTTACTCCCACTCAATGGTTGCCGGTGGTTTCGAACTGATGTCGTACGTCACACGATTTACACCTTTTACTTTGTTAATAATCTCATTGGATACTTTCGCCAAAAAGTCGTAAGGCAATTGTGCCCAATCAGCCGTCATTGCATCGGTAGAATTGACGGCGCGAAGCGCTACTGCATTTTCGTAAGTACGCTCATCACCCATTACGCCGACCGATTGCACGGGAAGTAAAATAACGCCAGCCTGCCATACTTTGTCGTACAAGCCCCATTCGCGTAAACCGGAAATAAAAATATCGTCGGCATCTTGCAGTACGCGCACTTTTTCGGGGGTAATATCGCCTAAGATACGCACGCCAAGACCCGGACCCGGAAACGGATGACGGGCAATCAAATGCTCCTGCATATTCAATTCGCGACCTACGCGGCGCACTTCATCCTTGAAGAGCAAACGCAACGGTTCACAAAGTTTCAGGTTCATTTTTTCCGGAAGTCCGCCTACATTGTGATGCGACTTGATAACAGTTCCCGTGATGGAAAGCGATTCGATAATATCGGGATAAATGGTGCCTTGTGCCAACCATTTAATATCTTTTAGTTTGCGCGCCTCTTCATCGAATACGTCAATGAATCCCTTTCCGATGATTTTACGCTTTTTCTCCGGATCGGTAACACGTGCCAATTCAGCATAGAATTTAGCCTTTGCGTTTACACCAATAACGTTCAATCCGAGGTGCGTGTAATCTTCCAATACTTTTTCAAACTCATTTTTGCGCAATAAACCGTGGTCAACGAAGATACAGGTGAGGTTTTTGCCGATAGCCTTGTTTAACAACACTGCAGTCACCGACGAATCAACTCCTCCCGAAAGGGCTAATATGACCTTGTCATCTCCAAGTTGGGCTTTCAACTCTTTTACCGTTTCTTCGATAAATGATGCCGGACTCCAATTTTTGGAACATTTGCAGATAGTGAGAAAATTATCCAATAGACGCATTCCTATTTCAGTATGATATACTTCGGGATGAAATTGAACGCCCCACATTTTTTCGCCCTCTACGTGATATGCGGCGATCTCAACATCGGAAGTGCTTGCGATTGTGTTAAAATTAGCGGGTATTTCGATAATTGTATCGCCGTGCGACATCCACACTTGCGAGCCTTCGTTCACGCCTTTCAACAACGGGTCATTGCCGTCGACCATCGAAAGGTTAGCCCGCCCATACTCGCGCGAACCGGCAGGTCCGACATTCCCGCCCGAAATATGAGAAATAAATTGCGCTCCATAACAAATGCCTAACACCGGGAATTTACCCCTGATTTCAGACAAATCAGCCTTAAACGCCTCCTTGTCGTAAACCGAATACGGACTCCCGGAAAGAATCACGCCTTTGACACCGGCAGTATTTTTCGGGAATTTGTTGTAAGGCACTATTTCACAATAGACATTTAACTCTCTGACTCTCCGACCAATCAACTGTGTGGTTTGAGAACCGAAATCGAGGATAATAATTTTTTCTTGCATTGTGTTATGAGATTTGTATATTTTAGATTGCAAAAATAGAAATAATGCGAATTTTATCAACTATTTTTATCGTATTTTCTGTTTTGTTATCTTACAAAAACGGTTATCTTCGTGTTTTAAACAATAAGAACAAGAAAAAAATGAGATTATGTTCAGAAGTAATACGCGAAGAATCGTCAGAAAAGAACGTTAAATAAATAAGCCCCCTGTTCTTTTACAACATAACAAGCAATATCCATCTCCCGACATTGCTCTTTCCATTTTTTCGTTTGATGATAGGAATTGGAAGAATCGACGATTAGTGTTTCAAAGCGGAAAAGTTCGCACAATTCGGAAATCGTGTATGAAACATTGTTGCTCAGTACCAAAAAATCAATTGGGAAGGGCGAATTTGTTCTGTGTTTTTTGTAAAAATCATCGGTCAGTACAAGCGCTTTTTTGTTGCCGATTGAAAAATAGGAATCGGTTATTTGTTTAGGTGATGGTACGCGGTTCTTAATCCAAAAGTTACTCGCTCTTTTGTGAATGTCTTGAAAATTACCCCGATAGTACAGTTCGTTTTTTCCGTTTTCAATTTTATTTATAGCCGAAATGTTGGGAATATTGTAAACGACAAACGTTTTTCGGTTAGTTTTCAGATAGTAATCCATTGTATCCACGGAAAAGTAAATCAATAAGCAGCAGATAAAAAGCATCGCATACCGATAACGTTTGAAAGCGAGATAAAACGCTAATAACAACAAACCTGTGTAAATAAAAAACAGGTCGTAATACTCAAAACTAATTTCTCGAAATTGCGCAAAAGGCAGTAATTCAATTAGACGAATGGAGAAATTTACCGCTTTCAGAATCCAATTCAGTACAAACGCAATCGCTTCTCCGAGAAAAGGAATCCACGAAAGAGCAAATAACGCCATTGCCAAATAGATAATAACTGCTGCCGCCGGAATAACAATAAACCCCGACAACCAAAAATAGTTTGGAAATTGATGAAAATAGTAAACCGCAAAGGGAAACGTCCCCAATTGCGCCGCCACGGAAACGGCGAAAAGATCCCATGTCTTGTTTCCCAACCAATTTTTGAAGTGAAACAGCTGGTAAATGCGCGATTGAAAAAAAACGATAAAAAGTACAGCAACGTAGCTCAACTGAAAACTAATGTCGAAAAGATAAAACGGATTATACAAAAGCATCAAAAAAGCAGATGAGGAAATCGTATTGTAAATTAAGGATTTACGTTGAAGTAACATCCCGACACTCACAAACGAAAACATAACGGTAGCCCGGACAACCGAAGGCGAAAGTCCCGTAATAAACGCATAGCCCCAAAGCGCCGAAATGAGAATGGCTATTTTTAAGAACAAAAACCGGTTTCCTTTGAAGAAAAGTCCCAATATGAATTTGAACACAAGGCAAACCACGCCGACGTGCAGTCCGCTTACTGCCAGGATGTGAGCCGCGCCTGTTACGGAATACGAATCCCGTAAATCCGCCTCAATGTACTCTTTGTTCCCCAAGGTCAGCGCCGACAAAACAGCAAATTCTTCGCCCGTAATACCGTATTTTTGGTAGATTGACATTAATTTGAGCTGTATCTGCTTGGATTCATTGTACAACGAGAATTTTTGTCGGCTGAAAAGCAGTTGCCATTTATCGGGCGAAATGTAAACGGAAGTAGAGATGCCTTTTTTGTGCAGATATTTCTCGTAATCAAACTCTTCGGGATTCAATGCTTTTGTTTGAGAGGCGAAATTGTGTGAAATCAACAGCGTATTTCCATATTGGAGTTTCGCGCTTGAGCTGTCTTTGCGAATGTAAAGTATGACGTTTATCGGTTTAAAATCATTGCCCGCCATTTCTTCTTCATTTAGCAGCGAAAGCGTTACCAAGCATTGCATCGAATTAGTTCGTTCTCGCGGATTTTCGATTATTTCCGCCAAAAACAACTGCTCACGATTGTCGTTTGCGAATGGAATTTTTAACGCATCTTGTTTGCTCGCAGAAAGAAACATTCCTAATGCGCAGAAAAAAAACGAAATACCCGCCCCAAACGTCCAACGAAAGCGAAACGCGAGATATTGTTTTTTTGTCAAAAAATCGAACAGAAAAAGCAGCAAAGCAAGCGCAAAAAACAGCGGATATAATCCAAAATCCAATCCGAAGACATTCAGCATAATTCCCGCAATCAGCGGAATCAAAAAACGGACAAAGGGAACCTTTTGTAAAACGTGGGAGAAACTCATAAGTAGAATTTTTAGATTTCGTGTGGTGTAGAGGCTGTCTTAAAAGTCCGTCATTCCGCGCTTGACGCGGAACCCCCTAAAAAACGATGTTGATTATTAGGGGATTGCGGGTCAAGCCCGCAATGACGAAGCGTGTTTTTTGACTTCTTAGACACCCTCTACGGGGGTGGCGGAAATCCCGCACAAATTATAACATTTTCAATTTATGTATCATATCAGTTGGATTCGGCGATTTAAAAACAAAATTACCGGCAACCAAAATATCCGTACCGACATCGAGCAATCTTTTTCCGGTTTCGAGATTAACGCCTCCATCTACTTCGATAAGTGTTTGGGCGTTTTTTCTCAAAATCAACTCTTTCAACCGGCTGACTTTACCGATTGTATTTTCGATGAATTTTTGTCCGCCAAAACCCGGATTTACCGACATCAGCATCACTATGTCCAGATCGCAGATAATCTCTTCCAACAAACAAACCGGCGTGTGCGGATTCAACGTTATCGCTGCTTTCATTCCAAGCGATTTGATTTTCTGAACAGTGCGATGCAAATGCGTACAAGCCTCATAGTGAACATTCATCGTCGAGGCACCCAGCTGGTGAAACCGATCAATAAAATTATCGGGATTAATCATCATCAAATGAACATCAAGCGGTTTAGTGCAATATTTATTTACACATTCCACCACCGGAACTCCAAATGAAACGTTCGGCACGAAAACGCCATCCATAATATCCAAATGAAACCAATCGGCATCACTGTTATTTACCATTTCAATTTCGGCGCGCAAATTGGAAAAATCCGCAGCTAATAATGATAGTGCAACTAAATGTTTCATCGGAAGTCGTTAATTTTTTACGGCGCAAAAGTACTAAATTTATTTATATTTCCTACTTTCTCAACAATGTAAAATGTCCTATATAAATCTTATCAATTTCCGCGACCACGATTTCATACCAATAGTCGGTTGTCGGCATCGGTTTACCTAAGTAAGTGCCGTCCCAGCCGCCATCGGATGCTTTTATTTCAACGAGCTTCTTGCCGAAACGGTCGAAGATGGTGATCACGGCATCCGGGTAGGCATCAGCTAATTCAGGCACTTTCCATTCATCGTTTTCGTCGCCGCTGCCGGGGGTAAAGAAAAGCGGCGGGATAATTGCAGGGGCGGTTATCGTGTAGTCGCGCGAGGTCTTACAGCCATTGGCATCCTGTACGGTGTAGGTGTATTTGCCGTAATAGCGGGCGGTCAGGATGTTCGTTTCCCTGTATGCTTCATTGTCAATCTTGTAAAGGAACGGA